>Ga0073928_10011581_pt1 | contig 10263 bp, 12 predicted proteins | sample PaiPotPPA55metaG_FD_76969 | JGI IMG/M metagenome (GOLD analysis project Ga0073928, IMG submission 76969) | Iron sulfur acid spring bacterial and archeal communities from Banff, Canada, to study Microbial Dark Matter (Phase II) - Paint Pots PPA... ... | reverse complement strand
CGTCAACAAGCTGCGCGGCACGTTCACGACCGTTGCGGTCAAGGCGCCGGGCTTCGGCGACCGCCGCAAGGAGATGCTCAAGGACATCGCCACCCTGACGGGCGCGACGGTCGTCTCGGAAGAGCTCGGCCTCAAGCTCGACAAGGTGACGCCGGACCTGCTCGGTCAGGCCAAGACGGTCAAGGTCACCAAGGACGAGACCACGATCGTCGACGGCAAGGGTAAGCCGGACGCGATCAAGGGCCGCATCGAGATGATCAAGCGGCAAATCGAGGACACCGACAGCGACTTCGATCGCGAGAAGCTCCAGGAGCGCCTCGCGAAGCTGTCCGGCGGCGTCGCCGTGATCCAGGTCGGCGCGGCCACCGAGACCGAGCTCAAAGAGAAGAAGCACCGCATCGAGGACGCGCTCAGCGCGACCCGCGCTGCCGTGCAGGAAGGCATGATCCCGGGCGGCGGCAGCTCGCTGGTGCACGCGATCAAGGCCATCGAGAAGCTCGCTTCCGAGACCAAGAACCACGACGAGAAGATCGGCGTGGATATCATCCGCCGCTCGCTCGAGGAGCCGCTCCGTCAGATCGCGGAGAACGCCGGCTTCGAGGGCAGCGTCGAAGTGAACCGCGTGAAGTCGGCCAAGCGAGGTCAGGGCTTCGACGCCATGACCGGCGATCTCGTCGACATGCTCCAGGCGGGGATCGTGGAACCGTTCAAGGTCACGCGCTCGGCGCTGCAAAACGCGGCCTCGATCGGCGCGCTGATCCTGACGACCGAAACCCTCATCGCCGACAAGCCGGAACCGAAGAAGGACTCCGGCGGCGGCGGTGGCGGCGGCGGCATGGGCGGCTACGACATGATGTAGTCTTCGCCCCACGCGAAGACACAAAGCGGCCTCGGGAGCGATCCCGGGGCCGTTGTCGTTTTCCGGTGTCATCCTGAGCTTGTCGAAGGGCGCGAAATGCGGGTAACAGAGGCCACCATGGACATCACGCAGCTCATCCTCGACGATCATCACGAACAGCGCCGGCTCTTCGCGATGCTCGAGCAAATCGACCGCGATGACGAGGCGACGTTAGAGGCGCTCTGGGGACGCCTCGCGGCCTTTCTCGAGGTGCACGCGGCAGCGGAGGAAGAGCACTTCTATCCGGCCCTGTTGCGGATCGGAAAGGGGCCCGACGGGAAAACGGGTCCGGAGGACGAGACGGAAGACGCGATCCACGACCACAATGAGATTCGCGACGCGGTCGCCGCGGTCGGCGGCCATCGCGTCGGCAGCAAGCCGTGGTTCGAAGCGATCGCCGCGGCGAACAAGGCGAACGGCGACCACATGGCCGAGGAGGAACGCGAAGGCCTCACGGATTTCCGCCGGCACGCTGCGCTCCAGCTGCGCCACGACCTCGCGGTCGCGTTCGCGACGTTCGAAGCCAACCACATCACCGGTGTCACCGGCGCCGACGCCGAGGACAAAGACCCGGAGACGTACATCGCCGAGCACAAGTAGACGCCAAACGACCCTCTACACGATCGGGTTTACGCAGACGACCGCCGAAGCGTTCTTCGGCCGGCTGCGCGGCGCGCCGGTGCGGACCGTGCTCGACGTGCGCCTTCGCCGCACCGGACAGCTGGCGGGGTTCGCGAAGGACCCCGACCTCGCGTACTTCTTGCGCAAACTCGCCCGGAGCGGCTACGAGTCCGTTCCCCACCTCGCCCCTACCGAGGAATTGCTGGCGGCGTACCGCGCGAAATCACTGACCTGGGATGAGTACGCGGCCGCGTATCGGGCCGTGCTCGACCAGCGCCGGCCTGAGCGGATCTTCACCCCCGAGCACCTCGACCAGGCGTGCTTGCTGTGTTCCGAACACTCGCCGCGACATTGCCATCGCAGGCTGGCGGCCGAGTATTTGCGCGATGCGTTCGCCTCGAGCACCGCGATCGAGATCGTGCACCTGTAATCGCCGCGGGCTAGCGGTTCTGGGCGATCATCGTGCGGTGGACGAGCTTTGCTACGCGCAGCTCGCCGGCGATCGGTGTGACGTCGAGGTCAGACTGCGGCACGACGATGAACGCGTACGAGCGCGCACCGTACCGCACGTAGAGCCGGTTCGCAGAGCGCAGCGCGGCATCGCCGACGCCGCGCACCGGTATGCCGTCCTTCGCGAGCGGCAGCGTCGCCTCGGAGCGCGCGATGACGAAGATTGCCGGCGCCGCAGCGCGACCGGTCGACACGTAGCGACAGACTGCTCCGCTGGTCGGCATCAGCAGCATCGGGGCGCCGAATGCCGCGCTGATCTGGCTTTCGGAGACGATCGAACACGGCAGGCCGCTGACGACCTTTGTCGCATCGCGGTGCGGCGCGAACGCGAGCAGCGCGCCGAGTGCGGCGATCGCTCCGATCGCGACGAGGACGCGCCCCGCCAGGCCCGAGTCGTCTTGGGCGGGTCCGTGGAGTTCGTGATGGGCAAACATTGTACGGCAATCAAACCACGGCCGCAGCCCGCGCGCATCGTGCGATCGTTCAACCTATTCGCAGAATCTCATCACATTCGACAATTTCGAATATTCGTTGCGATCTGCGCGCATGCGCGTGAAAGAAATGTGTATCCCGCAACGCGGTCATCGTTCGTTCCGTTGAACGGGACATGGATCGTACAACAGTGCGGCACGGCGCCGCACCGCGTGTCGCGCTCATCGCGCACGACGGGCGGAAGCACGATCTCACCGAGTGGGCCACCTTCAATCGCGGAAAGCTCGCGCGCTGCGATCTGGTCGCGACCGGTACGACCGGCGCAATGGTAGCGGGTGCGACCGGATTGCCGGTCGACCTGCTCCTCTCGGGCCCGCTCGGCGGCGACGCGCAGGTCGGCGCGATGCTCGTCGATGCGAAGCTGGATCTCATCGTGTTCTTCTGGGATCCGCTGACCTCGCAGCCGCACGACGTCGACGTGAAGGCGCTGCTGCGGCTGGCTGTGCTCTACAACGTGCCGATCGCGTGCAACCGTGCGTCGGCCGACTTCCTCATCTCTTCGCCGCTCTTCATGGACGCCGCCCATCTGGTCCATCGCCGCGCCGAGCGCGCAACCTCGCCGACCACGCCCTGAGCGCTGCCTACGGCGACATCGGCTTCAGCACGTCGCTGCTCAGAATGTAGAGGCCGCCGGTGAAGCGGTCGCACGCGTACACGATGCCGCGATCGTCGACGAAGACGTCGTTGATCTGCGCCGCGTGCTTGGGCGAGTCCGCCGGCGCTGCCGGCACGTAATACGCAGCCTCGAGCGGGTGCGCTGGATCGGCGAGATCGAAAACGCGCACGCCGCCGGCGAACCAGCTCGTGACCACGAAGCGGTCGGACTTGTACGTTGGGCCGTACGGTTTGTCTTCGTAGATGTTGTGCGGGCCGTACCGGCCGCCGCCTTTGCAGAGCTCCGGACCATTTGCCGCGTACGGTACGACCGAGATCAGCCGCGGCTTCGCTTCGTCCGCGATATCCCACACGGCCATGTGCTTGGGGCCGTCGGCGCACGCGTCTTGCACCGCCTCTTCGCTCACGAACGCGAGGTGGCGCGCGAAGATCGGAAACACGGTGTGCGTGAACGGGCCGACGTAGCGCACGATCGAGATCGCGCGCGGGTGCGCGACGTCGCTGATGTCCAGGATCACCACGCCGCCGTCGATGTACGCGACGTACGCGCGGTTCGGATGACTCGGGAACACGTCGACGTTGTGCGGCCGAACGCCCTGATTCGCGTTGTCCGGTAACGGGATCGCGTTCGGTGCAGGCTCAGGGTCGTCCGCGCGCTGACCGGGATACCACCAGCGCCCGGCTTCTTTCGGATGCGCCGGGTCGCTGATGTCGACGATCCGGTAGAACTGGTCGTCCGAGCTGCGCTTGGGCGTGAAGTCCGCCGCTCCGCTGGTGAGGTGGGCCAGCTTCTCGCTCGACAGCCACACGTGGTGCACGCCGCGCGAGCTCGGCCCCGTCGTGTCGAAGTAGCCGACCAGCCGCGGGGCGGCCGGATCGTCGAGCGCGTAGGTGCGGAGGCCGCCGCCGGGCTGGCCCGCGCCCTTCGCCTCCGCCGCGACCGCGAGGACGTTTCCGCTCACGTCGAGCGAGTTGCAGCGCACGTCGGCCGAGACGGTGTCGACGACGCGCACCGTATGCGGCTGCGCGGGATTCGTGACGTCGACGATCGTGAAGCAGTGCGGAGCCGCTTCGTGCGCGACGTACAGCAGCCGGCGGCCGTCGCGCGTCGTCTTCATCGCGAACCCTTCACCGCCGCTGGGCAGGTCGACGTGACCGACCAGCGTCATGTGGAAGGCCTGCGCCGGCACTTGCGCCGCGGCGCCCGCGGGCCACAGCGCGACCGCCGCGAGCGCGAGCGCGAACCGTTGGACGGTCGAACGGCGTCGTTCCATGCTGAACCTCCGGCGGCGAGGTTTCCGGCCGCTGCGGAGAACCCCTCGGCATGAAGGTCACCGCATTCGTCGACGTCCTTTCGCACTGGTGCCTGGCCGCGCAGCCGGCGCTGGACGCGCTGCGGGCGACGCTTGCCGGCGACGTCGAGCTGGAGGTCGTCCTCGCGCCGCTCGGCGACGGCGCGCCGGTCGGCTTCACGCACGCGCAGGAGGCGTGGTTCTACACGCGCGGCACGCTGGCGTACGGGCGCGAGCTCGACCCCGGCTGGTGCGAAGGCGTCGAAACGACGACCTGGCACGCGAACGCGGCCGTCGCCGCGGGGGTCTCGTTCGGTGCGAACCCGATCGTCCTGGGACGGCGCGTCTCGCGCGCCGCGATGGTCGACGGGCTGATGCTCGGCCGCGAGGGCGAAGCGGTGCGCGCGGTCTCGAAGTTCACCGGCGTCGACGACCAGTCGCTGCGCGACGCGATGCGCAGCGCGAAAATCGTCGACCAACTCCACGCGGGGAACGCGCGCCTCGCCGCGATTGGTTGCGCCGAACGGCCGAGCTGGGAGCTGGTCAATGCGAACGGCGATCGCGCCGCATTGCAAGGAGTTTGGCAGGCCGAAGCGATCCTGCCGCTCGCGCGCGCGATGCTCGACGACGAGCGCGCGTACAAGCGCGCCGGTTCACCGCCCGCGTAGACCCGCGCCCTCGGTTAGTGCGTCAGCACGCGCAGCGTGTTGTCGTTGTCGTCGTTGAAGTAGAGCTTGAGCGCGTCGTCCGAGCCGGTGGCGACCATGCCGAAGATCGCGCCCGCCGCCCCCGTGTCGACGTTCTTCGTCGCGACGAGCCGGCCGCTCGGCGTAATCTCGACGAGGAGGTTCGTGCCGTTCGGATCGAGCGTGTTTCCGATCGCCAGGTGACCGCCCGGAAGGAGTGCCGCGCTGATCGGCCCGTTGAGCGGCGCACCGTGGAACACGCGGTGCGCGAGTGCACGCGCCGGACCGCTGAAGCTCCCGTTCGTGTGGACGACGACCCCGCCCGCCGGGACGAACGAGACGAACTGCAACGCGGTGACGCTGTTGTCGGCGCCGTCGATCACCCACAGGCGGTCGTGCGCGGCGTCGTACTGGAGGCCGGACGGCCCGAGGATGCTCCCCGGCGCTCCGCCGTTCACCGCGAAACCGCTCGCGATCGTGTCGAAGGTGAACCCGTGCGCGGTCAGGTTGATCCGCACGATCGTGCCGTCGGCGGCGTTGGTCTCGTAGAACGCGCCGTCGCCGAACGGTCCCTTCCGCGGCGAGAACGCCTGGCCGAACGGGTGGTGCCACGGGCCGCCGGGGATCGGGGTCAGAAACGCCCCCGCCGGCGAAACGATCGCGTCGTCGTTGGCGACGAACGCGGCCGCCCAGATGTTGCCGGTCGGACCGAGCGCGAGCGCGGCGCAGCCCTCGAGTCCGGCGTTCTGCGCGACGTGGACCGGGGTCGCGCCCGCATGCGGCGCGAGGGCGACGATGCTGGTGCCGTTCCCCTGCACGTTCGCCGCGTCGTTGAAATCACAGATGACGAGATCGCCCTTGTGGAGCAGGCCCCCGCTCACCGGCGCGACGTCGAGCCCGTACGGGTTCTGATCGCCGTTGAGCGGATCGACCGCCGAGCCGATCGTCGTCTGCGTCCGCAGCCGCGGCAGCACCGCGTCACCGTCGTTCCGGTCGCCGCCGTTCTCGTTCAGGTCGGCGTCCATGCCGCGCAGCTCGGCCGGGACGCGGACGGCCGCCATCGACGCGGCGTCGGCCGGTGCCTGCGTTTGCGCCGGCATCGAGGGCATCGGCTGGGATTGCATCCCGCCGCCGCCGCATCCGGCGAGCAAGGCGATGGCCGCTGCAAGTGTTGTGACCGAACCCGCGAAACGATGCGTCATGATGATTCCTTCAGGGGTGGAGGCGGACGGGCCAAACCTACGCCGCATCGATGAAGGAACTCTGAAGGACCGAATGACGCGCTGCTCGTGGGCCGGGACCGACCCGTTGATGCTCGCCTACCACGATCGCGAGTGGGGCGTGCCGGTGCACGACGACCGGTTGCTGTTCGAATTCCTGATCCTCGAAGGCGCGCAGGCGGGACTGTCCTGGTCGACGATCCTGCGCCGGCGCGACGGGTACCGCCGTGCGTATCGCGATTTCGATCCGGCGAAGGTCGCGCGTTTCGGCGAACGCGACGTCGCCCGGTTGCTCGCCGACGACGGGATCATCCGCAACAAGGCGAAGGTCGCGTGGTCGATCCGCAACGCGCAGGCGTTTCTCGAACTGCAGCGCGAGTGCGGCTCGTTCGACGCGTACCTGTGGGCGTTCGTCGGTGGCGAGCCGGTCGCGCACCGGCCGCGCAGCAGCGCCGGCATCCCCGCCACGACCGCGCTCTCCGACGCACTCAGCTCGGATCTGCGCAAGCGCGGCTTCGGCTTCGTCGGCTCGACGATCTGCTACGCCTTCATGCAGGCCGTCGGCGTCGTGAACGACCACGCGGCGACGTGCTTTCGGGCGCCGCCTCCGGCGGAGAAGCCGCCGCGCACCGGAAAAACGGTGCGCTGATGCTGCTCGAAGGGGATGCGATCGTGCTGGCCGGTGCGACCGGCCGGGTCGGCGGCGCGACCCTGGCGACGCTCGTGCACGAAGGTGCGCGCGTCGTCGTGCTCTCGCGCGCGCTCGAGCGCGCCCAGGCGGCGATCGAGGGGATTCTCGACGATGCCGAGCGCGCCGCCGCGATCCCGTTCGCAGCCGATCTCAACGATCCCGAGCAGTCGGCGGCCGCGATCGCGGCATGCGTCGAGCGCTTCGGCCGCATCGACGCGATGGTCAGCCTCGCGGGTGACGGACACGTCGTCGCGCTCGCCGAGTCGACGCTGGACGATCTGCGCGCGAACCTGTCCGCGTTCACCGAGACCGCCTTCAATCTCGCGATACCGGCGCTGCGCGCGATGCTGGCGCAGCCGTACCGCGAAGGTGCGCGCTCGCGCGGCCGCATCGTCGTCGTCACCGCGGGTTCATCGAAGCAGCCGGCGCCCGGCCGCGGCTTGTTCGGCGTCGCGAAGGCCGGCGTGAACGTGCTGATGCAGGCGATCGCGCGCGAGCACAAAGCGGACGGGATCGTCGCCAACGCGCTGGTCCTCGGCGGCGTCGCGACCGCCGCCGCCCGCAGCTATCTCGACCCCGAAGGGTTCGCGGCCGCCGCGACGCCGCAGGAGGTCGCCGACGCGCTGGCGTTCCTGGCGAGCGACCGCGGCAGCGGCGTGAACGGCGCGCTCGTCGATCTCAACGCGCGCGAGGTCGACTGATACGATGCTGGCCGCCATGACCGTGCTCTATGCGATCCCGGTGTGGCTGTTGCTCGCGCTGGCGATCGTCATCGCCGCGGGACTCGCCTGCGGGGGCCAGCTCGTCGTGCGCCGCCTGTTCCCGGGAGCCGACTTTCGCCCGCACAACGAGGTTGCCGGAATCGTGCTGGGGGTCATCGGCGGACTGTTCGGCGTGACGCTCGCGTTCATCATCGCGATCGTCTGGCAAGAGTTCGACGCGACACACCAACGGGTCGCGGTCGAGTCGAGTGCGGCCGCCGATCTGTATCACACGGCGAGCGGCCTGCCCGCACCGGTGGGGCCCCGCGTGCGGCGGAATCTGGTGTCGTACGCGAGGCTGCTGGTCGAGGACGAGTGGCCCGCGATGCGCAGCGGCGGGAGCAGCCCCCGTGCCGAGCAGCTGCTGACCCAGACGTTCCAGGAGATCGCGCAGTTCCATCCGCGCGACTTGGGCGCGAGCAACGCCCAATCGGCCGCGCTCACCGCCGTCGGCGTCCTGCACGATGCTCGGCATCACCGGCTCGATGACAACGATAGCGGCGTCTCTCCGTTCGAATGGACGATCCTCATGATCAGCGCGGTCATCATCATCGGGCTGTGCTATCTGGTCGGGTTTCCGGACGTGCGCACCCAGTTGCTGATGACGGGCGCGCTCGCCGCGATGATCGCGGTCATGTTCGCCCTGATCTTCGAGCTCGACTACCCGTTCCGCGGCGACCTCGCGATCGCACCCGTCGGCTGGCAAGCCTTCTACGACGAAAACAAGAGCGGGATCTAGCCCGGGTGCTGGGCGGCCGACGTGCTACGCATGGGCGAGTTCAGGTGCGGGCTCGATCTTCTCGATCTCGGCAGCCTTGTTCGAGTGCATCGTGTCGTACAGGTCGAGCACATGCTGAGCGTTCAGCCAGAAGTCCGGCGTCGTCCCGAGCGCCTTGGCGAAGCGGAGAGCCGTGCCGGGCGTGACGCCGCGCTTTCCATTGACGATCTCATTGAGGCGTGGGTATGTGACGCCGATTCGCGCTGCGAATGCGGTCTGAGTGATGCCGAGCGGACGGAGAAACTGCTCGACGAGGAGTCTGCCAGGCGTAATGGGCCTGCGGTGGGTTGGAACGAGAAGAGTCATAGGAAGAGCTCCTTGGAGCGATGCTCCGTGGAGATGAGAAAAAAATATCAGTGCGCGTCGGTTCAGTGGTAGTCGGTCACCTCGACATCGATCGCTTCGCCGTCGACCCAGCGGAAGCAGATACGGAACTGATCGTTGATTCGAATAGAATGCTGACCTTTGCGGTCACCGGTGAGCGGCTTAAGCCGGTTGCCGGATGGGATTCGAAGATCGGCCAGGACGCTCGCGATGTTGATGGCGTCGAGCTTGTCGGCAGCGGCAGCATGCAACGACGACGGGCAGGCTTTCCGGGCCGCCTTCGAATCAATCCCGTTGAAGATGTCCGCCGTTCCTCGGCCGCGAATCTTCATATCCCATTATACCGTATATCGGTATAATGGTGCAAGAGGTCCCGCCGCGTCAAGCCCCCGCGCCGACCAGTTCGGCGAGCGAGGCCGATGGTTCGCACTGCAGCTCGGACTGCAGCACGTCGCGGTATTGGCGGAAGTGCCGCAGCGCCGCGGCCCGGTCTCCGCTCTCCAGGTAGGCGCGGATCGCGATCTCGCGCGCCGGCTCGTCGCACGGGTCGTAGGCGATCATCTCGTTGCAGAGCGTGAGCGCGTCTTGCGTGCGGCCGTCCTCGAGCGCGTGCTTCGCGAGCGTCTGCGCTACGTCGCAGCGCAGCTCGCGCAGATGCCGCTCCGTCCCCTCGAACCATTCCCACGCTTCGAATTTCGGCGGGCGCGACGGGCGCAGCCGTTCGTAGAGCGCGCGGAGGCCGGCGAGCTGGCGCGGGTCACGCTCGCCGGTGCGGAGCGTCCCCAGCGCCCGGTCGATCTCCCACAGGTCGACGCGCACGTCGCTGCCGAGCCGGTAGCCTTCGCGCGTGCGCATCACCACGTCGTCGTCGCCGAGCCGCGCCTTGAGGCGGTGCAGGCAGACGTGAAACGCGTTGCGCGCGGCGCTCTCGGCGAGATCGGGCCACAGCAGATCGGTCAGGCGGTCGCGCGAGAGCGGTTCGGGGCGCATCGCGATCGCCACCAGCAGCGCGTGCTCGCGCTCGGCGAGCGTTACCGGCTGATCGTCGCGCAGCACGCGTCCGGTGACGAGCTCGACGGCCAGCCCGGCGCGCGGGCTCTCGCCGCCCGCACCGCGCCGGAACCGGCGTGCGAACGCTTCGAGGAAACCGCCGTTCTCGCCGCGCACCAGCGCGTCGACCGCGTCGTGCAGCTCGCCGGCGTCGACGCGCCGCGCGATCGTCGCCGCTTCGGCGCGCAGGGCCTTGCGCCGCGCCGGGTTCAATTCGGCGACGGCGAGCGCGGCCAGCACTTGATAGAACGGCGAACGGCTGTTGGCGGCCGCCTCGCGCGCCGTGTCGGCGTAGCGCAGCGCGGTCGCGTCGTCGACGGCGTTT
>Ga0073928_10011579_pt1 | contig 10265 bp, 10 predicted proteins | sample PaiPotPPA55metaG_FD_76969 | JGI IMG/M metagenome (GOLD analysis project Ga0073928, IMG submission 76969) | Iron sulfur acid spring bacterial and archeal communities from Banff, Canada, to study Microbial Dark Matter (Phase II) - Paint Pots PPA... ... | reverse complement strand
CTGGTGGAGGGGGTAGGATTCGAACCTACGAAGGCATAAGCCAGCAGATTTACAGTCTGCCCCCGTTGGCCGCTTGGGTACCCCTCCTCAAAATGAGCCGCGTATTTTGCGGCGCGAGTCACGCGGTGTCAATGTATTCCCATGCGGCACATACAACCCCTAACGGGGCCGAGGCGTATTTCCATGCGCTTCGCGGTTTCCATGCGCTTCGCGCAACTACTACGGGGTCGAGGCGACCCCGTCCTATATAAATAAGAGATTCTAGGCTGGCGACCGACAAGGGGTTGACGTTATCGTAAGATATATATATCTTAAGATATGTTTTACAACATATCGAGAGATAACATGCATCATCGTATACACCATTTTTTTGGACGACATCATGGGGGGCGCGGCTTTGGCCACTTCGGCCGGGGATTCATGGAAGGCGACATGGGCGGCCGAACCTTCGGCATGGGCCGAAAACTGGCTTCGGTTGATCTGCAGCTCCTTATATTGGGGCTGCTGGCTGAAAAGCCGCGCCATGGCTATGAAATCATCAAGGCCTTGGACGAACGCTCCAAGGGTTTTTACATACCGAGTCCCGGCATGGTGTACCCCGCGCTCACCTACCTCGAGGAAATCGGGCACGCCACTGTCGAGATCGAAGGCTCCCGCAAGCGCTACCACATCACCGACGCGGGCAAGGAACACCTGGACGACAATCGCAGCACGGCGGACGCCCTGTTTGCGCAATTCAACCGAGTCGGCGAACGCATGGACCGGGTCAGGCGTGCGATGCGCGCCGACGAAACCGGGGAAGGCTCCGACGCCGAGCACGAGCGCCGAGGTTCAAAGGATTTGTTGCGGGCCAGGCGCGATCTTAAATCAGCCCTCGCCGACAAGTGGGACTCCTCGCGCGAGGAACAACAGCGCATCGTCGAGATCTTGAAGCGGGCCACTTCGGAAATCCAAGGTCAGTGAAACGCAGTCGTTCGAGATTTCGATTGGCCGTAACCGACCATGGGCATCCCGAAAACTCCGCCGGCCGGCGCGCCGGCGGAGGTCATTTCAAATGCGCCTCGAACAGCCGGTAGATCCGTTTGTACTCATCCAGCCAGGAGTCGGCGTTCAAGAAGGCGTGGCGATCCAGCGGATACGGCGAAATGGCGAAATCCTCTTTGTGTAATTCGATCAGCCGCTGATACAAACGCATCGAATCTTCGAACAACACATTGTCGTCGATGACGCCGTGACAGATGAGCAGCGGATCGCGCAGTCCATCGGCAAATTCGAGGGGAGATGAGCGCGCATAGGCGATCGGGTCGATTTGCGGGTCATTCAGGATGTCGGAAGTGTAGCCGTGCTCGTACTGCATCCAGTCCGTGACGGGACGCAACGCAGCCCCGGCGGCGAACTCCCCCGGCGCTCGGAATAGCGCCATCAAGGTCATGAAGCCGCCGTACGACCCCCCATAAACTCCGACTCGTTTCGGATCGGCGGAGGCCTGCTCTGCCAGCCATTTCTTGGCGTCGAGCAAATCTTCCACCTCGGGATGACCCATCTGCCGATAGATGGCCGTTCGCCAATCGCGCCCGTAACCCGCGGATGCACGATAGTCGAGGTCGAGCACGACATAGCCGTTCTGCACCAGCCAGCTGTTGAACATTTGTTCGCGGAAGTAATAGGGATAGCGCAGATGCACGTTCTGCAGATATCCAGCGCCATGAATGAATATAACGGCCGGGCGCTTCGCCAGAGCGGAGTCGGCCGCGCCGCGATAAACCTTCGCATAGATCACGCCATTGAAATGCGTCGACGGAATCTTGACTATCTCCGGCTCGGTCCAAGAGATGGATCTATAGTCCGCGGTGCGCGTATCCGTGAGCTCGCGGGCAGCGTCAGAGCCGTCGGCTTTGAGCACCGCAAGCTGCGCGCGGACGTAGGGGGCGGAGTGGGTAACGAGTAGAGCTTTGCCCCGCTGGTCCAGTGCAAACTTCTCGAGGCCCTGAAGGTGCGTGACCCGCTGCAACTCACCTCCGCCGCTCGATACTCGATATACATCGTATGAATAGAGTGCCTGAGCGTTGCTCAATACATAGAACCAGCGGCCATCCGCGGACAATGCGGGCTCGGAAACCTCGAATCGACCCTGCGTCAGGGCGTGCGGCTCCGCGTTCGGCGCCTTCGTATACAAATGCGCATAACCGCTTTCCTCGGACACGTACCAGAGAGTACGGTTGTCTCTGAGCCAGCCAAATTCATTGAACGTCCAGTTTATCCACGCCGGGTCGCTCAATCGATGCTGTGGGACGAGCGCATACGTGGTGAAATCCACGGTCGCAATCCAGCGATCCTTGTTGTCCATGGACTGGAGTTGGATGGCCAGCGCCTTGCCGTCCCGGCTCCAGACGATTCCCCCGGCTTTCCCGTCGGGATCGTCCGACATTATCGATATCGCGCGCTGCCTGAGCTTCGCGTCCTTGCCGCCGGAAGCATCTGCCTGAACCTCGCGCGTCGTGCCGTTCTCTTCGCGAATCGCCTTCAAGGGGTCGTCGCCGATGCCTGGAAGACTGTCTACGCCAAGCGCATGCGCGGTGTGATCGACGAGATTCAGCAGCACCAAGGACTGCGGAGCCGGCGGGTTGCGCCCGACGCGCAGCCGTTCGGTCTCGAATTCCTCATAGCCCGACTCGGTCACATAGCGTGTGAGCTTGCCTTCGAAGCCCTTGGCCGCGGATTTCGGTACGGTAACGACGATTAGCCAGCGTGCATCCGGCGACAGTTCGGCATCGCGAATGCTGACGTCCTCACCGAGGTAGAACGGCGCCGCCGCGCGTGTCGCGTCGCCTTTACGCAATTCCTCGGCATACTTATTGCTCATTTCCGATTCGTCGTGCAACCTCTTCAAGGTAGAGAACGTATGCATCTGCATGTCGCGCAAACCATCGGGCTTGGGCGGTGCATCCGGATCCTTTTCCGTCTTGACCACTGCGGCCGGGGCTGTGATTCCCGCGCCGAAATCATGGACGAACCAATCGTTGTTCACTCGGAAACTCAATAGCCGGCCGTCCGCGGAAAACTGCGGAGCCGCTTCGTTTTCCGGCGTCCGCGTAATTTGCGTCAGTCGGCCGCTGGCCACGTCGCGAACGAAGATGTCGCCGCTTCGCGCAAATGCCGCGCGCTTGCCGGCGGCATCGAAGACCGCGCGGGCGTCGGCGGCCGCCATCGCCTTTGGCTCAATGACTTGATCTTCGTGGTCGGCCAGGTCCACACGATGCAGGTCGACGATCGGCGAACCGTTCCGTTTGGCCGAGTAGTAAACCGCGCGGCCGTCAGCGGACCAATAGGCGTCATTCACTGCGGCGCCGATCCAATCGGGCTCCGACATGATCTTCTCGAGGGTGATGCCTTGCCGGGCGGTGGATGCAGTCAGAGGCGCGCCGGCGGTCCGCGCGGCTGTTGCGCGCGCGTCAGCCGTCGCGCCAACCAAAACGCATAAGTAGACCGCCATAATCGACAAGCACGAGACGTGCCTCATGAGCGAGGCGCCGTGAACTCTGCGGCTCCCAGATCCAATTCCATATAAGACACTCCTGCGACCGGGTTGAAGTAGTAGGGTCCGGTCTCCCGAAATCCGAGCGAACGATACAACGTCTGCGCAGCCACCATCCCCCCGAGTGTATCTAGGACCATCCGGCGGTAGCCGAGCGTGCGCGCCTTGGCCACCAAGCGGTCCGCCAGATGACGCCCCAGCTGCGCGCCGCGAACCGTCGGTTTGACATAAAGCCGCTTCATCTCACACACGTCGTCGGAGAACCGGCGCAAAGCGCAGCATCCAACCCACTCGTCATCGCGGCTCGCGAGTAATAGGCAGCCCGACGGCGGTCCATACATATCGGGCAGTTGATTCAGCTCGGCAGCAAGGTTTTGGAACGTCAGATCGACTCCCATCGAAGCGCCGATCTGCGCGGCATATTCCTCGATGAGCGAGCGCGCGGCGTCGAACTGCGCGGGGGTCATCGCTTCCAGCAATCGATATGTCTGAGACATGCTTATGGGACGCAGGCTCGATCGAAGCCACGAGTCGCCTATCTTACCGCGGAATGGACTAGACCGCGGCCGCGGACTCCGCCTTGAACGGCAACAGCCACAACGCAGCCGCGGCCACCAGTGACCCTGCGCCCATCGCAATCGCGACGAACTCGAGGCTGTATCCGGCGCGGAACAAATAACCGGCGATGATGGGCGCGAGCATCGCACCTGCCCGCCCGAATCCGACCGCGAACCCGGTGCCGGTGGCGCGCACATGCGTCGGAAACACCTGCGCAAAAATACCGTACAGGCCGACTACCCCCGCGTTGGTGCAAAAGCCGGTGATGGCACAAACCAGCGACAACTGCGCAAGACTCGCCTGCCCGAGACCGAACACCGCGACCATGATGGTAGACATCACCAGCACCAACATCGTGAGGTGTTTGAGGCCGAAGCGCAGCGACAGAAGCCCGAGCACCGCGCCGCCCGTGGCGCCGCCGACATTCGCCCATACCAGGACTCCGGCCGCGGACGACGGCGTAAAGCCCATGTCGACCACGATCTTCGGCACCCACTTCAGGATGAAATAGAACGTGGTGATGTGCAGAAAATACGCCGCCGTCACCAACACGGTCACCCGCACGAGTTGCGCGCTGAAGATGTCGCCTACTGAACGCTCGAGCGCGTCCGCCGAGATCAGCGGCAACTCCGCGACGGGCGGGTGGCCCATGCGGTCGAGGCCGCGATTCACGCCGGCGAGTGCACCCGCCGGCTGCCGCCGGCAGAGCCAGGAGATGGACTCCGGCACCAACCAGAACACCAATGGAATGAAGACCGCCGTCGCCACCGCGCCGAATTCGAATACCACCCGCCAATCGCCCTGCTTGAGCAACAACGCGGAAATCGACCCGCCGACCACGGCACCGATGGGATATCCGATCGCCATCAAGGACACGTTGAGGCTGCGCCGCCGCGCGTTCGAGAATTCCGCGGCCACGGCATTGATCGCCGCAAGCATGCCGCCTATCCCCAACCCCGTGAATACTCGCCATACCGAAAGGTCGTACACGCCCTTGGCGCGCGTCGCCATGATCATGCCCACGGTCATAACCGACAAGCAGCCGAGCAAGGTACGGCGCCGTCCGATCTTGTCGGCGACGCCGCCGAGGAACATAGAGCCCAGCCCCATGCCGATCAGTTCCATGGAGAGGACAAACCCCAAAGCGGCGCGGTCAATGCCCCAAGCGCGGGCAATCCCCGGCGAGGCGAAGCTGATGGCGAGCACGTCAAACCCGTCGAGTGCGTTGAGGCCGATGGTAATCACGACCACCGCGATCTGAATTCCGCTCATCGGGCTTTTTGCGATGATCTCGCGCGGATCCGCCGTCATTTGAGCGGCCATGCACTGGGCAGCGCCGACAATCGGTCGAGCAGGCCGAGCAACCGCAGACGCCCCTCGTTGCTGATTTGCGCTATGACCCTGGCCTCGTGCAGCGATTGCAATTCGGCCGCATGCTGCAGCACCGATCGGCCGCGTGCCGCGACGCCGAGCGAGCACGTTCGTCCATCGGTCTCGGACTTGCGGCGCCGGACGAGACCGCGCTTTGTCGTTATTCGTGACATGGGTTGGTGGAAGGGGATTCACCCAGCAGCCGTAGGCGTTATTCCCTGTTTGGCAAATAGCACATTAACCTGAAATAATTGGTTTGTAATTGATTGTTACGTATAACTAACTCCGCAACAAGTGCGGTCATCTATCTGCAGAATAGCGGCTTCCGCTGTCGGGGCCGCAACAACAAAGAAATGTCCGGCGCCATGATATCGGTTCACCTGTGTCCGTGAAGAAACCATCAGCCGGTGCTCTGCTGCTTGGGCTAATTCCGTTCGGGGCCATGTGCTTCTCGGTCCCGTTGTGGGACCGTATAGAGCCGATGCTCTTTGGCATCCCGTTCAATCTTTTCTGGCTGATCTCGTGGATCGTGCTCAGCCCTGTTTGCATGTGGGCTGCATACCGAGTTGAAACCGCGCGGAAAGATCGGGGCAGCGGAACCCCATGAGCGCCACTGCTGTTTCATTGGCCACGATTTTTATCATTGTCGCAATCGGTGCGGCCGTCGGCTTTCTGGCCGGCGTCCATCGCAAGATGGACTTGGAACAGTGGACCGTCGGCGGTCGCGGCTTCGGCGCGGTGCTGATGTTCCTATTGATGGCTGGCGAGGTATACACCACATTCGCCTTTCTGGGTGCTAGCGGCTGGGCCTATTCCCGCGGCGGCCCAACATTGTACGTCCTGGCTTACCTGACGCTGGCCTACGTTGCGTCGTTTTTTATTCTGCCGCAGATCTGGGAATTGGGCCGAAAGCATGGAATGCAGACCCAATCCGACTTCTTCAGCGTGCGCTACGGCAACAAGTATTTGGCTGGGTTTGTATGTGTCGTGGGTATCGCCTCTTTTATCCCCTATCTGCAGCTGCAGCTCACCGGAGTGGGCATCATCGTGTCGATCGCCAGCTTCGATGCCATTGGCCGTACGCCCGCAATGACGATTTCAGTAGCGCTCCTGGTGGCATTCGTTTTTGCGAGTGGGGTCCGCGCCGTCGCCTGGGTGAGTGTTGTGAAGGATGTGATGATGGTCTTCGCGGTGCTCTCCATCGGCATCGGTATTCCATTAATCCATTTTGGCGGCATTGGCCCCATGTTCGCCGCCTTGGCGCACTCTCAGCCGGCACACCTGACCATGCCCGGTTCCACGACCAATCTTGGGCACGGATGGTATATCTCTACCGTGCTACTGACTTCGCTGGGCTTCTACATGTGGCCGCATGCGTTTGGGGCTGCCTTCACGGCGAAGAGTGCCGACACCTTGCGCCGCAACGCCGTGGTCATGCCCCTGTATACCCTTACACTGGCCTTCGTCATCTTCGCCGGTTTTACAGCAGTCTTGGTCGCGCCTGGTTTGCCCAATGGCGATCTCGCGCTCTTGACGGTTGTCCGCAGCAGTTTTCCACCCTGGTTTCTCGGGGTTGTCGGTGGGGCCGGCGCGCTGACGGCCATGGTACCCGCGGCCATTTTCATCCTCACCGCTGCCACGCTGTTCGCCAAGAATTTGTATCGACCCTTCTTCGCACCTGCGATGACCGATAATCAGGTTGCAATCCTGGCGCGAGCAACGGTCATCGTGCTCGGCGTGATCAGCCTGGCTCTTGCTATTTTCAGCTCTACCACTCTGGTGTCCCTTCTCCTAACGGGGTATGCGGGGGTGACTCAATTCTTTCCCGGCGTGGTCCTGGGTCTCTATTGGAAACGCGTCACTACGTCGGCCGTCTTTGCCGGCATGATTGCAGGAGTCGCGACCGCCGTCTTTCTCATGTTGAGTCATCGGGATCCCGTGTTCGGATTGAGTGCAGGTTTTCTCGCACTGTGTCTCAACTTCGTAATCGCTATAGTCGGCAGCGTGCTCATAGCGGCACCGAAAAGAGACATTTAGATACGACCTCTGCATCCATTACTTCGTGGTGCGCTAAAGAGATCTCTCGACCGGCAACGACGGCGCTTGGTACAGGTCGACATTGACGATCTCCATCATCCGCGACGGATTGACCAGCGCAGTGAACCCGAACTGCGCATAGAGACCGTGCGCGTCCCGTGTCGCCAGCATGAACCGCCGCAGACCCTGCAACTCTTCGTGGCCTTGGATCACTTCGAGCAACCACTTGGAAAGCCCTTGCCCGCGATGAGATTCAAGAACATAGACATCGGCCAAATAGGCGAAGGTGGTCTTGTCGGTAACTACACGAGCGAAACCCACCTGATCTTTCCCATGAAACAGGCCAAAACACAGCGAGTTCGCGATCGCTCGTTCGACGATCTCGATCGGAACACCGGGAGACCAGTAACTATTCGTCAGGAAACCGTGGATAGCCTTGAGGTCCAGGCGATGCCTGTCCGTTGTTATCGTGTACTCGGCTCGGTGCATTGGAGTGGTCATCGTGCCCTACAATCCTTAGTGGTTTCCCGCGGCACTGTGCGTCATCCTGTTCTCCGATCGGTCGCGCGCGTCTCGCAATTTACGCCATCGAGAATACTGTTCCGCCTTGGACGGGTCGGGATCTTTATGGGCGTTGAGCCAGAAGTCGAACCAATCGACCAGCAATTCCTGATGCGCAAGTATCTCGAGCGGCTTTCGGAGGTTGTGTTTACCACTACGAGTGTATAAGAGATCCACAGCTTTGCCTTGATCTTTAAGCGAAGCGTAAAGGGGCCACAGGGATATCAAATCTTGGGGTGTGGACGGTAATACCAGGACTGCAGCGCTGATTTTGTCCGTGGCAAATCCCGGAGCGTTGTTTATCCATTGCTCTAGCCCCTGTGTACCGCAGGGCTTACCTCCTCCGACGAGATTTCCGGCGGACTTGATGTAATCCGGCGTAGCGTAATCAAGATAGTTGAAATATGTGCCCATCGTGCCTGGGTCAGTGTTTGCAAGGGCAGCCGCCGCAAACCGATCTGGCGCGTTCGTGATTGCCTTAGAAACCAGGAACCCAGAGAAACGGAAGTTTTGCACCATCATTCTCGTCGTTTGCCTCACTAGCCTACTGCAAGCAGCGAAGGTCGGGTAAGGGCGACCAGTGATAGGATTCGGACGTGGCCGCGCTCTACGACACCATCGGTCAAGACTATCGCCGCTATCGGCAGCCGGATCCTCGAATCCGTGATGCCATCGTTCACCGTCTTGGCGATGCCCGCACGGTAGTGAATATAGGCGCGGGGACCGGCTCATATGAGCCGTCCGACAGACTTGTCGTCGCTGTCGAACCCTCTATGGTGATGATTCGCCAGCGGACGCACGACGCGGCACTGGCTGTTCAAGCTACAGCGACGACCTTGCCGTTCCGGGACGCGGCATTCGATGCATCGATGGCAATACTCACTATCCATCACTGGCAGGATTTGGAAAAAGGCTTGCTCGAGCTCCGGCGCGTGGCAAGCCGCCGAATCGTCATTGTAACTTGGGATCCTTCCAGCCCTGGATTTTGGTTGACCGACTATTTTCCGGGCGCTTTGGAGGCCGACCGGCAAGTGTTTCCAACGTTGCCACAGATTGGCCGTGTGCTTGGCACCATGACGGTTTCAGAATTGCCGATCCCCCATGATTGCAGCGATGGGTTCCTGGGCGCGTATTGGCGACGCCCGGACGCGTATCTGAACGATGGAGTTCGGTCCGCCATATCGACATTTTCGAAGCTCGAGGAAGTATCCTCCGGTCTGGAGCGTCTACGGCTAGATCTCAAAACCGGTGAGTGGCATCGTCGATACGGGAGCGCCTTAAATATTGCGGAGCTGGATCTTGGCTACCGCATCATCGTCAGCGGTTAGCCGCCGAGGCGCAGAGCATCGCGGAAATCGTCTGCGTTCAGAACCAGTACAATCTGGTCCAGCGACGATGAGGCTCAGCGACGCGGGGATGGTGACCAAAGGCGGAGTGAAAACATTGTGTTGAATCTTACTGCTTCTTCGCGGAGGAAGGGGCGAGCCGTTTCAAAAGCTCCTTCTGTTCGAGCATCGAAAGCAACGCGGACAATTGTTGACTAAGAGTCGCAGCCGCCATCGGAGAAAGGACAAGACGTGCAGCGGGATATACGGTTGACTCTGCTTGGTTTGGGCCGACGGTGCGGGGCCGTGCCACAGCGAACTCGATTCGCACTGAGTAGCCGTCAAAATGAATCAACCGAATTTGATCTGCAAAAACTTCCGCAAGATCGATCCGATCCACGTACGGTAACTCTTTCGGCGTTTCAATTTCCATTTGTAACCCCCTCGGTTAACCGCATAAACAACCGCCGGTGATTGAGTCCATGCCTACACCTCGAATTGAATCTCGCGCTGCTCGTCGATTGGCCGGCGCGCCCGGTTTTCAGAACCGGGCGCAATCTTATATCAATTGGATGTCGATCTGCCGGGGTCTGGTTCGTCGACCTAATGAGCGAGACAATCCGGCTGCGATGGTGCATGCGGCTCGCCTCAGGAGGAATTACCAATGCGATTCATGTTTATTGTCACGTCCGCCCACGCTGGGCCTCCGCCTCCGGCGCTCCTGGAGGCGATGCACAAGCTCGCCAACCGGGAAATCCAGGCCGGCCGTATGCTCGACACCGGCGGGCTGATGCCGCTCACCACGGGCGCACAGGTGCGCGTGAAGAAGGGTCAGCTCAGCGTTGTCGATGGGCCCTTCGTAGAGGCCAAGGAGGTCG
>Ga0073928_10011578_pt1 | contig 10266 bp, 10 predicted proteins | sample PaiPotPPA55metaG_FD_76969 | JGI IMG/M metagenome (GOLD analysis project Ga0073928, IMG submission 76969) | Iron sulfur acid spring bacterial and archeal communities from Banff, Canada, to study Microbial Dark Matter (Phase II) - Paint Pots PPA... ... | reverse complement strand
TTGGGGGGAAACGGATCGCAGCGGCCGTCTAAGAACGTTCGCAGGTTTGGCCGCTGCAGCGCAAGGCTGCACCACGCAAAATCCTCGCAGTACAGATTGTGCGTCCCGGGCAGGCTTGCGAGCGTCGCAACCGCGGTGCGTGGAAGCGTCACGTCCGAAACCGCAGGCGCGTGCTCGAGTGCGAGGATGATGAAACTACACACCAGCGCACTGGAGACCAGAACCAGCGTTTCGCTGAACTGCTCTTGCATGATCGCATTGATGCGCGCATGCGAGGGCAGAGCGCTCGAGAGACGCTGCGCCGCCATCGGCGCTATCACCAGCGCGGCAAGCGGGATGTGCCGTACGGCGATGCCCGCGAGCAGCGCACTCACCGCGAAGAGCATGCCGTCACGCCAGCGCTCGCGCGGTGCCGCAATACCGAAGTAGCAGCAGATCGCAAGAAGAGGCAAGAGTCCGCCGGAAAATCCCCAGAACGCGAGGTCGGGCGGCTGCCACTCGGCAATCGCGGTGCGGATCGCACTGGTCTCCACGTTGAGCGCGTACAGCGGCAAATTCCAGAGCAGCGGCGTCAAAAACACAGCGAGCATCGTGCCGCCCGCGGCCACGAAGTTGCGCTCGACGCGCGGCGTCCACGCGCGATCTTCAACCCACGTCCCGATAGCCCAAGCGCCCACCAGCACGGGCGCGATGAGCGCGCTTGCATGAATGTTGGCCCAGAGCGCGACGACCGGAATGATGAGAAACATCCAAGCGGTTTCGATATCGAGCAGCAGCAAAACGATCGCAAGAAAAAGCCATCCGAAAATTTGCGCGCGCACGCCGAACGCTTCCAGCATCGCGAAGCCTGTGCACGCGGTTACAAGCGCCGTTGCGACCGTGGTGGAACCGCGACGGTGTGAACGGTACACCGTAAGCAGCAGCGCGCCGACGGCTGCAGCAACGGTAAGCATTGTGAGCACCGTGAAATGTTTGGCGGACGTAAGCCATGCGACCGCAACGCTGAAGGCCCATTCTTGCGGAATCCAGCGCGCACCGGGCGCCGTAAAGGTTTCGTGACCGAGCCGTACCGGAAGGTGATGCATGTGCAGGACATACGTTCCCAGCCACAGCTGCCAGGCCAAGTCACCATCGTGACCTGGATAAAACCATGCGGCGACCAGAAAGCGGGCGCAGAAGATCGCGGCGATCGCGATTGCAATTCTCATCGCACGGCGGCCGGGCGAAGCAGCACGCGGTGCGCGACGGTCCGAGACGTGCGCCAGCCGGAGGAAGTCAGCAGCGCGACGATGTTCGCATCGTCTTTAGCGATCACCGCATCGATGCCGAATTGCGCCATCTCGGTGCGCCAGCGGCCGTGAGTGGCGACGGCATCCTGCTGCGTGCGGCGCGCGCGAGCCGGCGCGACTCCCGCACGGTCGTCGAGCAGTGGATGGATATTCGGAAATACCATCTCGGTACCGTCACACCAGCGCGGCTGCTCGCAGAGCAGCCTGTGTGCATGACGATCCTTTGCAAGCGCGACCAATAACGTGGCGGGCTGTTCGTCCGGCTGCGGCCACCAAATCACTTTCGGTTCGCTCGCGGTCATTACCGCGATGAACGCGAACGAAGCGGCGCCGAACGCAATCGCATACTGCCTTACCGAACCGCGCGGAAACGTTCGCAAGTCGACGTAAAAGCTTGCGGCTGCATCCGCGACGATCGGTGCGGCAACGATCCCGAAGTACGGCAGATTGCGCACGTCGGCAATTGCGAGCAGCATGAGTGCGAAGAAACTCAGCGCGTCGGCACTGCGGCCCCGGCGGCGAACGCCGTACCAAGCGGCCAGGACGATCACTGCGCAGAAGCTCGTTGCGGAAACAGACAAAGCTCCGGTCCACAAGGGATTGCGCTGCGCTCCGGCAGCAAATGCGTCGAGGTACAGAACGTGCGCGCCATAGCTATGCCACGGTGCCGCGTGCAGTTGCACCGCACCAAGTATCGTTGCGCCGGCGGCAAGCAAAGCTTTGTTCCGGACGCCCTCATCGAATCGTCCCGTATCGATGAGTGCAGCGAAGCACGCAAGGGTCGCGAGTAGCGCCGCAAGCGGAGCGCCGCCTTGCAAAAGGGCCCATGCCGCGACGATTAGCAGCGCATTGGCGACGCTTGCGCGATCCGTGCGCTCGAGCATGAGTGCGAAGCCTGCTGCGCAGATCCAACCGATCGGATCTAAACTCACACCGAGCCGTCCAAGCATGCAGAGCACCACGAGAACGGCCGCAAGCGCTGCGTAGAGATCCGGTGCTCCCCGCTTTCGGGTGCGCCACGCCACGAGCAGCACCGCGCCACCGGTGAGGATGCCGCAGAGCCCGGCTACGAGCGCAAACCCGAAGGTTTTGAGCAGCATCGCGTAGAGCGGGCCGCCAAGCAGATTGGGATCGCGAACTTGGATTAAGAACTCAGGGAGTACGTGCGCTCGCGAGACAACCGCTGTCGCGATAGCGAAGGCGACAAGCGTTGCTGCGAAGCGCGCATTCATTCGAGCGTCAGGCGGTCGCCCACGAGCAGATCGCGGCCTTCGAGCGCGCCGGCGCCCAGCTCGACCACGTTGCGCGCGCCGAAGCACGAGAGCACGGGGCGCTGCAGCGGCACCGAACGGTGCGTGCGAACGATGCAGCCTTTATCGTCGAGGAAAATGACGTCGATCTGCGCCCGCATTCCCAGCGTATGAATCGCCCAGCAGTCGCGAAACCACAAACCTTCGTCCGGATCGACTTGGGCGCGCGGGATGAATCCGGCCAGCCGTTGCCACCACGTGTCGGCATAGGTGACGTTCCAGGCGATGATCTCGCCGGTCGTGTTGTTCTTGAGGTGCGGCATGGCCATTACCGCCACATGCCCAGCGGAATTGCGACACCGATCGCCGTTGCAAGGTACGGAGCAAATGCGATTACGCCGCGTTTGCGTCCCCGGGCGTAATTTATCCCGACCGCCGCAAGGCAGGCCAGCGCGAATGCGAGGATTGAAACCTGCGCTCCCAGAACCGCGCCGCCGAGCGCAACGAGCTTCACATCGCCCCAACCCATTCCGCGGCCGCGTGAGAGCAGAGCGGCGATTGCGAACGGCACGAAGGGCGCTGCGGCGGAGATGAAAAGAACCCATTGGTGCTGCCAAAGCGCAACGACCAGCATGATGGCAAGCGGCCCGAGTGTGAAGACGTCCGGCACGATGCCGCGGCGCGCGTCCGTAACCCAAATCGCAACGAGGGACACACAGACAAGGGCTATGAGCAAAAGCTGCGCTTGCGAGACGGCATGCGGTGTAACGAGCATGCCGATGGCACCGCACGCGCCAATCAATAGGAGCAGCGGCTGCTGCTGCGGCGGCGGGCCGCCTTCGAGCGCCGCAGTTCGGTCCGCAAACGCGTTACCGAGCAGCACGCCCAGGTATCCCGCTGCGGCGAAGAAGAGCGCTCCCAAAAGCGCTGCGATCAGACCTGCAATCATTTCCCTGCGATCATTTCGGCTGCGAGAGATAGTTGGCGGCGAGCGCCCCGAAGATCACGACGAACAATGCCGGCAGCATGAACATGGCCATCGGGAAGACCATCTTCACGGGCAGTTTTGCGGCATGTTCTTCCACGAGCATTATGCGGTGGTTGCGCACGTCTTCGGCGAGCTCGTTGAGGACCTTGGAGATGTTCGTGCCCAAGCGTTCCGCCTGCGTTATAGCGGTGATGGTCGTGGTAAATTGCTGCTGATTCAAGCGTTCCGCGGCAGCGCGCAGCGCTTCCGAGCGCGAACGTCCTAGGCGGATCTCCGAGAGCGTCGCTCTGATCTCTTCACCGAGCGCGCCCGGCGCAGCATCGATTGCGTAGCCGAGTGCCTGATTGACGGAGAGGCCCGCCTGCACGGTCGTTGCGACCATATCCAAGAAGTCGGGCAGCGCTTTTTGCACCTGCACTTTGCGTTTGGAGATGGCTTTTTCGAGCGATGCCAAGGGGAGATAAATGCCTACCCCGCCGACCAGTACGGTCGCGATCATGTTGAGCACCGGTGCCAGATGTAAAAGCGTCATCATCACGAGCGCGAATGAAACGCCGAAGAGACCGCCGCCGACGATGCGTACGCCCATCTGCGCGGGCGTCACCGTATACCAGCCCGCCTCCATGAGTTTGCGTTTGAGGCGTCCGCGCCGTTCTTTTGAGAAGATCTTCTCAAAGGCGCGTACGTTGCGCGGATCGCGCACCATACCGCGGGATTCCAGTTCTTCGAGCGTTTTTTTGAGCGTACTCTTTTGCGGAATGAGCGACAAAGCAAACAGGAACGTTGCTGCAGCGCCCAGCGCAACAATCGCCAGAATCAGCATGGTCATACGTCGACCTTCAGCATTTTCATGAGCCAGAGAACGCCCAGGAGTTCCAGAACGCCGACGATCATCAACGCTACGTGTCCGGGCGAGGTAAACCAAAGCGCGCTTCCCATCGAAGGCTCGGTGATTGAAATGAAGACGCTCAAGAACGGCGGAAGGGCGGAGAGGATGCCGGCGCTTGCGCGGCCTTCGGCCGTGAGCGCAGAAATTTTGCGCTGAATGCGCCGGCGCTCTTTTATGGTGTTGGCGAGATGTTCGAGGATCTTGGCGAGGTCGCCGCCGGTTTGCGACTGGATGCGAATTGCGCGCGCCATCATCAGCGTCTCGCTGCCCGGCATGCGTTTTGCAAGCGTATCGAGCGCATCGTAGACGCTCACGCCGATGTTCGTCTGCCCAACGACGCGCATGTATTCGTATCTTGCCGGATCGGACATTTCTTCGATGACCATTGTGAGCGCTTGACGTAAGCCTAAGCCGATGCGCACACCGCTGCCGATAAGACGGAGCGCCAACTCCAGCTGCTGTACGAACTGGTCGAGCCGCCTGCGGATCTTGATCTGCAGAAGCGCCCAGAACCCGCCAATCGCCACCGCTGCGCAAACAGGCACCAGAATTACGCCGACGAGCATCCCGGGACGCATGACTAAAGCGGCAAGGATCCAAAGCACGGCTGTCACGCCCGCGAGACGGAGAGCGATGTCTTGCGGGGTCTGCTGCACGCCCGCGCGATCGAGCAACTCCGCGAAGCGGCGCATGCGCGCGTCGTTCCCGGTGTTTTCGGCGGGCGTGAATATTTTGCTGAAGACGCTGGAACCGGTTACCATAGCGCTCCTGAGGAAGCGAGCGTTGAAAGTCTGCGCACATCGTACGTGATGCCGTACTCGTCGAAGCGCGAAAGGCACTGCGGCTGCACGCCGGTATATTGAAATTCGCCTGTAACCTTGTTTTCCAGGTCGACGCCATGCTGAGCGTAGCGAATGATCTCTTGCATCGTCACCACGTCGCCCTCCATGCCGACGATTTCGCTGATCGAAGTGATTTTGCGGCTGCCGTCGCGCATGCGCGCCGTTTGAATGATCAGATCGACCGCGCTGGCAACCTGTTCGCGGATGGCGCGCACGGGAAGGTCGAAACCCGCCATCATGACCATCGTTTCCAACCGTGAAAGCGCATCGCGAGGAGAATTGGCATGAGCCGTCGTCAACGATCCGTCGTGCCCCGTGTTCATCGCTTGCAGCATGTCGAGCGCCTCGCCGCCACGGCACTCGCCGACGACGATGCGATCCGGACGCATGCGCAGCGAGTTGCGAACGAGATCGCGGATCTTGATCTCACCGTGTCCCTCGAGATTGGCCGGGCGGGATTCCAGGCGTACGATGTGCGGCTGGTTCAGACAGAGTTCTGCGGCGTCTTCAATCGTGACGATGCGGTCGCGTTCCGGAATGTACCCGGAGAGAATGTTGAGGAATGTCGTCTTACCCGAGCCTGTACCGCCGCTAATGACGACGTTCAAGCGCGATTCGATGCAAGCGCGCAGAAAATCGAGCATTTCTTCGGTTGCCGAGTTCTTTTCGATCAGATCCTGCGCGGTGAGGCGGCGGGTCCCGAAGCGGCGGATCGTTAGGGACGCCCCGTCGATCGCGAGCGGACCGATGATCGCGTTAACGCGCGAACCATCGGGCAAGCGCGCATCCACCATCGGCACGGATTCGTCCAAACGGCGGCCTAGGGGCGCGATGATGCGCTCGATGACCAAACGCAACGCCTGTTCGCTGGTAAATACCTTGCCGGTTCGCTCAATTTTTCCGCTGCGCTCGACGTACACCGTCTTCGGCCCGTTGACCATGATTTCGGTGACGGCGGGATCGCTCATGAGATCCTCGAGCGGCCCCAAGCCCAGCGACTCGTTGACGATCTCTTCTTTGATTTGCGCGATCTCTTCAGCGGTAAGATGATTGTGGCTCTTGTCGCTCAGGACGTGCTGCGCCGCATCTTCGATCTTTTGACGTAGTTCCGCGAATTTGGCCGCGTCGCTGTGCGCCGAGCTGGCTTCGACCAGGTTGATCTTGTTCGAAAGCGTTTCGTGAATTTCGAGCTTTAACCGTTCGTGCGGATCGACCGTTTGCGCATTCTGCGCTTTGCCGTTCGCCTGCGCCGCCTTCTGCGGACCTGCGCCCTGAGCGTGCGCTGCCGAACGCGGCTCGAGGCGGCGTTCTTGAACGAATCCCTTTGCCGAAGGCAGCAACGCCTCTATCTGCGGTTCGGCGGCGATCGTACGCAGCGTCTTCTCGAGCGTGGATAGCGCCTTACCGTAGTTACGATCGTGTTGGGGCGGCAGCTCGGCGATCACTTTGATCTCGAGCGCGCGTTCGATTTCCGCCCGAGCTGCTACGGGGTTACCGTCGCGGCAGTTGGTCAGCAGGACGATGCGCGTGAGCGGAACGCCGAAGCGTTTGAGGTCGGCAATCATCGTCCTCGCGGACGCGATGCCCAGCAGATTCGGCTCCGCAACGATGACAAAGCGCGTCGCGCGCACGACGAATGGCCGGACGGGGCCCGCAAATGGGATTGGAACGTCCGCCAGAATGCATCCGGCCTCCGCAAAATTCGTGACGAGCCGTTCTACGTCGTCGAAATTTATCGTGAAAGCCGAATCGTAGCTGGGCGCTAGTTCCACGAGCGTGAGACCGGAAACTTGCGTTACGGCGATGGCGGCAGTCTCGCGCGAAGTGTCGAGCGTGCGCACGGCGTCGAAGAGAATCGCCATATTGCGCCGGCCGGATAGATCGCCGTCGACGATGACGACGGAACGATCCGATCGCATCGCTTTGCCGAGCTCGGCGCAAATGGTGGTTGCGCCGGAGCCGCCTTTAGCGCTGATGAATGCGAAGGACGGAGCGCTCATTATTGCGACTGGCCCGAACCGCCGGCGCTTGCGTAGTGATCGCCGTCGATAACTCTGACGCTCGACTCGGGCGCATTGGAACCGGACGATTGCCCACGGCCTGAGGCTGGTTGCGGCGCGGGAGTGTTCTGGATTAATGCTCTAAGCAGCGCGGAATCGGTGCTCGGCGCTGCGGCAACCGGTGCGGCCGCGGGCGCAGAGTCGGGACCCTCGAAGTGCAGCGCCTCAGCCGGCTCGGAGTTGAGCGGCTCTTTAGGTGAGCGCAGCGCAAGGCGCAGCGTTGTGTTCAAGTCGGCCATGACCAGGAGATCCGCTTGTTTCGGCGTGACTTCAAGCGTCACGGTCGTCGCGTTCGCTTCTTGCGGCGAGGGCGTTGCGGAACTGTATTCCAGTGAATCGCCGATGGCCAGCACCCGCACGCCGCGCAAAATTGTAGAAGCCGGCGGCGGTGCCGCGCTCGACTTGGGCGGCTGCGCAATGATGTCGACGCGATCGCCCGGCTGCACCAAACCCGAGATGCCCTTCACTTTATCGATCTGCACGCTCACCGCGCGCATGCCGCGCGCCATGCGCACCGGAAGCCCGACGTCGGACGGATGTCCGATCATCGAGCTGGTCACGCTTGCACCCGCGGGAATCGTAATGAGCGAGAGCGCCCCCAAAACCTGTTTTGGATCCGTGATTGCATTTGGATCGACGGCTGAAGTCGGCCGCGAAACGCGCGCGAGCATTGCCGCGGTAATCGGAACGCGCGGCGGTATCTCTTGTGCGGCGACGATCACCAGCACGGGCGCGGTGTTCGCGTTGGTCTGGCGCTGCAAGTTCGAAAGGTACGTGAGCGTAAGCCACCCCGTACCCAGAGCCAGGACGACTGCAACGATCAGCGTCGTGCGGCGAGCATTCATAGTGGCTACCATAACAACCTCAGATGCGGCCCGAGGCCGCTCTCAATAGCGGTGAAGGAAGCACCGGCGAAAATCGCCAGCGCGTACGGCATCGGTGTGCCGGTCTGCAAACGTGCCGGCGCGACGCCGGCGAAGACGGGAAGAGCGATGGTTTTAACGTTGGCGATTGTATTGCGAAGACGTCCGCGCATCGCAGCGTAGATGACGGCGATTATGCCGCCGCTGAGCAGCGTAGAAAGAATGAACGTTGCCGCCGCCGGAAACCCCAGCGTGCCGGCCGCGACCGCGAGCAGCTTGACGTCGCCGCCGCCTATCAGTTTGAGCGAAAATGCAAGTGTGCCCATAACCAGCACCGCAAGCACGACGGTGATGTCGAGCAATGCGTGCTGCCAGCCGGCTGCCGCATTCACTGCCAGGCCGCAAACGAACAGTGCGATCACCAGCGCGTTGGGAATGCGCCGCGTGCGTAAATCGCTTGCTGCTGCGAGCAGTGAAGCTGCCAAAACCAGGCCGAGCGAAATGGTCATAGCGCGTTGACCTGGCAGTTGAAAAAAAAGACGCTCATCGCGCGTGTTCTCCACCGATAAAGCCGGGGCTGTAGGGGAGAGCCAGCCCCGGCGTTTTGCGGTTTTTCTCTTTCGTGAGTGTGCGTTTAGATCGCGCTGTTGACGGTCGAGAACGCGCCTGAGACCTTCGTGCCGAGCGTCGAGATCAGGACGATACAGACCGCTGCGATCAGTGCAACCATAATGCCGTACTCGACCATCGTCGCGCCATCATCGTTGCGGAGCATTGCAAACATATTCTTCATCATAATTTCCTTCCGTTCGTAAACGGAGTTTAGTGAGTAGTATCCAGTGGAACCGAAACGCCCGCATTGGGCGCACCCGTGGTGAGTTGTGCCTGCGCCGAAGCGACGCCGGACAAGGACGTGGCAAGAACTCGCAAGGTCGTGCCGCGCTCGTATGCAGACGCGATCGGAATCACAGCTCCGAACCGCCCGTTGACGTCGGTGACGATGTCGTGACGACTCACGAGAATCGTTGGAACGTCGTATGAGACCAAAGCCAGCAGCGTGATGGTGACCGGTGCACCGGAGGGCGCCGTACCCTCGACATCGATCGCCTCGGAGCCCTGCAGTTGTCGAGCCTCCAGGGTTATTGCACCTTGCGCCGGGCGATCGTATGTCGAGGACGAGGCCGCGCCGGTCACGACGGAAGGGGAGTTCCGATGTGCCAACGCTTCCAGATGACGAGCCAGCGCCGGGGTCACGTACAGATCGCCGCGCGAGTAGCTCGGCGCGCTTTCCGTGACCTCTCGATGATCGTTCACCTGGTACACCTGTGCTCCGGGCCAGAGCACGACAACCGTGCCAGGCCGGGAAAGGACTAAGGCGGCTCCAGCCGGCGACCACCGATACTGGTAGCCGGCCTGTGCGGCGACTCGCTGGAGCGGAACGCGCGAAGCCGCCCCGGCTGGTAAAGCCGGGAGAGCGAGAGCGAGTGCCGTTGCCAGTGCCATCGTGGTCCGCATCATGCCTCCATGTCCTTTGGTTCGTGCATCATGCCATCGCAAGTGAGGTCGCCGCAATATAAAAACGATAGATTGAACTATCACTTAACTAAACGTCTATTGATTGTTGACGTGTTAACGTATCTATGCGTGGCATAATGGCGTGACGACCCCTTATCGGAGGCCTTAATGCCAACACGGACAGTTACTATGCTCTTGGGCGCGGCGCTTGCCGCCGTTATCGCTCAGCCCGCTGCCGCAAGAGCGGCTGAAGCGGTCTCACTGCTTTCAGTGCAGTCGGGACACTCGGTAATGATTCAGACGCACGGCCTTACTCGGGTGGCGGTCGGCGACGGACGCATCGCGGGCGTGCTGCCAATCGGAACCACGCAACTGGTCGTGAACGGGAAGGCGCCCGGAAACACCACGATCTTCGTTTGGGAGAGCGGGCAACGCGTCACGTTTGAAATTACAGTCACCGAGCAGAACATGGATGACCTCGCGCAGATGCTGCGCACCTCGATCATTGACGAGCCGGGCGTGCAGGTCGTCAGCTTCCGCAACTCGGTAGTCGTGCGCGGCACGGTCGCC
>Ga0073928_10011576_pt1 | contig 10268 bp, 6 predicted proteins | sample PaiPotPPA55metaG_FD_76969 | JGI IMG/M metagenome (GOLD analysis project Ga0073928, IMG submission 76969) | Iron sulfur acid spring bacterial and archeal communities from Banff, Canada, to study Microbial Dark Matter (Phase II) - Paint Pots PPA... ... | reverse complement strand
TTGGTGCCACGGCCCAACTATGTCCTTGAGACATCGCCGGAAAAGTATCAGGTCGTTTGGAAGGTCGAGGGGATTGCACAAGATCAAGCAGAGACCCTTCAGCGTGCGATGGTGCGAGAATTCGGCGGCGATCCCGCCGCCACGGATTCTACGCGCGTTCTGCGACTACCAGAGTTCATAAATCGGAAATATGCGACGGAGCATGTAGTGAGGGCACAACCAGGGGCGACGCAGACATATCATCTCGAAGACTTTAGGCTTCGCACGGATCTTCACGAGACCCCGGCACAATATCGCTCACATGAGGCACCAAGCCCCCCTGCTGGCGAGATCACCCAGTCAGAGCGGGATTGGGCATTCGCGAAACGCGCCCTTGCTCGCGGTGACGATCCCGAAGAAATCATTCGCCGAATTGCCGATTATCGGGGGGACGAAAAGCACCCGAGCTATGCGCGCTACACCGTTCAAAAGGCTCAAGCTTCATTGCACTCGGGACGCGCTGATCACCAGTTCACAGGAAATCCTTCCCGTAGTACGCACGAAATCAGTCGCGAAGACTGACGTTAGGGAAAGCGGTCTGGACCGAACAACCGTCAGGTGAGGGGAAGAGAGTTTGTCCGTCAACGCGCTCGAATTCTGCGATGAAGCCGACTACAAAACTCGACCCTGCACTAAGAGGCTGGCTGGACAACGTGATCATTCCGGCCTTGCTCCAAGAATATCTGCGGCAACTGCCATCTGAAAATCAAAAAAATCTTGCTTTGCCTTCAAAGCGTGGAGTAGTGTCGGTCTCAGAAATACTCGAACGTAAAGAGGCCGTTGAATGACGCTTCGATGTGCTGCCTACGCGCGCTACTCCAGTGACCTCCAGAGTCCCTCCTCCATCGAAGATCAACTGAGGAAGTGTCGAGAGTATGCCACCCTGCGTGGATTCGAGTTCATCGAGCAACACGTTTACATCGATCAAGCTATCAGTGGTGTTGGATATGATCGGCCTGGCCTGCGTGCGCTGATGGCGGCGGCGATTTCAGAATCGCGTCCTTTCGACGTGATTCTGGTGGACGATAGCAGCCGCCTTTCGCGTGACACAAAAGATGCGCTGACTATCTTCGAGCGTTTGAATTTTGCCGGAATTCGTCTCATCGCCGTGAGCCAGGGGATTGACTCTCAGGACGAACAGGCTCAGGTGCTCGTGACGGTTCACGGGATGGTGGATAGCCTCTACGTCAAGGAACTCGCCAAGAAGACGCATCGAGGACTTGAGGGCCTTGTCTTGAAGGGGCGGCACGCTGGAGGGCGTACTTTTGGATACGACACAGTACCCGCCGAGGACGGAGTCGGCAAAACTCTCGTCATAAATGAGACCGAGGCCCCTATTGTTCGCCGTATTTTTCAAATGTCAGCGAGCGGCCTAGCGCTCAAGAAAATCGCGATGACCCTCAATCGGGAATGCGTCCGACCTCCTCGTCCGCGAGCGGGCAAGAAACACGCGACGTGGTGTCCAAATGCTATTCGCGAAATGCTATACCGCGAGGTGTACATGGGCCGGCTTGTCTGGAACACCTCAAAGTTTGTGAAGGTGCCTGGAACAAACAAGCGGGTGCGTCGAGCAAGGCCAGAGAACGAATGGCGCATCGTGGAGCGCGAGGAACTTAGAATAGTTGATCAGGAGCTTTGGCAGCGAGTATCCGACCGGCTTACTCGCCTGAAGGATTTTTATGTCGGTCGTCGAAAGCCTGGACTCTTGCAACGGTCCGCAACCAGCAGTTATCTCTTTAGCGGTCTTCTGAAATGCGGCAGATGCGGAGGCAATCTTGTAATCGTTACGGGGAACAAGGGACCCGGCCAGTACCGCAAGTACGGGTGCTCCCAGCACTTTTATCGAGGGGCGTGCTCAAACAATTTGCTTGAGCGCCAAGATTGGCTCGAGAAGCGACTCTTGGCCGAGCTACAGGGTGAGGTTCTGAGGCCAGAGGCGATTGAGTACGTAATCGAAGAGTTCGGTCGCCAGCTTAAGGTGGCGCTAGAGAATCTGTCCGGTGAACTAGCGCAGATGCGGGAGCGCAAGGAAACAATAGAGGCAGAACTCCGACGCTTGACCGCTACAGCAGCGCAAACCGGTCCGTCGCCCTTTCTTATAGAAGCGATAAACGACCGAGAACAGCAGTTGCGAGATATCACGGCAAGACTACTATCGGCGGGACCCGGATCGGTCGAATCGCATCTCGTCGGCATAAGAGAGTTTGTCACAAAGAGACTATCCGACCTTCAGGGACTCTTGTCTGGGGAAACCACGCTGGCCAGGACAGAACTGAAAAAGCACGTAGAAGAGATTCGCATGACGCCCCAATATGGTGAGGGGAGACCGCACTACCTGGCAGAAGGAGCTTGGAACCTGCTCGGAAAAGAAACGGGGCCGTCTCATAATACGGCCCCGCTACAAATTCGGATGGTTGCGGGGGTTGGATTTGAACCAACGACCTCCGGGTTATGAGCCCGACGAGCTACCAGGCTGCTCCACCCCGCGTACACATAGTAGCGGATGCGCGCGGCGCGGTCAAACGAATCGCCTCCCATCAAAATCGAAGCGGAATTTGAATCGAATTTCGGTCGGAATCATTTCCGCGAAGTAGCGACTCCGCGCCGAAGCGCGGCGTCACCAGGAGTTATAAGGAGTGTTCTCGAAGGGGGAAACTTTGTCGGACGACGACCGCACATCAGTGATTCCGCTGCAAGTCTGGTCCGGATCCGCGAGCAAATCAGAGCTGTCGGGAGTCCAATCGGCGGCGCCAGTCATGGGATCCTCGGGAATTCTGTTGAGGTAAGTTCCAACGAGGTCGGTGAGCGACGAAGGACCGCACTCTTTATCGTGCGTGTAATCCTGAATCGCTTTGCGCATATCCTGAAGGTCCTGATGGAGCACCGCTTCGCGCGCGCGAATGACGCTTTGATAGTATCGCCCGCCGCCGATGGCGGCCAGGATCACGATAATCACCATCACGATCATCAGCTCGAGCAGCGTGAATCCGCGCTGCTCAGCGGCCGTTCGACGCGAGCGCACGCCGGCGCTATCAGAGTTTTCCATCGATACTCCGTGCCGTTGAAGGCAGTGCATTACCAATCCGAGTATTTCTTTCCGTTGAGTGCCGTGCCGGTGGATTTCGTGAAAACGTCGAAAACGTCCTGGCCGCCCCAGGAAGTCGTGTCAGGATCGTCCTGCACGGACCGCATTCCCCAATCTTTTTTCCCGGTCATCGGATCGATCGGAATCTTGCGGAGAAAGTGCACGCGTTTGTCCGATGCGCCGGCAAGTTTGACGCCATTGACGAGAGTATCCAGATCGGGCGGATAACCTTCCGTTCCCGCCTGCACCTGAATCTTGCCGGCGTCGGATGCGTTCTTGAAGAGGTCGATCGCATCGCGCATCTCGATTAGATCGCGGCGCAGCTCGGTTTCTTTTCGCCGTTTCACGGCAACGCGCGCCAACGGCAGCACCGCCGTTGCGAGGATCAGCAAAATCGAGCATGCGATTACGAGTTCGAGAAGCGTCATGCCTGCCGCGATGGCGCGAGTCCGCCGCTTCCGGCGAGAAAACGAGGTAGAGATTTGCTGCCGGGCAGCCAGGCGGGCCATCAGATTCCGGTGGTTACTCGTCATTTGCGCGCCATATCGTTCACCAGCCATCTACTGCACCTGGACGGTGGCTTCCCCGGAAACCATCGGGATATTCCGCTGCTGCGAATCGCGCGCGTTTACCTGAAGGACCTGCAAAGGCGAGTTGCCGGGCGCCACTCCGCGGACCACAATTCCAAGCAGCGTGCCTGAACCGTTCACGCCGGGCGTGTTTGGCTGCCTGGTGGCGGAGACCACCAGTTCACCCTTCTGCGCGTCAATTCGCTGAACGATTGCAACGTCCTGCGTTCCGCCGGAGAGGAACCTGCCATCGCGCACTTCTTCCACCTGAATTACGGCGGGATTGTAGTGAATGAGCAGCGGAATCGAGTACAGATCGTTTACGTTCGAAATCGCAAGGCCCAGCGTTTTCGTGTCGCCGGCTCTTAGGGTCGAGCTCGGAGGATCGAAGCGAAGTTGCGCGGCCGGTCCCGCATTCGGCTGCGGCGCTGCTCCGGCCGGAGCTGATTGGGATGCAGACGGTTTCACCACAGGTTCTGCGATTACCCCGCCGCGGTACACGCGAACATTCGTGTCGGTACCCGCGGCAATTGTGCGGAGATTCTCGGCGCTGATGGTGGGCAAGCGGATGATGTGCGGCGTCATAAGAATCAGCACTTCGTCGGTATGAAGTTCCTTATCGTTGTTCGAAAACAAATACTTCGCGAGCGGCAGTTGCGCCAAACCGGGGATTCCGTTCAGGTTGGCGGTTTCAGTGCGCTGGATTAGTCCGCCAAGAATGTTCGTTTCGCCATCTCGCAGCCGGACGTCGTGCTCAATTTTGCGCGAGCTGATGATCGGCTGGTTGATTCCGCCGATGGTGCTCTGTCCGGCGATCGCCGAGACTTCCACCATCAGCTTCATGCTGATGTCGCCATCCGGATGCACGCGAGGAGTAACGTCGATGTTCACGCCTACGTCGATGTATTGGAATTGCGTGTTCACCAGAGGATTCACCACGCCCGCGCCGCCGCCAACGCCCACGCCGACTCCCGCCTGAAAGCTTCCGGTTGCCACTGGCACGCGTTCGCCGATTTTCAGCGTTGCCTTCTGACCGTCGGATATGCGCATCTCGGGGTCCTGAATGATTCGCGTCTTGTTGTCCGTAAGAACAGCCGATGCGGACGCGCCGGGAAGCGAAATACTCCAGTCCTGGGTCTGGAGGTGTGACAAGTTGTTCAAGGTAATCTGGCCGATGGTGCTGGCGACGCCGCCGGTGGTAGAGGTCGTGCTGGTGGTCGATGTGGTGCTGGTGGTGCTCGTGGTGCTTGTGCTGCTCGTCGTGCTGGTCGTGCTGCCCCCTTGCAGAGAGGCCCGCGGGTTGAACGTCACTGCGATACTTTGACCGGGCAGAATTCCAAGGTCTCGAATGCGGTCGCGGTCGGCTGTCAGCACCTGGACGTGAATCATCACTTCCGGTTTGGCCTTGTCGATGTCGCGAATAATCTTTCCCGCGAGAAGCAGCTTGTCGGGCGTATCGCGAATGACGATCGCGTTCTGCGAGTTCACCTGCTGGAGGCGCCGCAAATCGAGGAGCTGGCGCAATCCGGTCACGATTTCGGTAAGGTCCTGCGGCGTGAGAGTGTTGGAAAGGTAAAACGTCCGCACGACCTCGTCTTCCAAATCCTTCCGTTTTTGCGGATTATCGGGCGCCACGAAAATCACGCTCGGCGAAACAGGCTTCCAGAAGGCCTTGCTCTCGAGCGCCACTGCTTCGAGCGCTTGCTCCAGCGTGACGTTTGGCAGTTCGGCCGTTATCCGGCGCGAAGTGAAATCCGGATCGAAGATAACGCTGAGCCCCGCCAGCTTCGCTATGGTTTCGAACACCACGCGCGCGTCGTTCGTCATCTTCAGATTGATTGGTTCGCGCGATATCGGCTTCAGCGCGGGAGGCTCGGACATCAGAGTTTCATCGGGCGTGGGATTGGGGTTTACCATCTGCGACGCATCATTCGCGCTCTTGGCCCCAATCAGATTCAGCGTTCTCTTGATTTCCTGTTCGGCAGCGGTATTGGAAGGGTCCACGGACTGGGCCTTCTCAAACTCGGCCAGCGCGAGCTGCAAATCGCCCTTCTTGAGAGCTTTCTGCCCCTGCTCAACGTGGAATTGAGCGTCCTCAAAGCGCATATTCGCGTGCCGGAGCTTGTATTGCGAGTTCGTAGGGTCGGCGCGCAGTGCGCGTTCGTAGTGTACTAAGGCGGTGTCGTAGTCCTGGACGGCTTCGGCTTTTCGGCCGGCCTCATATTCTTGATCGGATTTGGGGCATCCCGCGAGCAGCAGCGCGACGCACACTAAGAGCGAAAAGCTAGTTAAACGCTTCAAAAAAACCTCCACCACATTCCCTAGTAACGAACGAGTCTAGCATCCGAGCTAGGATGCGGCAAGGAAGGCCCCCAGTTGCCGTGCACGAAATGTTACCCGCCACGATCAAAGAACGCTGGAGTCCGCCGCGCCCTCCGAATCCTCCCGGCGACCGGAAATCCGTGGAATTCCACGACTTGCAGCGGATGACGGGCCGCAGCTATGATACTTGCACCGTGAATGCCGATAAGAAGAAATTCGACGAAGGCGTCAAGATTGTGGCTCAGAACCGCTCAGCCTCCTACAATTACACGCTCCTGGATCATATGGAGGCGGGCTTGGTTCTGGTTGGCACCGAGGTCAAGACGCTCCGGGAAGGAAAAGCCACCATTCGCGAGGCCTACGCAGAAATTCGCGCCGGAGAGGCTTGGCTGGTAAACTGCCACATCCCGGAGTACCAGGCCGGCGGCCCGAGGAATCACGACCCGCTCCGGAAACGCAAACTTCTGCTCAACCGGCGCGAGATCGACCGCTTATTGGTCCAGGTCCAGCAGAAGGGCATGACCATCGTGCCCATGAAGCTGTACTTCCGCGACAGCCGCGCAAAATGCGAGCTGGCCATCGCGAAAGGCAAAAAGTTTCACGATCGCCGCGAGGCCGAACGCAACAAGGAAGCCAAACGCGAAGCGAACGAAGAAATAGCCCGCCGTAAACATCGCGGACATTAAAAGGAAAACATGCAGATTCAACTGGAGACTCAGAAGTATTCGTCAATCCAAGCCGATGCTCTCGTAACTTACGTTTTTGACAAGGACGACAAAATCGACGGCGTCGTCGCCGACATCGACAAAGCCATGGACGGCAGGCTCGCGGCATTGGCCGCGAGCGGAGAACTCGCGGGGAAATCCCTTGAATTCCTCCTCGTTCATTTCCCCGAAGGGCTCGACGCCAAGCGATTGCTCATCGTCGGGGCGGGGAAGCGCGACAAATTCACGACCTACGATTTGCGCAAGATCGCCGGCTCTGCTTTGCGTTATTTGAAATCCCGCGGCGTAAAGAAATTTGTGTTGCTCGCTCGCGAGGGCGAACGAAGTCCCGCCGCGGCCCAGGCGGTAGTGGAAGGGCTCGTCGTCGCCGACTTCGAATCCGATAAATATCGCACCGAGAAGAAGGAACGTGAAGTTCAGTCCGTGTCCCTCGCGGGATTCGACTCGAACGCCACAAACATGCAGTCCGCCATCGATCGTGGCCGCATCATCGCTGAATCGCAGAATTTCGCGCGCGACCTCATCAACGAGCCTTCCAATCGCCTCACTCCGCGCATGCTCGCTGCTCGCGCCGAAGCCATGGCCAAGGAAGTCGGCCTGGGCGTCGAAATTCTCGACGAGAAAAAAATCACCGAGCTGAAAATGGGCGCGCTGATCGGCGTGGCGCAGGGCAGCGTCGAGCCCCCGCGCGTCATAGTCATCCGCTACACTCCCGAAAATCCTCGCTCCGGCGGACCCGTGCTTGGCCTGGTCGGCAAAGCCGTCACCTTCGACACCGGCGGCATCTCCATCAAGCCCGCCGACAACATGGAAAAAATGAAGTACGACATGGGCGGCGGCGCAACGATGCTCGGCGCGATGCGCGCCCTGGCTTTCCTTAAGCCATCGGTTTCCATCATCGCCGTCATTCCCGCCACCGAAAATATGCCGGGAGCACGCGCGCAGAAACCGGGAGACGTGCAGATCGCCATGTCCGGCAAAACCATCGAAGTCATCAACACCGACGCCGAAGGCCGCCTCATTCTTGCCGACGGCGTCACCTACGCCCGCAAGCTCGGCTGCACCCATCTGATCGACGCCGCCACGCTCACCGGCGCGATCCAAGTCGCGCTCGGTACGGTTCACGTGGGAGCCTTCGGCACGCCGCGCGAGTATCTCGATAATTTTCTCGAGAGCACGCACTCCGCGGGCGAAAAAATGTGGCCCATGCCCATCGACGACGAATATCAAGAACTAATTAAGAGCCAGATCGCCGACATCCGCAACACGGGCACAGGAAAGGGCGGAGGCGCAATCACCGCAGCGTGGTTCATCAAGGAATTCGTCGACGACACCCCATGGATTCACCTCGACATCGCCGCCACTTGCTGGGTTGACGAAGGCCGTCCCTGGCTCGCAAAAGGCCCCACGGGCATTGCCATCCCATCGATCATCGATTTTGCGATGAAGCTCTAGAAGGCGAGTCGAAGGTTTTGTTTAAGTAAAAGCGGAAACTACATTTTTTCTGGCGCGGTAATTCCCATAAGTGCCAGTGCCGTGACAAGCTGCTCGCGCACTAGCGCCGTCAGCAGCAACAGAAACGCTTGCTTCTCGGCATCCTTCTCCGAAACAATGTGATGCTTGTGATAAAACGCGTTGAAAGCCTGCGCCAATTCGAACGCGAATCGCGCGACAAACGCCGGCTCCTGTGCCGCTACGGCCAGCTCCACTCGTGCCCCGAGCGATCCCGCCAGCAAAATAATTTCCCAGAGATCATCGCACTCCGGCGGCGCCAGGAATCGCGACACGTCAAACTCGCCGCCTTTCAATCGCGCTAAGCTCGCCGCCCCCGCGGCAGCCATCCCCGGATCGGCCTCCGCGCCCTTGCGCAAAATCCCATTGATTCTCACCACGGCGTATTGGACGTAAGGACCCGTCTCGCCTTCAAAGCTCAGCGCGTCGGCGAAATCAAACGCAATCACCGTCGAGCGCGTGAATCTCAGCAGAAAAAATCGCAGCGCCCCAATCGCAATCGCGTGAGCAATAGCCGCCCGCGCCGCTTCCGGTTCTTCGCCGTGGCGCGCATCCACTTCGGCCCGCGCATTCGTCTCCAGACGATCCAGCAAATCATCCGCCTTCACGCCCTGCCCCTTGCGCCCGCTCACGTCCACATAACCCTTCTTCGCGTCCTCCGCCGGAATCTCGTAGCCCATTTCCTGCGCGCAACGCGGCGTAAGCGCCACCACGTTGTACGCAAAATGCTTCAGATGGTCCGCTTCCTCCACGTAACCAAGCCCGCGCAGTCCCGCCACCACCACGCGCTGCGGATACGCCTGCCGCGAATCGATCACGTTGAACACTTCGTGCGCGTGCCCAAACGAAGGCGCGCCCGGATCATCCTTGTCGCTCGAAGTCACCCACGCCTCATGCCCGTCCGGATGCCGGTGGAATCGCCGGTAATGAAAATCGCGCGCCAGCAGCCCGAACTTCCACAAATGATGCGCGATGTCTTTCCCCACGTAAGTAACCGTGCCATTCGACCGTACAATAATTTTCGCTTCAGCTTCCTCGGGCGGCTCCTCCGCAGTTTCGGGCGCCGCTTCCGCCGCGTCCTCAGGTTCTTCGCGGTCCGAAGGCAGTTCCATCACCCAGCAGCCCGCGTTCTTTCCCTCCGCCGCAAGTTGAATCGTCCCGCGCCGCTTCATCATCTCGAACGCCGCATCCCAAAATTTCAAATGCAGAATTTCGCTCTCTCGCGACAGCAAATCGTAATCGATCCCCAATCGGTCGAGCGTCCGCAAGTGGCATTTCACAATCGCCGTCGAAATAACTTCAGCCATTTTCGCGACGTCGCCGCGCCCCTCTTCGATTTCCTTCAGTGTTTCGCCGCGCAGCGCCAGCCGCGACTTGTCCTCCTCCAGAAAATGCGTCACGCGCGTGTACAAATCCCAGCAGAGGTAGTCGAACTTCGGCACCGCAGCGAGCGCCCGCACTTCGTCCAGCGACTTCTTCTCAAGATGCAGGAACCCAAGCACCACATCGGCCACCTGCACGCCGGTATTGTCGATGTAGTTCTGCACCTCCACGCGCCGCCCCACATGCCGCAGCACGCGCGCAAACGTGTCGCCCAGCACCGCATTTCGGACGTGCCCAATGTGCGCCGCTTTGTTCGGATTGATGCTCGTGTGCTCCACCACCGTCTTCGTAGCAGCCGCACCCGCCGCAACGCTCTCGTGCCCGGCCTGCTCGCTCGCAGAGCGAAAAAAAGCCGCGCGGTCGAAAAAGAAATTCAAATATCCGCCTCCCGCCACCTCCACGCGCGCCAATCCCGCGATCGGCTTCAGCGAATTCGCGATTTCCTGCGCCAGCGCCCGCGGCGGCTTCTTCAGCCGCTTCGCCAGCTCGAAGCACAGCGGCGACGCCACTTCGCCCATCGCCAGCTTCGGCGGACGCTCCGTCACCACCGGCACGTCCGTCTTGTACCGCTCGTGGATGTGGTGCCGCAGCGCCTTCCGAATCCGCTCTTCGACCGCTTTATACACGCGCCTC
>Ga0073928_10011575_pt1 | contig 10270 bp, 18 predicted proteins | sample PaiPotPPA55metaG_FD_76969 | JGI IMG/M metagenome (GOLD analysis project Ga0073928, IMG submission 76969) | Iron sulfur acid spring bacterial and archeal communities from Banff, Canada, to study Microbial Dark Matter (Phase II) - Paint Pots PPA... ... | reverse complement strand
TGCGCTTGGACTCCTGGAAGTATGGATCCAGAAGCTTGTCTCGCCGGCTGTCGTCATCTTTGCCGTCCGGTGATTCCAGAATCGGAGCGCCCCATTTCTCGGATCGGTTCTTCACCCAATACTGAAACTGATCGGCGATCTCTGTCAATGTCCGCCGGGTAACTCTCTTTCCTTCCCGGTACGTGTTGAAAAACCCGAACACGCGCTCGGGTTGTTGAAAGGGCTGGATCAATCCGTTCAGAAGCAGTCGATCGAAGCATCGATAGTGGAATTGAATGCTATCCTTATGGTGGTCGTAAAAGGCGTTCACGGGAACCTCCTGTGTGGTCAGATACCTGGAGCATACTCCATGAACGCCTCTCAAAACGTGCCGGCGCCGACCTCGCCGCCCACTCACGATCTGCCAACGATATCAAGGGCGAAGCCCTTGGCTAGTCAGGAGCGGTGCCAGAGAATCGCGTCAGGTGCCGGACAACACAGTAAGTCGCCAGTACATAATGAATGGAATGTAGAGGCCCAGGCCGAGCGCTGTCAGCATTGCACTCAGCCGATGTGAAGCAGGATACGACGTTCTGGTTAAGCCCCGGCACGTCGCCGCGACAAGAAAGACCCACACCAGGGGAACAAGCGCCCCAAAACCGAGGGCCGCGGTTAAGTACCAAGGATTACCCAAAATGAGGCGCTGGGGATCGGCCACCAATACTGCTCCAAGCCAAGAAACGCTGTGAATCAGAATGGCCGCTGCCATCCAACGAAGTGGAGCGTTGTTGCCGCGCCAGTTTCGCCAGAGGATAAACAGGGAGAGTAGGAGAAAGCAGAAATAAAACGCGATCGCGGTGCGCCCGCCCTGATACCATGCGATCCGCTCACTCTCTCGGTTCAAGAAGCGGATCTGTCCACTGGAATCTTCCTGGAAGGTCAGTTGCCGCTCGCCAGAGACGGTGTGGAATCGCAGTGGCTCTAGCGCGACCCATCGCTCTCCACCATACGCGATACTTCCGTCGGCATTCGCGCGTACGGATTGGTCCATGGTGACCATAAAAGTTTTGCCGAGGTCATGATGTGGATACCTCACGGACCGGTATGTCCCTGCGACGCGCGCGGCCCATTCGCGAGCGTTGCGGCGAGGCGTGATTGGAGCGGCTGTCGGTTGCTTTTCGGTCCCAAACCAACTCTGCATAATCTCAAGGACGAGATTCCATGTGGCTACGTTGCTTGAACTTGCAGCCATTGTGATGAGCGCTCGATCCTGTTCCGGGAACCAGAGCAGGATTGTGTGATACCCACCCAAATCTCCACCTGCGTACCAATACCGTTGGCCTCGACTGGTTCCGGCGCCGAAGCCATAGCTCTCTGAGTCGCCAGACAGATTCGCCTTCTCGCCCAGCATTCGAAGCAGCGTTTCCGAACGGAGAACCTGATGCCCGTCAATTAATCCTTCACCCCGGACGAATCGCACGAAGCAAAGGAGGTCGGTGAGTGTTGTGGTTAGTCCACCTGCCGAAGTCGCCCGGTGGTAGATGATCTCTGCCGGATGCGTAGCCCCCAAAGCACTGCGCTCAATCGAGGGAACAATTCTCTGCTCCGATTCTTTGGCAATGGCTGTTGAAACGTGCTGTGATTCATACCCAGCGGTTCCAGCACTTCAGAGCGCATGAAGTCCTCATAACGTTTGCCAGTGACATCCTCGATGATCGCTCCGACCAATCCGTATCCAAAATTGGAATAGAGGTGTATTTCTCCTGGCTCATACAAGCGGGCCGGGAGCCAGTTCTTCATCACGGAAGCTAATCGCGCCTGCTCGCCGGCGGCAGCCAGAAAACCGCTGCCGACAAAAGGATCGTCGAGACCGGAGGAGTGGGTCAGCAAGTGCCGGAGCGTGATCGGCTTACTTTTCGTTGCGGGTACTTTTAGCGTCTTTAGGTATTGGTTCACGTCAACGTCAAGATCCAGTTGTCCACGCTCGACCAGCCGCATGATGCCCACGGCAGTTAGTGCTTTGGAGGTGGATGCCGCCCTCCACAAGCAATCTGGACCCGCTTTCCCAAACGCTGATGTCTCGACGACTGCACCATGAGCGACTTCAGCGAAGTAGGCGCCTGTTACGACCCCTTGAGCTATCAGCTGTCTGTAATAAGGCTCGGCGATTGCCCGACCGGTTTGCGCTCGGGCACACGCGGCTGCGCAGACGAGGACAATCAGCAGCCTAGCCACGAACCAGCCCTTGCAGTGGAGATCGTTGTGGCCGGAATTGAGACGACCAGCGAGTCTCCACCAATACGCCGTGACCTTGTGCGCAAACCGATTCTGTGGTGGCCGAGTTCATCAGAATGCAGTCCGCTGATCCTTCCGTCAAAGGCAGGAGCAAGGGTTCGAGGCAACAAGGACAACGCCGATGCAGGCCGATCCGCCAAACCTGGCACTGGAGAGCTACAACTCCTAAATAGAGCGCGGATAAAGCCAAGAATCCGAGCAACGCCGTGCCGTCACTGGACCAAGCGACTCTGCTCCATCGCTGGATCACGACCGCCCACATCAGCAGGGATGCCAACGAGTGCAAGCAGCCGGCCGCGAGTCCATACTCGATCCATCGAAATGAGCTTTGGCTCGTGGCGAAGAAAAACAGCGAACAGAATCCAATGAATCCCCATACCGCCTTAGCTGGGCCCATCACGATCGACTCACGTTCAAATAGCGGAATAGCGCGCAGTCGTGGATTCCCGGTCCTGTTGCGAATCTGGAACTCAATCGCTCGGATGCTAATGCCTTTCCTGGCGTGCGCCCGCGCGTGGATCGATTGATACCGTTCCAGTTCGGTCAAGCTATCCAGTGCGCGGATGGATTCGAAATCGGCTTTCTTGATTCCCACATAACTGAGGTTCCGCGCCTGATCGGATATGAACACCGCGCGACGATCCGCCACGCCCAGTGGCTGTCCCACGGCGCCCTCGATGACCGCGAGCGGTGCCGGACTCAGAAGAAGTACGAAAAGGCTTGCCATGACCAAAACAATCGGCTGGAACCACGGGGAAGCGTGAACACGGTGCGCCGAGAACAGGCGAATGAGTCCTGGCCAGTCGCCGCCGAGTTCTCGGAGCGCATGTTTCAGGTTACGGCGCGAGCCGAACCGGCCGGCCGCCGCGCGCTTCGCTGTTCTGCGCGACAGTCCCAGGGCACGAAAGTCCGCCGTCGCCCGGTCGAGATGAAATTGATATTCATCGCGCAGTCGCGCGCGCAGTTGCATCCATTCGTTGAGGGCGTCGATAGCTCGGTTCATTCCCTCATGCCCTCTTCAGAATCCGCACGACGACGCGCTGGAACTGCAGCCATCCTTGCTGCTCAACCTCAAGTTGCGCCATGCCCGCGTCGGTGAGGGAGTAGAATCTGGCCTTCCGATTGTTTTCAGAACGGCCTGCTCCCGATCGAATCCAGCCCTTCTTCTCCATCCGGTAAAGACAGGGATAGAGGGAGCCCTCATCTACGGAAAGCCAACCCTCCGATAGGTCCGCCAACCGCCGGCTGATCGCATAACCGTGCATGGCGCCGGGGATCAGCACACGCAGGACAAGGAGATCGAGGGTTCCTTGCAGAAGACCCACACGCAAGTCATCTTGTTCCTTAGGCACTCTAAGGAAGAAGATCTCACTGTTCCATTAGAATGTCAAGGGAAAACCACGGTTTTCAGCAATCGCCCCGAAGTGTCGGCTCGCCATCGGCCTCTTTGACGCAAAAACGCCTAAACTGGACACCTGGCTCAATTCTTGCCCGAACCCAAATCGCCTGTCAAAACCAGGCTCTGAGGCTTCACTTGATGTCCAAGATGCCGGCGCTATACGAGCCAAGTCGTCCATCGACATGGCATGCGTGTGATACCAGCGCGTGACTGCCGGATTCGGCGTAAACCGATAGCTGCGGGCCCTGTGCGGCGGAATCACGGGCGTTCCTTCTTCTTCGGCACCATCCACCGCGGGCGGTATCAACAGTATCGGCATAGACGACGCTGACGTTGAGTTGGTGCAAGGCGCAGTAGCGTTCGGTCAGGTTGCAAGCACTCAGGACCATTCGTGAAAACACTTCCCACTTCCGGCAAGGTGGGAGCGGCTGTCAAAATCTTGGGGACAAATCTGACTGGAGCGACCAGTGTCAGCTTTAACGGCACCGCGGCTAGTTTCACTGTAGTCTCGGCTTCCCAGATCTCGACCACCGTACCGGCTGGCGCCACAACTGGCTATGTCCAGGTGATGACGCCCGTCGGCGGCACGCTCTTTAGCAACGTGGCGTTCCGCGTAATACTGTAGTTTCCCCGGCCCGCCGTCACCTTGCACGCCGCGAATTTCCGCGACGGCGCTAACATCTGCGAGCGCTTCTCGATATGGGCGGGCCAAGTGAACGATTGAATCCGCTCATGCCAATCCAGGACACTACCTTTAGTGACGTAGCGCCAGTCTTGCCCGAGCCGCACGGCACGTATCCTACCATCCAACCAAGTACGGCACGTTTGAAGGATCGCCAAGGCAGGGTGCTATCGCCCCGCGGCATGACGTATACGCCCTTTTGATTCATTGGCATTTTCTTCTCTCCTTTGCAAAATATTCATCCCCGGTGGGCCTAGCTGCCGCGCCGCGAGGAGCTTTCACTCACCCGTAAAGAGCAAGCCATTGAAGAAAGCGGTATTGTGTTTCAAACACCTATGATCAGTGACTCTCTGCTTGCCGCGGAACGGATCAATACAAAACTTTGTGCGATTTTGCGCAACAATTACCCTGACGACCGGCGGATTACGATCACGGCGGCCTTCTGCAACCTCGCGTTAGATCATCACACCGCGATCATTCTCCTTTTTAGAAACAGATTGTACGGTTCTGGGCTGGCGCTCGTTCGCTCCACCTTCGAGGCCATGCTTCGGGCACATTGGATTGTCGGTTGCGCAACGGCTCCTGAGGTTGATCAGTTTGCCGAAAACCCCGCGTTCGACATCATGAGCCGCTGTGATCCTGACCGGATCGACAAAGCATTCCAGGCCGAGGGATTTTTTAGGCGGGCGAAAGAAGACGCATGGGCCCCGCTGAACGCATATACGCACGGCGGCCTCGCGCAACTCGTCCGGCAATTTTCCGACGGCAAGATTGAAGCATCCTATAGCGATGAAGACATTCTAGAAGGTGTCCGCGCGGCCACGGAATCGGTTTTGATGCTCGGGCGTCTCCTTGCTTACGTAACCGGAAAAATGGACAGGATGGCTGAGATTGACGCGCTCTCTGCCCAACGTCCCTAACGGGACGACTGTCGCAGCCTCACGTGTTTTGCCGGCCGCTGCGCCTGATTCAAAGAAACTGGTCGGCTTACAGGTTTCTCCGGGTTATTTGCTTCGCGAGACCATCCGGAAATTTATACACATTGCTGTAGCGGCTAAGTATGTCGATCATTTGTTAATCGTCGCCAGCGTCGCAGATGGCTGGTCTATTGGGTCCCGTGCGTCGCTAGGCGTCGCAAGGGTACGGACTCCGCGGCTGGTGTGCGTCGCATCAATCTCGTTATTCGCGGCCTGTGCGTCGCTAGCGTCGGAGAATTTGCTGGCTTATACTTCACCGTTGGCTGTCCCATAAAAACTCATTCGCTGGCAACCCCGTGGCGATCCGGGAACGCGCCTCGCTCTTCCCCGCCCAAACCGCGCGGTCTGGCATGGATTGAACGTACGGTGGAGACCGTGGCCTGACCTCATTTCAGGGCGTTGGGTTCACGGAGCTTTCGCGGAAAACGGCGCCGACCCCAAATCCCCGTGTGCGCGCTCCGGGGAGCAAGGAAGTCACCCGCCTGGCCCGAGAACTGAACCGCAGACATGGCCACGAGTTCGTGCTACGTGATAGCCTTTTGGCTGGAAGAGGTGTAACTGATGAGAAAACCCGATGTGAATGCACCGACTTGGGAAGAATTTCTCGCACGACTCGAAGAGATCCGCCAAGCCGAAGGCACGCCGCTCGGAACTGATAGGTATCTTTTTCGTGGTCTCGCAGACTCCACGTGGAGGCTATCAACAACCTTGGAGCGCGCAGGTTTTTCCGGCAAGAACGTTGGTGACTACTGCAGCGTGATCATGCGGGTTAAGCCTCAGGTTGAAAGCTTTACTGGCCTTAAGTGGGAAATAGGCGACTTGCCATCCAAAATACACGAGGTATTAGGAGATTATGATAGCTGGACACTTCGACGATTTCCCGACCCCGTTTTTTACAGCTACATGATACATCTAAGGCATCACGGCTTTCCTTCCCCATTGTTAGATTGGACACGATCGCCGTTTGTCGCTGCCTATTTCGCATTCAGGTCAAGAGAAATACCAGCCAAGGGCCGCGTGTCGATCTGCATGTTCGCGGATGCGCCGAAAGGTTACAAAACCACCTCCAATATTGAGCCACACATCCGTCGAATTGGCCCCTATGTGACAACTCATCGGAGACATTTCCTGCAGCAGAGTGACTATACGATGTGCGTCATGTTTCCTGGTAAATTTCCGGGGCAGCTGCAGTTCATGGAACATGAAGAGGTGTTGGGTTTCAAAGACCCTCATCAAGACCTATTGTGGAGGTTCAATATACCTTGGACTGAAAGGCCAAAAGTGTTGCGTTTACTAGATGAGTACAACTTGAACGCGTTTTCTTTATTCGACTCCGAAGAGAGCTTGATGGAAACGTTATCAATTCGTGAGCTAGAATCGAGTTTAATAGTTCAACCAACTACTGAAGAATCAAGGGCTTGAAGTTATTGAGTGTAACGTAGTTGTGTGAACTGAAGCCTTGAGGGACAATCGGTACCCCTTGACAAAGCTTGGCGCCCAGATCCAGGCAGAGGCCGAACAGCAAGAGGGCAGGCCGCAGCTGAGGCGCCCTGTCAATCCACACCGCCCCTTCCCGCCCCGTGATAGCTGTTCCTATGCGTCGGAAACGGCTTCTGGCGTCGCAACGATACGGTCCACGGCTGGCGTGGGTCGCATCAATCTCGTTATATATTCCGGCCTGTGCGACGGATGCGTCGCTGGCGTCGCAGAATTTGCTTGGTTTCTACTTCACGAGTTTGGTGCCCAGCCAAGCTTGAAAATTTCTGACTCTGGAACGAACCCATCTATTCGTCGCCGATGAGTTACTCGCTCGAAGGCACGGTACGTGGCTGATCCCGGCGGCTGCCGGAGAAGTGATAAGCCCAACTCTCAGGAATAATCGCCAGGGTGGCGCCTACAAAACCGACAGAACCGCGGGCCGGACCGGTTTTGATGGTTCTGTAGGCTCCCTTCTGGCCAAAACCGGGACTCGTTGCACCGGATCTCTCATCAGCCCGGCTGCGTGCCCCTGCCTGTGACTGGCCGTGATATAGCCGATACTCGGGCTTGAGGTGAGCCCGGTTCCTCAGATACGCCACCATAGCCTCCCAGTACTTCCTTAGAAACGGAGGGTTATTCATGCTGTCGAAAACGTAGGAGCGGGTGGGCGCGGGTGCTCGGCAACTCCACCAGTATCTGCTCGAGTTGCAGCCAGGTTCTGCTCGAGTTGCAGCCAGGTGCTGCCGAAGAGCCCATCCGGCGCAGCGGTGCGCGATGCGTTGAATCAGTGGGAGGCACTGACGCGCTGTCTGCGAGACGGCGAGCTGGAGATCGAGAACGGCGCCACAGAACGAGCCAACCGCGACATCGCCCTGGGCCGAGGCAACTGGACCTTCATAGGCAGCGACACCGGCTGTAAGGCGGCGGCGGTGTTGCGAAGCTTTGTCGCCTCCTGCAAGCGGTGCGGTGTCGAGCCGTTTGCTGGTTCCGGGATGTGCTCTCGCGGATTCCTGTGCACTCTATCACCCGGCTACGCTTCGGGATCACGGTGATCGCCATAATCGAGATGGAGGGGCCGACGACCGCCATGCTCACGATTAAGAACGCGATGAAGCCTTTGGGGGCAAATGGCCTGCTGCCGATTGCAGAGAGAGGGATCACTACAAAATTCATGAACACATGAGTTAAAGCGCCATAGAGGACGCCACTGATCACCGCGTGGCGGTTCAAAGTTGGCAACCAACGGCTGCCGACGTAATAGACAGCCGCCGCACCAAGAGCGACGCAGTAGTGCAGGCCAAGACCCAGCAGCGGGCCGGAGATCCTGTCGATCATCATCGCGGCGGTGATCACGGCGGGGGCGTTCGCCTTGTGGCCGGCGGCCGGTCCCTGGACGCAGGGCGGATTCGCCCCCTCGCAGGAACAGGCGGACGTGCAGGCATATTTGGCGGTGCTGAAATCGGACGCGCCGGCGCGCGTGGATTTCCGCTCTATCGGAGTAGTCTCCTTTCCCTCCTTTCACGTCGTTCTGGCCTTACTCTCGGCCATCGTGCTGTGGCGGGTACGCCCCATCCGCTATGCCGCGGCGGCGCTGGCTATTGGCATTTGCGCCTCCACGCTGACAACCGGCTGGCATTACCTGATTGACATTGCCGGCGGAGTGGCGGTGGTCTTGATCGCATACGGCATTGCGGCTTGGATAATGCGACGCTTTCAGTGAGGACGGCATGTCGGATCGTTGCAGCTGGCCAACGACGCGGCGACCGCCATGCCAAAGGCACGACCAGACCGCCGCCATCGGGACCACCGTCATAGTGCTCGATTCCGTCACACCAAGTGGACGGATCAATCGCGGGCCGCCCGTCAGGTCTTGCAATTCGTTGTGGCCCGCCTTTCAAATGTCTTGGAGACGAATGCCCACTCTGGATCGAGTTGCGAACGCCATGTTGCCGCCGGATTCAGAAGAGCGATTTTGGCTGTTTCCAAGGAACAAGGCGTGAATCGTGCCTACCGGACAAAGCCGCCAAAATCAAGCATGGGGCTGGCGTGATGCAAGCCGGATTTTGCTTCTGTGCATCATTTCCGCAGCATGGACTGTTGCGGCTCAACCCCGCCCTGCCACGCACTTCGCCAACCTGCCGACGGAGGCGGGCTTCGGCGGGGACCGCAAACAGAGACCTGACTCCGCCCGCCACTTTCAAAATATCCATGCCCAAGGCCGCCATGCTCTGGTGGGGGACCTCAGATTCACTCATCTCACCACCAACGACGTACTTCCACCATGGGTGGTGGAGTCGCGATTGAGGCTCCAAGACAGGGTGCACAAGCGCAAGAATAATAATCACTGGCCGTAAATTGCCACGTAAGTACACCTTGATCTGGATACCAGTTAAAGCTTCCTGTATTATATATACTGATAGCCCCACTCGGACCATTATAATCTGAAATACACGTTGACGGCGTACAAAGACAGCTAAGGAGAACGGCGCACGTGTTGCCATTCCCAAAATTTTGCGGGCATGTATCAGTACGGGTCGCCCTTATAATAGGTGATGTACTGACTTCTAAAGAAGGTGCTTTAACTTCAGCGGCTGCGAGAAGTTTTTGTGTTCTCCCGTTGTTTAACTCCTGCATACTCACTTTATCTAGATCTACACTTCCACTCCACAGTAGTTTATTAACGAGATCGGAGGGCGTAACTATTCTCGATTCGCTTAAGCGAAGCGGGTTGTTCTTCAATGGCATTTCTATGCTGCTAGTTACAGTGTAGTCGAGGGGCTGAGAAGTACGCGGATCGGGTACCGTTGTATTCTGATACGACCATAAGAGATATAACCTGTCTATATTATTTATGCCTACATTCGTAATGATGCAGGCATGTGGCACAAGATAACTCAGCTTAGTCGGTAAATCATGCGCGGTAGCCTGTGTCATTTTAATAGACACATCATTCGAAATACATGTAGATGATTCGCTGGCAAACGCAACACCCAAAATCAAAGCGAGAGCTGATGGTGCCAACTTCGCGAAGTTTTTCATTTTGTAAAGTCCTCCAGAACAGACGGGTGACCCTTAGATGTCCTGGGCATATCCGTGAGAGTCTTTCCTGTCGGCAGGATGTATTCCGTGACGAAGGAAGCCGCACGCGGATCATGGTATATGCGGGCGGCATCCAGGTCGCATCCCACAACCGGGCACCTATGATGCTGCATGTTCCCATAGTACGTCTTCCTAATGCTCAAACGGCGATCAAAACGGATGAAGCCCCGGTCCAACGACGGAATTCGCTGTCGACATTTGATCCTCCTGCCGGTGGGCGAAGGACGCTGGAAAAGAAAAACGGTCTTTCCCTTGCGGGCTTCCCACCTCACGGCAGGAGCCTCAATCTCTGGTTCCCAACAACGCGTCCCGGCCACATTACTTAACGGGCTACCGGCACCAGTTGGCACCCGGCCTATA
>Ga0073928_10011574_pt1 | contig 10270 bp, 8 predicted proteins | sample PaiPotPPA55metaG_FD_76969 | JGI IMG/M metagenome (GOLD analysis project Ga0073928, IMG submission 76969) | Iron sulfur acid spring bacterial and archeal communities from Banff, Canada, to study Microbial Dark Matter (Phase II) - Paint Pots PPA... ... | reverse complement strand
GCCGTAGTTGCCCAGCGGGGCAAGCCGCGGGTCGAGCAAGTAACCCGGATAGCCAATTTGGTTTCCGTCACCACTGGACAGCCCGGTCATCTTGCTCCCGTCGCCGATCAGGTTGTGCGCACCCGCCGGGTCCAGCCGCCCCTCTACGCTGTCGGGCGCAACGATGGTGTTGTTCAGAATCGCATCGCCTTGCTCGACGAAGAGCCCCGGGCCGTCGTTCCCGCTTACCGTGTCGTTGGTAAGCCGCAGCAGCCCGTTGCTGCGGATCGCGCCTCCATCCCCATAGACGGGGGAGTTGCCGCTGAGCGTGGAGTTGATGAGCGTGAGGTCGAACGAGAAGATGCCGCCGCCTGTGCCCGGGTATCCCGCCACCCCGGGTGGAAACAACACGTTGCCCGGTACTCCCGCACGATTGTTGATGATGGTCGAATCGGTGATGACAGCGCTGCCACAGAAAATCGCTCCGCCGTTGCCGGCATCGCCGCTTCTTCCAGAGCTGGCTCCGCCGGTCCCGGCGGAATTTGAGTCGACCGTACAATAGCTAGCGGTAAGCGATGCGGCGTAAATGCCACCCCCGTCGCCGCCCTTCAGGCCGGGCGCGCCTGTCCCGCCGGTGTTGTCGCGGATGACGTCACCGGATAGTGCGAGTGTCCCCAGGCTGTAGATGCCACCACCGTTTCCGCCCGGCGAAAGGGATGCGGTCCCGTCCGGTGCACGGCCACCGGTGATGGTTATCCCCGAGATGGAAGCCGTAACGCCCGCGTCAATCAGGAACACGCGGCTCTGATTGTTCCCGCTGATCGTCAACGAGGCCGCGCCGGGGCCAGCAATCGTCAGGTCGTTTGATATTTCAAGCTGCCCGCTCGTCAGCGTGATAGTGCCGGTCAATCCTGGCGCGAACGTAATCGTGTTGACGCCCCCAGCGGCATTGCTCGTCTTGATGTCGTCCCGCAGCGAGCCGGGACCGGAGTCCAGGTTGTTCGTCACCACGTACGTGCTGAGCAGTACCCTGTCCTCCAGCCTCTCGATCAACGTGTAAGCACGCAGCTTGACGCGTTGTCGGCGGCCTTTGCGCCGCGCGCCGAGGCCAAAACCATGGGGCCCCACATTCGAGGAGGATCTAAAACCCGACATGTCTTCTCCCTTCAGAATCGGCCAACGCAATTCGGTCCGGGCGGCGCTTCGCTGATGACCTATCACGTCACGCCATGGCCCGCCCTACAGGGGAAAGGATGCGATTATTTTCGCAACGCCTTGCCGCCTCGTCAATTAGATTCTGGTCAGACGATTGGGGCGCGTACCGCCGCCCTTTCTGAGAAAGACGGTGGTCTTTGGCGGGCAGTGCCCGCCCTACGAAGGCGCCCCCCGTAGGGCGGGCACTGCCCGCCGATATCGATGATAGAGCCGCCGAAAACGTCTGGAAAGCGGCGATTTCTGCAAACGCGCACAACAACCATAACTCTTGGCCGCACCACGTCTCCCTCTCAAAAATGTTCCCACTTGCCCTATATAGTAGAGGGACAGCGCGCCGCGATGGCAGCCCCTCAAAACCGTCGCGTTTTGTCGCACGCTCACAGTCACTTGCCTGCGTACCTCGTCGGATCCGCGATCCCCGCCTCGGCGAAGCCCTTCTTGCGCAGCAGGCAGCTATCGCAGCGTCCGCAGGCCCGGCCTTGCTCGTCGGGGTCGTAGCAACTGTGGGTCAGGGCGTAGTCGACGTCGAGCTCCGCGCCGCGAAGGATGATCTGGGCCTTGGTGAGATGAATCAGCGGCGTGTGGATGATGAATCCCGGCCCGCCGGGACTCGCCGTAGTCATCTTGGTGGCGAGGTTGGCCAGTTGCAGAAACGCGGCGATGAACTCGGGACGACAGTCGGGGTAGCCGCTGTAGTCGATGGCGTTCACGCCGAGGAACACGTCCCGCACGCCCAGCACCTCGGCCCAGGCCAGGGCGTAGCTGAGGAAGATGGTGTTGCGGGCCGGCACGTACGTGACCGGGATGTCGGCGGACATGCTCGATTCGTCGCGGTCCTTGGGGACCGCGATGTCGTCCGTCAGGGCGCTCTTGCCGAATTGGCGCAGGTCGATCGTGATGACGCGGTGCTCGGCCACGCCGAAGTGAGCGGCGACACGCCGGGCGGCGTCCAGCTCGAAGCGATGCCGCTGGCCGTAGTCGAACGAGAGACTGTAAAGCGGGGCGTGGCCCTCGTGTTGCGCGATCGCCAGGCAGGTAGTGCTGTCGAGACCCCCGCTGCTCAGCACGATGGCGGGACGTTGGTTGCGTGGCATAGAGGGCGATTGTATCGTTGGTTGCGGAGGACCAGACATGGCCGACTCGTTTGCCGCGATCGAGTCATCGCTGCGTGAGCAGCGCGTCTTTCCCCCGTCGCCCGACTTTGCCCGCCGTGCTCACATCAAGTCGCGGGACGAATACGAGCGAATGTACCGGGAGTCGATCGACCAGCCCGAGCAGTTCTGGGGGAAGATGGCCGAGCAGATCCACTGGTTCCAGCAGTGGGAAAAGGTGCTCGATTGGAAGCCGCCGTATGCCAAATGGTTTGTCGGCGGAAAACTGAACGCGTCCTACGTCTGCCTCGATGCCCAGATCGAGCGTGGGCTGGCGGACAAGGCCGCGATCCTGTGGGAAGGGGAGCCGGAAAGCGGGAGGCCGGGCAGCGGCGGGTCGGTCCACCGCATCAGCTTCCGCCAACTCCGCGATGAAGTCTGCCGGCTGGCCAACGCCCTCAAGAAGCTGGGGGTGAAGAAGGGGGACCGGGTCACGATCTACATGCCGATGGTCCCGGAGGCGGCGATCGCGATGCTGGCCTGCGCGCGGCTCGGCGCGGCGCACTCGGTCATCTTCGGGGGCTTCAGCAGCCAGGCGATCGTCGACCGCGTCGAGGACGCCAAGTCCAACCTCATCATCACCGCCGACGGGGGGTTTCGCCGCGGCCACATCGTCCCGTTGAAAAAAAACGTCGACGAGGCGCTGAAGATAACCGACCTGGTGAAGAAAGTGGTCGTGCTTCAGCGGGTCGGCGCGCCGGTCGATCCGAACCTTCCGCGCGCCGCGACCGAGTGGGTCGAAGAGCGCGACGTCTGGTGGCACGAGATCGTGCGGGATGAGAGCACCGAGTGTCCGGCCGAGCCGATGGACGCCGAGGACATGCTGTTCGTCCTCTACACCAGCGGTTCAACCGGCAAGCCCAAAGGGGTCGTCCACACCACCGGCGGATACCTGCTCGGCTGCTACCTGACGAGCAAATACGTGTTCGACCTCCGCCCCGAAGACGTCTACTGGTGCACCGCCGACGTCGGTTGGATCACCGGCCACAGCTACGTCGTCTACGGGCCGCTGGCCAACGGCGCGACCACGCTGATGTACGAGGGCGCCCCCAACTACCCCGACTTCGGCCGTTTCTGGTCGATCATCGAGCGGCACGGCGTCAGCATCTTTTACACGGCGCCCACCGCCATCCGAGCCTTTATGCGGGCCGGCCGCGAGATTGTCGACGCCCACGATCTGCGATCGCTTCGGTTGCTGGGCACGGTCGGTGAGCCGATCAACCCCGAGGCATGGATGTGGTACCATGAAATCGTCGGGCATGGCCGCTGCCCGATCGTCGACACCTGGTGGCAGACGGAAACCGGCGCGATCATGATCACGCCCTTGCCGGGCGTCACGCCCACCAAGCCGGGGTCGGCCACCTTGCCGTTCTTCGGCGTCGACGCGGCGGTCGTCGACCGGGCCGGCAACGAACTTGCCCCAAACCAGGGGGGTTTGCTGGTGATCCGCAGGCCCTGGCCCTCGATGCTCCGCGGCATTTTTAATGACCCGGACCGGTACGTGAAGCAGTATTGGACCGAAGTGCCCGGCTGTTATTTCACCGGCGACGGCGCCCGCCGCGACGAGGACGGGTATTTCTGGATCATGGGGCGGGTGGACGACGTGATCAACGTCGCGGGCCACCGGCTGGGGACGATGGAGATCGAAAGCGCGCTGGTCGCGCACGACGCGGTGGCCGAGGCGGCGGTGGTCGGCATGCCCGACGAGATGAAGGGCCAGGGAATCGCCGCCTTCGTCACCCTCGCCACCGATCACCAGCCGTCGGAAACGCTCAAGAAGGAGTTGACCGGGTGGGTCGCAAAGCAGATCGGGTCGATCGCCAAGCCCGACCAGGTGCGCTTTACCGAGGCCTTGCCCAAGACCCGCAGCGGCAAGATCATGCGACGCCTGCTCAAGGAACTGGCCACCACCGGCGACGTCAAAGGCGACGTCACCACGCTGGAGGACTTCAGCGTCATCGCCCGATTAAGGGAAAAAGAAGAAGTCTGAATTGTCGTTTGTCCTTGGTCCTTTGTCCTTCGGGATCGGTGAATTGAGCTGTTCTGGGCTTCGGCGTATGATCGTCCGGTAACTACAAGAGGTTGTGAAGCAGCCTCCGAGGCGCGTCGATGCAGATGGTCAAGATTCACATCCCCGACCAGAAGGACCGGGCCAAGGCCCTGTTGGAGCTACTCCGCTGCGGACGGGTGATGTGCCTTCCTGACGACGTTTACGTCGTCCCCGAGCCGGCCCTCGAGGTCGTCCGCTCACTTGGGGTCACGTTCAAAGAGTTGGGACGGGGCGGCATCGACTATGCCGAAAAGGCGCTACGAGATTCTCTTGGCATTTCGCCCGTTGTTCTTGGTTCGTTGTCAGTTGCGGGAAGTGATCGGCCCCTAATTACCACTGACAACTGACAACTGACCACTGACGATACATGCGCTACCGTTCAATTCTATTATTCGGCGCCCCCGGCAGCGGAAAGGGGACCCAGGGGAAGATCATCGGGAGCATTCCCGGCTTTCATCACAGCGCGACCGGCGACATCTTCCGATCGCTGGATTTCCAGAGCGAAATGGGCCGCAAGTTCTGGGAGTACGCCGGCCGCGGCGAGCTCGTCCCAGACGAGTTCACCATCCGCCTCTGGAAGCAATACATCAAGGGGATGGAGATGGTCAACCAGTTCCACCCCGAGGCTGAGTTCCTCGTCCTGGACGGCATCCCGCGAAACCTCGCCCAGGCGCGCTTGCTCGATGACACGCTCGAAGTGGTGTTGATCCTCTATCTGCGCGCTGATCTGCAAAAGATGGTCGAGCGGCTCCGACGCCGCGCCCTCAAGGAAAACCGCATCGACGACGCCAGCGACGAGGTGATCAAGAAGCGCCTGGACGTCTACGAGCGCGAGACCCGCCCGGTGCTCGACTATTACGCGCCGGAGAAGGTCTACCGCGTCGACGCCACCATGTCCCAGATCCGCGTGCTCAGCGAGATCGTCAAGGTATTGGTGCCGCTTAAAGAGCAGCTCGACGCATCGCGAAATCTGCCGCATTGACACGGAAAGCACAATCCGCTCTTATTTCTTCGCGAGAGTTAGGTTTTGAGACAGAGCCTAGAGGCCGTTGTACAGCCTCTTAGCGAAGGAGATCAACCATGGCTCGTCCCGTCACGTTGTTCACCGGCCAGTGGGCCGACCTCCCGTTCGAGACGATCTGCGCCAAGGCCAAGCAATTCGGATACGACGGCATCGAGCTGCCGTGCTGGGGCGACCATTTCGAGATCGACAAGGCGCTGAAGGACAAGGGCTACTGCAAGAATCGCTGGGACATTCTCAAGGGCCACGGACTCAAGGCGTTCGCCATCTCCAATCACCTGGTCGGGCAGGCCGTCTGCGACAACATCGACGAGCGGCACAAGGCGATCCTTCCCCCGGACGTGTGGGGCGACGGCAGCCCCGAAGGCGTGCGGCAGCGGGCCGCCCAGAAGATGATCGACAGCGCCAGGGCCTGCCGCGCCTTCATCGACGCCGCCCCGGAAAAGACCGGCTTCCCCGCCGTCGTGAACGGCTTCACCGGCTCGAGCATCTGGCACAGCCTTTATGCCTTCCCGCCCACCGATCAGAAGTATTGGCAAAAGGGGTTCGACGACTTCGCCAAACGATGGGCGCCGATCCTCAACGAATTCGACAAACTGAACGTCAACTTCGCCCTGGAAGTCCATCCGACCGAAATCGCCTTCGACATCGCCTCGGCCCAGCGGGCGATCGACGCGATCAAGGGGCACAAGCGGTTCGGCTTCAACTATGATCCCTCCCACTTCGGCTATCAGCACGTAGACTACGTGAAGTTCATTCGCATGTTCGGCCCGCGGATCTATCACGTGCACGTCAAGGACGCCTGGTGGGGCCATGGCGACGGGACGGCGGGCGTGTTCGGCGGGCATACCACCTTCGCCGACCCGCGCCGCTACTGGGACTTCCGCTCCCCCGGCCGCGGCGACATCAACTTCGAGCAGATCATTGTCGCCCTCAACGACGTCGGTTATCACGGCCCCCTCTCAGTTGAATGGGAAGACAGCCGCATGGACCGCGAGCACGGCGCCGCCGAGGCCGCCGCCTTCGTCAAGAAAATCGATTTCAAGCCCTCCGCCATCGCGTTCGACGCCCAGTTCGACCGCGCCTGAGCGGAGGCCACAGTCAGGTGAGTTAGGGGCGCCATGGCCACGCTTGCGTGGCCATGGTGCTTTTTGTGTGGCACAGTCGCCCTCGGCTGTGATTTATGTGGCGCAGTCGCCCTCGACTGTGTTCGACCGAACGTCGAAGATCCACCGATAGACTTCCGCCTTCGGCGGAACACAGCCGAGGGCGGCTGTGCCACATGACATCCCGCATTTTCATTGCACCGGAGCGCCGCGCTTAGGTATGATGACTTTGCCATAGTCCGGGCTGTTCCCGTTCGCCAGCAGGCAACGTTTCAAGGGAGGAGAGCATGGGTATGTCCCCACGCGGCCGCTGGTGTCGGAACATACACGTCGAAAGCCTTGAACCGCGGGTGCTGCTGTCTAGCTATGTCCTGAGCACACTGGGGGTTTTCGCAGCCAATACGACGGGCAGCGGCCCGATCGGCGGCGTCACTCTGGACGCCAGCGGCGACCTGTACGGCACCGCCCAGAGTGGCGGTGCCAGCGGCGACGGCACCGTAGTCGAGGTCGTCCACGGCAGCCGCACGATCACCACCCTGGCCTTCTTCAACGGGGCAAACGGACGCGGTCCCGAGGGCGGCTTGGTCCTCGACGGCAGCGCGGACCTGTATGGCACCACATTTTTGGGCGGTGGCAGCGACGACGGCACGATCTTCGAGATCGCCCGCGGCAGCGGGACCATCACCACCGTGGCGTCCTTTAATTTCACAACAAATGGGGACCGCCCCGCGGGTGCGCTTGTCCTGGACGGCAGCGGCAACTTGTACGGCACCACCGAAAGCGGAAGCGCCGACGGGCGGGCCGGCACCGTCTTCGAGCTCCCCGCGGGCAGCGGGACCATCACCACCCTGGCGTCCTTCAATGGCACAAACGGCTCCTATCCCCAGGACGGGGTCGTCCTGGACAGCAGCGGGAACCTGTACGGCACCACGACGTACGGCGGCACCAGCGGTGACGGCACCGTTTTCGAGATCGCCCACGGCAGCGGGACCATCACCACCCTGGCGTCTTTCAACGGGACAAACGGGAGGAATCCCGACGCGCTAATTCTGGACGGCAGCGGCGACCTGTACGGCGCCACCCTTTTGGGAGGCCCCGCTGGTCCCTACGACGGCGATGGCACGATCTTCGAGATCGCGGCCGGCACCGGGACCATCACCACCTTGGCGTCCTTCAACGGCACAAACGGGAACGGCCCCGACAGCGTCGTTCTGGACGGTAGCGGGAACCTGTACGGCACCACCGCTGTCGGCGGCACCGGCAATTTCGGCACCGTCTTCGAGCTCCCCGCCGGCAGCGGCGCCATCACCACTCTGGCGTCCTTCAACAGGATAAACGGGAGCTCTCCGTACACCATAGTTCTGGATGGCAGCGGGAGCCTGTACGGCGCCACCGCAGGCGGGGGCGATGCCAACGGCGACGGCACCGTCTTCGAATTATCACCGGTGCAGCCCCGCCTACCCGGCGACGCCGACGACGACGGGAAGGTGGACTTCGCCGACCTGGTGATCCTCGCCCGCAACTATGGCAAGAACGGCGCCGTCTGGGAAGACGGCGACTTCAATGGCGACGGGAACGTCGGCTTCGACGACCTCGTGATCCTGGCCCGCAACTACGGCAAGACTACCCCGGCCGCAGTAACCGCGGCGGCGCTGAGCCCGAGCATCACCTTGCAGCCGAGCGACGACTCACCGAGGTTGACCCGCACTGTCAGACACCGGCACTGATGCGGTGGCACAGCCGCCCTCGGCTGTGGTTCGCAATGTGGCACAGCCGCCCTCGGCTGTGTTCCGCCGAAGGCGGAAAGCATTACCGGAAACCTCTCGCATGTCCGACACTGACCCGCCGCTGGCCAAACCCGCCAAGGCCGCGTACCGCCGGAACCTGCCTCACGTCCAGGCGCATGGCAAGCCGCTGTTCGTCACGTTCCGCACGTTCCGAGGCTGGATTCTTCCCGAATCCGTTCGCGGCCTCGTGATGGAGCATTGCCTCCACGACAACGGCTCCAAACTCGGCATGCACGTTGCCGTGGTCATGCCCGATCACGTCCATTTGCTGTTTAGCGCCGGGCGGGACGCGCAGGGGAACACTTTCGGGCTCAGTGAGATCCTGAGTGGGATCAAAGGGGCCTCGGCCCACCGGGTGAATCGATCGCTCGGCCGAAAGGGACATGTGTGGCAGGACGAATCGTTCGATCATGTGCTGCGGTGTGATGAAGGATTAAGGGAGAAGGCTGATTACGTTTGCCAGAATCCAGTGCGGCGGGGCTTGGCGAGCACACCGGACGAGTATCGGTGGTTATGGCGCGAGTGGGTGGAGGGAAATATGAAGGAGGATCGTTCGCCGACGCGCGGTTGATTTCGACCTTCGGTCGAACACAGCCGAGGGCGGCTGTGCCACACAAAACACAGCCGAGGGCGGCTGTGCCACACAAAACACAGCCGAGGGCGGCCGTGCCACACAAAACACAGCCGAGGGCGGCTGTGCCACAAAGAACACAGTCCCGGCGCGCCAGGATCGCGCCACATTACTAATCCCCGCCCTGGAGCGGGTATGCCAACAAGCGTGCTTGCGGTATAAAAGGTCTTCATGGCACACCTCCTCGCGCTTTTGAGCGTCGTGCTTATGGCACCGCTGACTTACGCCGCCGACCCGGGCACGCCCGGCGGGCTCCCGCCGGGCGAGAACCAGGCGAAGGACGTGCTCAATAAGTCTCCTCGTCATGGGGAGTGGGTCGACATCGCCGTTCCCGGCGCTAAGACCCCTCTGAAGTCCTACATCGTTTATCCGGAGCGCAAGGACAAAGCGCCGGTCGTGATCGTGATTCAGGAGATCTTTGGGTTGACCGATTGGATCCGATCCGTGGCCGATCAACTCGCGGCTGACGGATTCATCGCCATCGCGCCCGACCTGCTCTCGGGCCACGGCCCCAACGGCGGGGGCACCGAAGCTTTCGCGGACCGGCAGGAAGTGATGCGTGCGGTGCGAGACCTGAAGCACGACGAAGTCGTGGCTGACCTGAACGCCGTCCGCGACTACGGCCTGAAGCTGCCGGCGGCCAGCGGGAAGTCGGCAACCATCGGCTTCTGCTGGGGCGGCGGCGAGAGCTTCGCCTACGCCGCCGCCCAGCCCAAGCTCGACGCCGCCGTCGTCTGCTACGGCGTCCCGCCCCCGCGCGACGCGATGGAGAAGATCGAGGCGCCGGTGCTCGGCCTGTACGGCGGCAACGACGCCCGCATCACCAGCACCGTCGATCCGACCGCCGCCGAGATGAAGCGGCTCGGCAAGTCTTATACGCCGCACGTCTACGACGGCGCCGGACACGGCTTCCTCCGCGCCCAGGACGGCCAGAACGGCGCCAACCTCAAAGCTGCCGAGCAAGCGTGGCCTGCGACCATCGACTTCCTGCGCCAGCACACGAAGTAAGCGCAGTCAAAGGAAAATCCACTCAGCCTTCCTTCTTCTTCCAATGACCGTCGGCGCCTTTAAGCCACTCGCCGGGCTTGGCTTTCTCGAATCTGCGGAGGGCATTGAGCTCGGCTACCTTTTGCGGCGTCGTTCCGTCCCGGGCCGCGATCAACTTATAGAGCGCGGTCCGATCGTCGTTCTCCGCACGGATGAACTTCTCTGCCGCGGCGTCGGGGGCCGGGGGTTTGACGAACTCAACGAATCCCGACGCCGATTCACCCACAATCCCCGCGGACTTCAACTCGACCAGATGAGGATACCGGTCTTTGAAACGCGCCTT
>Ga0073928_10011572_pt1 | contig 10270 bp, 8 predicted proteins | sample PaiPotPPA55metaG_FD_76969 | JGI IMG/M metagenome (GOLD analysis project Ga0073928, IMG submission 76969) | Iron sulfur acid spring bacterial and archeal communities from Banff, Canada, to study Microbial Dark Matter (Phase II) - Paint Pots PPA... ... | reverse complement strand
TCGCCCCACTGTAGTGACTTTTGTAGTGACTCCCTGACTTTTTTGGGCCATCGCAGCGGCGATAGTTGCATCTGTGCGAAATTTCTCGAACCTCTCGATCGCTACCCGTTTCTGCTCCGCTGCGGGATGAACGTATCGCATGGTCATCTGAATACTCGCGTGTCCCAGTAACGCGCTGAGCGTTGGCAGGTCCGCGCCAGAGGCCACGGCGCGAGTCGCGAACGTATGACGCAAATCGTAGAGCCGGAAATGGCGCTTGATCTTGGCGCGTTCGACAGCGGCTTTGTGTGCCTTTTTCACGCTGCCAATCGGTTTCTGAACATTGTGGGGCGATGGAAACAGGAACGGAGTTCCCATCCTTGTCCCTTCTTTCGCCCTAACCTTGAGGAGAGAAAGAACGTCATCCGTCATTGGGATTGTTCGGCGCGCCGCTTTCGTCTTTCCAAACGGGTTAAAAATCGTCTTCTGTTTGAAGTCAATGTTCTCGGCCCGCATCCGAAACACTTCCTCTGGCCGCATGCCGGTGTCGAGCATCACTTTCGCGATGTCGCTGAGAGGTTGGCTCGTTTCAGACAAATAGGCAGCCTGCTCCTCAAAACTGATGACGCGCATTGAGTCGAGCGGTTCCCTAAACATCGCGACGCCGATGACAGGGTTCTTGACCGCGTAGCCGCTTCGCTCAGCCTGATGGAAAAGTAGCTTTAACGTCGTGAGCGCTCGATTCACCGTGGCATTTTTGACAGTTCTGCCGTCCTTTGCTTTTTGTCTCCGCTCGTGTTTGCGCGCCGATTTGAAGTCTTCGACCATCTCGCTTGTGATTTCATCAAGATACTTGCCCTTGAAAAATCGGTTCAGCGTTTGGCAGTTCCATTCATGCAAGCCATGCGTCTTGGGCCTGTGTTGCTGTTCCGACCACTCCAAGAACTGTTCAACGAACTCCTCAAACTTGGGAGCCAGCTTGAGCTTCGTGAATCCTGCGCGTCGGTCAATCAGGTCCGCTCTGCGCTTCGCCTCGGCTCGAAGAGCGGCCGTCTTGTTAGTGAATCCGGACGATTCCTGGATTTTCCGTCCTTGGTATTCAAAGACGTACCACCAAACCTTTCCTCTTAAATACACTCCCATTCTTGGCCTACCTCCCCCCTTGATCGGTGCGGACTATACGCTCCGAAAGCCAACCGTCAAGGTCACTCTGTCGGTATCGGACGCAATTTCGACTGATCTTCACGAATAGCGGGCCTCGCTTTTGGCTTCGCCACTGCGCCAGGGTCTCGACTGAAAGCCCGGTCTGCTGCGCGACGTCTTCGGTAGTCAGAAGTCGAGACGCCATTGGATGTCGGGTCCGCCCGAGATTGGTTGCGTTGGCCATTCAGCTCGATTTCCCGAGACTCAGTTCATTGGCGCATTCTTTCTGCCCTCCTGTATCTGAAGTTGGGCGGAAACGATTCTCTGTTTGGAAATACCGGTGCGGGTTTCCCTTCTTGCCCTCTCCGAGCCTGCTTAGGAGCCCCTCCTCTACGAGTTCCTTGAGTGCCCTCTGTGCCGTGGCCCGAGGAACCTTAGAGTTCTCCACCAACTCGCTCAAGTCCGCCGCCTCAGCTTCGGACTTCGGGGCGACGACGATGATCGAATCCCTCGCCTCCTTGACGGCGGCCTCATGAGGCTCACCTAACGAGATGTAACCGCTCTCAGAAAGTTCGAGGAGCAATTCTGACGGAGTTCCGGAGAATCGAGACAATGCGTGAAGCACTCTCTGAGTCTTCTTGGAGTTCCCTTCAGGCTTGCGGAGCGACAGAACAATGTCTACCACACCGGCAAACGCGGAGCTACCACGCCCCGAATCGCCGACGTCTCCGCCCGACTTCCTTTCATGGCGAAGCACGATGGTTCCAATTTCATCGGCTGCCGCCCGTTGAAGCGGCCTCATCGCCGTGAGGGCATCTCCCGAATTGTTCTCGGAATCTCCTTTTAAGTCAGCGAACTGAGGCAAGGTATCGACCACGAGTAAGAACGCACCTATACGCTTGCATTCGTTTACAGCTGCAGCAGCCACACCTGGCCAAGGCATTCCTCGAAGGTCGCTATGTAGAAGAACGCGGAAATCGTCCCGTCCAAGAAGGTCAGCCCGCTGCATTGCGTGCCGGAAAGAAACGATGGGTTGCTCGGTTAGATAAACTGTTGGAGTCTTTAGGGTACTCTTTCCAAGGAAGCTAAGCCCTTCTGCGACTGCTCGCACGAGACTCAAGATGAGGGTCGTCTTTCCCATTTTGACCTTAGCCCCCAACTCAGTTATTGCACCCCTCGCTACAAATCCCGGGACGATCCACTGAACATCATCTTCAGCAGCCATGGCGATTTCGGCTCCCGACCTGAATCTTAGAATTCGGTTCTGCCCAACCTCTTCCCTTAGCTGGGCGGAAAGACTGGCAATTCGCTCGAGGACCGCGTCGGCATCTCCGTTCGCGCCGAGAGCCATCTCCACGATCGCCTGAGCGTTGTGGGCGTACTTCCGAAGTTGAGTCTTTGCCTTAAGAATTCGAACGTAGAACGAAAGATTGCAGATTCGTGGCATTCCGTCCGGAATCTGACTGACATACCCGGCGCCACCTGCAGCCTCAAGCTCGCCACTCGATACCAAGGACTCCAATACGAGCAAACCGTCAGGAGGTTTGCCCTTCGCGACTAGGTGTTGTATGTGGCGATAGATCAAACTGTGCTGGGGCAAGAAAAAGTCGTGTGATTCGAGTTGCAGCATCACTTCGCCGACACCAGGACTGTCGAGAAGGAACGAGGCGAGCACAGCGCGCTCCGCGTCCGCACTGTGAGGAAGTGGTCGATCGATTCTGGAATCGGCGTTCACGTTACCCGTCGAGACCCTCCGACAAGAGCAGGATCGCACTAGAATCGATGCTTGTTGGGACAGTTCGTGAAGAAAATCAGGGGTTCGGTTTGTCCATTGAGGGCATGACGTGACGTTCGCGGATTTTTCGCAACTGCCCGATCGTGTTCCGCCGCTTAATTCCAACTGCCCCGAACGCAATCGTCAGTAACTGAACGAGTTCTGTATCGAAGATGGTCTTGGTGCTCGTATGGACATATCCCAACAGGGTCACTAGACCGATACGCCTTTCGCGCCGCCTTGTCCAGCGCATCACACGGCCGATTTTTCGCGCCTCTACCTCGGCCGCGCGTGCGAGCCTCTCCATTTTTTCGGGCAGGCGGAACTTGTGGTCGCCTGGATCATAAGCCTCATTGGACGGATCCAGCAACAAACAGAACCAATTGTCTGCGTAACAAAACGGGTCGGAGATGATTCGCTCTGTTTGCCGACCTACTGTCTCAAGCGCCTTGCTGAGTCTCTTGAGTTCGTCTCGTTTCTTGGCCAAGAACTGGAGCCCAAGATTGGGAGAGACCTGCGATACCATCAGCGCGAGTATGAAGATCAAGTGGCTGCGGACCGCTCCCTTTGCTTCGATTCTTTCGAGGAGGTGCAGTTTGTCCTTTAGTGCCGAACATCCAAGTATCTTTCGCTCAATCTCCTTGACGCCTTTCTGCCATTCTCGATAGCTGGCGGACCACTCGTCGTCGGTCGGCGCGGGACTCTCGGGGGGTTGGATCGGTTGGACCTGCGGGAGAGACAATCGTTCGGGGTCTGAGTATTCAGGCGAACCAACCAGTGGCACTCTGACCGGCTGAGGTAGAAACTCCGGCCCGGAATCCCGGGGAAACCCAACGTCCTCGGTAGGGGCGGCGTCTTTAATTTGGCGCTTCATGCGACACCCACGGGCCCAGTCTAGAAGGTCTCAGGCTCTCATTCTTTCTATCATGAAGGGGTTTGACTGAGCAAGTTAAATGTGATACAGGTATGAGTCATGAAGCGAGCTTATTCGACACGGCAGGCAGCCAAGAAGATGAAAGTCAGCCTCGTCACGCTGCAGCGACATGTCGCAGCTGAATCGTTTCCTGTTCCAATGCTTCAAAGAGTAGGCGGGGTCCGAGTGCGACTTTGGAGCGGTCGCGACATCGAACGAGTCCAGAAGGAACTGGCAAAGATAAAACCCGGTCGGAAGAAGAAAGAGAGATAAAAACGGGACGCGTCGATGCTTCTAACACCGACACGCCCCTAACCGAGTGACCTAAACGGAGGCCACATGGCTCGTCAGATTTTACATGAAGAAAAGTCACGAACCCGCCTGACTCGGGTTGCGATCTACGCCCGAGTCTCCACGACAAACAATGGCCAAGACCCGGCGATGCAGACTCGCGAACTTGATGAGTACTGCGAGCGGCGAGGTTGGAAAGTCTGCGGCGAGTACGTCGATCTAGGAATTTCCGGCGCGAAGGACAGCCGCCCCGAACTCAATAAGCTTATGGCCGATGCTCATCGACGCCGCTTCGACGCCGTGGTCGTCTGGCGTTTTGACCGCTTCGCCCGCTCGGTATCTCATCTGCTGAGGGCGCTAGAGAATTTCAAAGCTCTCGGTATTGAGTTCGTTTCACTCTTAGAGCAAGTGGATACAAGCACTCCCACTGGAAAGATGGTCTTCACCGTTCTCGGCGCGGTTGCGGAGCTGGAACGCAGCCTGATCGCGGAACGCGTAAAAGCTGGCCTCCGGAACGCCCGGGCAAAGGGAAAGCGCCTGGGAAGGCCACGTGTGATCGTGGATGCGACGAGGATTGGCTCCCTGCGCGCACACGGGCGCTCGTGGCGCGAAATCGTCGCAGAAATGGGCATTAGCAAGGGGTCCGCCCAACGGGCGTTTTGTGGCTTGCCCAAAAACGTGTGAACGTTTTCAAACCGCCGTTACGCGGGGCACCTGATCCGCGACGCGATCTTCCTGCGTGACCTTGGAATCATTTTCCCCTGGACGTAGAGAAATAATTGCATCCATAATCCCGCAGCATCTTAACTCCCTATCAGATACTGGCTTGTTCAATAACATGATTGGAATATCAAAAACTGACTATATGCTCTGGCGAGAGTGTCCCAAAAACGCGTGGCTTAAAATTCACAAGCCAGAAATATATTACGCCTCGGAACTCACGGAGTTTGACAGATCTATTATTGAAAATGGCCTCGAAGTCGAGAAAGTAGCGCGCAGCCTTTATCCCAACGGTTTCCTCATAGTGGGCCGAGAAGAGGAAGCACAACATACGACGCGGAACCTTCTTGCCGCAAAGACACCGACCCTTTTTCAACCGATTTTCGAGCGAGATGGTTTCGTCGCTGCGATTGACGAGCTTGAATATGACAGTGAAACAGGCAGCTACACGATTCGCGAAATAAAATCTTCAACAAGGCCTAAGGACGAGCATCAGTACGACGTTGCGTTCCAGACACTACTTCTCCGACGATGTGGAATGAGAATTGAAAGAGTTTTCATAGTTCATCTGAATACTAACTATGTGCGTCTAGGAGACCTTGACCTCACAAATCTGTTCGCGCAAGCCGATTTGACCGCAACGGTAGATGAATTAAGAGAAACTGTGACTCGCGAAATGGAAGAGGCACGTTGTTACCTTGTGAGTGAAGTCGAGCCGAGTGGACCTTGCCCCTGTATTTATAAAGGCCGGTCACGCCATTGCAGCACGTTCACATATTCCAATCCCCAGGTTCCTGGGTACGGTGTTCATGATATCTCGCGTATCGGTAACAGTCCGAAGAAGCTCAAGGAAATGGTAGACGCAGGCGTATTCTCGCTAGAGGACATACCTACGCATATCGAATTGACCGACATTCAACAGGCACAGGTTCATGCGTACAGCTCGGGAGAAACTGTAGTCAAGAAAGAGGCGATAGCTGCTGACCTAGAAAAACTTACGTTTCCGCTTCATTTTATCGATTACGAGACTTGTCCTTCGGCGATACCTCTGTTTGACCACTATTCGCCCTATCACCACATCCCTTTTCAATACTCTCTTCACATGGTGAGATCTAAGGGCGAGGAAGTGATTCATAAGCAGTTCTTGCACACTGTCAAAAAAGACCCCACCGAATTGTTCATTAGCTCGCTGCAGGAGAATATCGAATCGACTGGGAGCATCATCGTATGGAACAAAGTGTTCGAGTCCGGAATCAATAAAGATATGGCCCGTAGGCTTCCTGACGCACAAGCTTTTATCACCAATCTCAATAGTCGCATCTACGATTTGAAGGACATATTTTCCAAGCAGTATTACGTTCATAGGAATCTTTGGGGTAAGGTCTCCATAAAGAATGTCCTCCCGGTCCTCGCACCCCGGCTTGACTATTCATCATTGGACATCCAAGAGGGAGGTACCGCTTCAGTTATCTGGAGCAAGATCATCTCGGGAAAGCTCAACGACGAGGAGTGCAATCAACTGCGCGAAGCCCTCAAAAAGTACTGCGCCATGGACTCGTACGCGATGTATGTAATTTGGCGAGCGTTGCAAGAAATAGTCGCTGCCTAGTCAAATTCATGGACACTCACGTTCCGCAATTTCAAACCAAGAGCCTCCAGCCTGCAGCGGATCGAGCCGCCTATAAGCTCTATCGTGCGGCTCTTGAGTGGGATCTCGTGGATCCCATCCTAATTGAAGACCGGAAGGACCTGAAATCAGAGTACAAGTGGCGTGATCACGTAGAACCATATCACCACCAAGTCAAGAATCTAATCGCGTTTTGTCGCCGCCTCCCGGTGACACTACTGGCGGATGATGTGGGTTTGGGGAAAACGATCAGTGCCGGACTCATCGCGAGCGAACTCATGTCACGCGGTCGGATTTCGCAGATTCTTGTCGTGTGCCCGAAATTGCTCATGCCGCAATGGAAAGAAGAACTGGAGAGCAAATTCGATATCCCCTGTGTGATAGCGATCGGAAAAGACCTTCTGAGCGCCAAATCTCCTAAGGAAGGAGGTGCGGTAGTTACGACGTATCATTCGGCAAGACTTTACCTCGATGCAATAGGCCACGCAGGTTATGACATGCTGGTTCTCGATGAAGCCCACAAGCGATGGGTCAAGAATTTCGACGGGACATTTCATGCGTCACTCATTCACGAAGTACAACGATGTTTCACGGGTGCGGCATTGGTGCGAGTGCGCGCCACGGTAGCTCACGATAGTTACGAACGATTGGTCGAGGTTTCATTTTCCCCCAACAGTCATTGGAGCAACACTGGCTTGACCGAGATTGGTCCTATCTCTGAGCCTTTGCAAGATCCGAGTTCCGTGGGCGTGGATTCCGCACAACTCACTGAGAAAGCAACGTTGGACGAAGGCATCGCCGAGTTCTGCCGATTCTACATCGACCGACGCACTCAGGAAGTCGAGGCAGCCGGTACTGATCCCCGCAAAAAGAAGAAAATCGAAGACGACTTCACGCCGCGAGTCGAGGCTTTGCTGGTAGGTCTCGAAGGAAGCATCCACCGACAATTAAAAATACGAGTGTCATACGACCTCGGATCAGGACCCGAATATAGAACCGCAATTGTGATCATTCCTTTTGCAAACAAGATAGTCGCTGCGCCCGAGCTTCGCCAATGCGCTCAAACTGGGAAAATTGCGCCAAGCGATTGCTTGGGACGATGCGAAATCAGCGGTGTGGAAGTGTTGCGGCATCTTCTCGTGAAATCCGAAGTGAGTGGCAGAATGGCGCTCCCCGAGCATACGGTGGCATGCGCTTCGAGTGGCAGGCGCGCCCTCAGAGACGAGGTCGAACAGTCATCGGTCACTGGGCAACTGGTCATCGGTTCCATTCTCAAAGCATCGGCGCTGAGCGGAAAACGTGCGGAACCGCAGTATTTTGTAAAATGCGAATTTACCGGAGCCGATGTTTTGGAGAATGAGGTCGCCATCAGCGATATTTCTGGAAGGAAGTACCGCGTGGACGAACAACTGCGATCTGCCGTGTCCGGAAAGTCAGGCCATCGTCGAGAATTTGCATTCTGTGCGGAAACGAACCGACCACTCCTGCCGCACGAAGCAGAAACGTGCGAAGTAACCGGCAAGATTGTCATGCCGGGATCTCTGGAGCGATGCGACGTGACTGGGAAAGCCGTTTTGCATTCGGAACTCGAAAAGTCCGCGGCGACGGGGAAGAAGGCCCTCAAGAAATTCTTCGTTTCAAGCAGCATCTCGGGCGCACGCCTTCTTGAAGAAGAGGCAACACGATCGGCGACCGGAAAGTATTGCGTGCCGCAGGAAGCCAAATCGTGCATTTGGAGTGGTCGCCGGTGTCATCCTGATGATCTAAGGACGTGCCAACTCACCGGCGTAACCGCACACTTCGAGTATATGACCACGAATGGGGGAACTCGCCTGGAACTACTATTCAATCTTCTGAATGGAATTCGAAGAACTGCAAATAGGTCGGAGCTTTGGGCGACGATAATCGCTAGTAGTTCCGATATTCTCAGCGGTCGTTCTAAGGTTGAAGCGGCAGAATCGTCTCCTAGTGGTGACCACTTGGCAGTTTGTGTCGAAACCAAAAACTGGCTTGGGCTGAAAACTCGCCAAGCGGGTCTGTTGTATTCAGTGCGCGACAATGCCGTTGTCGGTCGGATTGTCTCGGGTCGGCGCGAAGAACAGGGATGGACATTGGAGAAAACGCTTTGACATTTGGTTGAGAGCAAAATTGCTTTACTCAATTTGACACGGCGGCCCGCGATTGAGTCCGCGGAAGCGCTGCAATCCATACAAACACTTCGCTATTCTGATCCTGCTTTCGGTTTCGAAACTTGTCGCCAAATTGGTCAACACTCGTTCTAAACATCTGGCCCGCCCAAAAACATCTGTATCCGGGCAACACGAAACCCACGAACTAAGTCGTGCGCTTCCAATTCCAAAAGTGGCGGGAATCGCGAAGGATTTTGGGCAAGCAGACCTGTGGATGGCGAACCTCGATAGCCACCACTGCGACGACCATTCTGCAAAGGATCGACTCGCGCTGGCCTACGACAAAGGCTGAATCGAAACTCTAGTATCGCGACCTGTAATTTAATAGAGCGTGGAGATGCTTATGTCGAATCAAAGGACGAACGCTGCTGAAAATTTGGAGCCCAGATTGACGCGTCCCTAAGGGTTGACTTCCCCTAAAGGACGGTACAAGGATTGTGAGTATTGCTTTGTGAACGGAGAGGTTAACGCGCGTTCCAACGGAAAACCGTTCAGGAGTCGCGCTAGCGCTTCTCGTCGAAGTTTTTAACTATTGAGAAGACAGCCCCCACTGTTATCATCTTGCTATGATAATTAATAAGAGACTCAGGGAACTTCGAGAGGCGAAGAACCTCAGCCAAGGGGATATTGAAAAACGCACCGGCCTACTTCGCTGCTACATTTCGCGCGTCGAGAATGGCCACACCATTCCCAGCCTCGAAACTTTGGTGAAATATGCGCGTGCGTTAGAGGTTCCGCTCTACAAGCTCTTTTATGAGGGCGCATCGTCTGCGGAAAGTCACAAACTGCTCGCGTCGAGGAAGCCGGAATGGGGAAGGAAAAAAAAAGAATCCCGCGAGCTGCGACTCTTCGTAAAGGCCATGTCCCGAATGAATGATCGGGAACGCCGACTCCTGCTTCACTTCGCATCGAAAATGGCGTCCCAAGAGTAGTCCTCGAACATGGCGATGATTAGGAGTTCTGAGCGAGGTAAGGCTTGCAAGAGCCGGGGTCTGTAAATTAAATGCGACCGGGGCTGCTGCTCGGAGCAACAGCCCCAGCCCGTCCGCAATGGAATTCTAGTCCCCGGTTATAGGCGATCCCAGGACACGCCGAAAACCACTCGGGCAAGGTGGATAAATAAATCGATTTGCTTTTCATGTCAATCCGTATTAACCGCAGAGACAGCCATCCTGTGGATAATTGGAGAGCGCCAAGGTTCTCCACGCTCGATAACGCAAGCCGTTTTCCAATTGGCGCTTATATTAGGCAGATCGAGCAGATGCGTACTAATTTGCGACAATCTACGTACTCATGACGTAGCCGCTGGGTCTGTCGGATTATTGTACGTACGTGTTAGCAATCATTGACAACGTTCGCTAGCAAACGTATACCTACATTCGCTTGTCCTTCTCCCCAGCAGGAGGAAGCGACTGTTTTCTAAACGTGTTACTGAACGCCAGCCCGCCTTTGGCGGGCTGGTTGGCGAATCCGCTCCGATGTGTCGCCTTTATGATCTGATCGGAAAGATCAGCCAGGGCAATTCTTCTGTTCTCATCCTTGGAGACACGGGGACCGGAAAAGAACTGGTGGCGCGCGCCATCCATTTCAACGGAACGCGTCGCGAGCATGCGCTAGTCCCCGTTGACTGTTCC
>Ga0073928_10011571_pt1 | contig 10270 bp, 12 predicted proteins | sample PaiPotPPA55metaG_FD_76969 | JGI IMG/M metagenome (GOLD analysis project Ga0073928, IMG submission 76969) | Iron sulfur acid spring bacterial and archeal communities from Banff, Canada, to study Microbial Dark Matter (Phase II) - Paint Pots PPA... ... | reverse complement strand
GCGGCGCCGGAGCCGATGTTGTGCGTCAGTTTCAATGCGGCGCCGGTGAATTTTCGGACGCTGAGCGCGCATGGGGTGGATCCGCACGACGTCAAGAGCGAGACCGTGCAAGTCGTGAACCGTCACGATCTGCTCAACCGCATGGTTGCGGGCGGGAAGCTCTCGTTCTTGCACGACGGCGCCGCGTTGACGGATCGCGAAACGCCGAACAGCGTGACCGTGATCGCCGAGGGCAAAGGCTCGGGCATTTCGCTGCAAGGGCACAAGCTCACGAGCCTCGAGGATCCCGACCATCCCGGGAAGCTGGTTGCGAAGCTCTCGACGAGCAACAACAATCCGATCGAGAAAGAGCACTTCGATGCGCTCGTGCGGGCGCGCGAGGCGACCTCGCATCCGCAGACGGTCATGCAGACGCTCGAGGCGGCGAAGGGTCCGGAGCGGGTCGCCGAGCGGGGGCACGATGGACGCTGAAGGTTCCGATGCAGCGGGTGCGGGCGGCGCGCCGCAACTGCGCTATCGCGAGGACGGGAGCGATAAGGCGTTCACGCCGCCGGTGACGTTGATCGGGCACGTGACGAACGCGGACGTCGACGTGGTGGCGATCGAGCAGGCGCGCGGGCGCACGACGCAGCTGTATCTCGAAGACTTGGCGGCCGTGCTCGGCGGACCCGACATGGCGCTCGGGCTCATGCTCGATGCGGCCGAACACGGTGATCAGGTGAAGATCGCGCTCGAGCGGCAGCGACTCTCGTACGACAATCCGGCGCAGTTGGAGCGCTACCGCGAGAAAGCTAAAGCTTCTGGTTAGCGGGCGGCGGTGTGGGTGGCGGCGGCGCGGTCGGTGTCGGTGATTAGGGTGGGGATCGTTACGAAGCGGTAGCCGCGGGCGCGGAGGGTTTCGACGATCTCGCGGGTGGCGGCGACGTCTTGGTTGCGGTCGCAGTCGTGGGCGGGCCGGTGGTCGCGGGCGCAGAGGTAGCCGCGATTGCCGTCGTGCAGCACGATGATGCTGCCGCCGGTGACGTTATCGACGACGCGTTTGGTGATCGTCGCGTCGCCCGGCTGGTCCCAATCTTGCGGGAGCGGCACGCTCCACATCACGACGCGGTAGCCGAGCTTGTGGGCTTCGCCGATGACGGCGAAGTCGCGCGCGCCGAACGGCGGCCGCATGAGGTTCGTGTGCACGCCCGTGATGCGAACGATCGCGGCGTCGGTGCGCTCGAGTTCCGAGCGCATCGCGTCGTTCGATTCGACGATCATGTGGGAGTGGTCCCAGGTGTGGTTGCCGAGCGCGTGGCCGTCGCGAACGATGCGGCGCAGCGTCGCGGGATAGGCCGCCGCCGCGCGGCCGACGACGAAGAACGTCGCCGGCGCTCGCTCGGCGCGCAGGACGTCGAGGATGCGATCGGTGTACGGAGGGTTCGGACCGTCGTCGAACGTGAGGGCAATTTCGCGGTCGCTCGGATTGCCCGCCACGAGGGTCTTTCCGAAGAGCTGATTGTCGGGCGCTTCGACGGCCTCGTATCCGAAGTAGCCTACGAGTGCGAGCAGCAGCGCGACCGCGAGAAGCTTCACGGTCAGCCGTGGGCTTTCAGGCGGGATTGGGCGGCGGCTACTTTGTCGCGGAACGATTGGGGGCCGAAGGAGCGGAAGTCGTCGACGAGTTTTTCGTAGCGCGGTTCGACGAGCGTCGTGCTCGAGAGTTTCAAGAGATCGGGGACCGGTTTGTTCTTGTCGAGTACGATGTGGAACTGATGGCCGCCGGTCGTCGCCCAGTAGTGGGGGTCGGTGAACGTGAACTCGCGCGAGCCGTGCTGGTCGCCCGTGCGTTGGTACACGGTGATGTCGTATTGCGTCGTGAGGTCGCCCCGCGGGGGTTTGGTCTGCAAGTCCCAAACGCCGTCGGCGACCGCTTCTTGGAAGAAGTAGGCGACGTTTGGGCCGTCCTCCATCGTCTTGCGCGGGCGCTCGGTGATCGCGATGACGAGGCCGCCGCGGCTTTGGGCGCGGTAGTGGCTCGAGGAGAGGCCGTCGATGTCGCTCATCGTGTAATCTTCGTCGGAAATCGGCCCCTTTTCGTGATGGATCGTCATGCCGATTCGAAGTTCGGACCGCGAGGCGAGCACGCCGCGCGTGCCCATGTAGCTCGGAAGGAGCATCGTTTGGAAAATCCAGTACGCGCTCGCGACCGCGACGAGCGAAACGACGAGCACGAGAACCGGGATCGGGTTGCGGCGCACGCTACCCCGGGCGCTGGAAGGCGACCGACGTGTTTTCCGAGCGAACGTTGGTCCAGAAGCGCGTGCCGTCGAACGCGAGTCCGCGCGCGACGAATGGTACGGCGGCGAGTTCGGTGATGACGGGTTGTTCGCCGCGGGCGTCCACGCGCACGAGGCGGTAATCGTCGACGTCTTTGCTCTCGGTCGTCATCACGTAGAAGCAACCGTCGACGACCGTCATGCCGGTGATCTCGCGCGGCAGCGAAATCGTGCGGCGCACGGTGCCGGTTTCATCGAGTTCGAGAATGCGCTTGTGGAAGCGCTGGGTGAGGAACAGGAAATCACCGTCGTACGCGAGCCACGAGCCCGTGTTGTCGGGGCATGGGATGCGGCCGTTCTTCATGCCGTGGCCGACCACGAGGCGGCCGATCGCGCGATCGTCTTCAACCGGGTCGCCGACGACGACGCGCAGTTCGTCGCCCATCACCGTCATGCCGTACGGCGTCCCCTCGACCGGCCACTCCTCGCGCACCGACCCTTGGCGGGGATCGACCGCGTAGATGCGATCGGTTTCGACGGACCCGAGCCACAGCGACGTTCCGTCGTACGCGATGCCGATCGGCGCGGGACAGGGTGACGGGAGGCGGAGGACTTCTTCGATCGCCGGCAGCGTGGGATTCACTGGTTCCGGGATTCCCGGCTGGGCGGGGGCATCCTCGGAACGCTCGCGGTCTGCAGGGGCCCGTCGCTTGACGCCATTCGGGTTGGTGCTGTAATATGAATATGAGTTCATGTTCAAGTAAAGCGAGGCGGCACGATGAACGGCTCCCGGGAATTTGGAACGGTCGAGGTGCGGGCAGGGACGATCCGGTACCGCGACACCGGGACGGGGCCGGTGCTCGTGTTCGTGCACGGTGTCTTCGTGAACGGGTTGCTGTGGCGCAACGTCGTGCCGGAGCTTTCGAAGCACTTCCGGTGCATCGTGCCGGATCTGCCGCTCGGCGCGCATGCGATCGCGATGAAGCCCGATGCGGACTTGCGGCCCTCGGGCGTCGCGGACATGCTGCTCGAGTTCTTGGAGGCGCTCGGCGTGAGCGACGTGACGCTCGTCGGTAACGACACGGGCGGCGCGATCGTTCAAATCGCGATTGCGAAGGATGCGACGCGCGTCGGGCGGCTCGTGTTCACGAATTGCGACACGTTCGAGAACTTCTTCGTGCCGGTCGTGATGCCGTTCGTGTATCTCCCGCGAATTCCGGGATTCACGTGGCTCTACGCGCAGTTCACTCGGCCGAACTGGGTTCGACGGCCGTTCGCGGGCACGCTTGCCAAACGCATTCCCGACGACTGGGTGCTCGCGTCGTGGTTCGAGCCCGCGATCGCGCAGGCGGCGATTCGCCGCGACGTGCGCAAGTTCTTGACGTCGGTTTCCAAGCGCTACACGCTCGAAGCGGCGAAATCGTTCGCGGCGTTCGAGAAACCGGTGCTCGTGGTGTGGGGGCAGAACGACTTCTTCTTCCCCCGCAGTGACGGCGAGCGGCTTGCGAAAAGCTTCCCGCACGGGCGCCTCGAACGAGTTGCCGACTCGCGAGCGTTCGTGCCGGAAGATCAGCCGGCCAAACTCGCGGCGCTCATCGCGGAGTTTGTTGGCACGCCGATCGCAGCCTGAACCCAACCTTCCTCCCGGGCCGTTCGGGCCGCCGAATCTGCTTGCCGGCGAGGAGCTGCCCGAAGCGCCGAAACAGGCGCGCAGCCGGCGCGCGCGGGAGGCGTTGCTCGATGCGGCGCTTGCGCTGTTCGCCGGGCGCGGGTTCGAAGCGACGAGCGTCGAGGAGATCGCGACCCGCGCACGGATCGCGGTCGGCGGGTTCTATTCGCACTTTCGCTCGAAGCGTCAGGTGCTGCTCGTGCTCATGGACCGGCTCGTGGGGGAACTCGCGGCGCTCGATCTATCGATACCCGCGGGCGCGCCGCCGCAGGCCGTGATCGCGGGGCTCGTGCACGTTGGGCTGCGCGTCGATTGGGCGTACATCGGCGCGTACCGCGCGTGGCACGAGGTGATCCTGCGCGATCCGGCGCTCGCGGAGTTGCACCGGCAAATCGAAGCGTGGTCGATGTCGCGGTTGCGAACGATCTCGCAGATGCTGGCGGGGCACCCGAGCGCCCGGACGGATTTCGACGTCGAGACGTTCTGCTGGGTGACGAACCAGTTGTTCTGGCGCTTGACCGAGGCGCACGTGGAGAACCGGGAAGCGGTCGAACGAACGGTCGCGCACATGCTTGGGCATGCGATTTTTGCGGACGCGGCGGACTCGGCTGGGTAGCTCGCGATGACGGTGTTGCGGTGGTCCTTCGACTGCGGCGCTGCGCGCCTCCGCTCAGGATGACGAGGCTTGGTCTAGGTATTGGTTGACGACGGCGTCGGCGGCGGCGTTTTGTTTGCGGGGGACGTGTTGGATGTCGACGGTTTCGAATTGGCGGAGAAGGACTTTGGCTTTTGTGTGGAGCGGGATGAGGTCGGCGTGTTTGACGCGGTAGATGCCGAGGAGTTGGCGGACGACGAGTTCGCTATCCATGCGAATTGCGATCGAGGTGACGCCGAGTTCGCGGGCGAGTTTGAGGCCGGCGAGCAGGCCGCGCCACTCGGCGACGTTGTTCGTGGCGGTGCCGAGAAATTCGCCGGCTTCGCCGATGACCGTTCCGTCGTCGGCCTGCAACACCGCGCCGCCGGCTGCGGGGCCGGGGTTTCCGCGCGAGCCGCCGTCGGCGAAGAGCGTCGCTTTCACGGTCGCCTGGCTTGCACGCGCGGCGGGTCGCAGCCTGTTCGGGGGCCTTGGGGATTGTTGGGTAGAACGACAGCCACCCGCGCGACGTTGACCTTAGAGCGCATTTCGAAGGAGCCGCATGAAGCTACCGAACGAACCTAATGCTTTCCGCTCGGCGCTGACGCGCCGCGATCTGCTCGCCGGGATCGGCTCGGCCGCGGCGATCGCGGGCGGCGTGCCGTTGCTCGGGGCCACCGAGATGACCGGAGTGCCGAGCCTCGGCGACGTCGCGAAGATGCTCAAGATCGACTCGAAGTACTCGGGCAAGGGCCTGACGTTCGACGTCGGCGCGGTGTACCCGGCGACCGGAGCGGGCGACGTATACGGCGCGCACCTCACCGACATTCCGAAGCTTGCGTTCAAGCACATCGAAGCGATGGGCGGTCCCAAGTTCAACGTGATCCTCAAGGACAACAAGTCGGGCGATCCTCAGGCGGGCGTGCAGGCGGTGCGCGAACTCGGTTATGCGAAAGTGCCGATGATGCTGTCGTCGTACGCGGCTGATCTGGGCGCGATGTTGACGGGCATGAAGCTCTACAAGATCTTCAGCATCGACGGCAGCGGCGGCACGGCGATCTTCGCCGAGAACAAGCCGTACTTTTGGGGCTCGATCGCGACGACGCCGAACGACGCGTTTCCGGGGATGATCGACTTCATCCACAAGACGATGCCGAACGCCTACACGATCAGCTTCGTCGGGTGGGACCTCGGGCCGCTCAACGAGATCGTGGCCAAGGACGCCGTGAAGTACTTCACGCACGCGAACTTCGTGCTCGGGATCGGGGAGCGTGCGAAAATCGGGGCGACCGATTTCTCGGAGTCGCTCGTGAAGATCAAGGCGAGCGATCCGGACGTCGTGCTCGCGATCGTGTACGGCGAAGACCTCGGGTACTTCATGAAGCAGTACGTGCTCTCGGGAATGAACAAGCCGGTGATCGGGTTCACGCACTCGATCGCGGCGCAGCAGATCGCCGGGCCCGCGTATGAGGGAATCTATTTCATCTTCGATTACTTCGATGCGGAGAAGCCGACCAATCCATGGTCGAAGTTTTTCGTGAACGAGTTCTACAAGCTCGAGGGCCAGCAGTATCCGCCCGACAACTACGCGGCCAACACGTACGAAGACTGCTTCACGCTGTGGGAATGCGTGCGGCGCGTGCTCAAGAAGGGCGGCAATCCCAAGGACGGTGTGCAGCTCGACGCCGCACTGCGCGAAAACCCGAACTTCCCCAGCCTCTACGGTGGGGACGACAACACCGTCGGCACGATCAGCTTCAATCTGAAGACGCATTCGGTGAAGCACCGGCCGATGACCGTCGGACAGTATAAGGAAGGCAAGGTCACGCAGCTCGCCAGGTTCGATATCGGCGGCGGCGGGTTCCATATGTTGGCGTAGGGCGCGGCGTGTCAGCCTGAGCGTAGGCGCCCTTCGCTCGCTCAGGACAGGCTCCGCGCCGCAGTCGAAGGCCCACGGAAAGCAACATCTGTTGCTGCGGCGGCTCTTCGACTGCGCGCCTGCGGCGCTTCGCTCAGGGTGACAGGAGGATTTTGCTTTCGGTTTTTGAGGTTTTGAGGTGCTCGAAGGTGGCGGGGAAGTCGGCGAAGCCGACGGTGCCGGAGATCATTGGGGTGGTGGTGATGCGGCCGGCGGCGAGCATGTCGAGGGCGAGGGCGAAATCGGCGCGCTCGTAGCGCAGGACGTACTTGACTGTGAGTTCTTTCATGAGCGCTTGGATCGGGAGGATGCGGTCGGGCTCCATGCAGACGCCGACGATGACGATCCGGCCGTCGACGGCGGCGTGGGTCATCGCGAGCTGCTGCAATCCCGGCAGGCCGACGCATTCGAAGACGACGCGCGGGGGGCCACCGGCAATCGCGGCGATGCGCGCGGCGACGTCTTTTCCGTTGCCGTCTACGACGCTGGTCGCGCCCATTTGCTCGGCGGTCGCGAGCCGCCCGGGAACCAGATCGCTCACGATGACGTGCCGCGCGCCGAAGAACTTGCTCCACGCCGCGACCGCGAGGCCGATCGGGCCGGCTCCGAGGATGAGAACGTCGTCGCCGCGTTCGAGCTGGGCGGCGCGCACGGCGCGTAGGCCGACGGCGAGCGGTTCGACCGTCGCGGCGTGACGGTCGTCGACGTTCTCGGGAAGGCGGAGCGTTTCGTGGGCGCGGACGCGGACGAATTCGGCGTATGCGCCGGGAGCGTGGCCGAGGCCGATCGGCAGCGCTTTTGCGCAGCGCGAGCCGGCGCCCGCAAGGCAGGCGGCGCAGCGGCCGCAGCCGAGCGTCGGGAGCGCGGTGACGCGCGTGCCGTTCGGCCATGCCGCGCGCACGGCGGCACCGGCGTCGACGACGGTTCCCGCGAATTCGTGGCCCATGACGGCGCCGCGCGGAAGCGGCGGCATGCCGTGCGTACCGTCCGCGTCGGCGACGTGGAGATCCGAACCGCAGATGCCGCACGCGGAAACGGCGACGATGAGATCGTGATCGCCGGCGGTTGGATCGGCAACGGTTTCGATCTTCAGCGGTTGCTTGGGTGCTTCGAAGACGGCGGCTTTCACCGCGGCGACGTTCACCGCGCGCATAGGGCGCCCTGGTGACGGAACTGTGGGCGCGGGTACGGAAGCTGGCGGCATGATGCTCGTTGCTGCGCTTTTCATCTTGGCGCTCGTGCCGCAGAGTGCGACGCCGGCTTCGCCCACTGCGTCCGGGAGCGCGAGTCCCGCGAGCGCGGTGCCGAGCGCGCCGGGTCCCGTGCCTGCGGCGTCGCCGACGACGAAGCATGGGCCGGCGGCGTCGCCGGCGGCGACGGGGACGCCGATTGCTGAGAATCCGGCGGTGACGGCGCGGGCGAAGGAGTGGTTGCACCGGACGCAGACCGGCAACATCGATCGGACGCAGTTCGACGCCCAGATGAATGCGGCGTTGACGGATGCGAAGATCAAGCAGGCCGCCGCGCAGCTCGCACCGCTCGGCGATCCGACGGAGTTTGCGTTCGAGAAGGGGATGAAGGTCGGGGTCTATACCGTGTACATCTATCGCGTCACGGTACCGACCGGCATCTTCTACTGGTGGTTCGGGCTCGACGCGGACCATAAGATCGCGGGCATGTATTTGCGCGCGACGCCGCCGCCGTAACGAGCGTAAGTCGCGGCATCGTGGAACCGCTCAGGACTCCCGACGAACGGTTTGCCGGGTTGCCCGAGTATCCGTTCGCGCCGCACTACGCCCAGGTGACGGCAGGCAACGGTGCGGCGCTGCGGATGCACTATCTCGACGAAGGGCCGAACCCGGCGCGCCCGCTTCTTCTGCTGCACGGCGAGCCGACGTGGAGTTACCTCTATCGCAAGATGATCCCGCACTTTACGGCGGCGGGTTACCGGTCGGTTGCACCGGATCTCATCGGGTTTGGGCGATCGGACAAGCCGGTGGCACGCGACGACTATACGTATGCGAACCACGTGGCGTGGTTGGCCGCGTTGCTCGAGCGGCTCGATTTGCGTGACGTCGTGTTGGTCGGGCAGGACTGGGGCGGGTTGCTCGGGTTGCGGTTGGTCGCCGAGCATCCGGATCGGTTCGCGGCCGTCGTCGCGGCGAACACGTTCCTGCCGACGGGTGACGAGCCGAGCAATCCGGCGTTCGAGCGCTGGCGCGCGGCGTCGCAGCGGATGACGCCGTTTTCGTGCGCGACGATCCTCGCGCGGACGTGCTCGGTGCCGATGGCACCCGACGTTGCGGCGGCGTACGACGCGCCGTATCCGGACGAGCGCTACCTCGCGGGCGCGCGGCAGTTTCCACTGCTCGTGCCGACGCGACCCGACGATCCGGCGTCCGACGCGAACCGCGCAGCGTGGCGGGTCCTCGAGCGGTTCGAGAAGCCGGTGTTATGCGCGTTCTCCGACGGGGATCCGGTGACGGCCGGAAGCGATCGCGCGATTCGCGCACGCATTCCGGGTACGAGGGGCTTCAGGCATCCGACGATCGCGGGGGCGAGCCATTTCCTTCAAGAGGACAAACCGGCCGAACTCGCGAGCGCGATTCTGACGTTCCTGGGCGATGCGAAACTCGAACCGTAGTGGGGAGATGGCATGCAGATACGAGCATTCGATCCGCGTAGTGTGCTGCTGATTGGGCTCGTCGCCTTTGCGGGCTGCGGAGGATCCCACGGTGGCGTGAACACGAACGGGACGGCCGCGCCCGACGCGAACGGGCGAAGCATTTTTCAGACCGGCAAGGATCTGGGCGGACGGCAGATCGTTGCTCAGCCGCCGGCGATGTACCCGACCTGCGCCGCTTGTCACAACGCCGACGGCTCCGGCGGCAAACACCTTCCAGGCGGCGCGATGAGCGCGGACCTTCGACACGCCGCCCTCGTTACCAACCAAAAGACGCCCTACACGATGCCGCTGCTCGAGCGCGCGATCTCCACCGGCTTCGACAACGAAGGCAAGCGCCTCAGCGCCGTGATGCCGCACTGGAAACTTTCTGCCCAGGACCTACACGACGTCGCCGCATACGTCCTCACACAGTTAAAATAGCCTCGACGCCTGGTTCGCGGGCAGCGCGCCGGTCGTTACGCCCCGCGCTGCAAATATCGTGCTCGCTGATCTCCATGCTCGAGCGTCCATTGCAGATAGCTTGGCACGCCGGTAGGTCCGCTGGTGAACCGCAGGGCCGTGAATCCGATGAAGAGTGCGGCGAGCACGATGCTGGACCATGCAAGAGCGCGTCGCGTGCGCTCGGGTCGGACCTCCGTCGTGCCGGTAATCATCGACAGCAACGTCGGGAATCCGGCGCGCATCACCTGGAGTACGTGGATCGCGATGAAGGCCAAGAACAGCGTGGCGATGATGATGTGCACCGGAAGGACGAAGCGCTCCCCGCCGAGCGCACCGATATACCAGGGAAACTGGCGCCTGAACCAGAGCGCGAGGCCGGTGACGATCATGAGCGCAGCAAGCAGCATCACGCCCGTGTACGCAACCTTCTGCGCTCCGTTGTACTGGGCTTGCTGCATCGTTTCGCGGGGACCGCGTAGTTGTTTGCGCGCGTTCGGTACGAGGCGTCGCCACGATGCGGTGCGCACTGCCGCGACGGCGTACAATATCGCATTGGCAATAAGGACGAGCGCGAAGCCCAGGTGCCAGGCGCGGCCCAACATGGCGTGTCCCTGCAATTGCAAACCACTCCAGAACCATGGCGGCAGCACGTGTACGATCGGCG
>Ga0073928_10011570_pt1 | contig 10271 bp, 9 predicted proteins | sample PaiPotPPA55metaG_FD_76969 | JGI IMG/M metagenome (GOLD analysis project Ga0073928, IMG submission 76969) | Iron sulfur acid spring bacterial and archeal communities from Banff, Canada, to study Microbial Dark Matter (Phase II) - Paint Pots PPA... ... | reverse complement strand
TGCAGCTCGCCCGTTTCCTGCCTACCGAGGCATCCGATGAACCCGCCGTGTCATTCGGTGCGAGCGTCCGCGGCGTCACGTCGGAGATCGCCGCGCAGAAAGGGCTGCCCGCCGCCTATGGGGTCGAGGTCGGCACGGTCAAGGAGGGGTCGCCGGCTGCGGCAGCCGATATCCGCCCAGGCGACGTGATCACCGCAATCGGCGCGTACACACTGAATGGAGGAGCGGACCAGTTCCGCAAGGCTGTCTCGTTGCGCCGGCCAGGGGACACGATGGCGCTAACCGTCTGGCGCGACGGGGACAGCACCGACACGATCGTGAGCTTTCCGGCGCCCGTCGAGGCGCACGAGCAGCCGGCAGGCGGCTGACCCGGATCTCACGTCAGGGCCAGAGCCGGCGTTCTTCGTGCAGTGATGAGCATGACGATGCCGGCGGGTGACAGCCGCCGCCGCGGGGTCCGGCTACCGCCCTTCCAAATGCTGCTCGACGATCACGCGGAGGTCGTCCTCCGGTTCCTGGTGGCTCGCGTGGGGCACGTGGACGCGGAGGACTGCTTTCAGGAGACGTTTCTGGCAGCGCTGCGGGCGTACCCCCGTCTGCGCGACGCCGCGAACCTGAGGGGCTGGCTCCTCACCATCGCCCGAAACAAGGTCGCGGACGCCCACCGCGCCGCCCAGCGCCGGCCGATGCTCAGCGACGAGCTCGACACTGCGGTCGCCGCTCCTCAGGAGCCGGCTGACGGAGAACTGTGGGATGCCGTCAGAGGCCTGCCCGCCAAGCAGCGGAGTGCGGTCGCCCTGCGCTTTGCTGAGGATCGAACCTATGACGATATTGCCCGGACCATGGAGACCACGCCCGAGGCGGCGCGGCGCAATGTGCACGAGGGCATCAAGAAGCTGCGAAGGGGGCAACGATGAGCGCCAACCGAGCCATCCGGAACACGGCGCCGCCGCGCCTGCCTGACGTGATCGCCGGATTCCGGCGGCGGGCCGAGGCGGACGGCCTCCTCGAGATCGCATACACCGCGATGGACAGTCCCATCGGCCCGCTGCTGCTGGCCGCCACCGAGGCCGGTCTCGTGGCCGTGGCTTTCAACGGCAAGCACGACGACACGCTCAACGAGCTGGCCGCCCGCCTGTCACCGCGCATCCTTGAGGCTCCCGGCCGCCTGGTCGCCGTGCGTCGCGAGCTGGACGCCTACTTCGAGGGCAAGCTACACGACTTCTCGGTGCCGCTCGACTGATTACACGACGAGACCTTCAGCCGCCGCGTCCTCGATCGCACCGCCCGGATCCCGTACGGCGACGTCTCCAGCTATCGCGACGTCGCCCGCGCCATCGGCACGCCGCTGGCCGCCCGAGCCGTCGGCAACGCGCTCGGATCCAACCCGATTCCCGTCATCGTCCCTTGCCACCGCGTCACGCGCACCGGCGGCGCGCTCGGCGGCTACGGCGGTGGGCTGGACCGCAAGACTTACCTCCTGACCTTGGAGGGGGCGCTGTTTGATAGAGCCTCCGGGTGAGGCGTGGTCTGAGGGAGTCGTTGAGATCCCCTCGGCGGTCGCGGTCGGAGCCCCGCTGGGGCCCCGCCGCTCGCACTCGCCGAGCCCTGCGCTCCAATCACGGACCGGCTCGGCTCCGTGACGACCCCCTCCGGGATCTCACCGTCTCCCCTGACCAACGACCTCAGGGGAACTACGGCCTGGAGCGCCCAGCTACCAGCCAGGAGGTGGTTCGCTGCGGTTCAGCAAGCGCAAGAAATCCTCGGCGCGCGCCACTGCTTCCCAGCGGCGAGCGAAGAAATCCTGGGTGATCATGCGGCCGTCGGCGAGCGACGTCACGGTCACGGCCCATTGGTTCAGCGCGCGGGCGACCTCGACCTCGTGGGTGCCGGCATCGTTGCGCATGGTGAGGCCGCTGGGAGCCGGGCGACGGCCTCCCCGGTCATTGCGTCGGGAAGACGCCATGGCCATTGCGATACCTCCAAGAGCAGCCGGCGGGGCCGGCCGGGGCGACTGCGGCGACGCGCTGGGACGGAGTGCAGCGGCGCTGCCGGATGCCTCCAGTCGGATGCCCCTCCATTCTCCCCCAATTTGGGGCCTCTAAGGAAGCCTTGGAGGGCTGCCGGGCAGCCCAGGGCTACAGGGTCAGGGTGAGCTGGTCGCCGCCCTCATCGTCGTCGCCGGCAGTCTCGTCGACCGGCTGCGCACGTTCCACCCATTCGGGCACCCGTTGGTCACGCGCGCGGATCGTCTCCAGAACCGGTCGGGGCGGCCGCCGGGCTGGCAGCCCAAGCAGCGCTGCCATGTCAAAGGCGTTCGCCACCGCGTAATTGGACGCGTTGTTGTTCATCAGCACGTGCACCGGCACGCCCTGGTCAGACGCGGCTTGAATGGCCGGAACCCACTCCTGCAGCTGCGCGGGCTTGTAGAGGTAGTCGAAGCGCTCGGCCGTGGTGGCGGTTCGCTTGTACCAGGTGCGCCAGTTCCTTCCGTGAAAGCGAGCAATACAGAGCCGGGGTGAGGTTATTGCCAAGTGTGGCGGAGCGGTGCCGCTGCCGATCTGCGGCGCATCGACTCCCACGAACACCGCGTCGAGCTCGCGGAGAAGCTCCTCCGTCTGAGGCAGGGCGCCCTGGTCGAACCAGGAACGGTGCCGGAACTCGACGGCGATGATGTCGTCCGGGTGGCGCTCGCGAATGGCCAGCAGCTGATCGCGGTTGTCCGGACGGTTGGTGAACCAGGGTGGGAACTGGTAGCAGACCGCCGCCAGCTTCCCGCTCTCGCGCAACGGCTGCAGCGCATTCAGGAAGTCGCGCTCCTCCTCAGGCGTCGGCGGCCGCGGTTTTCCGTCCACGCGCTCGTGCCCGGTGAGGCTGCGATACGCCTTGATGTCGAACTGAAAGCCGGCCGGCGTGCGCTCGGTCCACCCCGCCACGACCTGAGGTTTGGGGATTCCGTAAAAGGTCGTGTCGATCTCGACAACTGGAAAGAAGCGTGCGTAGTACGTGAGCCTGTCGCGCTGCCTGCGCCCGTGCATCAACTCGTCCGGATAGAAGTCCTTGTGGTCTGCCCAGTTGCATGTGCCGACAAGAATCGGCGCGGCTGAAGGGACGTTCATTGTCATCTGTCAAACGAACAGTAACGAACCTGTCACCAAGCCCAGGAAGCGGCGTCTTGTTCGGTGGATAGCATTGCCAGGTCGCGACAACGTATCGGATTTGAGGCGCGTCTGTTGGCAGCACATGAGAGTGTCGGGCGGCCCTGGCGTCTGACTCCGGTCCAGCGCCTGTGGCTCGCGAGCATCGGCCTGTTGCTCGCCGCATGCGGCTTGTGGGCCGGCGTCGTCCGGCTTCTTCCCGCATACGCGACCCCACAGCTGCCGTGGTGGAGCGTTGTGCCGCTGTTCTTCGCAGCCGACCGCTGGCCTCTCACGGTGAACGTGCGCCGTGGAACGCCCGCTCTGGGCATGGCGGCAGCTCCTCTGGTCATCGGGCTCTTCTACATGACGCCGATTGACGTGCTGGCCGCCTACGCGATAGGCGTGGTGCTCTCATCGCTACTGCGCCGGCCGCTGGGCCTGCCCCAAGCGCTCTTCGCCATAGCGCAGTTCGTTGTGCTCGCGGGTCTCACTGAAATCGTCTTCCACGCATTCCCAATGGCGACTGACGACTTCCGCTGGGCCGCATGGCTGGCGGCGGCATCGGCGGTGGGAGTCCTGGTTGTGGGCAACACCGCGGCGATGATCGTCTTCGACCACTACGACGATCGCCTCCGCTGGCGCGCGCTGTCGGGCAAGATCGGCTACGCCGTCGGCGGCGCCGTTGCTTCGGGGTGCTTCGGTCTCATCGCAGTCGAGTTCATCCACTTCACCGTTTCCGGCCTGGTCGTTGAAGGCGTGCTGGCCGCGATTCTGCTGGCCGCGTATCGCGTGTATGTCGCCGAACATCAGGAGCGCCTCGCGCTCGAGTTCCTGCACGGGGCCGGCGACGCGCTCGGGTCGCGCGAGCTCGAGTCGGCGATCGTTCAGTTGCTCGGCCGCGCGCGCACGATGTTCAGCTCGGAGATGGCGCAGCTCACGATCTTTCCGTCGGCTCCGGGTGAGAAGGCGTTTCGCACGACGGTGCGCGAGAATCAGCCCGACCAGGTGATGGACGCGCTGGATCTCGCACAGCTCGATGACGTCCTCGAAGCGGAGCGCGATGGCGTGATCATCGACAAGCACAAGTCGGCCCCGGCAACGTCCGAGATGCTGGCGCGGCGTGGGATCACCGAAGCAATGGTCGCGCTGCTCCGCGGCGAAACCCGTCTGCTGGGAGCGCTCCTTGTGGGTGGCCACGTCGACTCCCGCGCCTTCGACGCGCGCGACCTCCAGCTGTTTCAGACGCTTGCGATACAGACGAGCACGACGCTCGAGAACGGCCGCCTTGAACGCTCCATCGCCCGTCTGACAGAGCTGCAGGAGCAGCTCACTCACCAGGCGTTCCACGACTCACTCACCGACCTCGCCAACCGCACTCTCTTCGGTGACCGCATCGACCACGCCCTAATGCGCGCAGCCCGGGTGAACCGCTCCGTTGCGGTGCTCTTCATCGACGTCGACGATTTCAAGGGCGTGAATGACACGCTGGGGCATGGGGCCGGAGATGCTCTGCTGGTCGGGATCGCGGAGCGGCTGCGTGCCTCGCTGCGCCGGCCCGATACGGCGGCGCGTCTTGGCGGCGACGAGTTTGCCGTGCTGCTCGAGGACGTCGCGGACGCGTCGGAAGCCGAGATTGTGGCGCGGCGAATCTACGACAACCTCCGCGAACCCTTCGACGTGAATGGCCAGACGGTGAATGCGCGTGTGTCGATCGGCGTTGCCGTCTCGGACGGCGATGCCGACAGCGCCAGCATCCTCATGCGCCACGCCGACGTCGCCATGTACTCGGCGAAGGCCGGGGGCAAGGATCGGTACATCGTCTTCGCGCCTGGCATGGAGACGGATATCGTGAGCCGCCACAAGCTGCGAGCCGACCTCGAGCTCGCCCTGGCCGCCGATCAGTTCGTGGTGCACTACCAGCCTGTCGTCGACCTCCTCAACGGCGACATCGTCGCGCTCGAGGCCCTGGTGCGCTGGCGGCACCCGCAACGCGGCCTCGTGCCGCCGGTGGAGTTCGTGCCAATGGCGGAAGAAAGTGGGCTCATTCTGCCCCTCGGCGACTTTGTGTTGCGCACCGCGTGCAACACCTTGCTGCGCCTTCAAGGACGCTACCCGCGGCCGGAGCCGCTCGCGATGGCCGTCAACATCTCGGCCCGACAGTTGCAACAGCCGCTCTTCGTGGAGAACGTGCTGACCGCCATCACCGAGAGCGGCATCCTGCCCGGATCCGTCGTGCTGGAGCTGACCGAGTCGATCCTGCTGGAGGACACCGCGCACATCGTCAAGCTGGAGTCATTGCGGCGCCACGGCATTCGCATCGCGGTGGACGACTTCGGCACCGGCTACTCGTCGTTGAGCTACCTGCGCAGCCTGCCCGTCGACACCCTCAAGATCGCCAAGCCGTTCGTCGATGACCTGGGCGCCGAGCAGGGCAACGGTGACTTTGCGCGCGCAATCGTCGGCTTGGGTGCGGCGTTGCGGCTGAACCTGATAGCCGAGGGCATCGAGCAAGCCTCGCAGGTGAGTCAGCTTCGCGAGCTCGGCTGCACGCTGGGCCAGGGTTTCTACCTGAGCCACCCTGTCGGGGTGGAGGAGATCGAGGCATTGCTGCAAGGCGGCGGTATCGACCGCTCGCTACTGGATGTGGACGGCGAGAGCAGGCTCGAGCAGGTCATCCCGCTGCGCGTTCACCGCTGACCCTCTCCGGGACGCGACGGCGGTACCCTCGGCGCCGTGCCCGACCGCGCCGCGCTTCGCGAGCTAGCCCTGGCCTCCATACGCGCGGCGTCGGCGGTGGTGACCCGCGGCGATAGCGCGGCACGCGCCCCTGAGCGCAAGGGCTTCGGCGACTACGTCACCGCCGTCGACCGCGAGGCGGAGCGGGCCGCCATCGCAGTGCTGCGTCGCGGCGCGCCCGACATCCCGGTGCTGGCGGAGGAAAGCGGGGGCCAGGCTGCCGAACGCGTGTGGGTCATCGACCCGGTGGACGGCACGACCAACCTCGTGCGCGGCTTCCCCGTGGTCGGCGTGAGCGTCGCCTTGGTGGAGGAGGGACGGCCGGTGGTCGGCGCGGTGGGCGCGCCGCATCTCGGAGCGGAATGGTCGGCCAGCGAGGGCGACGGTGCCTGGGACGGGGCAGCGCGCCGCCTTCTCGTGTCCTCACACACGGGGGCCGGCGTCGCGGCCACGGGGTTCCCCTTCCGGCGCAAGGAGAACCTGGGGCGCTATCTCCCCGCCTTCGAAGCCGCGCTGCGACGCTTCGAAGACCTTCGCCGAGCCGGCGCGGCCACGCTCGATCTTGCCTATGTCGCCGCGGGCACCTGGGATGGATTCTTCGAATTGGGGCTGGCGCTGTGGGACATCGCCGCAGGGAGCCTGCTTGTCCGGGAGGCGGGCGGCGTCGTGACGGACTGGGCAGGCGACCCCGTCGCGGTCTTTCGCAGTGGCGACATCGTCGCCGGGAGCCCCGCCTGGCACGAGGCGATGCTCGAGATCACAGCAGGCTCCACGCGGCCTCCGGGTTGGCGCGACACGTAACCGCGCTCCCGGCTTCCCGCCTTATAAGGTAGTTCGCTGTGACTCCTTCGCCGACCGTCTCCGCCACCGGCTCCAACCTGCTCCGCGGCAAGCGAGTCCTGGTGACCGGCGTCCTGACGCCCAAGAGCATCGCCTTCGCGATCGCCGCCGCCGCGCAGGGCGCCGGCGCGCAGGTGATCCTCACCTCGTTCGGCCGGGCCATGAGCCTCACCCGCCGCAGCGCCCAGCGACTCTCACCCGCCCCCGAAGTGCTCGAGATGGACGTGACCGATGTTGCCCAGGTGCGAGCCGTCGCCGGGCAGGTGAGGGACACCTGGGGTGGGCTGGATGCGGTGGTCCACGCGATCGGATTCGCGCCCGAGGATTGTCTCGGCGGCGGGTTCCTCGACGCACCCTGGTCCTCCGTGTCGACGGCGTTCGAAGTAAGCAGCTACTCGCTGCGCACCCTGGCCGCCGAGTTTGTGCCACTCATGCCCGAATCAGGTGGGTCGATCGTCACGCTGACCTTCGACGCGAGTGTCGCCTGGCCGCTCTACGACTGGATGGGGCCGGCCAAGGCCGCGCTCGAGGCCATCGCCCGCTACCTTGCCCGTGACCTGGGACGGCGCGGCGTGCGCGTCAACACCGTGGCCGCCGGGCCGCTGGGAACCATCGCCGCCAAATCGATCCCCGGCTTCGAGACGCTTGAGGCCTCGTGGGGGCTGCAGGCGCCGCTGGGATGGGACAGCGCCGACGCCGGCCCCGTTGCGGACACGTGCGTCTTCCTGCTCAGCGACATGTCCCGCGGAATAACCGGGGAGATCGTGCATGTCGACTGCGGATTCCACTCGCAGGGCGCACCGCTCGGCGAGATCGCGGGAGCCGTGAAGCCATGAGCGCCAACGGCACCGCACGCATCGTCATCACCGGCCTCGGTGCGCTCACACCGCTGGGTCTGGACGCTGCGTCGACCTGGCAGGCGTGCCGCAGCGGCACGAGCGGCATCGGTCCCATCACGTCCTTCGATGCATCTGCTCTGCCCACCCGTATCGCGGGAGAGGTGAAGGGCTTCGACGCCGCCGCGACGATGGGACACAAGGAAGCCCGCCGGAGCAGCCGCTGCAGTCAGCTCGCGATCGCCGCCGCGCGCGAGGCGATCGCCGACGCCGGCATCGACGTCCGTGAAATCGGCGAGGAGGTCGGCGTGCTCGTCTCCTCGGGCATCGGCGGGCTCGAAGTTCTGGAGCGCAGCGTGATCACGCTGCACGAGTCCGGCGTGCGCCGCGTGTCGCCGTTCACCGTGCCGGCAATGATCCCCGACATGCCGGCCGGCATGATCGCGATTGACACCGGCGCCAAGGGCCCCAACTTCGCGATTGTCAGCGCGTGCGCGTCGGGTGCGCACGCCATCGGCGAGGCCGCCGAATGGATCCGCCGCGGCGATGCCACCGTGGTCATCGCCGGGGGAACTGAGGCGTCGATCACGAATATCGGCATCGCCGCGTTCGATGCCATGCAAGCGCTGTCGACACGCAACGATGAGCCGCAACGGGCCTCGCGTCCCTTCGACAAGGATCGCGACGGGTTCGTGATGGGCGAGGGGGCGGGCATCGTCATCCTCGAGGAATACGAGCACGCGCGCCGGCGGGGCGCGCGCATCTACGCGGAGGTATCGGGCTACGGCGCGACCGCTGACTCATCGCACATCACGCAGCCTGCCCCCGACGGCGATGGGGCGCGGCGATGCATCGTGCGCGCGATGCAGCGCGCCGGGAAGGACCCTGCTGAGGTGGGATACATCAACGCCCATGGCACGTCGACGCAGCTCAACGATGCCGCGGAGACGCGCGCCGTGAAGGCCGCCCTCGGCGAGGCTGCCGCCACCGTGCCGATGTCGTCGACGAAGTCGATGCACGGGCACCTGCTCGGCGCCGCCGGCGCTGTTGAGGCGGTGATCACGGTTATGGCCATACATGACCAATTCGTGCCACCGACGATCAACCTGGAAGAGCCCGATCCGGAATGCGACCTCGACTATGTCCCCAACACCGGTCGCAAGGCCCGCATCGATTTCGCATTGAGCACCTCGTTCGGCTTTGGCGGCCACAACGCCTGCCTCGGCTTCAGCCGGGTCGATGGCGCCTGACGCGCACGAGCGCACCATAGGTTCCGGCCGGATCACGCTGCAACGGGCGGACATCACGACGCTGCAGGTCGACGCCATCGTCAACGCCGCCAACCAGTCACTCGCCGGCGGCGGCGGTGTCGACGGCGCCGTCCATCGGGCCGGGGGACCGGAGATCATGCGCGAGTTGCGCGCCCGCTATGACGGCTGCCCGACGGGCTCGGCTGTGATCACCTCCGCTGGGCGCATGCCGGCGCGGCACGTGATCCACGCGGTCGGCCCTCGCTGGCGGGATGGTGAGCACGACGAACCCGAGCTGCTGCGCGCGGCGTACCGCAACGCCTTCCGGCTCGCCGCGGAACAGCGCTGCGCCACCGTGGCGGCCCCGTCGCTCAGCACGGGCATCTACGGTTTCCCCGTCGAACAGGCTGCCCCGATCGCGCTGGGCGAGGCACGCGACGCGCTGTCCGTCGCCGCTACTCCGCTCAGGCAGATTCTCTTCGCGCTGTTCAGCGACCGCGACCTCGCGGTGTACGCCGCCACCCTGACCGCTTTGTAGATTCGCCGCAGTCCTGCGACACCGCCTTGACCGCGCTGTTGGCGGGCGCCGAATACAGTGGGCGGACTGTGCTGTCGCGCTCCAGCCTGATCGGCGTTCTCGTGACGCTGATTGCAGCGCTGTTCATCGGCCAATACGTGCGTGTCTGGATGGCCATCCCGGACGCCCAGGCGCGGACGAGCGACTTCGCGGGAACCTACGCGGCGGCGACGCTCTGGAGTCGGGGCGATGCTGCCCACATGTACGACAGTCAGGCCGAGCAGCAGGTTCTGGCGGCGGCCGGGACGCCCGCGGACCACCTCAACATCCCCTTCGAGAATCCCCCGGCAGCGGCCGTCCTGGCGAGCCCCCTCGTTTCGCTTGATCCGACCACCGCCTACCGTGTCTGGTCGCTGATCCAGCTCGGACTCCTGGCCGCCGCGATCGCGATCGCAGCCTGGGCGGCACCGTGGAGCAGCCGTTCCCGACCGATCGTCAAGGTGGCGGCGGTGGCGGTCGCGGCCGCCGGCCTGGGTTCGGGGCTCCTGTTCATCGAGGGCCAGTGGGATGGCGTCGCCGCCCTGGGGGTGGCGTTGGCGTACGTCGCCTGGCGTCGAGACTCCGGCGTCTGGGCTGGTTGGGCCATCGGATTCTCACTGGCCCTGGCCAAGCCGCATCTCGCCCTGGGCTTCGCGGCCTTTGCCTTGGGCCGGCGCGACTGGCGCGCCGCCGGCACGATGGTGGCCGGGGCTGTGAGCGCGGGCCTCGCCGGCCTGGCCACAGCCGGTGTCGCGGGGACGAGCGGGTTCGTGCACGCGCTCCTGTTGCCCTCCAACAACCCGCTGTTCGTGATGCAGGGCGCGAGCGGCTTGGTCACGTCGTGGCTTGGAGGGTCGCTGCCCGTCGTGCTCATCACCGTCGCGGCGAGCCTCGCCGGCGCCGCTGCCGCAGC
>Ga0073928_10011569_pt1 | contig 10271 bp, 11 predicted proteins | sample PaiPotPPA55metaG_FD_76969 | JGI IMG/M metagenome (GOLD analysis project Ga0073928, IMG submission 76969) | Iron sulfur acid spring bacterial and archeal communities from Banff, Canada, to study Microbial Dark Matter (Phase II) - Paint Pots PPA... ... | reverse complement strand
GGGTGTAAAGAGGATTTTTTATCTTCAACCATCCGCTGACTGTGGCGTACGTTCCGGTCTTGCGCTTCGCCACCACACCTTCAAGATTGCGCCGCACCACTTCGTTGAACAAATCCACGCCGCGGCCTTCGACGTATTTTCCGCAGATCACATCTGGCAGCCCGCTCCTATCGATCAGGGCGCGCAACTTTTCCTTGCGCTCTATCAGCGGGAGCTGACGAAGATCGCGGCCATTTAGATACAGCAAGTCGAAGGCGTAGAAAATTGGGGAGCCGCGACGGAACAACAGTTCGTTGAATATGCTGCGGCCCTCGGCGTCCAAACACACCAGTTCGCCATCGATCACCGCATTTTTTACTTTCAGCTTGGCGAGATTTTCTCGAAGTTCATTGAAGGACTTGTACGCATTTCGCTTCCGCGATACCAACTCACAGTTACCGTCCCAGATGTGTGCGAGCGCTCGAAATCCATCGTGCTTCAGTTCGAACAAGAAATCTGGGTCGTCAAATGGAGTGCGGACAAGGCTTAGTTGGGCGGTGTCGAAGGGGGTGGGCGCATTTTAGAATATGATGCCGTAAAAACAGATGAAGAGTAAACAACGGCTTGCCTTCGCAACCACACAACCACGAGCATGTCATCTTCAGTATTTACGGACTACGACCGCCTTCGCAGCGAGATTTGGTGATAACCATTTGAAAAGAAGAGTTGCAATCAAAGCGCCAGCGATTTGTGCGGTGATGAACCCAGCCACATCCTCTGGTCGAATGCCTGCGAACGTGTCGGTGAGACACCGCGCAATCGTCACGGCTGGATTTGCAAATGACGTGGATGCCGTGAACCAATAAGCGGACGTGATGTACAACCCAACGGCGAACGGCACGATTCCCGCTCTCGAACGGGAACAACCCCAAATCACCGACAACAACCCAAAGGTTGCAAGAAACTCACTGAATAATTGCGCGCTGCCACTTCGGTTGTGTTGCGAGAAAGAAATGATGGGCAGCTTGAACATGAGATGCGCAACGAGCGTTCCACAGACAGCCCCTGCGCACTGTGCAACCACATAGCACGTAGCATCCATCCACCGCAGGCCGCCTTCGATGGTGTCTACCAGCGTTACGGCCGGATTGAAGTGAGCACCTGAAATTGGTCCGAAGACGAGAATCAAGACAACTAGTGCCGCGCCGGTAGCTATTGTGTTGTCCAGCAGTGCAATCGCAAGGTTTCCACCTGCCAGCCGCTCGCCCATGATGCCTGAGCCAACGACAGCGGCCACAAGGAAACCAGTGCCGATGAACTCCGCTGCAATCCTGCGGGAAAGTGTTGCTGTCATTGTTTCCCGATGTCGTCAATTTTCTTCTTGATGGCAAGTGTATCCAAGCTGGTGAGAGGCAAGCATAGAAACAAATTGATTCTGCGGTCTAGCGTCACAAATGCATCTCTGAAAGCACGTTCCACAACGTCAGGCTTGCCGGACACGGCTGCTGGGTCTGGCACTCCCCAATGCGCCGTCATGGGTTGACCCGGCCATACGGGGCATACTTCCTTCGCCGCGTTGTCGCATACTGTGAAGACGAAATGTAGAATTGGCGCTCCCGGCTTCGCAAACTCATCCCATTCTTTGCTGCGTAAACCGTCCGTGGGCAGCTTCGCAAGCTCTAACTGTTTAAGTGCCTCTGGGCGAACTTTTCCCGTGGGCTGGCTTCCTGCACTGTATGCCGTGAAATTTGGCTTACCTTTCCGATTGAGAATTGCTTCAGCCATGATGGAGCGGGCTGAATTGCCTGTGCACAGGAACAGGACGTTGTAGTGAGTTGCCATGAGTTCTCCCTTCTTAAAGCGAGAAAATCCTAGCATAACTCCATACGCCTATGCGAATATGCTCTTGAACTTGGACAAGCGGAGGGGCACTGAGCAATGAAGGAACTGGAACGATATTTCAAGGCTTTGGCCGACAGCAATAGACTTCGAATCCTCAATCTGCTACTGCACGGTGAGTTGTGCGTCTGCGATATTCAGTACGTCCTGCAAGCATCGCAACCAAATGTCTCGCGCCATCTTTCGTATCTGAAGAACTCAGGGCTTGTTCTTGATAGGCGTGATGGCTCGCGCATGTTCTATCGCCTTGCGGCACCGATGGAGCGACACAAGAAACGGCTCTTTGATTTTTTTCAGGGTGCCAGCAAAGATGAGAAACAACTCCGGTCAGACAAGAACAGATTGAAAGAAGCAGTGGCGGCGGGCGCGTGCACCCTCAGTGAGTGGAAGCCCTTTTCAGCCGTTACCCAAACGAAGGGTATGCAGGCACAACGGACGTAGTGACGTGAAGGCTCACTAGGTTGTGCTTCTGAATTTCAGTTCGCAGTGCGCGAAGTAGTTCGGATTTTTCCATGGCCGACGTGACCCATTGATGCGGGAAGCCTCTTTTTCTTCAACTCTGAGTCCGCTCCTCGACTTGCTTTATAAATTCTTCAACATCAAACGGCGGTTTTTTATACACAACGCCCGTTTGCATCCGGCTCATGGGAATTGTGGCCGCCACGTGAAAAACCGCATCATCTGGGACACCATCGTGTACCCAAGTAGCAAGCACTCCCACTTCTCGCAGCATCCAGAGGTGTGAAACTCGTTCGTATACCGCTCGAACATCCCCTTCGGGCCCGCAAGCTCGCTTATATGCGTCCGCAGAGATTCCAATCTGTTCTCCAGGACGAAGCGCCTGAATGTCATTTTGCAGCGTCCACACTTCGTAGGTCAGCAGGCTCAACGGGAGGGACCGAACCCGAGTCTTGATTGGGACTGCCCCAGAAATGATCCAAACTTGTCGCCATGTGGTCCGCCTCCCAAGTGCGGTGAGACAACATCGGACAAACACCTGTCTGAGTCAATGGAACCTGATATCTAAAAAAGGGAACTTTATGGGCAAATTCGCTTCTGACTACATTTGGTCTTAGACAGATTTCTTCGTCGCAGACAGATGCGCGATGATGCTGTTGGCAACCTGTTCCGCATCTCTGCATTCCTCGCGCACGTCCAATCGCGTCCAACTTTTCGCTTTGTCGTGTTGATGGTGCCAGCAGCCACCACCACCACCCGCTGAATAGATGTGGTCATGGTCTTTGGTCTCTAAAGAAGCGACCAGAAACGCGAATGCTCTGGATTCTCTCGAATTCGGGGCATTTTCTGTTCAGCTACAAGAGACCATTCACCTTTCCCCAAGTGTGGGCGATGAGGTGAGGGTATTCAAACTAGCACAGGTCCCATTGCGGCAACTGCTTCATGCATGACTACTGTTGGGTTAGTGTTCGAGAAGTCATCGTGACTACCCAGTCGGGCATAAAATCCTGCGGGTTGGAGACGTGCGGCACGCGGAATGCCCGGACTCTTCGATAAGGCGGAACATATGAAAACACTCTCATTTCTGGTCTTCTTCTTGATCGCCTCAGGCACGATGGCTGCGCCGCCGGAAGCGAAGCCAGCAACGGCTGTTTGCAAAGCAGAATTGAAGGAATGGTCTGCACAGAAAACCGAAACGCTGACAATTGACCAACTCTTTGATCGCATGCACGCGTTGGTCGCCTGTGCGGATGAAGCACATCATCATCGCCACAGCGAAAAGAAAACATTTGCCTATCTGAACGAATTCTATCGAGTCCACACTGAGCTAGCAAATCGGACATTTGACTTCATCACAAGGCATGACCTCAAGACGCAGTTTCAAGAAGAGGAGAATGGCGCGGGCGGCCAAACAGCTTCAAAAGCGACTGATAACAATTAGTGTTTCTAGATGTGCAGCTCAGGTCACTCCGCTGTCGGCCCTTTGCCGACGACAGTTTATTTTCTGGCCCGAATGTGGCACGAAGAATAGCTCAGGGATTAGAGAGTCTTAAGACGCTGTTAGCAGACAATCTCATCGAATCTTTCTTTTCTGCCACCACTTACGCGCTGCTTGTTGGTATTCGCTCGGCTCTGCGTTTACCGAAGCGTCGATCTCGTCTGTGAAACCGAGCGCGCGCATCGAAGGTTGAAACAATTGCTGCGCTGACTCGCGCTTTCCGCGACAGCTTCGGCTCGCTTTGATCTCGGCGCTGTACTTCTCGCGCACATCAGCTACAGCTTCTAACACGCTGTCGAGGTCGGGCATCGTTCCCTGGCGCAGCATGCGCTATGCTTCCCGGCGTAAATTTGATGGCTTAATCTTCAACGGTACGTCGCGCTTCACCTTCATTCAAGGACCTTCGGTGCCGGAGGCTGTAGCTGCCAGTGACCGCCGTGAAGTACGAAAGTGTTTCTATCATTAAAACTAGCGCACGGGTCATTCGCGGCAGATGATTCTTTCGTAGGGTACGTACGCAAGACCGTAGTCTTACCAGGTAGGTCGATCACCAGCTGTTGGCCGATGTCGCATAATCCCGCGACCATTGACGATCTGATCCTCGGACCACGAAGACACATGGAAATCCATTTCTGTACTATCCAGAAATCCTACATAATTGACTGACGCATCGATCTCAGTGCATTGTCTCGCAGCCTTATCGCAGCTGATGTTTACTGATACCGGGTCGGATAGCTCGCTGCCAGGTTTGCTGGTAGATGATTTCCAAACACCGGCGGCACGCAAAAAGCAGTTGCGTCCAGAGCAAGACGCTAAGAAGTTCTGATCATCGATAGGCCGCTCGTTAATGCGCCAGACGGTTCGCGCCGCTTGCTGCTGGACCTGTTGCGCAGTTTGCGACTGCGGCAAAGACTTCGTCTGGCATCCAGCCGCCAGAAATACGATAACAATTAGCTTTTCCATTTCGCTCCCGCGAAGCAAACCGACCTGATCACAGTGGATAAATATTGGGCCTTCTTCATGGGCTGCGTTAACCTTTGATCGCGAATCTGGTCGCACGGTACAACAACCACACTAAGAGACCGGCCGGAGCGCCGTATGATAGTCCGAAGTAAATGCACATGACGAATTGTGGTGTCGATTCCACAGTCGATTATGGCGCCGTGTGTCAAGTCGGATATCCCGACCACGAACGCGGCAATTAACGTAACGCTGCCTCGCGCTCGCGCATAAATCGGTCGGTGGTGGGATGTCGGCGTTGCTAAGTGAATCCGCAGAGTTTTAAGTTATTTACAAACTCCGCATTTGCCACCTTCTTTCGCGCAGTGTCGGCAATATCTGCAATTCTTACACGCGTTACAAGGGTCGCTACCGGTACATGTCGCAGCGGAAAATACGTCCAGCGGAATCAGGGTGAGAAGCGTAAGCGAGAGAAATATGCGGGAAACCAACGACAAGGCTCGTTTTGTTGTCATTCGAGGTCATCCTTTCATATATGTAAAAACATCCTAAACGAGAATGAACCCGATTTAAGAGGCCAGCGTTATTATATGGATTAAATTTAGTAATTGGTTAACATGAGGGACTTGTGCTTGGAGAAGAAGAAAAAGTAAGTGAAACTGTTGTGGGTTAGGCTTCGCGGGTAAACCCAAATCCACTTGTCCCGTTTCCCGCTGCGTTAATCCGGAATTGACAGTGAGGCCGCCAGAAGAGGGACCGGGGGCGATGTTTTTCAAACTGCGCTACTTCGGATTCACCTCGAGTGGATTCAATCGCTCTTTGTTGATCTTCAGCACGATGCCCGCATTTCGGTCCGCGACTTCGCTGATCTTGTATTCCGCCGCAGTCCCTAACACCTGCGCGATTTCCGAAACGTTCAGTTTGTAATCCTGCTCCAGCCATTGCGCCATATTGCTCGTCGCTTCGCGCATCGCATCTTCCAACGAGCCGCCCAAGCCCACCGCCATGACGTGAGTCGAAGACTCGACTCGCGGTCCCGCGAGGCGCTTTCCTGGCAAGATATCCACTGTGAACTCCACTTCCATCGATGTCTCGAGTGCGTTGCCATTCAACTCGCCGTCGCCCTGAGCTGCGTGGCCATCCCCCACATAGAGCAATGCTCCCGGCACGCGTACTGGTAGATAGACCGTCGCACCTTCCACAATCTCGTTGAAATCCATGTTTCCCCCATATCCACCCGAATCGCCTGTACCTGGCGGCGCTTGTGCCGGCGGAGGCGCGGTCGCGATACACCCCAGCATTGGCCGTAACGGCACGCTGTACTGCTTCAAATGCGCGCCCGGCCTTTCCGGTGCCGCCACTCCTCGCTCACGATTCAAATGCCACCGAATTTGTTTGCCGCCGTCCTTCATTTTGATTGCAAGCTCGCTGTCCACTGCCCTGCCTACAATGAAGTCATCGCTTCCCGCCCAATCACGGTTCAGCCGCACGCGAGTTAAATGCACCACCAGCGTGTCTCCCGGCACAGCGGTTGTAACGTAAAAGGGGCCGGTCTCGGGATTCCCGCCCAGCACTCGCGTGACACCTTTTTCGTCCACACCTCCGGCATCCACCGTTGTCGTGTGAATCGTGTCTCGCGGTGACACAGTCAGCACCGGCTTATTGAACGGAGAAAACTGGCGGTAAAACGTCGTTGGTATGAAATCGTACCGCTTGGGCGGCCCTGCTGGCCGCTGCGGCACTATCTCGGCCGTGATCGAATGCGTCTCAGGATGTTCGGTGTCATTAACGTCCGTAAATACCACGTTCCCTGCAATTATTCCGGCCTCCACTGTCCCCTTCATCTCCGAAGTGCTTCCTTGTTCGTCTTTCGCCACAAAATGAATCGCGTTTCCTCTCAACGATCCTTCGAGCTTGTCCCCGCCAAATTTCCCACCGAGCTTCTCGCCCTCTTCGGTAAGCTCCAATTGGAAATAGATCGGTGTACCCGCGAAGTCTGCCGTCACCATCCATCGCCCCGCCACACTCACCGTCGTCTTCGCGGTCTGTCCATCGGCTGCCTGCGCGGGCACGGTTAAGCACAGCATCACGCCCAAGCCGGTCATAACGAACCCAAACAACGCCAAATATCGCTTGGACACACACACCTCCTCAAAGGACCTTCATTCTAGACGAACACCAGGCTACCAGGACGCCACTTTTCCGGTTACCGCGTTTACCAGGCACTAGGTTCACTTCCCAGCTACCCGCCTGGGTTCTGTTCGTTGACTTGCCTCTGACCACGACTTAACATCTGCGTCGAATGGCCGATTCCCACTCACTTATCGGGCAGACCATCTCGCACTACCGCGTCGTGGAAAAGCTGGGCGCCGGTGGCATGGGCGTGGTGTATAAGGCCGAGGACACCAAGCTACTTCGCTTCGTGGCCCTCAAATTCCTGCCCCAATTACTAGCCAAAGACCACCAAGCATTAGAACGTTTCCGACGCGAGGCGCAGGCGGCATCGGCCCTGGATCACCCCAATATCTGCACCATCTATGCGATCGGCGAGCAGGAAGGTCAGCCCTTCATCGCCATGCAGTTCCTCGAAGGCCACACGCTCAAACACTGCATCGAAGGGAAGCCACTCAAGACTGAAACGCTCCTCGATCTCGCCACTCAGATCGCCGACGCACTCGATGCCGCGCACGCAAAAGGCATTATTCATCGCGACATCAAGCCGGCGAATCTCTTTGTCACCGCTCGCGGCCAGGCGAAGATTCTCGATTTTGGCCTGGCAAAACTCGCTTCCGTGGGCCGGCCGGTTGCCGAAGGCGTGGGCGCCTCGGCTCTGCCCACGCTAATCACCGAGGAGAATCTCACCAGCCCGGGCGCAGCGATCGGCACCGTCGCCTACATGTCTCCCGAGCAGGCGCGCGGCGAGGAGTTAGACGCCCGCACGGACCTGTTCAGCTTCGGCGTCGTTCTTTACGAGATGGCCACCGGCCGCCCGGCGTTTTCTGGCAGCACCTCCGCTCTCATCTTCGACAGCATTCTCAATAAAGCGCCCACTTCGCCGATCCGTCTAAATCCCGACCTGCCACCTGAGCTCGAAAGAATCATTGACAAGGCGCTTGAGAAGGACCGCGGTGTTCGCTGCCAGTCAGCTGCCGAGCTGCGCGCCGACTTGAGGCGGCTGAAGCGAGATACGGATTCAGGTCGCGCCGCCGCAGCGGTCCTGGGTCCTCGCGCGCTCAAGCAGGCCGCGCCCAGTCATACGTCGCGCAGCAAGCGGTGGATTCTGGGCCTTGCGGGAGCGCTGGTCACAATCCTTGCTGCTACGACCATCGGGTTATTTGTCTCTCGCCGCCCGCGCCATACGCAGGAGATGGTCCAACATCAACTCACAGCCAATCCGTCGGATGACCCTGTACTGGCGCAAGCGCTTTCGCCCGACGGGAAGTACTTGGCCTTCGCGGATCAGAGCGGCCTCCGATTGCGGCTGGTTAAGACAGGCGAGACACAACGCCTGGCGCAACTCGAAGTCTCCGCGCTGGCCTGGTTCTCGGACGGGACGAAAATTATGGCCACTGCGGCTGAGGCGGGTCACCCTCCCGCTTTGTGGACGGTATCTGTCTTAGGAGGTGCGCCGCGCGAGCTTCGCCGCAATGCGGCCCATGCTTCAGTGTCGCCGGATGGCTCGGTGGTTTCGTTTCTGAGTGATTTTACGGAAGACGCGGCGCACAGCATTTGGTTGATGGGCGCGAACGGCGAGGACGCACACAAAATCCTCGCTGCTCCGCAAACAGATTGGTTCACAGCCTTGGCCTGGTCTCCGAACGGGAGGCGAATCGCCTACGTCAGAAATAGCGTCGCGGGTGGAAGGTATAATTGGACCCTCGAGACCTCGGACACAAACGGGGCGAATAGTACGATTATCCTCTCGGAGCCTAATTTGGGAGATTTAGTGTGGCTCGCCGACGGCCGGATCGTTTACTCATTGTCGCAGTCGTGGCTCTACTCCGACACAAACCTCGGGCAGGTTGCCGTGGATCCCAAGACCGGGACGGTCTCTAGCGGCGCCACGCGCTTAACCAACTGGTTCGGGTTCTCTCTTGCCAGCCTCAGCGCGACAGCGGATGGAGAAAAACTATCTTTCCTGAAAACGACCAATAGGGCGAGTGTTGCGGTTGGGGAGCTGGAAGCTGGCGGGAAGAAACTTCAAACCCCTCGCATTCTGTCTCGCGAAGAATATTTCGTTTGGCCGGTTTCTTGGACGCCGGACAGCAAGAGCGTAGTGTTCCATGCGATCCGAGACGGCCAGTGGAATTACTTCAAACAGGATTTGAACCAGGACACTGCCCAGCCGTTGGTAGTTGGGCCGGAATGGAAATGGTATGGACACTTCAGCCCCGACGGCGCTTGGTTTCTGTACGTCGCTTGGCCCACGCGCGAGTTGCCGACACCGACCACCACCGTGCACCTCATGCGAGTTGCGTCCCAGGGCGGGCCATCCGAGTTGGTGATGAACGTTCGCGGCAGCACCAACTTTCACTGTGCCCGCGCGCCCGCAAGCTTATGCGTCGTCGAAGAGCAAACGGAGAAAGAGTTGGTATTCACGTCATTCGATCCATTGAAGGGGAGAGGCCGTGAGGTGGCCAGGATTGAACGCAATCTAGCTTCCGCCCCCCCACAATGGGACCTCTCTCCCGATGGCTCGCGCATCGCCGTTGGGATGCCCTCAAGAATTCCTGGTTTGCTCCAGTACAACGCAAGCGAGGGGCGTATCCATATCATCCCCGTGACGGGCGGGCCCGCTTCCGATATCGTCGTCGAAGGCTGGGCGGGCATCGAATACGTGGACTGGTCACCGGATGGGAAAGCTCTGTATGCATCGAGCCGTTCTACGGCAGGCGTGGCGCTGCTTCGCGTTGACCTTCAAGGACGCGCCCAGCGCCTTTGGGCGGAACGGAGCCAATACTACTCAGTACCCGGGACGCCTTCGCCAGATGGGCGGCATCTGCTGCTGGCCCGCTGGAACTTGCAGGGAAACGTCTGGATGATCGAGGGTTTCTAATATCCCCCAGCCTGCCGATTCGGCCCTGACGCGTGATCTTGGATGACCGTAGGCAGCCAGCGAATCCACGCCTTCGACTGGCAGACGCCGTGACCCGAAACGTCACATCCTTCGGTACTCAAATTCTTAGAACAGGTATTGCGACCTTCGCTCTATAAGACAATGTGCACAAGGCACGTGGTTTCGGCGTACGGCTTTCATCCCAGAACAGCACCGTGGCGGGCTAATTCCTGGTAAGTCGGAAAACCGGACAAGTCCCCCGGTCCGCTTTCCCGTTGGATTCCACTTCGGCGATTACCGCGTTATCTCTAACGACGCCGGCTGTTGCAAGAGTTTTTTCTACGCTCATTCCTCGGATCGGACACACCTCTTCGGCGGCGCAGGAATCGCGTCTGTTTTTGGAGGTTCTGTTCATCTGCG
>Ga0073928_10011568_pt1 | contig 10271 bp, 9 predicted proteins | sample PaiPotPPA55metaG_FD_76969 | JGI IMG/M metagenome (GOLD analysis project Ga0073928, IMG submission 76969) | Iron sulfur acid spring bacterial and archeal communities from Banff, Canada, to study Microbial Dark Matter (Phase II) - Paint Pots PPA... ... | reverse complement strand
CTGGTGTACCTCGACCAACCCGCGATAAGTGGTCTTGCCGCCGTGCGCGCTGACGCTTTTGTTGGTGACGACCGACGTCGTCCGCGGCGCCACGTGGATCACCTTCGCGCCGGCGTCCTGATGCTGCCCCTCGCCGGCGAACGCCATGGACAGGATCTCGCCGCGCGCGCCCTCGCCCATGAGGTAGATCGACGGGTACTTCATCGTGAGGCGTGAGCCGATGTTGCCGTCCACCCATTCGACCGTCGCGTTCGCGTACGCGATCGCACGCTTGGTAACTAGGTTGAAGATATTGCGGTACCAATTCTGGATCGTCGTGTACCGAATGGACGCGCCCTCGAGTGCCACGAGCTCGACCACCGCCGAGTGCAGCGACGACGTGGAGAACTTCGGCGCAGTGCAGCCCTCGATGTAGTGGACCTTCGCGCCCTTGTCGGCGATGATGAGCGTGCGCTCGAACTGGCCCATGTTCTCCGCGTTGATCCGGAAGTAGGCCTGGAGCGGCATCTTCACCTCGACGCCAGGCGGCACGTAGATGAACGATCCGCCCGACCAGACGGCCGAGTTCAGCGCCGAAAACTTGTTGTCGCCTGGGGGTATGACGGTCGCGAGATACTTGCGGACGATCTCCGGGTACTGCTTGACCGCGGTGTCCATGTCGCAGAACAGCACGCCCTGCTCATCGAGCGCTTTGCTCGTGCTGTGGTAGACGACCTCGGACTCATACTGCGCGGACACGCCGGCGAGGAACTTACGCTCGGCCTCGGGGATGCCGAGGCGATCGAACGTGCGCTTGATGTCATCCGGCACGTCGTCCCACGAGCGCTCTGTCTGGTCGGTGGACTTTACGAAATAGTGGATGTCGGCGAAGTCGATCTCGCTCAGGAGCTTGGAGTCGCCCCACGTGGGCATCGGCTTAGCGACGAAGAGGTCGTACGCTTTGAGCCGAAAGTCGCGCATCCAGGCCGGTTCGTCCTTCATGGCGCTGATTCGCGCCACGATCTCGGGCGTCAGGCCTTTGTCGGACTTAAAGACGTAGTTTTCGGGGTCGTGAAACCCGTGCCGGTAGTCCTCGATGAGGTCCGACGGGGCTACGGGCGCTTGGAGTTTGACTGCCATGGCATAGACCAGCGTACCCCCGCGACCGGACATAGTCAAGATAGTAAAGTACGAGCTTCACTTACCCCCGTGGATGAGGCTCCTGCCTGAGGCCTTTACAGCGGGGGGTGCAGGGGGTATGATTGCCCCCGGTCCTTCAATATCCACAGGTTTCGAAGGGCTTCGGGTCCCGGAGCGGACCCACCGGTTCTGGGGAGGGCGCGCCCTTACGCGCCATCGCGGCAAGTCGCTCGCGCACCGCTCAAAAGCGCCGGCAAGAGCTCGCCGATAGGTCGGGGGAGGAGGCTGCACCGCAGTCGCCAGCCGACGAAGTCCGGAGGTGGGATTCCTCGAGGGTCAAGGAGACCTGGAAAAATTGAAGGCACTCGGCAGGCACATCGTGTGCGAGCTATCGGGCTGTTCGCCCGCGGCCCTTTCCGACATCAACGGCATCGCGGCCATGATGATCGCGGCGGCAAAGGCCGCCGGCGCTACCATTATGGAAAGCGCTTTTCATCGTTTTGAGCCCCAGGGCGTCTCGGGAACCGTGATCCTGGCCGAGTCTCACCTTTCGATCCACACCTGGCCCGAAAAGGGCTACGCCGCGATGGATTTTTATACGTGCGGCGACCATACCGACCCATGGCTCGCTTTCCAGCTCGCGGTAACGGCGTTGCGCGCAACGAGCGTGCTTGCTACCGAACTCAAGCGCGGAATCGAAAAGAGCGACGGAGAGTTCACGCACGTCCTAAGTCGCAATCACGACTCGCGAGTATTGACCGCGTAGCGGTCGGTTATTTTAACCGGCATCATCAGCAATTATCACCTTAATTCGGCAGGCTCGCTGTGCGCGCGAGTCCAATTCTGCATGCTAAAGTCTCTGCTTTCTCGAGTGAGGTCAAAAACGAATTCCATGCGTTTATCTCTCTTTCGCTCCGGCGTAATATGTGCGGCGAGCGCACTCGCGCTGGCAGCCTGCGCGGGCCACGGCGTTGTTCCGACGGCGCAAGCTCCGCTCGGCCCAAGCAATGGGCTGGACTCGCTCTCGCAGGATGGTCTTTTGTCGCCCGATGTCTCGTGCGCGACGAAGCCGCCACAAGGCCAGTGGGTCATGAAGGGCGCCTGCACAAAGATCACGTTGAAATCGACCGGCGCCAACTTTGCACTGGCGAGGTACCAGGACATCACGGTGACCGGCAGCATCGGTCTCAACAACGTGAAGGGTACGGCCACCGTCTATCTCGCGGACGCCACCGACAAGGGCGACATCGAAAACTGGAAAGGCGCAGCGTTTCCGAAATACAAGGCCGCTGGAACGACCTTCGTTTATGCCGCGGCGGCCAACCAGAGCAGCAGCCCGATTATCCCGAAGGTTGGACATAACAAGCCGGTCCTAGAGTACGTGATCACCGACTCGAAGGGCTTACCGGGCACCAAGTGCGCTGCGGCGGTGTTGACGTTCAGCAAAGGGAAACCGGTGTGGAAGCCGCTGCCGATCACGGCCCAAGTCAAAGGCAAAACGGTAACGATCGCGCAGTACACCGTTCCGCGCGGATTCGAGCTTCCCGGCAAGACCAAGTCCGGCGTGACGCCGCTCTACTTCGCCGTCAACTGCTTCCAGTAAGGTAAAGCTCAAAGTCATCCTTGAAAGCCCCGCCGGTAACGGCGGGGTTCTTCGTTTGCGGCGCCAATCTAGGCCGCACATGCCAAAGACGCAGCACTGGCAGTGGTACGTCGAAGAGTTCGCACCGACGGAGCAGCACCATCACGCGCTCGACGAGCTCCTCTTCTCCGGCCGCTCGGAATTCCAGCAGGTCGCGGTGGTACGCTCGCCGGTCTTCGGCAAAATGCTGGTGATCGATGGCGACACACAGAGCGCCCAGGCCGATGAGCGAATCTACCACGAGGCGCTCGTGCACCCGGCGCTCGCCGGGGCGGGCGACCGCCGTGAGGTATTGATCCTCGGCGGGGGCGAAGGTGCGACCCTTCGGGAAGTCCTGCGTTGCCCCGACGTCACGCGCTGCACGATGGTCGACATCGACGCGATGGTCGTCGACCTCTCAAAGAGATACCTCGCCGAATGGTCCGACGGCGCGTTCGACGACCCGCGCGCCCGCGTGATCGCCGGCGACGCGCTGCAGTTCATGCGCTCCGATCCGAGCCGGTACGGCGCGATCGTCTCCGATCTGACCGAGCCGCTGGAAGACTCGCCGAGCAACCCTCTTTTCAACGACGAAGTCTTCGCGCTGATCAAGTCGCGGATGCTCGAAGGCGGCGTTTACGTGCTTCAGGCCAGCACCGCGGCCGTCCACAACGCGGGTCTGCACTGCAAAATGTCGCGCACTCTGCGCGATCACTACGCGTACGTTGCCTCGTTTTCGACGCACGTGCCGGCTTTCGACACCGAGTGGGCCTTCCTGGCGTGCAGCGATCGCATCGACCTGTCGAACCTGGACGGACGCGAAATAGATGCCTACTGCGCACGCCTGCACGGCAACAACTTTTTCTACGACTCCGTCACGCACCGGCGGCTCTTCTCGCTACCGCTCTACCTGCGCCGGATGCTGGCCGCAGGCGGGGATACGTTTTAGCCTTCCGGAAAGCCCAGCTTACTATGGCCATCGATTATTCGCGCGCCCCGCACGCCTGGGAGAAGGAGAAGAGCAACTTCGTCGCCTTGCTCGACCTGAAGCTCGAGAAGGTGGAGCGCGGACTGGCGGTCATGCGCATGCCGTACCGTTCCGAAATAACAAACGGCACGGGCGCCGTGCACGGCGGCGCGATCGTCAGCCTCTGCGACACCGTATTCTACGTGGCGCTCGCCTCCATCTACGGCCGCGAACAAGATACGACGACGGTCGCGCTACAGTGCAACTTCCTCGCGCCCGCCGGTCCGCCGCACGACCTCGTGGCCGAGGCGCGCGTTCTGCGCGCCGGCCGTCGCATCTGTTACGGCGAAGTGTACGTGCGAAGCGGCGAGAAGATCGTTGCGCACGCCACACTGAACTTCCTCAACACCTACCCCGAAGAAAAACCTCGTCCTTCGACTCCGCTCAGGACAGGCTCAGAAACGGCCTGATGCGTCGCACTCCGCTTAACGACGAGCACGTGCGTGCCGGCGCGCGGCTCGTTCCCTTCGCCGGCTTCGAGATGCCGGTGCAGTACGCCGGCATCCTGCGGGAGCACGACGCGGTGCGGCATCGCGCGGGCCTCTTCGACCTGTCGCACATGGGCCAGTTCTACCTCACGGGCGACGACGTCGCTCAGTGGGCCGACACGCTCACGATCAACGCCGTCGCGACCATGAAGCCGATGCAAGCCCGCTACAATATTTTTTGCAACGATCACGGCGGCGCACACGACGACACGATCTTCTATCGCCTCGATGGCCGCTGGCTGCTCGTCGTCAACGCGGCGAACGCCGACAAGATGTGGGCGCATCTCACCGCGCACAAGCCCGGCGGCGTCGAGCTCGCGAACGAGCACGGCCGCCGCGCGCTGATCGCGATCCAAGGCCCGCGTTCCGTCGAGATCTTGCAGCCGCACGCCGACGTCGATTTGGCCTCGATGCGCTACTACTTCGCGGCCGAGGGCCGCGTCCGAGGCGTTCCCGCGGTGATCGCGCGCACCGGCTATACGGGCGAGGACGGCTTCGAGCTCTTCGTCTACGGCGAGTCGGGGCCGGAGCTGTGGCGCGCGCTGCTGCGAGCGGGCGCACCGCAGGGGCTGGAGCCGTGCGGCCTCGGCGCCCGCGACGTGCTGCGGCTCGAGGCCGGGATGCCGCTCTACGGGCATGAGCTCACCGAAGAGATCACGCCGGTCCAGGCGGGCCTCAGCTGGGCGCTCAAGTTGAATAAGCCCGAATTCGTCGGTAAGGCCGCGCTCGCCGCACAGGGCGAACGGAACGACTATGCGCGCATCGTGGGCCTCGTCATGGAAGGGCGAGCGCCTGCGCGCGAGGGATATCCGGTGCTGCTCGACGGCCGGCAGGTCGGCGAGATACGCAGCGGTTCGATCGCGCCCTCAGTCGGAAATGCGAATATCGCGACGGCACTCGTCGCGGTGGAGGCCGCAACCGACGGCACGGCGCTGGCCGTTACGATTCGGGGCACGTCGCATGCGGCGCGCGTCGTGCCGCTGCCGTTTTACAAGCGCTCGAAATAACGAAGAGGGAGTACCACGTGGCGCAGCCGGAAGATCTGCTCTACAGCAAAGAACACGAATGGGTGAAGCTCGACGGTGACTCGGCGACGATCGGGATCACCGATTACGCGCAGAACGCGCTCGGCGACATCGTGTATGTCGAGCTGCCGAAGGTCGGCGCCACGATCAAACAGTTCTCTCCCGTCGGCGTGATCGAGTCCGTCAAGGCGGTTTCGGACCTCTTCACCCCCCTATCGGGCGAGGTGCTCGCGACCAACGGTGCCCTGGAGAACGATCCAGCCGCCGTCAATCGCGAGCCGTACGGCGGCGGCTGGCTGCTCAAAATCCGTGTCGCCGCTCCCGACGAGGCCAAGACGCTTCTCCCGGCGGCGGAGTACGAGAAGATCGCCACGGAGTAACGCAGTGTACGCACCGCACACCGAGCGCGACGTCGCAAGCATGCTGGAGGCGATCGGCGTCGGGTCGCTCGAAGATCTGCTGCGCGTTCCCGACGCGATCGCGCTGAAGGAGAAGGTCGACGTCGTCCCGGCGTTGCCGGAATATTTGATCGCGCGCCGCTTCGAGAATCTCGCGGCGAAGAACGCCGGCGTCGAGTATCGCTCGTTTCTCGGTGGCGGGGCTTACCGTCACTACGCGCCGCCCGCGATCGCGGCGCTGGCGATGCGCGGCGAATTCCTCACCGCCTACACGCCGTACCAGGCCGAGGTGTCGCAGGGATACCTCCAGGCGATCTACGAGTGGCAGACGTACATCTGTCTGCTCACCGGCATGGACATCGCCAACGCGTCGGTCTACGACGGCGCGACCGCGCTCGCGGAGGCGGCGATCATGGCGCTCGGCGCGACGGCGCGGCACAAGCTCCTGGTGTCGCGCGCGATTCATCCCAACTATCGGGCCGTGCTCAAGACCTACTGCGACGGCCTCGACGTCGCGATCGACGAGATCCCGGTAACCGCGTCGGGCACGACGGATCTCGAGTGGCTGGCGAACGCGGATCTCGCGCAATACGCCGCGGTCGCCGTGCAGTCGCCGAACTTCTTCGGATGCGTCGACGCGCTGTCGCGCGATGCCGCGGCGGGCGTCGCCAAGAGCGGCGCTGTGCCCATCGCCGTCGTCGCCGAGGCGCTCTCGCTCGCCGCACTCGCGACTCCTGCCGCCTGGGGCGCCCAAATCGTCGTCGGCGAGGCGCAGAGCTTCGGCGTGCCGGTCGCCTACGGCGGCCCGTATGCCGGCTTCATCGCGTCGACGAAGGAACACATGCGTCGCATCCCCGGGCGTCTGGTGGGCAAAACGCTCGACAGTATGGGACGCACGGCGTACGTCCTGACGCTGCAGGCGCGCGAGCAGCATATTCGCCGCGAGCGCGCCACGTCGAACATCTGCACGAATCAGGCGCACTGCGCACTGATCGCGACGATCTATCTCGCGCTGATGGGAGAGACCGGACTGCGCGACGCAGCGTCGCTCAATCTCGCGCGCTCCCGCGAGCTCGCAAGCGCCGTAGCCAACGTCCCGGGCGCGCGCCTGACATACGATGCGCCGTTCTTCAACGAATTCGTCGCCGACGTCGGGCGGCCGGCGGCGGGCGTGCTCGCCGAGCTGCAGGAACGCGGGATCCTCGGCGGCATCGAGCTCGGCCGATACTATCCCGAGCTCGCGAACTGCGTGCTGATGACGGCGACCGAGCTGACGACGAGCGGCGACGTCAACGCGCTGGTCGCGGCACTCCAGGAGGTGCTCGGTGCCCGCGCCGCCGTCTGAAGCGCGCGAAGCGGGCATCCCGCTGATCTTCGAGCTCGGTCAACGAGGTCGAGCGAATCGCTATTTCGAGGAGGGTAAGGCGCTCGACGCGTTCCTCCCCAAGTCGGCGTTGCGCGACGAGCTGCCGCTGCCCGACAACAGCGAGCTCGACGTCGTGCGCCACTACACGCAGCTCTCGCGGCGAACGTTCGGCATCGATCTCGGCTTCTATCCGCTCGGCTCGTGTACGATGAAGTACAACCCGCGCGTCAACGACGCGATCGCGGCGCTCCCGGGGTTCGCACAGCTCCATCCGTACACGCCCGACGATCTCGCGCAGGGGGCGCTCGCCGTGATGTACGAGCTCGAGCGGTCGCTGAGCTCCCTATTCGGGATGGCGGCGTTCTCGCTCAATCCGTCTGCCGGCGCGCACGCGGAGCTCGGCGCGTTGCTCATCGCCAAGAAATATTTCAAAGACCGGGGCGAGATCCAGCGCGACACGGTGATCGTTCCCGACACCGCGCACGGGACGAACCCGGCGTCGGCGGCGATGTGCGGCTTCAAGGTGATCTCGCTTCCGAGCGACGCACGCGGCCGCGTAGGCGTCGACGAAATTCGCAGGGTCGTCGGCGCCGACACCGCCGTCTGCATGATGACGAATCCAAACACGCTCGGCTTGTTCGAAGAGTCGATTGCCGAGATTGCGGCGGCCGTGCACGAGGCCGGCGGCCTCATGTACTACGACGGCGCGAACGCCAACGCGATCATGGGCTACACCCGCCCCGGCGACATGGGCTTCGATCTCATGCACCTCAACACGCACAAGACGTTCACGATCCCGCACGGCGGCGGCGGCGCGGGCCACGGCCCGCTCGGAGTGGCCGCGCATCTCACGGCCTACTTGCCGACGCCGGTCGTCACGAGCGACGGCACGACTTTCCGCCTCGATTTCGACCGCCCGAAATCCATCGGCCCGATGCGCTCGTTCTGGTCGAACTTCGCGCACGCGGCGCGCGCGCTCGCGTATCTCTATGCGAACGGAGCGGAAGGCCTCAAGCGAGTTTCGCAGCTTGCGGTGCTCAACGCGAACTATTTGCGCGTCAAGGTCGCGGAGTTTCTCGAGACGCCGTACGCCGAACCGTGCCGCCACGAGTTCGTGGCCTCGGCGCAGACGCTCAAGCGCGAGCACGGCGTGCGCGCACTCGATCTCGCAAAGGCCCTGTTGGATCACGGCTACATGGCGCCGACGATCTACTTCCCGTTGATCGTGCCGGAGTGCTTGATGATCGAGCCGACGGAGACGGAGTCGAAAGAGACGCTCGACGCGTTCGTCGACACGCTGCGCGAGATCGTCGAGACGGCGAAGCACGATCCGGAAGAACTGCTCGCCGCCCCGGTCAAGACCGTCGTCGGCCGCGTGGACGAGACTCGGGCCGCGCGCCAGCCCGACCTGCGCTGGCGCCCGCCGGCCGAAGGATAGCCCAGCACCTCCCAAGAAAAGGTGACTTGAGTCATCTTTAGCGCCGCTACTACTCGCGATGCCGGCCTAGGGACCCGTGCGTTGGAGATGGCTCCTAGCTCCGATCGTTGCGTCACCTTTTTCCGCACGCGGGCGGAAGGGAAGCGGCCACTGCCGGAAAAAGGTGACCCCGGTTAATAACCCCAGTCTTCTTTTTGAGAGGTAATCGGGTGCTTCGGCAACTCGTAGATGACTTGCGGTCCGCGCCTCCTTCTGTCAGGAGTCACTTCGAAGTGGGCCGTGCCCTGCAGCAGGCCGGTGGCCTATGGACCGATCGGCTGACGCTCATTTCGCGCCGGAACGCGTACACGCGGACCTGTGCCTACCGCGACGACGGCTTCGAGGTGCTCCTCCTCAACTGGGCCAGCGGAACCGCGTCCGCGATTCACGACCACGGAGATCAGGACTGCTGGATGCTCGTCGTGTCCGGAAGCTTGCAGGTGGACGACTACGTCCGGCTCGACCCCGGAACGGTGCCCGGCTACGCCCGGGTCCAGGCGCAGGAGTCGCGCATTCTCGGCGCCGGCGGGCTGGACGCGCGCGGCGGCCGCTTCGATCTGCATCGAGTATCGGCCCCGGAGGCGGCGGTCTCCCTCCACATCTACTCGGCGCCGCTGCGCGAGTATCTCGTCTACGACGAGGTCGAGCAGCGCTGCGAGACCGCGTTCGGAAGATACGATGACGTCATCTCGCCTTACGCTGCCGCGGGTCGCCGATGATCGAACTCGACGTCGCGATCATCGGCGGAGGTTTCAGCGGCTGCGCGGTGGCTGCCCAGCTCGCACGGCACGCGCCCGACGGGTTTTCGGTTCGCCTCTTCGAGCCCGGCGAACTCGGTCGCGGCGCAGCGTACGGCACGCGCCATTCCGAGCATCTGTTGAACACGCGGGCCGGAGCAATGAGTTTGTACCCGGACGATCCCGATCATTTCGTGCGCTGGCTCGGTCCGCGCGCGGACCGCACCGCCTTTGTCTCACGCCGGCTCTACGGTGACTACGTCGGGGAGATCGCTCGCCGCGCGTTCGAACGTCCCCACTTTCGCGCGGTCAACGGCCGCGTGCGCGCCGTTGCGCGCAACAACCGCGGCTTCGTCGTCGAATCCGCGGCCGGGACGCGGATTGATGCGCGCTGCGTCGTGCTCGCGACCGGCAACGCGCTGCCGAGCGACCACTTCTTGCCGCCGGAAGTGCTCGGTCATCCCGGCTACATCGCGGATCCGTGGCGTTACGACTTCCGCTCCGTCGGTGGACACGTGCTCCTGATCGGCTCCGGCTTGACCGCGCTCGACGTGCTCGTCGCACTGCGCAGCAGCGGGCACCGCGCCACCGTCCACGTGGTCTCGCGCCACGGGCGCTATCCGGCGGTTCATGCAGACGTCGCGCCGTACGACGTGATTCCCGCCCTCGACGCCCAGGACGCGCGTTCCCTGCTGCGCGGGCTTCGCCGGCACGTCCTCGACGCGCGACTGCGCGGCTTCGATTGGCGTAGCGTCATCGACGCCGTGCGCCCGGAGTCTGAATCGATCTGGCGTCGTCTGCCTCCGCTCGAGCGCCGCCGTTTTGAGCTCCATCTGCGCACGCATTGGGAGCGTCACCGCCATCGCGCGCCGCAACAGGTCGACGCGGTGCGCCACGCGTTCGCGCTTTCCGGGAAGGCAATCAACTACGCGGGGCAGCTCACCGCGATGCAGGGCGGCGAGGCTCGCGTCACGCTGCTCGGCGGCTCGATAGCCTCGTTGCGACCCGACTGG
>Ga0073928_10011567_pt1 | contig 10272 bp, 6 predicted proteins | sample PaiPotPPA55metaG_FD_76969 | JGI IMG/M metagenome (GOLD analysis project Ga0073928, IMG submission 76969) | Iron sulfur acid spring bacterial and archeal communities from Banff, Canada, to study Microbial Dark Matter (Phase II) - Paint Pots PPA... ... | reverse complement strand
GTCATTCGACGGGTGGAGGCGAAGTGGCGCGTTACATAGGGCGTCATGGAACAAAGCGCGTGGCCAAGGCGGTGTTGATCAGCGCGGTGCCTCCGCTGATGCTCAAAACGGCGGCTAATCCGGGCGGGTTGCCAATGGAAGCGTTCGACCAGATTCGAGCCGCGGTGCAGGCGGATCGTTCACAGTTTTGGAAGGATTTGAGCGCCGCTTTTTATGGCGCCAAGCGTGCGGGTTCAAAAGTTTCGCAAGGGCTGCGAGATTCTTTCTGGCTGCAAGGAATGATGGCCGGACACAAAGCGGTGTACGACTGCGTCAAGGCGTTTTCTGAAACAGACTTTACGGAAGACCTCAAGAAATTCGACGTGCCGACGCTGATCCTGCATGGGGATGACGATCAGATTGTGCCTATCGGAGCGGCGGCGCTTCTTTCGCACAAGATTGTGAAGGGGTCCACGCTGAAAGTTATTCCGGGCGCGCCGCACGGAATGTGCTCGACGCTGAAGGACCAGATGAACGCGGAATTGCTGGCGTTTGCGCAAAGCAGTCACAAAGCGTCGGCGTAGCGACTAAGCTTCGCGATCATTAATGGAAAATTAGTGGTAGCCGAGAATTGGCGAGGGGCTTAGTGAATTTAAAGGCCTTTCGGGTGGCAGCGGCTCGTAAAAACAGAGCGGAAAAGGAGGACCTGGCAAATGAGTTTAGGTCTGGAGATATTTACGATATTCCACGTCGTATTGAGCCTGATAGGAATTCTCGCGGGGTTCGTGGTTGTTTATGGGCTGCTCACGGCAAATCGGCTTGACGGATGGACCAAGGCGTTTCTGTGGACTACTGTTCTCACCAGTGTGACTGGATACTTTTTTCCGTTTCACAAACTTTTGCCATCACACATTGTCGGAGTTGTCTCGCTAGTAGTTTTGGCGTTGTGCATCTACGCGCGCTATAGCCAGAAACTGGCAGGCGGGTGGAACCGCACGTACGCTATCAGCGCAGTGATCGCACTGTACCTGAACGTGTTTGTGTTGGTCGCGCAGTTGTTCCAAAAGGTGCCAGCACTGAAGGCACTTGCTCCCACGCAGACCGAACCTCCTTTCCTGATTGCACAGACGGTTGTTTTGCTGGCATTCATAGTGATAGGGATTTTTTCCGCCACGCGATTCCATCAACAGCAGCTACGTGCGGCCTAAAACAAGAACGTTGGACGCTTAGCAATAGAAGCCGGGGATACGGCTCTTTGCGCGGGCCTGTTCATCCTTGAGCTCGGATGGCTGCGCGTAAATAGCTGCGTAATGACTTAGGTATTTGGTTTTTCGCGCTGCACCCGAGTCCAGATCAAATAGCAAATCGTCATAATCACTAGCCACGCCGGACCTGCCTTCATGGTGACGCGAAATCCGGGCACCCACCAAGTGGAAATTAATACCGCGAGCAGCGCAATGAGGCCAAAGAGCGAGCTCCACGGTCCAGGCGGCGCAAAACGCAGGATTGATTTTCCGGCGCGCTCGTTGGCGCGGCGAAAAGCCAGGTGGGTGACCAGGATCATGATCCAGACAAATGGCCCGCCGAAAAAGGCCACGCCGATCATGAATAGAAAAGCCGTGGCCTCAAAAAAATGCGAAAGAAAAAACGCGATGAGCAAGCCAACGCCGGAGGCCATCACCGCTGCAACGGGCATTCCGCGCTTGCTCAATTTTCCGAGTGCCGCGGGAGCGTAGCCCCCACGCGCCAGTGAAAAAAGCAAACGTGCAGTGAAATATAGATTACACATGGCGCTGGAGAGAGCAGCGGTCAGCACCACGAAATTCATCACATTGCCCGCACCCGGGATTCCTACGGATCTGAAAACGCGGACGAATGGGCTTTCGCCCAGTCCCAGTTCCGTCCAGGGAACAATGCCCACTACAATCGCGAGTCCGCCTAGATAGAAGAGCACCAGGAATGAAAGTGTCCGCCGTAACGCACGCGGCACGGCAACCGAAGGGTTGGCGGCCTCTCCGGCGGTTGCGCCGACAATCTCCAGTCCCAGAAAACTGAAGATGGCCATGGTCACGCCCAGTCCCACGCCGCTCCAGCCATTCGGAAAGAATCCGCCATGCTCGGTATAGTTCGCGCCGCCGATGCGCGGAAATCCCACGCCAAATAAAAGCGCCGCCCCCAATATTAGGAAGGCGACGATCGTAACGACCTTGATCATCGCGAACCAATATTCCAAGACACCAAAACTTTTGATGCTGATGGTATTGGCGTACAACAGCGCTAGCGAAAATCCCGCGATCCACATCCACGAAGGCACTGCTGGCCACCAATACTTGCAATAGATGGAAGCCGCGACCACTTCACTGCCGACCACGAATACCAGGCATAGCCAATAGGTGTACCGAATCGCAAAGCCAGCCCACGGGTGCACATACATTTCCGCGTATAGCCCAAAAGAACCGGCAGCTGGGTGCTCGGCGGCCATTTCTGCTAGCGCCCACATCACGGTAACGGTAATGGCGGCGCCTAAAAGAAAACTCACCAGTACCGCGGGGCCCGCCAACTTCACGGAAAGTGCGCTGCCCAGAAAAAGTCCCGTGCCAATCGTGGATCCCAGCCCGATCATGGCCACTTGCCAGGATGTCAGGCCGCGATGGAGTCCGGCTTCGCGATCGAGAATCTCGGGCTGAGGGATATTGCTCGGCGATCCGCTCTTCTGCTGTACCTCATTCATGGATGGGCATGCTACCAGAGTCGGCGCTTCGTATACCAAAGCCGTTCTATTGACAGAACAATTTGAGTTGGCTCGGATTCACGCGCATTTGCGCATTGTGACGGAAGTATAGTTTTGCGGCCTGAACTTCGGGACAGTAGATGCCGCGTCGCAACTGGCCTTCGACAATCGGGAAAGAACCCGCGCGCTTCCTACAATTAGTCTGTGGCGAGCAACACGATAGAAGCCACGGAGGGCAGTATGAAAGGCAGTATGAAAGCAGCTTTAGCACTTATCGTAATTTATATCGCAGCATTCATCGTGGCCACGCAGGGCGGATCGCAGAATCCTGTGCAAGCGTCTGCATCGGGAGCTAATATTTCCGCGACCTCGAAAACCATGGACCCGGAAAAAGAGGCCGATTTACGTTCCCTGTTGCAATATGTGGGAGCGAAGGACCAGTTGCAATCCGTGGCGAGTGAATCCGCGGCGCAGTACCGCGAAAAGTTGAACGCCAGCGTGAAGAATGTTGCTGATAATTCGAAGCGGCAGGAGTTAGTTACTGTAGCGTCAGGGAGCTTTCAGAAGAATTTTGACCAGCAACGGGCCTTGCAACAAATCGCGGCGATCTACGACAAGCATTTTACCGATGACGAAATAAAAGGGTTGCTGGACTTTTACTCGTCGCCGCTGGGACAGAAGTTCGCCGCCGAATCACCCAAGATCAACAAAGAGATACTGGCGGTGCAAGCGTCGGCAACAAACAGCGCTACTCGCGAATCGCTGCTTACCCTGAAATCACAAGACGCCGATGTCGATACGACCGGTGTTACTAGCGACCGCACCAGGAACAAACCAGAGGTTACGCTGCAAGATGAGATGAAGGAAATTTCTCAGCGCCCCTGAGACTCCAGACTCTCTTGTGCAGTATTGGGTCGGGATATTCTGCTACTTAAAGCGCTTTCTGATTTTAATGTCGATACCGAATGTTCCGTTATAATCGCGTAAGGCCACCACGGAAATATTGCGATTTACCGTGTACTCCACCTGAATGACCTGCTCCTGAGTTGAACCAACATTCGAAACATACATGATGGTCAGATTGCGCGCGACTTGTTGTTCCACGGTGACGCGCGCGCCGGCATTTTGATCGGAGCTGGAGGCCACGGGGGTCAGGCCAGGATCCACGCGCAACCTGGTAATTCCGAATAAACGTTGCAGGCGGCCACCGAGTTGATTGGACACCGCCTCTGATAGAAGTGCCGTCGCGCCGGAAGTGGCACTTTGTGCCGTGCCGCCGCTGCGCGCCGTGCCTTCCGCGCTGCGCTGTCCCACCGACAACAGTGCCACGATGTCATTGGAGGGAAGCGGGGGATCTGAGCGGTAGGCCAGAGCGAGCTTACTGGATGGGCCGTTGAAATTGAGAGTGACTTCGTATTGCTGAACGGTAGTAGTAGCTTCCACGTTGATCACGGGGTCGAGCCTGAAAGGATTGGCGAAATTAATGTCGCCGCGCGCCACGCGATAGCGATTTCCTGCAAAGTACAAATCACCGGACAGCAGATGAATATGTCCCAATAAAATGGGGTGTTCCCACGTTCCGCGAACTCGCAAATTCGCGTCGGCTTCCAATTCGGCACCGGGCCACTCCATGCGTGCGTCGGGGGAAGATGCGGCTTCAATGTCGAACTGCAAATTGCGCAAGAAGGGAGAATCTGTCGTAGGACCGGAGATACCTTCCTTGGAAGAGACGAGGACGCCGGCACTTTCGAGTCCCTGGGTTAACAACACGCGTTGCACGGTCACTTTTCCGGAGACAACACCGGAGTCGGTGGTGCCGGTGAGGCGCAAATTCCCACCGAGCAACCAGCTCATGCCTTCCGGATAGCGAATACGCACGCGGTCTGTGCTGGTGTTGAGGTCATAGCGCACGCCACCCTCTCCGTAATTTACGCTGCCTGAGAGCTGCAGCGTGCCGCCGCCGACTTCCGCGGTTACGTCGCTGAAAAAAAGGCGCGTGGTATCAAAAATCAAGTCACCCTTGATGGCGCTCATGCCTGTAGGAAAATCGGAGTCGCGCAAGGAAGCATTATCGATGTGAACTCGTCCGGTGATGCGAGGATGCTCGATGGTGCCTTCCACGGCGGCGTTAATTTGCGCGCCACCATGCACGTCCATATTTGGCAGGGAAACGTTAAGCAGGCGCAAATCGACGGCACCATCGAGGTGGAGCGCCAGGTTTCGCCGGCCGGTAAATTGTACTGACCCGTCGATCTTTACGTTGGTGTCCGTACCGTGCATGACCACGGGTTCAATCTCGAGGGCTTCCCGTGAGGATCGGAAGCGCACCGGCCCGCTATTCTCAAGCTGTACATTCGCGTAGTTGAGTACCAGTCGCGAGAAATTTGCTTCCACCACTATTCCGCGCGGTTCCTTCAATGCGCCTTTCAGCGAGATATCGCCGTCCGCTTTACCATGTCCGCTGAATTGCTTCAAATGCAACGCAGCGAGCAGGAATGGGTCGAGATCGATATTCTTGATGGAGACTTTTCCTTCCACTGGGAATGGGTTCGCTAGCCCGAAGGTGTAACCCCCGGAAATTTCCCCGGTGCTCATCGCGGAGCTGACGGTTATTCGCGCGATTCTTCCATCGGAGGCGAGGTCGGTGTCAAAACTTCCGATCACTTCCTGGCCAACGCGGAGATCCGTGACGTGGAATGTGCCGGTTGCAACCGGTGTCTCAATGGGGCCTTCGGTCTTGAATCTAAAGGTTACTTGACCGCCCAGCGCAATGGAGGAATGCAACTTGTCGAAGCTTTCGAGTGGGAGAGCCGCGCCGACTAAATCGGCGGAAATTGATTTGTCGGCAAAACGGTAGGCGGCGGTTCCGGTGACGATGCCGGCTCCGCCTGCCTTTTCTTTTCCCGGCGGAAAAAATCGCAGCTCGGCGTTAGCAATGCGAACTTCCTCGGTGCTGGCGGTGAGCTGTCCGCGCAGCCGGTTGAAAGATGAACCGTAAACATTTCCGTCCGCCAAGTCGAAAAGGCCGGTAATAGTTGGGTCGTTCCTTGTGCCGCGGCCGTGGAATTCGCCGGTCAAGTTTCCACGCACTGGATACGACCATCCGGCAAGCTGCTGCAAACCTTCCAGGGAAGTTTTTTCCAGGCTGGCATCCGCAGACCAGGAATTGTCGGGGAGAAAACTCCAGTCGGTGAGTTCCAGGTTGACGTCGAGCGAACTGCTCGTGGACCCCCGTCGCGCATGTCCGCGCGACAACAACAATTCCCTGGATGAATACACCAAGTCGCCATCGAGCGAATCCAGGATGATGGAACTGTATTGTACGTTCTCGCCGCGCACATGCCCAGAGAATGTGGGCTTGCCTGAGGGGCCGGTGATTTTGCCGTCCCAGCTGACTTTGCCTGACAGTGGCTGCTTGGCGTCCGCGGAACGCGGCGAGACATCGCGCAGAGCGTTGATGAAGTCCCTGTATCTCTCGAGTGAGACGGTCTCAAACTTCAAGTCCATTCCGGAGTCGCGTGGGGCCAACAGTCCGGAAACGCTGCCATTCGTTGTGGGAGTTTGAAATGCTCCGGAGACGACGGTGAAGAGACTGGTGTCGTACTTGTAGATGAATTGCCAATCTCCTTCAACGGCTTCGTGGGCTGCAGCCACGTTTTCCGGCGGCGCCCAGTGCATCTTGGCGACGATTCCGAAGTGTTCGAATGCGCCGGTCCAGTCTTCTTTGGTGTCGGCCGTCAAATCGGCATCCCAGTGCAATTCATCGATGGGAAATCCGCGATGTTCGATAGACGGCAACAAACTGGCTAAACGGACGTCCTGCACATGAGTTTCGGCGTGAAACTGTAAACCCGCGAATCGCAAGGTGACGCGCCCCTTCACAGTGCCGCCGAGCGCGCCGGCATAAAAATCGGGAACTACCAACCCGTCATTATTGATGGTGAAGGTGCCGTGACTGGTGAGGCCTCTGGCGTGGAAATCGTCATAGGGAAGCGCGATGTCGCGGCCGGCATAGATGCCGGTGCCGTGAAATTGTCCGCCGGCGAACGTTCCTTCACCATGAACATCGGCGCGGCCTGTGGGGACCAGCGGGTTCCGCAAAATTTCACGAAGATCGATGAGTTCGAGCCAGCCGCGGTAGCGCAGGTTCCATCGCGGATCGGTAAAGTTGATGAGTTCCGCTTGCGCATCCACGTGAGACCGGCCGGCCCTTACATCGCCTTGCTGCAAGGTGAAACCATCTCGCGAAATTGTGAACTTTGCGGAAACACCGATGGGAATTGGAAGATAACGTTGCGCCGTGAAAGTGACGTTTTGCCAGTCAAGCTTGCCATCGTAGACGGAATGATCGACTGGGCCGCTGGCGTCCAGCGCGAGATGTAAGTTGTCGCCTTCAATGGCCAAAGGAGTTTGCACATCGTTGTAGAGAAGCCAACCGTTGTCGAGATTCAGGTGCTGGATGTGCAGGTCGAGAACTGTTTGTGCCAGCGGTTTCGCAGAACGCGGGCGCGTCGGCGTCGGGAGATTGCTGACGCCATCCTTGCCTATCCTTATATGCACGTGCGGCTGGTGAATGATCAAGGTATTCAAGGAAACTTTGCGTCCCCACCAGGAATCGATGCGCAGACCAGCGTCCACTTCGTCGGCTGCAAAGAGAGGTTCGGTGCCGGTGAGCTCCAGCCCATGAACTTCGAGGCCCTTCAAGGTGGCGCGCAAAGAAAGCCAATTGACGGAGACGGTGCGCAATTCCACGCGGCCGCCAGTGAGCGCTTGCAAGCGACGAATCAACACACGACGAATCAGCGGGTTGCCGGCTCCACTTCCAAAAAAGATAATGACCGCGGTCAGAGCCAGGAAAATAGTTACCGCCGAGACCCACGCCACATGGCGTAGCCACCGAAATTTCCGGGTGCGGCTGGCTTGGGTCATTCTTTTCCCTCATCCAATAGACGCTCGACGTGAATGCGCGAGCGGCTTTCCTTGAGCCATCGCTCGGCCTGGGCGTCGATACTTTGTTCTATCAACGCTTCCTGAATGACTTCGCGGGAGGCTTCCAGCGAAGGTGGTTCTTGGCCGCGGGCCTTGGCTCGCGGCAACACGGCCGAGTTATAAAAATCTTCGATGGCCTTGGCGTCCACCTGCACAGACGGTCGAAATCTGGAATCCAGATAATTCGTGAGATGAATCTGCGTGGCGATTTTGTCGCGCACTTGCTGCTCGCTCAATCCACTTTGCTTTCGTCGCTCTTCGTATTCTTGCAGCGAGGGGAACGATTTCTTGAGCGCGGCAACGCCCTGGTCAATTTCGGCGTCGGTGGGACGCGGAAAACGCGACGCGTCGGCTTCGTTTTGCACTACCCACTGATCGATCAGACGATCGAGCAATTGTGCTTCGTTTTCTGATTTTCCATCGACCAGCATCTGGTAGCGGCCGAGGTGGCGAACATCGCTCAGAAGAATGATGTCGTTTTCCACGCGCGCGGCGATGCGGTCGATCAGCTCCTGGGCTAAAGATGCGTGCACAAAAATCAGGTTTAAAAAAAATAAAGCGAGGGCGAAGGCAATTACCACCGCTCGCCGCGAAAATATCTTGGCTGACATTAGAAACTGGGTCCCAGGTTGAAGAAGATTTGAAACCCGGGAAGCTGGCCGGCTTTGTGGCAAGTCGGAACGGCACCGGTGAGAGTGGTACATGGGATCACAAAGGTGGGGCGGTTGATCTGGTAGCCCAGGTCGATGCGAATTGGGCCTACCGGCGTAGCATAACGGAACCCAAAGCCCACGGTGTGAGCAAAATAATTCAGTTCGTTGCTGCAGTTTGTTAAACACGTGGCATTAGCCGGGTTGCTGGTGTCAAAAGTGGGCGCCGGTGTTGAGGTTCTGAAGCTAATGCGGCTTAATCTGCTGTAAACATTTCCGCCGTCGTAAAAAAGAGCGCCGCCCAGGGATGTTCCGAAATAGGGCAAGCGCATCGGGAAACGAAATTCCTGATTGAGCACCAGCAAGGCTTGGCCGCCCACGGGAAAGCCGGTAACCGAATCACGCGGTCCTGCCTGGTTCAGCGCAAATCCACGCAGTGACGTTCCACCGCCTGCAAAAAAACGTTCCGGAAGTGGAATAACCGTCGGCAAAGGCGGGGTGGTTGGCAGCGGGAATGTCAGCGAAACGGTGTCGCGATATGGGATCAGACCGCCGATTCGAATGGAGCGGGCAAAACTGAATCGGCGCTTGATGGGATGGTAGGTAGAATTTTGATAATAAAATCGTAAAAAACTTGCGCTGGATCCGATATTACTGTCGGCCACGCCAAAATCCGCGCTGTTATAACTGCCGCGCGTGGCGTCCGCTGGATTATCCCGGCGATCATGGACCCAGGTCACACCAAATTGCGAAACGAGGGTGGGTTGCTCAAAAAGTGGGATGGCGACCGGATTAATTGTATCGGCGATGTTGGAGACCAGGACCTTGCGAAATACGTAACGGAAAAGAAGAGTTGTACGCGGTGTAACCTGATCCGTCAGTTGCAAAGACCCTTCATAGCGCGTTTCCGTAAAGGTGTTGATGTCCTGGGTTTTTTCGGTGTACGCCGTGGCTTGAACGCTTAAGTTTTTATGCCCGAAGGTATTTGGATCGGAATAGGCCAGCAGCGCGCGGTCCTCAATGGTGCTACCTCGCAGTTTGAGAGAAAGCGAATCGGCGCGTCCGGTCAGATTTAATTTTGATATTTCAAAAATACCTCGCGGCGCGGCTTGCACCTGGCCCCCGACGGGATTCGAGGTGCTGGCGAGGCGCTGTACTTCGAAGCCGCCGCCGTAGGCGAGGGTATAGCGCTTGGCTTCTTCGACGAGCACGACTAGATCCTTGTCGCGGTCGGTGCCGGTAGGATTTTGCGGCTCGATGGTGACGCGGTTGAAGACCCCCAGGTTATAAAGGCGGCGCTGCGATTCGACGACTTGGCCTTCGCGCAACGGCGCGTTCTCTTTCACTTGTACTTCGCGGTGCAGCACGTTTGTGTGGGTGTGCTCATAACCGGAGTAGAGGATTCTGCGTACCTTGGTTTGTGGCCCCTCTTCAATGTGATACGTGAGGGTGACTGGCGGAGCTTGCGGGATGACGGTTTTGGAATGGGTTTTATTTTTTTGTTCGGAAACTTTTTCTTGTGCATCGGCGGTGGTGCTAGCGACTTTGCTTTCCTGGTCTCCGGCTTTTTCAGCGCTTGCCTCTGGCGCGACGCGATCAGCTTTGGAAGTGAAACTCGCCTCCGGAAACCCTTCATTAAAATATAGCGCAAGAATTACGTCGCGATCGGTAGCCACGTTAAAATCCGAGTAGGGCTGTCCTGGTGTTGAAGCCACATCTCCAAGCAGTTCCTGTTCTTTAAAGGCGTGCACGCCCTCAAGCTTCAGGGACGCCACGCGAGTTTGCTTTCCTTCGTGAATATTGAACTGAATCGCCAGATCGCCAGTCTTACCTTTGTAGTTGTCCAACGTCACCGCGTCGACTTTGGCTTCCAGAAAACCGTTGGCCTGATATAAAGCACGTATGGACTGGGCGTCCGAATCC
>Ga0073928_10011566_pt1 | contig 10272 bp, 9 predicted proteins | sample PaiPotPPA55metaG_FD_76969 | JGI IMG/M metagenome (GOLD analysis project Ga0073928, IMG submission 76969) | Iron sulfur acid spring bacterial and archeal communities from Banff, Canada, to study Microbial Dark Matter (Phase II) - Paint Pots PPA... ... | reverse complement strand
GCTGGTCATCTTCTTGAGGCCGGTGGTGATCCGCGATGCGAGTCTCGACGGCGACTACCACGACTACAAAGCGCGCGCGCAGATCGACGGCCTGCTGCCGAGCAAACCCTCGGCGGCCGCGGAGGCTCCATGAGCCTGCTATTGGACGCGCTGAGGCCGGAAGCGACGACCGACGCAGTCATCGAGCCTCAGGAAGAGCCGCTCGATGCGCACGCCACTCTCGAGCTTCTCGCCCCCAAAGCGGCTGCCAACGAACTCCTGACGCTGGAGCCGACCGCCGACAGCACCACGGCCGCACCCGCATCGACCATCGCGGCTCCCGAGCCCGTCGCGGAATCGGCGCGTTCGCCGCCGATGGCTTCACGCGGCCCGTCGCCTCTCGCCGAGCGGGGTTCCGGCCCGGCCGCCCCGCAGCCCAACACGGCTGCACGCACGAGTGCGCCCGCGCTGGACGACGCTGCCCTTGGCGCGCGTCGAATGAAGCGATATGGACTGCTGCTCATCGCCATCATGGCGGTCGTAAGTATCGCCATGGTAGGGAAGGCCTGGTGGCGGCCAAGCACCAACACCGTCTTCTCTCCCGAGGAAGCTGCGCCCGAGACTCAGCCGCCGGCGGCGCCGGCCGACACTACACCGACCCCGGCCTCCATCCATGCGGTTCAAGTACCGTCCGCGCGCCCGGCGGATCGGTTCGCTTATACCGGCGACGCACCGGAAATCGATCTAGGAACCGGGGATACGTATACCGCCATCACGAGCGCCGCGGCCGGCGCCGCGCGATCTGAAGCCACTGCATCGCCGGCACGGGCAGTACAACCGGTTCGCACCACGAGGTCCACGCTGATCGTCACCCGAGCGGAAGGCTTGTCGCCGGTCGACGGCCATGTGCAGGCGGGATATCGCGCACTCGGTTCCGGCGATGTCGCAAGGGCGCAGAACGAATACCTCGCCGCGCTCGAGCTAGATCCGAATAACGTGGACGCCCTCATGGGCGCCGCGACCGTAGCGGCGCGCGACGGCAAAGCGGCGGTGGCCGCGCAACGCTACGCCACCGTGCTCAAGCTCGAACCCGGCAACCCCGATGCGACGGCCGGAATGACCATGCTGCATCGTGGCGAAGGAGCCGGGGAGTCGGAAGAAAGCCGCCTCAAATTCATGATCGCAACCGACGCGAGCCGGCCGGCGCTGCATGCCGCCTTGGCCGGTGTGTATGCCGCCGACGGACGCTGGACCGAAGCCGCGCAGGAATATTTCACGGCCTTGGGCAAAGATCCCGGCAATCCCGACCTGGCGTTCAATGTCGCGGCAAGTCTCGACCAAAACCGCAACTCCGCCATGGCGCTCGCCTATTACCGGCAAGCGCTGGCGTTCGCCCGGCAACGGCCGGCCCAGATTGACCTGCGCGCCGTCGAGCAGCGCATCAACCAACTCAGTTCCCGCATCGAAGCGCCGCAGACCGCTGCGGAGGCGCCGTGAGCGCCGATCCCGCGGTCGCAACCGCCGCTCCGCGCCGTCCGCTCGGCAAGATTCTGCGCGAGCGCGGCATCCTGAGCGAGGATCAGCTCAGAATCGCGCTCATCGAGCAAAAGCGCAATGGCGCGCAACTCGGCGCCACTCTGGTGAAGCTCGGTTTCGTCAGCGAAGCGACGCTGCGCGAAGCGCTGTCCGAGAATCTCGGCCAAAGCGATATCGATGTCTCGCGAGTGGTCGCAGATCCTGCTGCGCTCGCCTTGGTGCCGAAGAGCTTCGCCATGCGCTTCAGCGTATTGCCGGTCGCTCTGGACCGCAGCCGCAAAGTTCTCACCGTCGCCGTCGGCAATCCGAACAACATCGTGGTTCTGGATCAGCTCAACGTGATGCTGCGCGACGAGGTTACGACCGAAGCGCTCATTTCTTCGGAGGCCGAAGTCACGCGGGCCATCGATCGATTCTACGGTCATGAACTGTCCATCGACGGCATTCTGAATGAGATCGAAACCGGCGAGGTGGACTACGAGAGCTTGACCTCCGCCGACGGCGGCTATACGCAACCCATCGTGCGCCTGATCGATGCGATCGTCGGCGACGCCGTGTCGCGCCGTGCGAGCGACGTTCACTTCGAACCCGAACAAGGCTTCGTGCGCATCCGCTACCGGATCGACGGTGTATTGCGGCAAATCCGCGCCTTGCACGCGAAGTACTGGTCCGCCATGCTGGTCCGAATCAAGGTGATGTCCGGCATGAACATCGCCGAATCCCGCGCTCCCCAGGATGGTCGCATCAGTCTGCATCTGCAGGGTCGATACATCGATTTCCGCGTGGCCGCGCAGCCCACGACTTACGGCGAGAACGTGGTGTTGCGCATTCTCGATAAAGTACAGAGCCTCGTCGCCCTCGACGCTCTGGGGTTGGCACCGGATCAATTCGAGGCGCTGCAGCTGATGATCACGCGCCCCGATGGAATTCTGCTGGTCACGGGCCCGACGGGCAGCGGCAAAACCACCACCCTCTACTCGATACTGAGCGCCCTCAACACCGAGGGCGTCAACATCATGACCCTCGAAGACCCCGTGGAATATCCAATGCCGATGGTGCGGCAAACCAGTCTCGCGGAGGGCCTGAAGATAGATTTTGCATCCGGTATCCGATCGATGATGCGCCAGGACCCCGACATCATTTTGGTGGGCGAGATCCGCGACTCGGACACCGCCACCATGGCGTTGCGTGCCGCGATGACCGGCCATCAGGTGTTCAGCACGCTGCACACCAACTCGGCGCTGGGTGCATTGGCGCGCCTGCTGGATTTGGGCTTGAACCCGGAAATTCTCGCCGGCAACATGATCGGCGTGATTGCGCAGCGGTTGGTGCGCCGCCTATGCCGCGGCTGCAAACGACCCTACCGGCCGAATCCCGCGCAGCGACGCCTGCTCGGCCTTGATGCCGACAATCCCCAGACCCTGTACGAGGCGGTCGGCTGCGAAGATTGCGAGCAACAGGGATATCTTGGTCGGATCGCCCTCATGGAAGTCGTGCGCTTCGATGCCGAGCTGGATGAACTGGTGGCGCGGCGCGCAACGCAGCGCGAACTGCGGCACGTCGCGGCGCAAAGGGGTGCTCGATCGCTGGCGCACGACGCCATTCGCCGGGTACTCGACGGAACGACCACCCTGAATGAAATCGCGCGCACCGTCGATCTGACCTCGCTCGAGGCACATTGAGTTCGCCATGCCGATTTATCGCTATCGAGCAGTGACCGAATCGGGGCAGGTGCACACGGGGCGCACCGAAGCGCTCAACCTGCCGGACCTCGAGACACGTCTGAAGCTCATTCACATGGAGCTGATCGAGGCCAGCGCCAGAACCACCGGTTCGATCTTCGCGGCAGGGAGCCGCGCCGTCAAACCGAAAGATCTCATTACGTTCTGCCTGCATCTCTCGCAAGTGACGCGCGCCGGCATCTCGCTTCTCGAGGGGCTGAAGGATCTGGTCGATGAGGCTGAACAACCGCGCTTCCGCGCCATCCTCGGCGCCGTGGTCGAGGCCATACAGTCCGGCACGCGCCTCGCCGACGCGCTCGCCGCCTACCCCAAGGTATTCAATCATACCTTCGTCGCCTTGATTCGCGCCGGGGAGCAATCCGGCAATATTCCGGAGACTTTCCAAAAGCTCGCCGACTCGCTGAAATGGCAGGACGAGCTGCGCGCCAGCTTCAAGAAGCTGCTCATCTATCCGGCGTTCGGACTCAGCGTCATCCTCGGCGTGTTCTTGTTTCTCATGATTTATCTGGTGCCGCAGCTGTCGTCATTCATCCGCTCGATGTCGGGCGGCCAGCTGCCCTTGCAAACCAAACTGCTGCTGGGTATCTCCGGCTTCCTGGTCAATCATTGGTGGGTGTTGCTGGCGGTGCCGGCCGCAAGCGGTATCGCGGCGATCCTGGTGCTGCGTTTCGCGTCGGAGGGCCTGCGCACGGATCTGGATCGGCTCAAGCTGCGCCTCCCGCTGGTGGGAGGAACGCTGCAAAAAATATCGCTCGCTCGCTTCACCTCGACGCTCGGCATGCTGTATGCATCGAGTATCCCGGTTCTGTCGGCCCTGGACCTGGCGGCGGGCGCCGCGGGCAACCGAGTCATCACCAAGGCGGTAATCGAGTGCAAGGCGAAGATCACGGACGGTCTCACCATTGCCGAGTCGTTCGAGCATGCCAAACTGTTTCCCAAACTGGTGATCAGAATGCTGCGCATCGGGGAAGCGACCGGCGAACTCGACCGGTCGCTCGCCAATGTCAGCTATTTTTACGATCGTGAGATCGCCGAGTCGATCGAAACCTTGCAGGCGGTGATCGAACCCGTGCTCACGATATTCATGGGCTCGATACTCGGCTGGCTCATTCTTTCGATGCTGGGACCGCTCTACGACACCATCTCGAAGCTCAAGATATGAACCGCCGCAACCATTACATTTACATCACGGCCGGTTCGCTGGCGTGCTACCGCGAGCTCGCGAATGGCCCCGAACTCGTGGCGAGCATAGCGACACCCCGCAATTCCTCGCGCGATAGAGACCCGCTCGACCAGAGCATGCAGCAGTTCGAAACGCACCTCGATGTTCATCCGCACGACCGATATTTCGTCATCACCGACACTCAGGCCGAGGCCTATCAATCGGAGACCGTTCCCACGCTATCGCGCCGCGATCTGCGCCTGCTGCTGACCCGCAAAATGGAGCAGCGCTACCGAGCCACGCCATATCGCTCAGTAGTTCCGCATCGATCGCGCCCCTACACGTTCCTGCGCAATCTGGTCCGGCGCGGCCCGCGAAGCACGACGCGCATTCTGTACGCCCTGATCAGCCCGGATACGCTTGCCCCTTGGCTGGAGGCGCTCGAGCGGCGCGCGTTGGACGTACGCGGCCTCTACAGCCTGGGGGCGCTCATGCCGGCGCTCCGGACGCATCTCAAGCTTCCCGAAAAGGCGGATGCGCTCTTCGTGCTGCGCACCGCCACGGGATACCGGCATGCGTTCGTCTCGCCTTCGGGTCTGCGCTTCTCGAGGCTCTGCCCCTATTCGAATTCCGGCGAGACACAGTTGGGACAGGAGATCGACAAGACCCTGCAATACCTGACCATGACCCGGTTGTGGGGCGTGCAGGGCCGTCATCGCATGCTGCACATTGCGGTGATCGATGCGCAGCCGTCCTCGGTTCCGCTCACTGTGCCAGGCAATAACTTAAGGCCCACGCAACTCACTCAAGTGCACCCGCGCGAACTGATTCCCGGCGGCCCCGCGGCTCTACTGGACGACGCGAACTCGGCCTGGCTATTGTTCAATCGCGCAGCCTTGCGTGAACATGGGCTTGGCTGCGCCGCGGGATTGGGCTTGTCGGATGCCAGCCGGCGCGCGAACTATCGGCGCGCCACCCTCGGTGTCACGGCGGCAGTGGCATTGCTCGGCGCCGGCTTTCTGGCCGTCACGGAATACGCGGCCCGCGAGAAAATCGAACTGGCCGCCACCTCCGAGTTGATTGCCGATCATGTGAACGCCACGGCCGAGGCCAGCGAAGCGGCCGCGCCGAAAATCGAGCTGCAACCGGAGCAGCTGCGCGCCTTGGTGCAAACGCGCGATCGATTACTGGCGCGCAATGTCAGCGCCCTGGGTCTCATGCAGCGCACCGCCATCGCGCTCGCACCCTTTCCCGATCTCAACGTCGATGGGTTGGAGTGGTTCTACGTCGATCCGGCCGCCGTTGCGGCCACCGCGTCTGCCGTCGCGCGGCCGGAGGGCCTGCCGAGCGTCGCGCCGAACAGCCTTGTTCTGCGCTTGAGCGGGCACACCGGAGCGAATTTATCGAAATCGGACGCGAATGCGGCCGTAATGCAACTCGCGGCCGCGCTTGCCAAGGAACTGCACGGAAGGGAGAGCATCGAGAAGCTGCCTTTCGACGTGGCTCCCGGCGGAACGCTGACCGGCACCCTCAAGGTGGGCGCAGCGGCAACGACGGATTTCCGCGTGGCCGTGACCGTGCCCGCCGCCGCGGAGCACGCTTCGTGAGGGCCGCATGAACTCCAGCCGCTATTCGAAGGCCGCTCTGCGAACGACGCTGCAGTTGTGCACGGGCGCAGTCGTGGTCTGCGCGCTGGCCGCCGCCTTCATGAACCAGAGACGCGCCTCCGCGGAGCATCGCTACGAACGGGCGGAGCAGCGCATCCACAGTGCGCGGTCCCGTCTCGAGCGAGCGAAGGACCATCGTGCGCTGATCGACAAATATCAAGGTCGATACGACCAACTGGTCCGCGAAGGACTCATGGTGCGATTCGATCGCGCGGTCGCCGGCGACTGGTTTGAGGCGGCGATCCCGGCCAAGCAGTTCGGTGCGATCGATGGTTATGTAATCGGCAAGAGCGCGCCCTATGCGGGACCCGAGACGGCCGAACTCAGTGCTTTTCGGGTGGTCGCGCATCGGCTGGATTTTACCGCCAAGGTGTCGCACGAGGACGAATTCGCCGACCTCATGAGCACCCTCGAGAAGCGGGTCCCGGGCATCACTGCTCAGGAAGGCTGTTCACTGACCCGCAACCGCGAGTCAAGCACCGACGCCGAGCGTCTCGCCGTGAGTTGCGCGCTGATCTGGTACGAGTTCACCAGCGATAGAGCCGACCTGGCGGCAAATTCACCGGGCAACTAATGGGCTCCAACTCTCCACTCCGCCTTCGCAACGCCGTGCGCACCGGGCGGTGGCTGGCGCTTGCGCTGGCGCTCGGGCCTGCTGTGGGCGGCGCCACCGAGCCGGCCGTGCCTGCCCCGCACGCCGTCTCGCTGACGGCCAAACCACGCATCGGCAGGATCTTATTCTCACCGGCCGAGCGACGCAGCCGCCGCGCGGTGGAACTTGGCGCGACGGCGCTCGCGGCGTCGGACGCGACACCGGAGAGCCGCACGACGTCGAGCGAGCGCTTGGTGGTCAACGGCGCCGTGAGTTCACCGACTCGCGCGCGCGCCGTGTGGATCAATGGCGCGGCGGTCGATGACTCTTCCACCAACAAGACGGCATGGACGGACCGTAACGGCAATGTGTGGGTGAACACCGGTGCGCAGGGAACACGCCTGGTGCGGCCCGGCCAGTCGATCGATCGCGGCGGAGCAATCGAAGATCTGCTGCCCGCCGGGTCCGTGACGCGGCACTCAACGCCATGAACGCGCGACATCGCCCGGTGGTCCCCTCGAATCATCGCCGCCAACGCGGCGCGGCCGCGCTGTTGCTGATCATCACCTTGATCGTGATATTGACCATCGTACTCGCGCCTCGATTGACACTGTGGCAGGTGCATAACGCGGCCAGCGGTCGCGGTTACCAAATGCTTATCGACGCGAAAGCGGCGATCCTCGCTCATGCCGGCAATCCCGGGGCGGATCCTGTTCCCGGCCGGCGGCTGGGGCAGATTTCCCTCACGCCCGATTTGCCGATATCGGGGGGGGCTACCTACGATGGGCTCAGTAAAAACGATCCGCTCGGCAAACCGGGATGCGCGACGCGCACCTGGGTACCCGGCCAGGCGTTGGTCGATCCCAACACCTACGCAACGTCGCTCGACGTGCGTTGCTTCGGCCGATTTCCTTGGTTGAGCTATGGCCTGGCGGGGCCAAGCACGGCGGACGATCAGGACGGAGAAATCCCCTGGATGTTCGTATCGGCCAATCTGGTCGTGGGCGCCGGCTGTCTGACCAATTTGAATCCGCTGATGCTGAGCAGCAGCTACACCACCGGCGGCTGCGGCACCCCGGTGCCGGTGCCGTTCCCCTGGCTCAACGTGGTCGACGGCCGAGGCAACGTGCTGTCATCGGAAGTGGCGATCGTGCTCATCCTGCCGGGCTCGCCCATCAACAATGCGCAGCGACGCGTAGCGCCGAACGATCGTTCACCGTCGGCTTACCTCGAGGGCGTGACCGTATCGGCCGGATGCCCGGTCCCGTGCGTGCCGGGAACGTACAATAATTCCGCCTATACCGTGGCCAACGGCCAGGCATGGACCTTCGTGAGCGCGCCGGCAAGTACCCAACTCGGACCGCCGCCGTCCTACTATGCGGCGCCGTTCGCGTTCAATGACCGGCTGATTTACATCACGGCGAGCGAGTATTTCGAGGCGATGGAACAGCGCGCGCAACTGGCCGCGCTCAGTACGCTCAGTCAGTTCCGGACGACCTACGGCTATCTGCCGTACTCCGGCGACAATCCGTCGACGCCCTTGACGTCGAACTGCACACTGACACCGAAGTCCCGCTTTGGCTTACTGCCCACCGCGGCTAGTTGCGGCGGCGCCTTGAACTACCCGGGCTGGTTCAGCGCCTCAGGCTGGGGATCTTATTTTATTTATGCAGTCGACGCAGGCTGTGTGGCGAGCGCGCCGCCGCCGCAGTGTGCGACACCCGGCCTACGACTGGGTATCGCCGCCACGCGCTACAACGCAGTGCTGTTCAGCCCCGGCCGAGCGATCCGCAATCCGCCCTACGCGGCGTCGAAACCCTCGGCTCAAGCGCCGGTGGGGAGCGGTTCATTGGCTGATTTTCTCGACAGCCCGACCAATGTCAGCGGGCCGCCGTTCGATGCGGCCGGTACGCCACCCACGGCCAACTATAACGACCGGATGTACGGGGTCCTATGAAACGTCCAACCCTTCGCTACGGCGATCACTACGCGGCCAGGCTCCGAGGATTCACACTGGTCGAGGTTGCCATCTCAATGGTCATCTTAGGACTGGTCATGACCGGACTCGTGGTCGCCCTGTCGCAGGAGATCCAGCAGCGCAAGCTCGTGGACACGCGCACCACGCTTGCTCAGGCAAATGAAGCGCTGACAGCCTTCGTGGTCGCGAACGCCCGCCTGCCGTGCCCGGCGACGGCCGCCAGCAACGGTCTGGAATCGACCACCGCCCCGGGCGTATGTACCACTGCGGCGGGCTTTCTGCCGGCCGTCACGCTCGGTCTGCCCAATCTCGACGGCAACGGTTTGCTGACCGACGGCTGGGCCGACGGAAGTATCCGCGATAACACCGGTGCGCTCTCTTACCCTCGCGCCATACGCTACTCCGTGGCGCTGCTCATCGGCACGCCACAGCCGTATGCGCTCACCACGACGAAGCTCAATGGGGCCCAACGCTCGAACGTCGGCACGGCGCTCGCCAGCGCGCCCCTCGGCAACGCCGGATTGTTCGTGTGCCGTTCATCGGGAGGTCTGGTTGCGGCCGGCAATCGCTGCGGCAGTGCTGCGAACTCGCTCGCTCTGAATGCCGTCGCGGTTGTCTGGTCCCAGGGGCCCACGGGGAACGATAGGATCGGCAACTCGCCCGACGAGAATCAAAACGCATCCCAGCTAGGAGCGCCGGCCATCGATCGAACATGGGTCATGCGCGACCCGGCCGATACTGCCGCGGCTGCGGGCCGCTTCGACGACCTCGTGGTCTGGACAGCCTGGGGAGCCGTGGCCGATAAACTGATGACGGCGTGGCAGGTGCAATGATGCCGATCTCCCGCGCGATGCTGACACTGGCACGTTTGACGCTGCTGGAGGCCAGACGGACGGCGGTGGGCAAGTCGGCGCTCGCCGCGATCGTGATTGCACTGTGTCTTGCGCTATTCGTGGGCCGGATCGTGCTCATCGAACAGGCGCGCGCAACCATTGCCGCCTATGCGGCGTTCGTGCGCGTCGCCATCGTCTTGATCCTCGGCCAGGCGATCGTTGCCAATACGGTGCGCGATCTCAACGAACGGATCATCGATCACTTTCTCGCCCTGCCTTTGACGCGAATGCAGTACGCGCTCGGCAAGTGGCTGGGCTGGAGCGCCGTGGCGGTCGCCTGTGCGCTCGCCGCAGCGCTCCCGCTTTTGGGTTTCACCGGGGCGCCAGGGCGGCTGGCGTGGGTCTTGAGCTTTGCGGCGGAAGCCGTGGTGGTCGCGAGCCTTGCGCTGTTGCTGGCGCTCGCCCTGGGGCGGATCGTGACGGCCATGCTCGCGTTTTGCTGCATGTACCTGTTTGCCCGAGTGGGATATTTGATGGTGCTGCTCGGGATCAATACGGGTGCAACCGAGGGCTCGCTGTTCGAGCGTTTCGATGCGCGCTATGTCGAACTCGCCGGCTACCTGCTGCCGCGGATGGACCGGTTTGCCGACACGGCATGGCTTACCGGCAGTCCCGTGCACTTCGGTCCGGATATTCTGCAAGCGCTGATCTACATTGCCTTGCTGGGTGCGGTGGCCAACCTCGAGCTGCGGCGCAAGCAGTTCTAGATGCGCATCGCCGCTC
>Ga0073928_10011565_pt1 | contig 10273 bp, 10 predicted proteins | sample PaiPotPPA55metaG_FD_76969 | JGI IMG/M metagenome (GOLD analysis project Ga0073928, IMG submission 76969) | Iron sulfur acid spring bacterial and archeal communities from Banff, Canada, to study Microbial Dark Matter (Phase II) - Paint Pots PPA... ... | reverse complement strand
TCGTCCGTGAGCCGAATCACTCCGCATTTATATCGGATCGACAGCAGCCAGCAATTTTGAGATAGGTTCTAGTCATTTTACGAAACTATTGAGACCTGCTTTGTCAATCAATTGACAGCGAGCCCCGCTGCAGTAAGCGCAATATTGCATCCGCTGACGGTCTGATCGTGCCGCGCTGGACAAGACACGATGCGTCAAAACTTGGGAGGAAGACAATGCCAATGACTTTACTCTTCGATACTTGGGGCACGTTAGTAGATAACTACTCCATTGCCGACGTCATCGAACCCTACGTATTCGAGTCCCACATCGCGCAAGACATTGCGCAGGATTGGCGGGCTCATCAAAAGTGGGCGATGTTTTACACGACCTTGGCCGATGCGTTTGTGCCGCATCCTGACCTCAACAATGCCTGCTTTCGGTGGGCGCTCGATCGGCATCACATCGAACTCCCCGAAAGTGCAATTCAGGATATCTGCAACAACTACCACAAGCTTCGCGCCTATCCTGATGTTATTAACGCGCTGAAGTCTCTTAAGCAGCAAGGCCATACGCTCAAAATCGTCGCTAACCCATCCAAGAAGATGATCGAAGAGCACAGCAAGTATGCCGGCACCTACGAATACATTGATGAAATTATCAGTAATGGCGAGGAGGCAAAGGCGTTCAAGCCGTCGCCAAAAGTGTATGAGCTGGGTGTCCGCCGTGCGGGTTGCGCCAAGGAGAGCATCCTCTGGGTCACCGGGCATTTCTGGGAAATAGTCGGAGCGTGCCGACAGGGGTTGAAGTGTGCCTGGACCAACCGAGCACGCCAACCCATGCTTCAGATCGGCTACAAGCCCACCTACAACACGTTGAATCTCCAAGAACTCGCGGACATTCTCAAGAAGGAAGGCCGTTAACTCATCGGTCGCCGCACGTGACGGAACGGCCGCCCATCAGTTTCTGTCGTGCCCGTCCCGTGGCGGGGCGCGGTTTGCCCACCGGCAATGACCAGTGACAATACCTTTGCGATGGCAGGGAATTCTTGTTCTCGGCAGCGTTGTCGCCCCTTTCTTCCTTTGGGCTACTGGCGAGACCAGCCCCCTCATCGATTCTCGGAGCATTATTATCTACGTTGCCGTTTTCTTCGGCTCGGTTGTTGTGGGCGCTGCCGGATTCGGCTCGGCCGCCGTTGGCGGAGCGATTATGCTGTTTTGGCTCGTTCCAGTATCGGCTGTGCCAATTCTAAACTCTGCGAGCTTCACCACGCAGCTAATTAGCGTGAGCCAACTTTGGAAAAGCCTTCAGTGGCGGGGCTGCTTGCCCCTTGTCGTCGGGGGACTGATCGGCATGCCCATGGGCGTATTGCTTTTACAACGAGCAAATCCAGACGCATTCAAGCTTGCGTTTGGCATGTTTCTTTTCTGCTGGAGTGGTTATTTGTTACTGCGGCCACACCTCCAACTTCAGAGAAAAGGACCATTGGCCGATGCCGTTGCAGGTCTCACGGGTGGCATTACCGGAGGCGCGGTCGCTTTTCCGGGCGCTCTGCCTGCAATTTGGTGTTCGCTTACACGGGGCACTAAGGAGGAGCAGCGAGGTACGATTCAAGCATTCATTCTGGTAGTGCAATTCTGTACGCTCGCTTTTCTAGCGGCGAAGGGCATTGTTGGCCTAGGCTTCATATCGGATTACATAAAAATGCTTCCAGCTATTTTGATGGGAACGTTTGTTGGCGTGCATCTTTTCACTAAGATGGATCACGCGTTATTCCGGCGGCTGATTCTACTGATCCTTTTGATTGCTGGCGCAACTCATGTCGTTCATGCGGGCGTCGATTTCTTAGTCACAACCCACTTCTTCGGTCTGCCAGCGACTTAACGCAGTTCCCAGGCTTGAGCATCCTGCAGCAGCCCCCACAGTAACCCTGCATGGACGAGGGGTTTGTGCGATCGTGGCTGGACGCTATAATGCCCTGCCAATCGTCGCAGACGAGCGGAGTTGGGTTGCAGGTTAAGCCTGGACAGATCGGCATTGACAACGTCAAACGCTCTAAAGCGTCCGAATCTACAGCGACAGCAAACGCGCGCGATCTTGCGGGAGACGGCCTGCCAAACTTGGTCAATCCGTCAACCCAATCTTCTGGCCAAGCTTCTCGCGCTCGATCCTCAAGCACAAGCTACGCTGATAAAATTTCGAAAATATCCGGCAGGAGAACTTTTATTTCAGCAGGGCGATCGTCAAGCAGGCCTGTACGTCATCGAGTCGGGCACAGTTCGCGCCTTTTATACTGCGCCATCCGGCCGTGAAATAACCCTCGCTTACTGGCAGGCCGGAGATCTGCTGGGCGCAGATCGCCTATATGCAGGTGGCGTCTTTCGCTGGTCGTGTCAGACCACCTCTCCGACCGATGTATACGCCATTCTCGAACCTGACGTGCACACCCTTGTGGCTGACTTCCCAGATATCGCGGTTGCAATAGTTGAAGCGCTTAGCTTTAAAGTCCAGTGGTTGTCCGGTCTTGTCCAGGTATTAGGAACGGAATCGGTTAGTACGCGCCTCGCCCACCTTCTTTACACGTTATCGGAACTCTATGGAGTTCAGAGCGAGCAAGGCATCACGATCAACGCCCCGTTTACACATGAAGACCTGGCGACAATGGTTGGAGCATCGCGACAATGGGTTACGACGGCGTTGGCTCGCTTCCAAGAGCGTGGTGTGCTCAAGCTTGGCAAGCGACGCATTGAGGTGCTGCGACGTGACCAGCTTCTCGGGCAAGATTTTAGTGTCAACTCCTTGACAGACACAGCCGTCTAGGCCTGCCCAACTGATCTGGGTAAAAAGCAACAATTACAAAACGATAGACGGCCTCGGGCTGCTAGTGGGAGGATTAGATGACACGCCTCATAGCTTTCGTGCTTGTGGTGATTTCAACCGCGATTGGTCCGACAATAGCGGCGGCGCAAACACCGGTATCAAGCGAAAAGCTCAAGATTGTCATCGGCCATCAGCCCCTCACACCGACCTGGGGTGTGGCAATTGTGATCGGCGCCCAGTTATGGAAGCCCTATCTGCCGAATGTAGAGATTGAGCGTTCCGATTTTATGAGTGGAATGCCGCTCGTCAACAACATGCTCGCCGGAAAAATCGACATTGGATACATCGGCGATATGCCAGCAATTGTGCTTGGTTCTAAGAGCGATCTGCAGCAGACGCGCTTCGTAGCGGTTACCGACGCCGACGAGGGCGGCGAGAGCGTCATATACGTGAAAAAAGATTCGCCAATCAAGGCTGCCAAAGGTCTTGACGGTCAAAATGTTTCCGTTCCTTTCGGCGGCTTCACCCACCGCTTTGCTGAGGTCGTCGAGCAAGCCGAAAATATCAAATTCAACATTGTCGGCCAGAGTCCCGAAGTGGGCCTTACGAACTTGGAGGCCGGAAAGGTCGCCGCTTATATTCCGTGGGAACCTTATGGCAAAATGGCAGTCGCCCGCGGATTCGCCGAACCACTAACTGATGGAACAAAGTACCACTTCAATTCTCTCCGCGGGGTTGTTGTTAGCAAAGCATTTATGGACGCTCACCCTGAGATTGTCCTCGGTTGGATGCGGGCAGAACTTGATGCACATAAAATGATGCGTGAGCAGCCGGACAGAGCGGCGAAGATCATCTTCGACGACTGGAAAAAGTATGACGTGCCGTTGAAGATCATCCGTTCAGATTTCGATCACTCCATCTTCCCCGATGAAATAACGCCAGAGTGGCGAAAAGTGCTTACTGACGGTGGTGACTTTCTGTTGAGCCATCAGCTCATCGAACGTGTGCCCAACTGGAATACGTTTATTGACGACAGTTGGCTCAAGAAGGCGGCAGCTATACCTTCGCAGATGAAGTAGGGGGTGCGAGGCTGCGATGCTGGGATAGGATGAGCAGTGCAATGACGCCTTTCCTGGCCGTACGTCAAATTATCGTCAGGGCAAAGTCGCGACAGAGCTATCCCGCTTTGCGCGTGCTGTCGATAGTGCTCCTGATCGCGACTTGGGCTCTGTTGGTACAATTTCAAGTCTATCGGTTCGGTTTCATTCCCTCACCGTCGAGCGTTGTTCGCGCTGCCGCAGCTTACTTGCCGAAGAAGGACTTTCTCTTTGATGTCGTCGCGAGCGTTTATCGCGTGCTGGCGGCATGGGGGATTTCGGCCGTGATCGGTATTCCGCTTGGACTGCTGATCGGTTGGAAACGCTGGTTCTCTGACCTAACCTTTCCGATCATAGAACTGCTTCGTCCGATTCCTCCAATAGCGTGGATACCGGCAGGTATCTTGTTCTTTCCGCAAATTGAACTGAGCGTCATTTTCATCTGCTTTATTGGCTCTTTTTTTCCGATCGTGCTCAATACCATCGCCGGTGTGAGGCAAATCGATCAGACTTATTTTCGCGCGGCAAAGTGTCTTGGCGCGAACGATCAGCAAATTTTTCGCGACGTTGTTGTGCGCGGCGCGGCGCCATCGATACTGATTGGCCTTGCCGTCGGCATGGGTATCAATTGGATGGCTTTGGTCGCCGCCGAAATGATCGCGGGTGAGCACGGTCTTGGTTATATGATCTGGGAATCTTATAGCTTGGCCCGTTATCCGCGGATCGTGGTTGGGATGATTGTAATCGGGACCCTCGGCGCAAGTATGAGTGCAATGATTCGTTTGATTGGACGCAAGTTGGTGCCATGGCAAAAGTCGCTCATTCACGCCTAGCTACCGCCAGACATGGAGCCGGCACCACATCATATTCTGTCCCGGCCATACTTGCCGTCGGGCAGCTACGGACCGCTGGCGCTCAACTGCTTGCGGTTGTATTTCTTATCCTAGTCTGGTGGTTTGTCTCGACGCTGCCTTCCGCGATCCATATCCCGTCTCCGGCCGAGGCGGCACGATCAGCTGTCCAGCTCGAACCCGACGTTTTTCTTAAGGACGCGCTGCTCAGCACATGGCGCGTCACATTCGGGTTTATCATTGCTGCAGTCATTGCGATCCCTCTTGGCGTCACAATCGGGTATTCTCCATTGGTACGCGACCTTATCTTTTTCCCGATCGAACTTTTCCGTCCAATTCCACCCATCGCATGGATCCCACTTGCGATTCTTTTCTTTCCTGGCGCCGAATGGATGATTGTTTTCTTGACCTTTTACGGGGCGTTCTTTCCCATCGTTTACAACACCGTGGTGGGCGTCTCCGGGATCCGCTCGAACTACATCCGCGCCGCTAAATCACTTGGTGCATCTGAGTGGACGATATTTTGGGACGTTGTGCTGCCGGCTGCTCTGCCAACTATTTTCACAGGGCTCTATATCGCTATCAGCGTCGCTTGGCTCATGGTCGTTGCCGGTGAAATGATTGCCAATCAGGGCGGCATCGGAGCGATGACGTGGCAAGCCTATCAGACGACCCAATATCCGCGGATCTTTGTCGGCATGGCCGCGATTGGCGTATTGGGCTACCTGTCGAGTCTAGCGGTACGTCTAATTGCGAGAATAATTGTGCGGTGGGAGTAATGTCAGCAACCGTCGGCTCCGCACTCTCAATTCAACATGTCGGCAAGATCTATATGTCGCGAGAGGGCTGGACAGAGGCCCTCGATGACTGTTCTCTCGATATCCGTGCTGGTGAATTCTCAGTCCTGGTTGGGCCTTCCGGATGCGGCAAGACCACACTTCTCAACATCGTAGCCGGCTTCGATAACCTGACTAAAGGCCAGGTTAGTCTTGATCGACAGGTCATCGCTGCAACAGGCACTGCGTTGCAACCAGGACCGGACCGCCTCGTTGTCTTTCAGCACGGCGGATTGTTTCCCTGGATGACGGTGATCGACAATGTCTGCTACGGGCCAACAATCCAGGGAAAAATGTCCGCGTCCGAAGCGCGCGACGTCGCGCTAAACATGCTTACCGGCGTTGGCCTCTCAGACATCGAAAACATGTTTCCGGGGGATCTTTCGGGGGGCATGCGCCGGCGCGTAGAAATTATCCGTGCGCTTATCAACCGGCCCAAAGTCCTATTAATGGACGAGCCCTTTCGCGCTCTTGATGCGCTCACAAAATCCGTGATGCACGAATTTCTGCTGCGCCTCTATGACCAAGAGCCGTACACCATTTTCTTTATTACCCATGACCTAATCGAGGCCATTTATCTGGGCGATGCAGTCAGCGTTATGACTACGCGTCCGGGCCGCATAAAATGTGTAGTCGATATTGAACTGGCGCGTCCGGGCTCGCATCGCGAGCTTACCACGCCAAAATTCTTGAAATACAAGGCCCAAATCACCGACGCGGTGCATGCGGAGGCGGTTAAAGCATTTGTAGCCGGCGAACGGGAGCTGGCGCGGTGAACAGAGGTCTGATCGAGTTCCGCAACGTCTCGAAGCGCTTCGGCGCCAAAAACGTCCTCGCCGACTGTAGTTTTGAGATTTTGCCCGGGCAATTTACCGCGCTCATCGGACCTTCGGGCTGCGGTAAGACGACTATCATCGATCTCATTGCAGGCTATGAAACTCCAAGCGGCGGTGCTGTGCTCCTTGACGGAAACGAAATCAAAGGACCAAGTTGGGAGCGTTTGGTGGTATTCCAAGAAACCGCGCTGTTTCCATGGAAATCGACACTTGATAACGTTATGTTCGGACCGCTTAATCGAAGCGTTCCGCGCCAGCAGACTGAACAACAAGCCAAAGCGTTGCTTCGCAAGCTCGGTCTTGCCGACTTTGAGACAAAATTCCCGAGTCAACTTTCAGGCGGCATGCAGCGCCGCGCCGAACTAGCCCGGGCGCTGATCAATAGCCCAACTGTGATGTTGCTCGATGAGCCGTTTCGTGGCCTTGACGCAATGACTCGAGAATTAATGCAAGAATATTTGCTCCGTTTATTTGAGGAGGCACCGGTCACAACTGTATTCGTCACGAGTGAAATTGAGGAAGCGATCTTTCTTGCCGACCGCATTCTTGTCGTCACAAATGCCCCCGCATCATTGAGGCGTGTACTCGAGGTTGATCTTCCGCGACCGCGCGACTTGCAGATGTTGAGCTCCGCTCGTTTCGGCGAAATTCACGGTGCCATACTTGATCTTCTGCTCGAAGAAGCAAAGAAAACCTTTTCTGAAGGGATCATCGGGGCCGCCGAGATGGTCGAGTCTTACGGGCGCGCGGCGCGCGGCCAATTACCAAACGATGTGCGAAATAAGGGCTAAGATCGCCAGACGGAATGTATGGGTCCCGGCATATCGATCAGCTTCAGCATTGCGATTATGGCATTCGGCGGCTTCACGCCCTTCATCAATACGCATCTCGTCGAATTAACGGGTAATTTGGTGGCTCCGGCGCAAAAGGCACCATGGCGCTCGATGAAGCCGTTCTAACCCGGTTCGGCGCGCGGCGCCAAGGGATAAAGAAATCCAAAATCGGAGAGCGAGAGTCGGCGGGCGAGTGACGGGCGCATACCGCTGGATCTATGTGGTCGCCGCGATTGCATCGCTCTATCTCAACGTTTTTGTCCTTGTTGTGCAGAGCTTCATAAAGGTCGCTGCCCTGAATGCGCTTGCGCCGACGCAGTCCGAGCCGCCATTCGTGATCGCGCAGATTTCTGTGATGTTGATCTTTATTCTAATCGGAATTATCGCGACGATTAAATTCCGGCCGATCATCCAGACTTAATCCGTGCCATCGCATCAATAAGGACCGCGACTTCCGCTTAGGGTCTTGGTCGTTTCAAAACGTTTCGCCAGAAGCGGTTTAAACTGCGCAAGATCGGTCGATAAATTCCAGGGCCAGGAAGCTCCGATCGTCATTTATTCCATCACGACGTCCAGTTACCTGGATGTGCCGCACGGTATGGAATTCCTGTACAGCTCAAATCGCCTGAATGTGGCTACCTCTCGTGCAAGAGCAATCTGCGTGTTGGTTGGATCGCCGGCAATCCTTGAGGCAGAGTGTCGAACGCCTAGGCAGATGCAATTAGTCAACGCGTTTTGCCGGTACTTAGAAATGGCTGCCGTCATCTGAGCCGAACGTCGGCTCTCTGCCCAAGATTGATTCCGATAAATCCCTTTATCACAACCAAATTCAACAACCGGCTGCGATAACCCCTCCGGTCAGAATTGGAGCCCTGAGTATTTCTGAGACTCTTAGTCCGAACGCATCGATCTGAAATAATGCTCGGCGTACTGGTAATAATTCTCTGCCCCAACCGTGTTGCCGATTTGGGCTTCAGCACGGGCGAGCGCTAGATATCCTTCATAGTTTCGCTGCGCGTTCTGAAAGCTCTTCGGCTCGGGGCGAGCGGCACGCGATGTCCACTGCTTCGAGCGTGCAGCAACTGTCGCTGTCGGTCTGGATTGGCGCGCACTCATGATTGTGCTCGAGCCATTTTGGATAGCTCGCTTCTTGGTGGTTGGGGGGCAATTGCTCCCTGCGAAATGAACGCAGTTTCTGGAGCCGAATTGGTTCAGTCGTTGTGGCGGACCGTACTACACCCGAAATAGGTGAATGAAACGTGGGCCGTAACGCAAAAGGGCATGGCTCCTATTGTTCTTTATCTCCAGCGCGCCCATTTTTCGTATATGACGCTAGTAATGGCGAATCGAAGAGCTGCCTAAAAGACGGCGACGTACCGAAGTCTCCGTGTTCTTGCAATTGGCAGGCATAGTGCCCATCGGCAGGCTCGATTTCAAATAATGACCTGGGTCCTCACCGCAGCTGGCCTCGGGTTCGAAAAGTTCACTTCCGTGCGACAATGGGCGCCGCGTTAGCCCTAGGGCGCTGATTCTGGAGATTCATGGCAAGTAAGATCAACGTGACGTCGCAGAACGAAGATGTGCCGGAGAATGAAGGTCCCGAAATCCCGCTGCGCGACCTTTCCGACGCGACCGTCAAAGAGTTGATCCGCAACGCTAAGAAGCGCGGCGCTAAGGAGCGCGGCTATGTCACCCACGACCAGATCAACACGTTGCTATCCTCGGAGGAGGTCAAGTCCGAGCAACTCGAGGGCATCTCGGTGAAGTTGAGCGAGATGGACGTCAACGTGGTCGAGACCGAGGAGGCCGAGCTTGAGGAAGGGGTGGCGGACCGCGAGGAGCCTGAGGAGGAAGCCGCGGGCGAGAACGAGTTAGTCGAAGCCCCACCACAATCGGTTCCAGCCAAGTCCGAGACCAAGGAGTCTGTCGAGCGGACTGACGATCCCGTGCGCATGTATCTCCGCGAAATGGGCACGGTGAAACTTCTTTCGCGCGAGGGCGAGATCGCTATCGCCAAGCGATTTGAGGCCGGCCGCGAGGCCATGATCGCGGGGCTCTGCGAGAGCCCGCTCACGTTCCAGGCCATCATCATCTGGCGGGACGAACTCAACGAAGGCAAGGTCCTTCTGCGCGACATCATCGACCTCGACGCAACCTATGCGGGCCCTGACGCCAAAGCCATGCCGGCGCCAGTGAGCAGTCCCGATGGTCGGTTCGTTGTGGGCATTGCCGTCCCCAACCAAACGGGGCAGCCACCGAAGATGCAGGCGCCGGTCACTCCACCCGCGACCGCCATTCCGTCCACGCCGGCCCCTCAGCGCACCGACGACCAGGTGACGGCCGAGCACGAGACGATCAACGAGAGTAATCCTGACGATGACGACGATATGGAGAATTGGCTTTCGGTCACCGCAATCGAGGCGGAGCTTAAGCCCAAGGTGCTCGAGACCTTCGACACCGTCGCCGGTGCCTACAAGCAGCTACGCCGCCTGCAGGATCAGGACATTCAATTCCAGCTAAAAAGGCTGTCGATCTCTCCGGCGCAGGAGCGCAGGTATAAGACCCTGAAGAACAAAATAATCGGCGAAGTGAAGTCGCTCCGTCTAAACCGCGCGCGCATCGATGCTCTAGTTGAGCAACTCTACGACATCAACAAGCGCCTGGTCGGCTACCAGGGGCACCTAATGCGGCTCGCCGAAAGTCATGGCGTTTCCCGCGAGGACTTTCTGAAGAAATATCTGTGCTCTGAGCTCGATCCGCTCTGGCTCAACCGCGTGTCTAAGCTCTCGGCCAGGGGCTGGAAGACCTTCGTCGCGCGCGACAAAGAACGCGTCAAGGAGCTGCGCACGCAGATCCATATGCTGGCGACCGAGACCGGGCTCGAGATTGGCGACTTCCGCAAGATCGTGCACATGGTGCAAAAGGGCGAGCGCGAGGCGCTCCAGGCGAAAAAGGAGATGGTGGAGGCGAACCTACGCCTCGTAATCTCGATCGCCAAGAAATACACCAACCGCGGCCTGC
>Ga0073928_10011564_pt1 | contig 10273 bp, 6 predicted proteins | sample PaiPotPPA55metaG_FD_76969 | JGI IMG/M metagenome (GOLD analysis project Ga0073928, IMG submission 76969) | Iron sulfur acid spring bacterial and archeal communities from Banff, Canada, to study Microbial Dark Matter (Phase II) - Paint Pots PPA... ... | reverse complement strand
GCAAGGCCGCCCCTCTCTTGGCATCGACTACGCTTAGACAACGCAGTTATGCCTGAGAAAGCGGCCTTTTTCTACTTCAAATCAAATCTTTTCTGCTCAACCTTTGTGAGAAATCCGGGCTAGGCGGCGACGACTATAAGCTCTCTGCCGTAAATGGAGAACTGAAGGCGCCCGGTTCAAATCACGGAATTTATTAACCCCAAGCTCTGCAGTTCGTTAGAAGTGGAAAACCACTCCCCCCATCAGTTGAAAATTGTTCTGAGACTGGTTGAAAAAACCCGTGCGTACCCAATCGGCTTCCAAGCGCCCTGAAAAGCGCGGATTGAAACGATAATCCGCGCCGCCTCCCGCCTCGATCGCGTACGAGTTCTTGCTGTTGCCGGCTGTCTGAGGCTGTTCGTGGCTTCCGCCGAAGATGGCGTGCGCCCAGGGTTCCCATTTCTTTTCCCGCCAGGCGATTTTAGGCCCGGCGCCATAAACCAGGAGTTTCACGTGCTCCCGGTCAAAGATTTGCGGAGCGAAACCGGTGGACACGTTTCCTTCGATCCCGAACCACTCATTGGTGAAATAAGTCACCGAGCTATTGATGCCGACGGCGCTCGCATTGAAGATCGAGGATCGGAACCTTATCCAATCGGCGCCAATACCAAGCTGCCAGCGGAAATCGTCCCGCCCGCCATAGACGAACTTTGGATCGGGGATCGGTGATGGCGCGGCCTCGGGCGCGGCGTCTCCGGGAAGGGACGCAGAAGTCGGTAGCGGAGCGAAGCTTACAGCTGGAGAAACCGCGCTGGTAGCGGCTGGTTGAAACGAGTTTGTGCCTGTGGCAGGCGCCGCTGAAAATTCCGCCGCCACGTTGCGGTTCTCGGCCTGGCTGCCCTGGACCGCCTCCTGTGCACGAGCGGCGCACCCCACCCCAAGCATCAACGACAGAACAACGAGTTGCCTCTTCATGACCCTCACCTCAGAGGTTTGACCCCACGCCTGGAATCAGCCCACCCTGCTACGGTAAACAAGACTATGGGCCTTTGTCTACGTTCTTTCGCTAGCCTGATACAAAGAAAACCGGGGCAGGGAGGGTTGCCCCAGGGTAAAACCGAGGGAGCGCAGCCTTTAGCGCCCATGCCTCAGGTAATCGTCGGTCTTGTTTAACCAGTCTTCTCGTGGCGGATTGAAGACGTCCAGATCGACGGTGTCCTCCATCGCCCAGGCTTCGTGAGGCATGTTCGGCGGAATGCAGAGGACTTCGCCCGCCCGCACCACGATCTCTTTGCCATCGATGGCAAATTTCAGAGCGCCTTCCAGAATGTACGTCACCTGCTCGTTATGATGATGATGAAGCGGCACGTGCGCGCCTTTCTTCATGAGCACGCGCGCCAGCATAATTTTGTCGCCGACCACCATTTCCCGGTCGATCTGCGGATTCAGTTGCTCGCGCTCGACGTTTTTCCAGGGTATGTATTTCATTTCTGGAGCCGTGCTCATGGCTTGCCTCCGTACAGCTTTTCCGCGTTATCGTGCAGGTACATATGGGCCAGTTCAAGCGCTTTTTCTTCGCTGAACGCCCCTTCCGAGACCAGTTCAGCCAACGCCGCGGCGATAGCCATCCGCGCCGAACGCGAGGCGAGCCAGAAAGTCTCCTCCGCTCCCACCGCATCATTAAACGGAAATGCGTCGGAGCCGAACATGACCTTCTCCGGAAAAAGTGAAATCCACTGCTTCAATATATTTTTCAGCTCCGAAGGATAAACGTAATAGCCCATCAGCGACGAATCCGTGTAAACGTTCTTTGCCGCCGTCATCCAGATCATATCGAGCGTGTAGGGATACCCGCCGTGGATCAGCACAAACTTCACTTTGCTATAGCGCGGATCGCGCACCACATTCTCCAGATTCAGCGGATTCCCGTTCCGCAAACTGAAATAATCGCCGATACCCACGGCGCTGTGAAAATGCACCGGCAGGCTGCGCTTTCCCGCTTCGTCGATGAGCACACGAAAGACATAATCCTGAAACGTTCTGTAGTCTTCGGCGCTCGGCACGCCTCCCGCATGGTATCTCGCATAAATCGTTTCAGCTTTTTCTCGCGGAGGATCACTGAAATAGAGCGAGCGGAAATAAGCGGCTTCAAACTTGATCGCCACGCCGCCCTTCTTCTGGTTATCTGCCAGCGTTTGCCGGACGAAAGTATCGTAACCCGCTAGATCGGCTGGCAGCGCGCTGACGCTTTCTTGTTTCATGTATCGCTGCAGGACTTTTTCCTGCAAAGGAACGTACACAGCCATGTCCCCGTTCTTTGCGATCTGCTCGTGATTGTCGAACGGAAAAAGAAACGAATCCACGAAGAAAACCCAATGAAAGCGCTTCGGATCGAGATAGGGCGCCAGCGCCACGCGATTTGCAAGGCACGTCTCGATATTCAATTTATCGAGAATGCTGTCCCAATATGCCGTTCCGCCCGCCGCTTTCGCCGCTTTCTTCTTGTCAATTAGCCACTTTGCGTGTTCGGGCTTGACATCGTCATACGGGTAACCAAAAAGCGATTTCGCCGCAGCAACGAATTCCGGGTTCGTATCGCTCAACCGCAAAACCGAACTCTCGTCAGGCGGCGCAGCCATAGCGTCCATGTCCGAATCGTCAGGGAAAGTGGCATGCGAGTGATTATCGTAGATCGGGATTTGATCGATCTGCTTCAGAAGCCGGTCGTAAATCTTTGGCACGTCCACGCCAGCAAGCGGCTTGGCCTGGGCAAACGCATTGCCCACACACAAGACGGCAGCCACTGCGCTGAGCAGTAGCGCCTTGGACATTTGAACAAGACCTCCCATCGTCCTCCTTTCCCCAAAACCCACTGAAGTCGGACAGACATTCTTGTCTGTCTTCCCTTTCTCCTCTACCTCTTACTTCTCACAAAGACTGACAGGCAGGAGCGCCTGTCCTACCGCTCCACCGCAGCGCGCCACCGGGAAGACACGCGCATTATGCGCTCCAAAGCCTCTTCCAGCAGATGACGAGCACTGACCAGCGAAAACCGCAAATAATTCTTCCCGCCCGGACCGAAAGCAGCCCCGGCAATTCCGGCCACACCTGCTTCCTCCAAAAGTAGTTTCGCCACTTCCTCCGCCGGCAGCCCGGTCTCTTCGATATTCACCCACGCATAAAACGCGCCGCCGGGCGCCTGGCACCGAAATCCTGGAATGCCATTTAATCCCGCCACAAAAAGATCGCGCCGCTTGCGGTACTCCGCCACCATCGCTTCCACGGCATGGGTAGAGTCGATCAGCGCCTCTATCGCCGCTACCTGTGTGAATTCCGCCGCGCACGTGAACGTATTCAGCACCAGCAAGTCCATCGCGTCGATCACATACTTTGGCGCCACAGCGTAACCCAGCCGCCAGCCCGTCATCGCAAAACTTTTTGAAAATCCATCAATGATGACGGTTCGCTCCGCCATCCCGGGCAAAGCCCAGATCGATTCGTATTCTCCGTCAAATAAAATCCGCGCATAGATTTCGTCCGCGATAATCCAAAGGTCATGCTTCTCAGCCAACTCCGCAATTCTCCGCAGCGCCTCCGCGCTGAAAACTGTTCCCGTCGGATTGTTGGGAGAATTAAATATCAGCGCCGTGGTTCGCGGCGTGATCTTCCCGGCAATCTCGTCGAGATCAGGCTGAAACTCGTTTTTCTCTTCCAGCCCGAACGCCACCGCCTTCGCTCCCAGCCCGCGCGTGAACGAAGGATAAATCGGAAAACCCGGATCGGGATACAGCACTTCGTCGCCCGGCTCGATCAGCGCCATCATCGCCAGTGACAGGGCCATCTTGCAACCTGGCGCCACGAGAACCTGCTCCGGGATCACTTCCAACCGCCGCATCCGCTTCAAATACTCCGCAATCGCTTCACGCAACGCAGGAATGCCGCGCGTGGACACATATCGATCCCGTCCCGCCGCAACGGCATCGCGCACGGCGTCCACCACCGGCGCCGCCGGATGAAAATCCGGCTCGCCAAGCTCTAAGTGAATAATCGACCGCCCCGCGCGTTCGAGTTCCTTCGCACGCGAATACACGGCCAGCGCCCCTTCACCATTCAACTGTGAAACGCGTGATGCGATTCGTCGCATAGTCTTCCGCAGAATCCTATCATTTTGACGCGGCAAGTGCGCCGCACGCCTACTCGGTCGCCCCGCGAACCAAGTCCCAGCCAAAAAAATCAGGGGCACAAAATTCGTGCCCCGGTAATGACCCGTCCTCGTGCTTCAGCCTAGAAGGCGTACCGCAGCGAAAACTGAATGAGCCTCGGCGTTCCCACCGTACTGGTGATCTTGCCAAACGGAGATGTCGTCAAAATACCGTTCACGCAATTCGCCGTCCCAGCTGTGCACTGAAAACTCTCGACGTCCGTGAACGCCGGGCTGCCGAAGTTCGCATGGTTCCAAACGTTGAAAAAGTCGGCAGTGAACCGCAATTCCTGCCGTTCGGTAATCTTGAAGTTCTTGATTAACGAGAAGTCCCAGTTCTGCTGACCCGGCCCGCGGAATGTATTTCGACCGAGATTTCCGAAGCCGGTGGTGCAGAAGTTTGCGTTCGGAAGCACCAGTGGATTGGGCTGATTTGGATTGCACTCGGCGGGATACAAAAGCGGCGCCGGCGTGAACGCACTAGGGTTGAAGTAGCCATCGATGCGGCTGCGGATACCTCCGCTGCTCAGAGCGCTCGAGAGCGTTGCTCCTGGGGCCAAACTGCCGGTGAGCACACCCGGAGCCGATCCCAGCCCAAGAAACGCGCTGCCTGCGCCGGAATCGATCACCGAGAACGGTGAACCTGATTGCAGGATGGTAATGCCGCTGACGGCCCATCCCGCCAGCAGCTTGTGAGTCAATCCTTCAGCCGACTTGAAAAATGGCAAGTCGTAGCGGTAACTCACAGCCAACCGGTGCGTTCGGTCGAAATCGGAAAGTCCGCGCGAAGCATTCAGCGTCGATTCGTCGTTGAAGGCGGTATTGAACGCAGTATTGCCCGTTGAAGTCGCGTCCGTGGACTTGGAGAAGGTGTAGGCCGCCTGAAAATAACCGGCGCCCCACCGGCGCGACAGCGTGGATTGCATAGAATTGTAGTGCGAGTAAGCATCGTTGGCGAATAGCTGAAATCCGCTATAGCCATTGATGCCTTGCGCTCTCGAACGAGCGATAGCGTTGTTAAACGTGTTCGTGGTAATCGCGCAAGGATTCGGATTGCAGAACGCCGGACTGTTGATATTCACCGGGTTCGCTGTGGTGGCATTCTGCGATTGCAAGCTGTCGCGCGTCTCGCGCAGGTGAACGGAGTGCGTACCCACATAGCCCACCTCAAGCACCCACTGCCTCCCCAGAGAACGTTGCACGGTCAGGTTCCATTGCTGCGTGCTGGGCACCACAAAGTGACGCGGCACCGTCAGTCCGAATATGCCCAGCGAATTAAGTGGTCCCGGGCAGCCGCTTCCGCCGGCCGTCCCGTAATTCGCAGCCTGCGTAGTATCCCCTCCAGGAAAGCCCTGGAAAACATTCAAGCAAGGAACAAAATTCGGGTCCAGTGTTCCCGCTTTCGGCAATGCGTTCGGATTGGGGTTCGGGCAGTTTGCCAGCGGCGTTGCGGAAAAATAAGTTCCCAGGCAGCCCGGCGAGCCACCTCCGAAGGCCACCGGAAGAAACGGCGTCTCAAACGACAATTGGTCCGCCGTGCCAACATCCTCGCGCACATAGTAGATGCCGAATCCGGCGCGTATCGTCGTGTTGTGATGCCCAAAGAGATCGTAAGCGAGACCGACGCGTGGTCCGATATTCGTCGCGTAGTTATTGTTGAACGTCGTCCCGCTCGCACTGCCCGTCAAACCAGCCAGATTCAGTTTGTTCACGCAAGATGGATAGATGAAGGGAAACTTTCCTGCATTCGCCAAAGTTGGATCGAGATTTCCGATGTGGCAAAGGTCGTCATGAAACGCCCCAAAAATTTCCGTACGCAACCCGAGGTTCAGCGTCAGATTCGGCCTGATCTTCCAGTCATCCTGCGCAAATACTGCGTAGTTGTTGGACCTGTATTCGTGATTGGAGAGACCGCCGCCCCCGAAGCTGAACTGTGGCGATCCCAGAAGGAAATTCTGAAAGTCGGTGTGCCCATCCGGCGTGTTAGTGAAGAACAGTTCGCCGTTGAATACCTGCGGAAAGTTTTTGTTCAAATTCACACGGGTGAACTCGCCGCCGAAGCGAAACACATGCTGGCCCTTGACCCAGCTCACGGTGTCCACAAAATTGATGTTGTTCTGGTCCTGCGATTGGTTCCCGAAAGGCGCCGGTCCAATCTCAAATCCCGACGTCGCAAAAATAAATTTATAGATCGAGTTCGTGACGCTGTTCGTGGGCCGGTCGATTCCCAGGTCCGTGGCAGTGACCGGCGCCACGTTGCTCAGCACGTCGTTGATGTGCACGAAGCCGAACCGGAATTCATTCACCAGTGTGGGCGAAAAAAGATGCGTCTCCGTAATATTCAAGAAACGGGCCTTCACCGGCGTATCGAACGGGAAGTTCAAGGACGAAGAGCTGACGCTGCTGGCCAGTGTGCTGCCCAGCGATTCCTGCAAGTCGCCCCCGCCGAAGGGAAGAAAACTCTCTGAATCGGAAAAGAAAAACCGCGCGGAGATTTTGTCCTGCCCGCTGCGGAATTCGCGGTCCCAGTTCGTGGTGAATTGGTCGTCCATATATTTCCCCGGATGGCTGACAGCGAATGCACCTGTCGCTGGATCGCTGCTTGGAATCAGCAAGCCGTTGGTCGTCCCGCCGAACTGGTTGCTCTGAAAATTCAGCAACTTCAGCACCACCGGATCGATTGGTGTCGTCGTGTTCCCGAAAAAGGCCTGCGAAATCGTAGCCTGCGTTCGGACCGCCGGAAGCGACGGAATCGTCGTGCTGATAAACGTGCCCGGCGAATCGCCGCTGCGCTGCCGCGTGCCCTGGTAGTTCAGGAAAAAGTACCCAAGTTTTTCCTTCACCACCGGTCCGCCGAGGCTTCCCCCGAATATGTTCTGCTTGATCACAGGACGGGCCAGACCTTGTCGATTCAGAAAGAAATCGTTGGCGTTCAAAACGTCGTTCCGGAAAAACTCATAGGCATCGCCGTGATACTCTCTCGTGCCAGACTTCAAAATCGCGTTGACGTTTCCCCCTCCGTCGCGCCCCTGACTGGCGTCATAAAGTGACGTCTGGACCTTGAATTCCTGAATCACATCGGGATTCGGAAGCGGAACATAGGTCGCTTGCGCAACGTTGTAGTCGGTGGCGCTGATTCCTTCGATCAAAAAGTTGTTGTTGTCCTCGCGCTGGCCGTTCACGAAGAGCTTCACGCTCCCCCGGCCAAGCTGCGCCGCCGCGTTCAGATCGCTCTGCGCGCCGCTGGAAAGCGTCAGAAGTTGCTGGTAATTCTGCGTTGCAAGAGGAAGCTCGCGGATTGTCGCGGTGCCAAGAGACTGGCCGGTCGTGGCGTTGCTCGTCTCGACGCTCGTCACCTGCGCCGTGATTTCCACCTTTTCCGTTACCGCCCCGGGTTTCAAGGTGATTGTCAGGCTGGTCGTTTCCGTGACGCGCACTTCGATGTCCGTGACTTTGGCTTCCCCAAATCCGGATTTGTTCACCACAACGACGTAATTTCCCGGCGGCAACAGCGTGGCAACGAAAATTCCTTCCGTGCCTGTGGGCAGTTTCCGCACGATCGATTCCGTGCGCGCATCGATCACCTGCACATCCGCGCCGCTGATGGACCCGCCGCTGGTATCCACAACTACGCCGCTGATGGCGCCTGTCGCTCCGCCTTGTCCGTACGCTTTCGCGCCCGCCAGCATTCCCGCGAACAGCAACACTCCCGCAACTAATCTATAAACACCCCGCATCATTACACCCCCCTGTGGTTAGAATTCGGGCCTGCACTACCGTAGGCAACAAATACGCAGTGCGTAGTTCCTCGGATCGCGCCAGTGCCCCCGGGACATAGCGCGAAAGCCAGCGGATGTTCCCCATTTTGAAACTAGCGATTCATTTTCGGCGTGTCAACCCGCGAATGCATAAATGTTCGAGAGGATTTAAACCATCACGAAACGTTGCGTCCACCTGCTGCGCCGCTGCCAGCTTTGGTCGCCTGCTTCGCCTCGATATTTGACTCAACACTTGACGTGAACGGTGCCCGGCGAGACCATTACGGTGAGGTTACACGGCGGGGCAACCTGTCCCGCTTGCCATCCGTCTAACCATACGGTAGTTCAACCAGCTTTCCCGATGGGGTGACACATGCGTTCCAGCAAGATGTTTCGTTCGATCCTTTCGCTCTCTTTCTTCTTCGCTCTCTCCATCGGCATCCAACCGGCGGCCGCAGACTCGAGCCACGCCCGGGTCATCCGCCTCAGTCTCGTCCAAGGCGATGTGCGCTTTACCCGGGAATCTCACGGAGACCCGCTCGCGGACCAAAAAGCACAATGGGAAACAGCCCAAGCCAACCTGCCGGTGCGTCAGGGCTACGTGGTTGCCACGGATAACGGCCGCGCCGAGGTAGAATTCGAAAATGGAGCGATGGCGTTTCTTAACGAAAATACGGTCCTCGAGTTTTTCGATCTTTCTCTCGAGGATGGCGCGCGAACCACACGTCTGGTTCTCCGCCAGGGCTCCGCTTCCTTTTACGTGAATCCCGCAAACGGTGATTATTTCAGCGTCACAGGCGGCGACTTCACGGTCGAGGCCAGTGGCAAAGGCTCCTTCCGCATTAACAATTTTGACGATGGCAGCAACGTCGACGTACTGAGCGGCCACGCTTCCGTGTTGCACAAAAAAGAGACCACGCAACTTAGCAAGGGCCAGTCGCTCTCCATGAAGGCGGGGGAGAATTCCGTCAGCATCGGCCGGTCTTCCGTCGGCGATGATTTCGATCACTGGGTCTCCGGCCGCATTGATACCGTTTCCACGGCCACGAACGCTTCTCTTCAGTACACAAACTCTCCCTATTATTTGCCGGGGTACGCCGATCTTTATACCTACGGCGCTTGGTCTTCCTGTGGAGGTTACGGCTACGGATGGCGGCCCTTCGGTGCAAGCCTGGGCTGGTCACCGTTCACCATGGGCCAATGGATGATGGATCCCGGTTTTGGCTGGACTTTTGCCAGCTACCAACCGTGGGGTTGGGCTCCTTACCACTATGGCGGCTGGCTCTTCGATGATTCTTGTGGCGGGTGGTTTTATTCGCCGCCAGCCTATTATGGATATGGCGGATACGGCGGATACGGGGGATACGGAGGGTACGGGGGATACCCGAGAAAGCGCGGTTTCCCCATCCATCCACCGCGCCCTGTTTATCGGGCCTCGACGGCCGTTTTCGTTCGCCAAAACGGCAAACTCGGTATCGTACCCATGAACCCCGCGGATAAAGCAGGCAAGACTCCGCTGAATTTGGAGCACGGTGTCTTTTCCGTCGAGCCTGCGAGAAATGCAGCGGGGCCGGTTCTATCCGCAGCAGGCGGACAAAAATGGCAGACCCTGAAATCGCCGCCGCGTGACGCGTTGACAAGCGGTTTGGTCGCCACGACCGCCCCCGCTCGCACATCGCGCACAATTCTTGAAGGAAGTGGCGGCACGCGTGTCGTTTCCCTCAGCCACGATTCTTCCATCGTCTACGATCCCCGCGAGCACCGTTTTGTGAACACCAATGTAGCCCCGCCTTCTGCTGGAACAGGAATTGCGGAGAAGAATGCCCCCGTTGGGCTTAGAAACGATCGCATCGTGGAAGGACCCAGGAATAACCCGCCACCGGCCACAACCACGCGTGTTCCTGTTGCGCCCACATCGGCGCGCGCGACGGCACCGCCTTCTCGCACTATGTCTCCACCGCCGGCGCCGCGCTCGTCGTCGAGTGGCGGAGGCGGCTATCGGGGCGGTAGCACCGGGTATTCCGGCGGAGGCGGATATTCGCGCGGGTCGTCAGCTCCTTCCGCGCCTGCGCCTCACGCCTCTGCTCCTTCGTCCGGAGGAGGCGGCCGTCCGCACTAAAGCATTCCTTATCCTGGAAAGATTTTTGAGAAGAAGACGGCTCCGCGACTTGGAGCCGTCTTTCTTTTATAAGTGGGCTGTGTGGCCAACAGCAATCTAGTGTGCCGTCCCGGAAATACGTTCACATAGTCGCTGGATTTTAGAGAAGATCGAATCCGCCGTGGCTGTCCAGACGAAAGGCTGCGCGTGGTCGTTGGAAGTTTCAGCATACTGGTC
>Ga0073928_10011563_pt1 | contig 10274 bp, 13 predicted proteins | sample PaiPotPPA55metaG_FD_76969 | JGI IMG/M metagenome (GOLD analysis project Ga0073928, IMG submission 76969) | Iron sulfur acid spring bacterial and archeal communities from Banff, Canada, to study Microbial Dark Matter (Phase II) - Paint Pots PPA... ... | reverse complement strand
TGCTCGGAGACGCTGATCCAATCGAATCCAAACTCGTCCGCCAGCAGCACCTGATCCATCGCCAGATGCATCGTCTTGCTGGCGGCTTCACGATCGCACAATACCGGTGGGGTCGGCCAGACATTGCTGGCCCACGGCCCCGCATATCCGCCGGTATTGAGAAAGCCTGCTATCATGGATCGCGCCTCCTTGGATCTTTAGTGAACATATGTCAATTACACTTGCGGCTGTCCGAGGGCTTTCTTACTTAGCACCAATAGTCCGAATAGCACCCATTTTTCCAGCGTTCGCGAATTGTTGGACTCAATGCTGCGCCAGGTCGAATCAGAGCATCAACCTGCGAGCGAGGCTAACGATTAGCGCGTCACGTCCAAACCGCACGAGCGGACTAGCAGAATGTCATTCTGCGAGTTATTTGGTGGCGCTGTAACCTTTCGCCTTGAACAAGCGAACTATTCTAGAGAGACCAGCAACTATGCATACGCGATTGCTCCCGGGCGCCGTCAACTCTTAACTTCGTGAAGTGTCGATGGCACGCTTTTTGTTCACGATGCTGATTTCAAACGATTTGGGCTTGCCGACCCGCATGGTCCCGATCGCGCGCGAGCTCGCCAGCCGCGGACACAGTGTCGCCATATGCAATCCATCACACGCGCCAGCTCGGCTGATCGCTGAATCGGGACTCGCCGCCGTTCCCATGCCACAATTACCGCGGCCGACGATTAGAGCCAGGTCACGTGTCTGGGACCCGGATTGCTTATTCGCCAACATGGGCTTCATGGACGAGTCCTTCACCCGCATGATGACGACTATTCACGTTGACGTAGTCCGCGACTACGATCCAGATATCGTTGTGGATTCTATCAATCCGTTCGCCTGCCTCGCGGCACGGGTCTGCGGCAAGCCCCTGGTGACCATATTGCAGGGCGATGACCACCCGGCCAGCCGCGGGTTCATCTGGTGGGAGGAGGGCCGTCCCGCTGATCTGCCGAACCCCGCTGCGGTTTTCAGCCGCGTGGCCACCGGATTCGGGTGCGCGCCGGTGCGGCGAGTCGTCGACATCTTCGCCGGCGACTTAGTCCTCGTGGTCGGCACGCCGGAGACGGACCCGCTGCCACCTACGGCCAACGCGATCCATGTCGGCCCAATCGTATGGCAGCGCAGCAACGACACCCTGCCGGAGGGGGTGGTGGCACTGCGTCGCGACCGTCCCCTCGTCTGGCTCTATCCCGGCAATCCGCGCTACGCCGTATCGCCGACGTTCGCGGACTCGGTCGTCGTCATTCGGTCGGCGATCGAAGCATTAGCCGATAGCCGGATGCATGTCGTCCTGACGACGGGCCATCAGCCCCTGCCTGGGGAGGTGAGGCGTCTACCGGAGAACTTCATGCTCGCACCGTTTCTGCCGGGCCATGCGATGGCCGAGCACAGCGATTTGATGATCCATCACGGCGGGCACGGTTCGCTCATGACAGGCCTGCAAGCCGGCACGCCTCAGGTTATCGTGCCCACCTATTCGGAGCGCGAGAGCAATGCGAGGCGCATGGCTGCCCTCGGAACCGGCGAGTTCGTGGTTCCGACGGTCAGTGAGTCAGGAGAGAAACACCTCGACGTCCCGGAGTTCAAAGCCAAGGTCGACCGTGTCCTGACTGAGCCGCGGTACCGCGAAACAGCTCGTCGAGTCGCTGACCTGATGCGCCGCTACGGCGGCGCCCGCGAAGCCGCCGACCGAATTGAGCGGTTCGCTTCCAGCTTGTCGTGAACGCTGGCGGCCTACAGGATGATTGAGTAGAGAGAAATGCGTCGATTGGATCCGGCATGGCGGCGCTAAGCGAACTTGCCGACAGATTGCCGGCTCGCGGCCTCCTGCTTCTCTTCTACGCTTCGACAGCCAGCGCTTTGATCGCCGCGATTGGCTGCCTTACCGCACCGCTCATTTCATAGTGCAGAAATTGTGCTCATGGGCTGAATAGAGTCGAGCGTGCAGGAACCCTCAGCACGGTGCCGAAGCTGCCGATCCGGACCGACGAGATAACGCTGCCGCGTTTATCCTCCGCCGGGCTCGAGACGCTGTCGCCATACGCCTGTTCTCATAATAGCCATGAAGCCGAGACCGGGGTTGCAGCTTTGCCATAGTCAGCCGAGGCCAGCTTAATTACTGGGGGTTTCCCATCTGATAACGTTAACCTGGTCCGCCGAGACTGGCTTCGCCGAAATGAACATTACCGCGCGCAGACCATCGGTGAAGTATGGGTCGCCGGTCAGATTTTCCCGGGGCGCCTGGAGAGGCGCGGCTCCAACACCCCGCACATAGGCGAGTGCCTCCAGGGATTCTGAAGCCAGTAAATCCTCGATCAGATAGTCACGCGCCTCGTCGACCTCGGGATCTATTCGGTGCGTGACGAAGAAGGGAGCGCGCGCGCTAAACCGCACTCCGATGTCACGACTGATCTGACCAATCCAAACCGGCCGCGCGCGATAGGTGTAAGGGCTGAGCCACAGTCGGATATGATTGCGCTGCTGAATCGTGCCGCGCGTCCTTTGAAACGCTATATCCTGTTGACGATCGAATAACTGGAGTGGACTCACCGGAGAATATCGGTAACGCCGCCCCCACAAAAACGCCGTGACAGTCCTTCTCACCGAGTCTGCACTCAGCGAATGCGTAGGGTCCCAGCCTTGATGAACCAAGGCAGAAAAAATGTCATCGTCGTTGCCAACCAGGACGACGTTAACCGGGTCCGCTTCCAAGCCGCGTCCGTTGCCGGTGCAGCACGGTACTGATGCGAGCTCTCGCCGCAGTTGAGCGAGATTGAGCTCCTTCAGGTGACCCGGAGTGTATAGCCTCTCGAAGTCCACTGCTTCGTAGTCGAACCCGCCGTTCGGTAGCTCTAAGAAAAATCGGACGTCGATAACTCCCTTGTCGTGCCAGAGCTCAACATTTACGTATTTCACGCCTTCGCTGAGGTTGGTAAAGACAAAACCACTGTTGGTCCCACCGGCAGGCACGCGTCTGGAAATCCGATACTGTTCAAACACTTGGTCCATGCTGTGGTTGGATGGGCCTGAGAAGAACCCGTGGTTGAGGAACGCCACTTCTAGCGCTGAGAAATATTCGGGGTCGACATAGCTGGGCATTATCCACAATGAATAAGGATTGTGGTTCTCAACTTTGAGCCAGACTGCCTGAATCCCCTTGGAAGTCAATGACCGGCCAAAGTACTCTCGATTCTCTTCCTCGGTTAATACCGAAATCGATACCCGGACTCTGTCTTTTTCCTTTGTGCACTCGTGTTTTATGAAGGAAGGATTGGGTGCCGGCGAAATCACCAAGGTGGAACATCCGGCCGCATTAAATAAAGACAATAATATTACTAGAAAAGCGAGGTGCATTGTGGTTCGCGGTCGTCGGGACATGGTACTTTGCTGCCCCAGATGTGGATCGTCGGCGCAGCGGTGAAAAGGTAATGCCGAGTGTTCACGGGGTCTCGAATGCCAGCCTACTTCGCTGACTCTAGAGTGAATCATTAAGAGTTCGCTGATTTACGAGCATCCTGTCGGTTTTAATGGAATTGCTGCTCGGCTTTGCGGGCGCGTTCGAGTGCCGCGGCCGGAATGCGCGACTTCAGCTTCGGGTTAAGCACAACCTTGACCATCCCATCCTTCATCCCGAATTCGATCATGCCTGGATGAAAGCGATGGTCTTTGACCTCGTCGGCGATTTTGAGTAAGGCCAGTGGGGTAGAGGTTACGGCGCTGGCCAGAACGACGTCGGGCGCGACCTCGTTCTGATTGTTAAACGCTCCGAAGGCGAAGGCGTGCGCCCGAGCGGCCGCCAGAAAAACCCCTAACCCGGCGGCGTCGGCATTATGAATGAACACGTCGGCGCCCTGGCCGATTTGGGCCATGGTCGCCTCCTTCGCGGCACCGACGTCATTGAAGTTACCGGTATAACTAATCAGAATCCGGCCGTTAGGCCGCATTGAAAGAAACCCGCGCTTGAACCCCTCAAAAGTTAATTTGATAGTGGGCAATTCAACGCCGCCGATCGCGCCCGCCACTCCGGTCTTCGAAACACCGGCGGCGAGTATGCCTTCCACATAGGTCGCCTGATCGAAATTGAAGGTCAAGGACGCCACATTGCGCGACGACGCGCCACCGGAACTAACTACGAAGTAGGTATTCGGAAAATCCTGCGCGACTTTGAGTGCCGCGTCGGTGTACTCGAATCCATGCGCGAACACCAGGTTGAATCCGCGCGAGGCGAAATCCCGGAACGAATCCTCGAAGTCTGCTGGGGACGTAGTCTGCACCAGCGCGGTCTCGGCACCGAGCCTGGTTTTGATCAGTTCCAACCCTTCATAAGCTGCCGCATTCCAACCGCCGTCGCTGACGGGCCCTGGTGTGAGCAAAGCGACCCCAAACCCGGAAGTAGCCGTGGGGTGCGTACGATGAGGGCTGCAGCCTCCGAGTCCAATTGCCTGAAGGAGCACGAAAACCATGAGCCGGTATTCCCACCGGGCGGAACCGCGCGTTGCTGCCGAATTCATAGTCCAATACTAAGCTTGAGGGAGAATCTTTTCTGCTCGCTTCCGCCTGTCCGAAGCGAGGGCAACATGACGCGTCGTGAAGTTGGAACGAGCTGACTTCGCAGATATGAATTGCACCGCATCCACATCTTTGTTTGGCGCTCTTTTACGACAGATACACGGTGCGATCCGGCACGCGCGCCTGCCGGAAGGCCAGCCTGCGCTCACCGCACTTGTTGCAGCGCCCGCAATGCTTGCCGTCCTTGGGGGTCATGCAGGTTAAGGTCAATTCCAACGGCAGTTCGCTGAATCGCTTGAGGATTTCGCTCTTATGCAGATCGCGGTATGGCGCTTCCACTTGCACGTGGTGGCCGAGTCCGGCACTCAGGATGCGGGTAAAATCCCGGAAGAATTCCGGCGTGGCATCGGGAAACGGATTCCCGCGGAGCGAACCGATCGCGATGCGGGATACGTCATGAGTGCTGCACCAGACCGCGGCCAATCCGATCAGAAGGATGTTGCGGCCCGGCAGGAACACGGCGCTATCGGGTTCATCCAGATCAGGGACTCCTTTGCCGGTCACGCTCCAATGGTCTCCATACATCGCTCCGATCGGGACCGAGAGTATAGTTACCGGCATTACACCAGGGTTGTTGAGTGCAGTGAGAAAGGATTGAAGCGCTTCTCGCTCGGTTGCTTCCCACAGCAGGCCCCACTGTACGTAAATCGGGAACACCTCAGCGTTGCGTGCCTGGTCCGCCACCAAAACCGAGCTATCCAAGCCACCGCTCGCCAGGACGGCAATTCGGTTCATGCTAATCCTCATCCTCCCGGTGCTTCCACTTTCTCTATCACTTTGAAAACGGACACTTTAAGCAGTTTGACAATTCGTTCACATACTCAGGGAAATCAGAATGCCGCGGCAGGTCGAGCGCAACTACCGGACTTCAGCCGGCGATGTGCTCATAACCCTTTTCGGGCCAGGACGATCATGCGCCGCGTTGCAACCGCATAGGGCTCGGCATCGAATCCACCAAATACTCCGGTTACGTTCAAGCCCACCTGTTGCAAGAGGCGGGTCGTTTCGGTGAGCGTGTAAAGCCGGATATGGTGTCCGACGGAATCGCGGCGGCCGCCATGCGGCCCGATGATCGTAAATTTGACATGCATGCGGCTACTGGCGAGATCCAGATCGCGGCGCTCGACGTAGAGCATCCCGTCGCCGCCGGAATGCCAATCGTTCTGGATATAGTTGGCGACCGCCCACTCCCGGTTCAACATGTCCAACAGCAGACGGCCACCGGGCCTGATAGCCTTTGCGGCCGATTCCAGAACCTTCTGGTCCTCAGCTTCGGATTCGAAGTAACCGAACGACGAGTACATGTTCACGATTGCGTCAAATTGATCCTGGGAAGGGATCTGGCGCATATCTGCCTTGATGGTTTTCAGGGTAACATTGGACGCCCGCGCTGATTCCTGCGCCGCGTCGAGGTAAGCAGCGTTCAGATCGAGACCGGTCACCTGGAATCCGCGCCGGGCGAATAGGACGGAGTGCCGTCCTTGACCGCAGCAGAGGTCGAGAATACGTGCACCGGCCTTTAGTTCCAGAGCGTGCTCGGCAAAAGCGACTTCCCTCTCTGTTCGCTCCGCGGTGAATAGGTGATGGTAAACGTTCAAGTAGTCGTCGCGAAAAAAGTCCACGTACCAGGTGGAACTTTGTGTTGCCAATTGCGGCTCCTTGGTTGATGGTGCTGGAACTGGAACGATTCGGGTCCTCGGCACCAGGGTGCAGGCCGTCGGAGATATCGCACTGTTTCCATTTCACGTCCTCGGGGACACCTCCACCTCTTCCGGGTAGACGGACTATGAAGAAGTTCGATACGAAAATGATAGCGCGAACTCCAGCGCGAGAACGCCGCCCATCTCGAGAATTGCTAACATCGAATAGTTATGCGAAGTCGAGACACATCAAGCTCGCTGGTTCGCGCGCCGGCTGGCGCGATTACGGTGGTGAGTCGAGTTCGGCGTTGATGAGCGCCGACGCCGCCGCTATCACGTACGATTTTTACTGCAAGGCCCCGGGTCTCTGCCTCAAGCAAGTCCCCCGCGACAAACAAAAAGCGCCCAGTACTCGACGCCTGTCGCTCCCACGGCCGCGAGTACTCCGAAGACGCAGGCCGGGCGCCCTCGGGACCAGACTTGCGCAATACTTGCCGGCAGCGCGCGCCACGTGCGCTTGAACTCGCGACCTGTGCAGGCGCAGCGTCCAGACTCTGAAGGCCCGTTCAGACATCGTATTCGTTCCGATGACAGACCAGTATGGCCGGCGGTCTCCCTCGTCGCGTCCCTTCGGAACGAGGTCGAGGTATTGATAGGCGACGTTCACCATGTCGATGCCACGCGCATACGCGGAATACGTATTGGAAGACCTTTCCCGCCGTGTCTTTAGCGAAGACGCTCAGCCCCTCGCGCTCCGACAGCCTCGGATCCTGAATTGTGTAGTTATAGTCGGCCTTCTTCTCGGCGAGCTCTTTGGCTGTGAACGAGACTTTGTAGTCGAACGCGAAACATAACCGCGCGACAGTTAGAAGTGCGAATGCTTTCAGCCACTGGTTGCGGACGAGCCTCACAAGCTTGAGTGCCAATTAACTGACGGCGAAGGCACTTGCAGTTCGCAACCTGAGCCCTGAAAGGCGGTCATCGCTGCGCCGAATCAGGCCCTTTGCGCGTAGGTTATCGAGCACCTCCTGAGGTCTGCGCGTACTCTATCGAGGTCTGCATTATAGATCACCGGCGATTCGTTGAACGGTGTCTTTTCACCCTGGCTCAACGTGCCCTTGAGCATCTGGGGTGCGGTTTCGGACAAGCAAAAGAACGAACCGTCCAGAGCGGCCGCGCCGTCCAGTGTCCAAGCGGCATCAAGACCATGTCGGGAAAGAGCCGGTAGGAGCCCCACGCGAGCGGATTGCTCGGCTCGGCCAGTCTTCCATACGCCTACTCCGCGACTGCGTGCCGCAGCGCGGCACGAGCCAGGATACGTGTGGAGTCGAGGATTGGCAGTGGCGACTCTGCCTCGCCAATCAGCAGTGGAATCTCGGTGCAAGCCAACGCGACCCCCTCGCAGCCGGCCGCAGCGAGATCACGGATTACCTCCTGAAAGTATGCTAACGATTCCGGCAGTAGACGCGCATACACTAACTGATCGTAGATAATCTGATTAATGCGCTGGCGCTGGTGCACGTTCGGGATACGGTAATCGATGCCGGCCGGTTTGAGTCGCGACGGATAGACTGGACCCTCCATTAGGAAGCGTGTGCCGAGAATCGCGATCCGTTTAAGGCTTCGCTGGCGCGCCTCAGCAACAACTTCTTCGGCGATATGTATCCACGGAATGGGGCAGCGCTGGCGGACGAGGTCGAGTCCCTGGTGAACGGTATTGTCGGGGCAGATCAGCAATTCGGCCCCGGCCCGGACCAGTCGCGTGGCCGAGTCGAGCAATCGCTCACCGACCGCATCCCAGCGGCCGCAATCTATCAAATGCTGATAGCCGCTCAGCGGAAAGCAATGAAGGCTAACCTCCGGATGAGTTTGGGAGCCCAGCAGTCCGGCTCCTTCGAGACAGATTGTGCGGTAGCAGAGTGCCGCGCCCTCCGCGCTGACTGCAACAATGCCGATATGCTTCATCGAGGCATCTGCCTTTAGAGCCATTCCAGATTCGCTACTGTGCAGGTGTCTAGGACATTGCCGGTGTTGAGCGTGGATTTTGGCTCGATCAGCAGCACATGCACTTCCTCCTCGGCAATCGGCAGGTGTTCGATACCCTTTGGCACGACAGTGAATTCGCCTTCGCCAAGGCGCACTTCAGAATCGCGGAGCTTGATCAGGAGGTGTCCCTTAATCACGAGGAATAGCTCGTCCTCGCTGGGATGATGATGCCAGACGAATTCGCCTTTTAGCTTTGCAATCTTGACGTGCGAATCGTTCAACTCAGCCAGTATTTTCGGGCTCCAATAGTCGCGGACCCTGTCAAATTTCTCTGCGAGGTTCACCCGTTCCGTAATTGCCTCTTGCTAATCGAACGCTCGAATCCGCGAAATCACAACGAGTGTCCGAAACCGGCGCCCATCACGTATTCGTCCTCGGTTCGAATCAAGCGGCCGCTAAGAATTCGTTCGAATTCAAACGGGCTGATATCGACCGTGGTGCTGCGGCCGTTGAGGATCAGTTCCGCCATCGTGAGGCCGACCGCCGGCGAGGTCTTGAAGCCGGTGCCGCTGAACCCCGCTGCCACAAACAAGCCGTCAACTCCGGGTACTTTGCCCAGCACCGCACGTGAGTCGGGACTCACGTCGTATATCCCGGCATGCCCTCGCACGCACCTGGCGTCCTTCATCGCGGGCAGGCGATGGGCGAGACGGCGCCGCACCTCGGTGACGAATTCAGGATCATTCGTCTCGCGAAAATCGTCAGGGTTCGACTCCGGCTCCGGCCGCCATTCTCCCAGTCCGGCGAGCGTCAGATCGGAGCCATGGGGGCGCAGATAACTGCCTGCGATACAATCAATATAGGCGAGATGGCTGGCGCTGGAGTCGCGGCGGAAGAAGCCGATTTGTGCGCGCTCGGCCTTAATTCCGATTCGCGCACCAAGCGGCGCGAGCAGGCCGTCGGTCCACGGGCCAGCCGCAATGCACACGGCGTCTGCTGTAAACCTCTGCCCATAGGCGTTCCGGACCCCGATCGCGCGTTCGCCCTCGACCAGGATCTCACTCACCGGCGAGTTCAGGACAAAGACCGCACCGCGCCGCTCCGCCCCCGTGGCGAGGCTTATGGTAGTAGCGACCGGATCGGCATAGCCGCTCCGCGGCTCGTAGGCGGCGAGCGCGATATCGTTGCTATTGACTGATGGGTCGATTTTGCGCAGTTGCGCGGCGTCGCAGAGTTCGACTTCCACGCCCAGATTTTTCATCATCGCAACGTTTCGCCGGAGACGCGCAGCGTTGTCGTCGCCGGCCACCAGCGCAAAGCCGGTTCGCGTGAAACCGCAGTCGCCACCTACAATTTCGCGCCATTTAGAGAAATAGCTAAGGCTCTTCCAAGCGAGTTCGACTTCGGGCGGAAAAGTATAATGCATTCTGATGAGTGCGCCTGAGCGTGCGGACATCCCCGCACAGATATCGCCTTTTTCTAAAACCACCACCCAGGCATGGGCGCTTGCCAGATGGAAGGCCAGGCTGCATTCGACCACACCAGCGCCGACTACGATTACGCCAGGATTTGATGAGATTGCCATATAAGGGTGAGGCCGCGCTGCCCGAGCAAACGCCCGCCTTTTGCAATACAAGAGAGTACGGTAACCTAAGATTCGCGAGTTTTACTAGCGCATCAGAAATGCGAATTTACTTGGACCATAATGCCGGCGGGCCGCTGCGGCCGGCCGCACGCGAGGCGATGGCGCGCTTTATCATGGACAGCGCTGAAGGCAATCCCTCGTCGGTGCATTTTTCCGGCCAGCGCGCGCGCAGATTGCTGGAACAGGCACGCGCCGAGGTCGCATCGCTGATCGCAGCGCCGGTGCGGAGCATCGTCTTTACCAGCGGCGGAACGGAATCGAACAATCTAGCGATTTTCGGGGCGCTACATAATCCAGCGCGCCGCCGCATCGTGACCTCTACCGTTGAGCATTCGTCGATAATCGTCCCAATCACCGAATTGGAGCGCCGGGGTTTCGAGGTGATACGACTTTCG
>Ga0073928_10011562_pt1 | contig 10274 bp, 8 predicted proteins | sample PaiPotPPA55metaG_FD_76969 | JGI IMG/M metagenome (GOLD analysis project Ga0073928, IMG submission 76969) | Iron sulfur acid spring bacterial and archeal communities from Banff, Canada, to study Microbial Dark Matter (Phase II) - Paint Pots PPA... ... | reverse complement strand
GGAAGAAAATCCGTCACGGAAGCGCATGCGGTCCGGTGATCGTCCCGGTCTTCAAAACCGGCGGGCGGCGGGCAATCCCGTCACCGGTGGGTTCGACCCCCACTCGCTTCCGCCATTTTTAACCCGCATAAACACTGAAGATCTACACTTTCATGCCATTGGCTGTGCTAGATACTGTGCTAGCCTGAGGCATGATCGAGAGACGCCCAGTCGTAGTTCCAAGCTGGTATTTGAGTTTGCGAAGAGTCGCGTTGGTCAGGCCTTTACTAGTCTTGGCGCGGCACTACGCCGATTTGGCGTCGAAGCGGGCCACGTCCGCGTATTGGCTGATACTCGGTGCTGCCGTCCGGCATGGCTATAACCTCGGTTTCGACGTTTGATAATTCTCAGCGCAGGCTGGCCTGCTTCGGCGCTGCGTCCCGGAGTTGCGCCTCGCTCTTCAAGACGCACTGGTCGGCTTGTTTGAGCGCCTCGCCCTCACCGCTGTCTAACTCACCGCGCTTTTCCTTGTCCTTCCAGATGATGAGACTCTTTTGGCAGGCGGAGTGGGCTTCCTGCCAATAGGCGCGTGCCTGATTTCCCGGCAGGTTCTTTCCTGACGCCAGGCCAGAATAGGCGTCGGCCAAACCCGCATAGGCTTGCGCTAGGCCAGAACGAGGATAGCGATTGGTAGCGGACCCGGGAGACATCTCTTCGAAGGTAGCGATAGCCTCCCCGAAAATCTTTGCGGCTATGGCGGGATTCCCCATCGCCAACTGGCAGTTGGCAATGTCGACATTGCTGAACGCGAAGTTGGTTTTTGCCAGAGAATTGTTCGGGTCCGCTGCGAGCAAACCACTAAAGATTGTGTGTGCCTGACGAAAAGTTTCCAGCGCCGCCACTGTTTCGCCGCGCTCCTTCCGGAAGCTGGCCAGGTGATTGGTGCCTTCTCCGAGAAACTCCAGGAGCGATGCCTTGCCGGGATTAGCTTTTGATCCCTCAGCCAGAATGGCGACGGCTTTAGCCTGAAGCTCGATTGCACGCGCGAGGTCATGTTGTTCCGCCAGGCAGTGCGCAATGCCAATGTAGTCTGCCGCTAGATGGGTTCGCAATGACAGGTTCTGAGGACTGGATTGGAGAGCAACCTCGCGAATCGCGGCGGCATGACGATAATTCTCAAGGGCGGCAGCAATCTGGCCAGTCTGGCTTTGGACGTTGGCAGTGAAGTAGTAAGTACCGGCGAAAAACTCGGCATCAACCGGCTCTTTGCTGACCCTTGCAAGGCGTTCGGCGATTGGCCGTGCCTTCGCTAAGGCGGCGATCGCTTCGCTAAAATTGCCGCTGACTTCCTGAACCTGCGAAACGCGGAGATAAACCGAGACGAGATCACGCTGGAGCGTTACATCCTGCGAGCCAACGGTCAGGGGCTCGCGAATGGCCAGAGCCTTGTTATAACTCTGCAGCGCTCCCGTTGCATCTCCTAAGTTTGCCGCATAGGGATAGCCAAGAACGTCACCGACTCTCTCATAGGCCGCAGCCAGCTCTTTCTGCAGAGAAACATCATCTTTGGACTGCGTGCTGAGACTGTCCAAGTATTCGAGAGCGCGAGTGGCGATCAGCCGGCGAGCTGCGGTCGACCCGGGCAGGTCTCGGATGGAGTCGTGGATCTCGAACATCAGAGAATTGGCCAGTTTGCGCACATCGTTGAATCGCTGCTCGGCGCGCTTCTCGTTGGCAGCCGCGACGCGCGATTCACGAATCGTAGCAGCGACGCCCCCCGCAACCGCGAGGAGAATGAGAGCACTCGCCGTGACTCCTACTTTGTGGCGGATCGCGAATTTTCCGGCGCGGTACCTCCAGGAGTCTCGCCGAGCACTAACAGGCAATCCATCCAGATGCCGGCGCAGGTCTTCAGCAAATTGCTCGACGGAGAGATACCGCCGCTGCGGCTCCTTGTGCATAGCCCGAAGGACGATGGTGTCGAGATCTCCGGCGAGCCGGCGGCGCAATTTCGCTGCTGATGTCTCGCTCACGCTGCTGAGAAATTCGCTGGCCTCACGCTTTGCTTCCACACTTATAACTGGCCGCAAAACTATGGAGCTAGGCCGGGAAGGCTCAGCTTCGCAGATGGCGCGAGCGAACTCGTGGGGTACATGCGTGCTCTTCGGGTACGGCGAACGTCCGGTCAAAAGCTGGTAGAGAACTACTCCCAGAGAGTAGACGTCGGTCGCGGTGGTCACGGGTTCACCGCGAACCTGCTCGGGACTGGCGTACTCAGGCGTCATAGGATTTTCGGCGGTCACCTGGGAGCTGCTCGCTGGATCGAGGATCTTCGCAATGCCGAAATCCAGCAGTTTGGGCAGGCCTTCTTTGGTCACCAGAATGTTGCCCGGCTTAATATCGCGATGAATCACGAGATGCTGATGGGCGAATTGCACTGCCGCCGCCACCTGCAGGAAAAGCCCTAAACGTTCAGGAATAGCCAGTTTTTGGATGTCGCAATAGCGATCCATGGGAGTGCCATCGATCAACTCCATCACAAGGTAGGGAATCCCCTCGTCGGTGGTCCCGCCATCGAGAAGGCGGGCAATGTTGGGATGATCGAGGGAGGCCAAGACCTGACGTTCATTGCGAAATCTTTCCAGGATTGCGGCCGTGTCCAGTCCGGCACGCACAAATTTGATGGCTACTTGCTTGTCGTACTGGCCATCGGCGCGCTCGGCGCGGTATACGTCCCCCATCCCGCCCTGGCCGATTAGTTCTACGAGGCGGTACACCCCGACCCTTCGGCCGACGCGACTGCCGCTCTCCACGGAGGCGATGCCTGGCAGGTTCAGAGCGAGCGCCGGGTTCTTGAGAAAAACGGCGCCCGCTTGCTTATGGGAGCGAAGCAAGGAGGCCACTTCTTCCCGCAGTTCTAAATCGTCGGAGCAAGCAGAGTCTAAAAGGGCGGTACGCTGGCCATCCGGCGCAGCTATGGCTCGGTCGAAGAGTTCCCGGACCTGCTGCCATCGTTCAGGATTCATAATGCCGCGCTCCGGTCGAGTTCGCGGTGAAGCCATGCGCGTGCTGTGATCCAGTCCCGTTTGACCGTCGAGGAAGAAACCCCCAGCACTTCTGCCGTGTCTTCAATTGAAAGCCCGCCAAAGAATTTGAGTTCGACAACCTTGCCCTGTTGGGGATCCATGGCAGAGAGCGTTTTTAGGGCATCGTCCAGTGCGACGATGTCCACATCGACCTGCAGAGCATCCTTCTCGGCGTCGTCCAGTGCGAGATTGCAAACGCCTCCCCCACGTTTGTCGGCTCTATAGGCGCGCGCATGGTCGACAAGAATCTGGCGCATCAATTGTGCGGCCACGGCAAAGAAATGGGCGCGATTCTGCCATTGCGGAAGGTCCTGCCGGATCAGACGAACATATGCTTCGTGGACCAAAGCGGTGCTTTGCAGGGTATGTCCGGGTCTCTCATTGCGAAGATAGTGCTGGGCGATCCGCCTGAGTTCCTCATAGACGAGCGGGATCAAAGAATCGAGGGCATCGCGGTCTCCGCTCCGCCAACGTCCCAGCAACTCTGTAACCTGACTGGAAGTACCCTGCTGCAAGGTCCGCGCCCCAAAGCTACACGCGGGGGATGCGTAAGCCTCGAAGCATATCCATTCCCTTGGGACGTGTCAATTAAAGCAGAAGACATTAAAGCAGAAGCTTTAAAGCAGAAGCTTTAAGTAAGGTTGCCGGGTTCGATTTTCAGACCTTGCTTTCTTGGCAGAGCGCCAGAAAAAAATTCAATCTGACAGGTGAACCAATTGGGGTCAAATTTCCGCCTCTTAAAACAGGGGGAGCATTCAGCAGGCTGTCACGGTCGTAGGACCGCCAGATTACTCGCGAGGCTGACGGGTACCCGTGACGCCTGCCGAGTGCGAAGACCCAAGCGATTCTCAAGGAGTAGAAAAATGCTGACCCTAAACTCACCCTATCTCTTGCACTCTGGTTCTGATGGTGGCTGTGGGAACCCAGTCAAAGGGACGCCGCCGGAGGCGCGCCAGCCTCCTATACGAGACCAAGTTTCATCCCGGCGGCGTTGCAGAAAAGAGAAAGACCTTGCACAAGTAGAAACGAAGGCCGAGCAACTAGTATCTGGAAAAGACTTGGCAGATTCTCAGCTAATTCCCGCACTGATCGGCTCCATCAATCTGGGAATCGCCTGCACGTACTCCAACCTTTCCGGTATCGTATTGCGGGCTCCGGCAATCCAACTGAGGGCCTGACTGATGTGGAAGAGATTGGTTACTGGAGCACAGGCTCCTGGAACGGCGTTTGTGCTCCATATCGGTAGTTGATGAGGTTTGCAATCCCGGACCTGTTCGACTTCGCCGTCATAGCCCCGATTCATGATGTTCCAGACCCTTGCTGCTGCGTGCGGCCCTCGCTCCTTCGCAACTCTTTCATCGATCCAACCGATCAGAGTCGATGTTTCGACTGTCGTCTCGCGCCAAACCCGTGTTGGGTTCCTTCTGGCTGCGGTTTCATGCTCATCCTCCAATCCGTAAGCTCTCTCACTTACTAAACTCCCGCTCTTGTCCGGATCTAATCTAAAACCCCGACCAACTGGGCCACCTGTTTCTGGCAACTTCAACGCTCACGATCAATGCACCCACACAGTCGGCAGAACTGATACCGTCCAGCGGGGGTCAGCTTGCAGACGCTTCATGCGCTGTTTTTCTACCGTTACCAGCACTCACCCTAGTTGGGCTGGGCCTAGCGAGCGGCAAGTCGACAAATCGCAGGCGCCGACTCTGGTTTGGCCGCAGATACCCTGCCTTGGCTTCCTTCAGGATGACAGGTGTACACTACTTGCCGCTTTTGAGTTCAAATCACAAATTTCGAAAGACGATCGTCGGAGAAGACATCATGCAAAGATTCCGAGGAAGTTTTACCGCGGCTTTGATCGTGGGATCTTGTGTAGCGATGCTCGGTGTCGCGCGCACCTGGGCCGACGATTCCCCGCCACCACCCAAGTTGCGCCTCCCAGCCGATGTGGTCGCTCCGGTCCGATACCGCGTGGAGCTGACAGTGATTCCGGATCAGGACACCTTTACCGGCACGGTCGAGATCGACCTGCGATTCGAGAAATCCACTGCACTTCTCTGGCTCAACACTGAAAAGCTAACGGTTAACGAAACGACCTTGAAAGCGGCAACCGAGAAGGTCGATGCCAAAATTATCGCCGAGTCGAAGGACTACATTGGGTTTGCTTTTCCGCATCCCGTCGGTCCAGGCGAAGCGACCCTCCGAGTGTCGTACAAGGGTGAGATCAGCCGCAAGGACACGCGGGGCATCTTCCAGGTAAAGGATGGCGACCATTGGTATATCTACACGCAGTTCGAGGAGACCTCCGCCCGCCAAGCCTTCCCCTGTTTCGATGAGCCTGGGTACAAAGTGCCCTGGCAGTAAAGCTGGCGGCTTCGAACAATTACTCTGCAGGTGACGCAATCGCTTCACGTTCAACACTGCGGAAACCTGATCTGGCGGGCCTCCACAGCCGCGCAGCCAGGAGTCGATATACTGACACCGCCATCGGCCTGAGGACACTCGAACAGTTGGTTCTCCTTCACGTAGCTAACCTAACCATCTTTGAAAACCTCGACTTAGCACGATGGCGACGTTTGGAAAGCCGCATGCCACGACTCGAACTGACCCAGCCGAAAAGTGACCGCTGAAGGAGGGACTGGATTGCTGATGGGCAGTTCTTGAAAATGGGCAGGGGGAATAGTTTTCGGTCCGGATAACCTTTTCTGATCACTAAAGAGGCGGAGGGCGAATGCGACACGAGGCGAACGTGAGTGGCGACAGAGTTGCCTCACTGAAGGAGACCTGGCACTTGAGTGCCATCCGCGAATCGCGAGTGCTTAGATTCCTCCTCGGGTTTCTGACGGGGTCGGCGGGTGTACTCATCGTTTGGGTTGTCGTGCTTATTGGTCGCCCTTTGCTTCTTTCCGCACAGACGCTCCACTATGCGAAAAGTCCGAATGTGAGGAATGGAGAAGCGGTCTACAAGGGTGGCTGCATCGCGTGTCACGGGAGCGAAGGGAAGGGTGCTTCCATAGCGAGTACCGTCTTTACCCGGTCGGATGTGTTTCCGGACTTTACTGACTGCGCGGGGACGACGCCTGAGCCGAACGGCAACTGGAAGGCAGTGATTGTGCATGGCGGGCCATCGCGTGGGCTCTCGCAGATTATGCCTGCATTTGGCGATCTGCTGACCGACGAGGAAATCAACGATGTCATCGCGTACATGCGGGGATTCTGCAAGAATGTCCACCACGATCCGCTGGGCGAGCTCAATCTCCCGCGGGCATTGGTAACAGAGAAGGCGTTTCCAGAGAACGAGATTGTGATTTCAACGGCGGCGAGTGCATCGGGAGCGCCAGCGTGGACTACGGATGTCATTGATGAACGGACGATAATCGACGCCCGTACTCAGCTTGAAACCGATGTTCCGGTGAACTATGCGGACCAGGCGCACAACTGGACGGCGGGTTTTGGGGACATTACGCTGGCGCTGAAGCGGGAGATGTTTTCCAGTCTGCGGACGGGTTCGATCCTGAGTCTGCAGGGCGGTATTTTGCTGCCGACCGGCGACCGCAAGCGAGGGTTCGGTGCGGGGACAACCCAGTTCGAGCCCTTTGCAGCGTTCGATCAGCTGTTCAAGGAGAATACGTTTTTGCAAACCCAATTGGGAGCGGACCTGCCGGTGGATGCGAGCATAGCTCCGCGCAGCATGTACTGGCGGGCGGCGGTAGGGCAGGCAATAGCTCCAGACCATATGCTGGGACGGCTGTTTTCGCCCATGGTCGAGTTTTTGGCGGTACGCGACTTCGTGCCGGGAGCGAGTACCAACTGGGATGTTCTGCCGGAGATGCAGATCACTGTAAGCAGGCGACAGCACGTCCGGATAGGCTTTGGCGTACGGGAGCCGTTCACGAATACACAGGGCCGAACGCCGCAGGTGCTGTTCTATTTCCTCTGGGACCGTGCAGATGGAAAGTTATGGAAAGGTTGGCGATGAGACTCCGTTGGGGTAGTGCGATGGTTCTAGGGCTCGCGGTGGCAGGGGTTCCGGCAATGCTGCGCGGCCAGTCGCAGACGGAGAATGCGAAGGGCGACAAGACGCCTCCGGGAACTTTTTTTCGGACATCGGAACGTTGTGAGGCTTGTCATAACGGACTGAAGACGAGTTCGGGCGAGGATGTTTCGATCGGGTTCGAGTGGCGCGCGAGCATCATGGCCAACTCATCCCGAGATCCTTATTGGCAAGGAAGCGTGCGGCGAGAGTCGATGGATCATCCCGAGTCGAAGCAGGCGATCGAGGATGAATGCTCGATATGCCATATGCCGGCTGTCCGCATGGCGGATCGGGATGCGGGAAAGCACACGCAGGTCTTTTCGCGCCTTCCGTTGCAAAAGTTTCCCAAGGGGGACCTCGCCGCAGCGGATGGGGTTACCTGCTCGGTTTGTCACCAGATTGAGAAGACCGGGCTGGGAACGGACGCGACCTTCGTCGGAAATGTGGTCTTCGCGAAACCGGTCCAGAATGACCAGCGGCCCGAGTATGGGCCCTTCGACATCGACCCAGGCCACCAGACCGTGATGCACTCCTCGACGGCGACGTACTTCCCGACCAAGGGCGACCATATGCGCGATGCAGGCCTTTGCGGGAGCTGCCATACGCTGATCACTTCGGCGCTTGGACCGAAAGGTGAGAAGCTGGCGAGATTCCCCGAGCAGGTGCCTTACCAGGAGTGGCAGCATAGCGATTACGCGACCAAGCAAACCTGCCAGGACTGCCATATGCCCGTGGTGAATGAGGCCGTAAGAGTGACGGCGCTGTACGGCCCGCCACGCGAGGGCATGCACCGGCACGTGTTTGTCGGATCGAATTTCGTTATGGAAGGGATGTTGCAAGATCATCGCGATGAATTGGCGACGGCGGCGCTGCCCGAGGAGATGGATGCGGCGATGAAACGCACGTCCGAATTTTTGAAGACACAAGCGGCAAAAGTGACGATTACCCGAGTCGATGCGATGCCCAATGGTCTCTCCGTGGATGTGCATGTGGAGAATCTGGGCGGGCACAAGCTGCCGACGGCTTATCCTTCACGGCGGGCATGGCTCCATTTTGTTGTGAAAGACGGCAGTGGGCGTGTGGTGTTTGAGTCGGGTGCGCTCAATCCGGATGGCTCGATTGCAGGCAACGACAACGATGAAGACCCTTTGAAGTTCGAGCCGCATTATCGCGAGATTACGAGTTCACAGGAGGTGGAGATTTACGAACCGATCCTTAAGGATTCAGACGGGAAGGTTACGACCGGCCTTCTCCATGCGGTCGGGTACTTGAAGGACAATCGGCTGTTGCCGCACGGCTTCGATAAGGGCACCGCGGACAAGGACATCTCGGTCACCGGCGATGCGGCTGACGATCCGGGGTTCACTGACAGCGGAAGCTCGGTGCGGTATGTGGTCTCGACCGGGAACGCAACGGGACCGTTCAAAGTGGAGGCGGAACTTTGGTTTCAACCCATCGGGTTTCGGTGGGCGCACAATCTGGCACCTTACAAGGCGGAGGAACCGCAGCGCATGGTGCGATATTACGAAGCAGCCGCCCGGCGGTCGGCTGTGGTGCTGGCAAAGGCTGAGGCTACTCGGTAAGGAATCTCCAGCTTCGGGAGGCACTTGGGTGATCGAGGCCTGAGAGGAAAAGGCAGTCATATCCGAACCATTCCGGTCCCGGAAATGGGTAAAGGAAGTGGTCGACAAGTAACGGAGTCAGTCGCAGGAAGGCCGGGGAATTCGGAAGTAATCCCCAGCCCCGCGATGAAGGCTAGCTTTTCTCCATGTGGGTTTAGAGGCGTTGCCACGCAGCGACCGAATGATGCGAGTGGACTGAGAATCCTTACACATCAACCTTCGCGATGAGATCTTCCACTTGACGCAGTCTTATTTGCCGCCATCTCGTGTAACCAAGATGCACGATCGAACAAAATTCTCGACTCATCCTTCCTTCACTCGGTTATGTCCTTTGTTTGTCGTTCGGAAGCGGTTTCGACCCCCACTCGCTTCCGCCAATTTCTACCGGCATAAACATATAAACATTGACGAATCGCCATTGTTATCCTGAATCTGCGCTGGAAATCGCAGTCGATTGTCACTGACCGAGCCCGACAATCCCCGCAAACTGCTATAATAACTACTGGGGCGGTTACGTTTTTCTCCTCTTTCAGGTCTTCTGACCTAAGCCAGTCCATCTGAAGTTCTTTCCACCTTAGGCTTTTCTGCGAGTGAGTGGTCTGCCCGTTCCGTTTGGTGCAGGACTCGCCAAGGATGGTCGCTCCGATGAACGCAGCCAGGATTTTCTTCGGTCTGCTGATCGTGTTGTTCACGATCCTGCTGCTCCGCGGGATGCGCAAGTTGAGACCGCAGATTACAGGGTTTCAAGCACAAAGGATGTGCCCGTCTTGCGGATTGATCACATCTCGATTAAAGGCCAGTTGCCTGGAGTGTGGCAAGCCCTTTACCGCGGTGGTGTACTCGACGTCAAAGAAATGAACCGCCGCTGTTGTTCACGTTGTCCCAGAAAGGACATAAGAAATGAAAAACATCAAATTCATTGTGAAAGTGAACCGAGGTACTCGCAGCCCGGAATACGTGCAACGAGTGGATTCGACACCAATCCACATGACCACCGACCGTAAGCTGGCACAAGTTATGGGGAAATACACTGCCGAAGACGCTGTCAAATCCCTCCAGAATTCCCGGGGCATCCCAGAGTTGGAGTCGGTGCGGGTGACTGCCAGCTGAGAATAGTCCAAGAACGCCACGAAAGCACAACGATCATATTGAAGGAGTACCCACATGAAACAGACAAGCCCCGCGGCCGTTCCCCCTCAAACAACAAACGCGACGAAATCCATCCCCGACCTTCAAGAGCTAATTCGTCTTCGCGCCTATGGACTGTATGAGCAACGTGGGCGAGAAGGGAACCAGCTAGATGATTGGCTGCAGGCGGAATCGGATGTGACTCAACCGAAGGCTAAGACAATCATCCCATAACCGGTCTTTCGGAACGAATTCATCGAACTGATCTCCACTGTGGACGGCTACCCCGTCCGTGCCAAGGCGTAGCACTCAAGGGCCATTTTCCTCCGCCTCGGCAAGTCCTATCCTTGTTCTTGAGCAGCACTTGGGGGAGGGCTGATCAACGAACGTCCCGTGACTCAAGCCGAGTCCGGGGCGTTTCGT
>Ga0073928_10011561_pt1 | contig 10276 bp, 6 predicted proteins | sample PaiPotPPA55metaG_FD_76969 | JGI IMG/M metagenome (GOLD analysis project Ga0073928, IMG submission 76969) | Iron sulfur acid spring bacterial and archeal communities from Banff, Canada, to study Microbial Dark Matter (Phase II) - Paint Pots PPA... ... | reverse complement strand
TGGAGGCCGGAATCCGTACGGCCAGGCTGTTGCCCCACTGCTGAATCGTAAGTTTTGCTACTGCCATGATTTGTCCCCGTTTCGTTGAGGTTTGCACCATTACGTGGCGAGTATATACGCGTCTCTACGGCGTGTCTACGCGTGTATACGAAGGCCGCACCGGCATGCTCGCCGCGCTGCGCCGACCCACGCTAGTTGCGGCCATTGGGCACCGGGCCGAGCGGATTTACGCAGCGCTCATCCGGGCACATGCAGCTCGCAGCAGCCGTTTCATTTCGGTGAGCCGCTGATCGATCGCTGCGGTTCTTATTGGCGTTGAGGGAGTCGCATTAGTGGGTATTTCCGAACGGATCTTGCCAGCTAATTCTCCGCTCGATCAGTCTCGCGCCGCGCATAGTACCCGGCGACTTCCTCGAGCACGCGCTTTTTCTCCGCCTGGACGTAATGGAGGTCGTCTCCAACGACGCGTGCCCCAAGACTTTTTGCACCACGTCGACCGGTACGTCGTCGGCGACTGATTGCGTGCCGAAGGTATGCCTCATAGCGTGTGCGTTCACGGAGCCAAGCATCACGCGTTCATCGAGGCTGAGCTCGTCCATGGCTTGGCCAATGATCGTCAACATCCGGGCGATCAACCGATTGATGCCGTCGGCCGAGTAACCCTGCCGCGAGCTGGTGATGTTTTGCACCGTGTTTGGCTCGTGAGGCCGGCGTCCACGGAATCGTCACCGGCGATAACAAAGGCCCCGCCTCCATCGGCAACATGAAATCCCGTCCCCGATCGGCGCAGTGCGCTTTCAGTGGGTCAAGGGTTGCCATGCTGACCGGCACCGTGCGCTCCTTCTGGCGCTTGCCGATGACGGTCAGCTCCCACACCGGCCGCTCGAGCGTGCCGTAGATCGACACCCGCAGCTTGTCGCGCTGCGCATCCGCTGCTTCTTCACGGCGCAAGCCCGAATCACCCATGAGCAGCATGGCCGCACGAACGATGCGCCACTGGACGCCAGTCTTCGACGCTCCCTTCTCACTGCATCGCCGGTCAAGCTCGTTGCGAAGACGCCGCCAGAGATCCGCTGGCAGTGCACGCTGGATCTGCATCGCCGTCTCGCGCTGAACGACTTTCGGATCGTTAACCGCCTTCCATGGATTGTCGGCCAAATAGCGCACGTCGACGAGCCACGAGAATGCGGCGCGCAACGCCCTCACGGCATACAACTGTGACTCGGGCGATAGCGTTGCCGACGCAAACGGCCGCCAGCGCGGCGAGCAGCGGCTGAAGCGCTCGCCGACGAACCGCGAATCCGGGCTCTTCAGGAAATCTTTATAGGCCTCGCAGTCGTCCACAATCAGCGAACTCGGCGCTTTGCCGTGTACCACCACCGCCCACAACAGGAAGCGCTCGACTTCCTTCGTGTAAGACCGCAACGTTTTGGGTTGGTCGCGATATTTGTTCAGGTACGCGCGCACCGCCTCGAGATCGTGGCGTGCCTGGATATAGCAGAACGCGACCGAGCGGTTTTCGCCGCGGTGTGGCCCATCCCCGCCGGACAGCGCGTGCGGCACCGCCATGCGCTCGAGCGGCGCGAGCGTCAGTCGCGCCGTCGCGGCCGGCTGACCTACTCCGCCGGCATCAACATGATCAACTTCCGAGGGCCGAACCTGGACGACGTCGGCGGCGACCAGCGGATCGCGTGTGTCGACATCGGCATCCACGCGAAGGCCGAGCTGCGTTTCGTGACGGCGCAGCCACGCAACGATGATCGCCGCGCGCCCGGGACCGATGCGCGGAATCGAGCGCCACCAGCTGCCGCCGCGCCGATTACAGAATGCGACCAGGTCACCCAGCGTCGCAATCCCCTCCCCTTTCAACCGGCTCGCCACGCGCGGGCGAAACCACCGACCGATCGAGTGCATCGCCGAGGGCGCTGCCGCCGCGAACGTCGCCGCTTCGGTCACCATCCGGAACGTCACCGCGGTCAGTTTCGGCTCGCCGTGCTTGCGCACCGACGCGCGCAAGTGGTCCGCGAGCGCCGGCGAGCCCTGCTCGATCGCGACTTTGACTAAGCCATCGAGCATGCCGCGCAGATGCCGTTCCATCGCCGACGGTGTCCGCCGCAAAGGCGTCCTCGTCCGGATCGCAATAGGTGCGCGCGATGATCGCCGGCGCCACGCGCTGCACGTACGCGCGCACCGCCGCGAGATCTTTCGCGGTGTAGCTGTAGGCGAGCGTGAGGACTTCACTCATTAGAGATTGATCCGCGGGACTTCACTCACGATCGTCGCCCTTCTTTGGTTGCGGCGTGCCTGGTGGCCGGGGCCGGAACCACGCGATCACGTCGTTCGCTTCAGCCAGGAACGCGTCAGTAAAAGCCAGCGAGATTTGCGTGAACGCCGCGCGCGTGGCGCCGAGCATCGTGGCCAGTTGGACATCGGACGCGGACTCGCCCCAGAGCACGCGCTGCACGAACGCGACGCCGCCATACCGGGCGACCAGGCGCAGCGCGTAACCCAGCGACGCATTGGTCAGCAGCTCGGACCCATAGGTGTCGGCGAGTGCGGTGAGGATCGCGAGCTCCACGCGATCTGGTCGACGTGGCACCCGTCGGCGGCCATTGGCACGGGCTGCATGTTCCGACACCACATCATCCGCTAGGTCGCCGATCAGGCGGCTGGCCGAATCCAGTGCGTGGATGCCCGTCGCCTCCCCTGCCCGGAATGCCGAAAGGGCGTCATCCAGGCGCAGCACGATGCGCGCGGTGTCGGGGTCGACCGGTTCGGACTTGTCGTGCGGCGGTTCGGCTTGCGGGTCGGACATGGGCGGGCGGGCCAAAAGTGACCCTCAAATTGGAATCCTCGCATTTTAGCTCGCAAATGCTATCGCGATAATAGCCACTATCAGGCTTGAAAATTGATAGTTAGGGCAGATTTCAGACTTGGTCGTTGGCTTCTGAAATTGATGTTATCGGTCGCGATCCGCTTGCTTCCCGTGGCCACTTTGGTGCGCTGCCACCCGCCAAAGACGACCCGTTGGTCGGCCTTGACTTCGTGTAATTAGTTATTAGGAGGGCGGTTTAGACCTATCGAACAAAAACCGTTTCCTTGGGCGACTGTGCCATGCTGCCGCGCATGCATAACGCCGCTCACGGATAATCGGCGAGATCAGCGCGAATTACGCTTGAAAGTTTCGGCGCGAACAAGACGCCTTCGTGGTGACGAAAGTGGTGACGAGTCGCAGCCTTGACTTTTTTGGCGGGACCACATAGGTCTTTTGGGTTTGTCACCGGCGGTGGTTGGGGCGATATGGGAATCGCTAGAGTCTGCCCCGCGTTGTGGCCCTCTATGGCAGGTCGCTGGACCAAGCCTCTATGCGATGCGGGCAGGCTATGACTTAATCAGGATTGGCGAACCGCCAGGGCCTTCTTCGTCTTCGCGAAAACGTGCGAACAGAACGCGTCAGCAACCACGCGATTCGCTGTGAGAATATTGGCAGTGGTCAATGTCTCGCGGGACAGATCTTGTTTTTCGATGAGTCGCTGGGGCATCCGTTGGCCAACGAAAGAGTGAAATAATTCTTTCTGCAACTGGCTGTCAGCGGCCTCGAAGAACTTGCGTCCGGAATTGATTTCCTCGTCCATCTTAGCCTTGGCTACATTTTCTTGAGCCTGGAGATTTGCATCCGCCTTCGCCTGAGCGAGTGCCCGACTTTGATTTTCTTTCTTGCTTTCATTAAGCCGCGTGGCCTTAAGGGCCGCCATTTTCCGGTCCGCTTCGCCGATGCGGTAGTTACCTTCAAGAGCCTTGAATAGATAGCCTTTCGGACTGACGGTGATTGTCCCTCGGTCGAGCTGGAACCGGGTGTATTCGAGGGCCTGCTCAAGCCGTGCGTCTGTCCAAATTTCACGATTTTTTGCGAGCCGCTCGAACTCGGGCGTATCGAACGCGAATTCGTGATGGAGGACAAGGTACATTGAGTCCTGGATGCCAGCACGCGCTGCGTCTGCACCCTGCTTCTTCGTGAACCTGAAGCGAATCTTCAGTTTATCGGGCGCAATACGGTCGGCGTTGCCCTCCCAGCTCACATCGAAATCGGAGACTTCATTGAGTTGTTCGATAGCGGGTTCTAGGAATCGCTTCTTGAATTCCTTGACCTCTTTGCGCGATTCGCCAACTTTGCCCGGCCACTCCAGGACGTCTTCGTAGCCAAACCATTCCGTGACTCCATGCCCTTCACATGGAATGAGCCGGTCGTAGATAGCTCGAGCGAGGGAAAGGGAGAACGCAGTGGAAGCTCGCAGGCTCAGCCAATGTGCCTTGTACGGACTGATAAGATACTTTATGACCCGTCCTGAGAGCAGGATGCAGACTACATTTCGCTCTATGTAGCAGTCGCCAAGAAGACCGATGGTCCCCCAGGAATCTTTCTCGGTCAGCTCCTCAATGGAGGGCGCCGTCATGATTTCGACGCGCGCCTTGGCGGCTGCTCTCATCAGAGATATCAGATGGCTATGGTTCCGGCTGTCGTAACGCATCAACCATTTGAAATAGTTTATCTCGGCCGTAAAGGTATAGACCTTGTCATCTAACAATTCGTCAGGTGCCTTGGTGGCCACAATAAAGTACGCCGCGTCCAACACCCTGCGGGCTGCAATGCCCAGGCCGCCAACCCGTGTAAAGATGTTATTTCTCAGGAAGCCAATATCTCGCGTCGACCCGCTGATGGTCGTGCCCTGAGCGGACATATCTTCGTAAATGTCCAAGGCAAGCTGCTGCGGAGTAACGGTTAGATTTCGGTTTTCCATGCGTTTGGTTCGGCTCCAATGATCGGCACTCTATCAGTCGACAATGGTGTGTCAACACAAAAACCACCCCGCTGGGCCTTGTGCAATTCTGCACAAAAACCACCCCACTTTGCTGTGAGCGAGTTGTCACAAAAAGCACCCCTAGCGTACCGTCGCATCACAATTTCCACCCCGGATTTCACAATTTGCAATGGATCCGGCCCAACAACCGCGCAATCGATCACAAAAACCGTCCTTCACTTCACAAAAACCGTCCCTATCCACAGGGTGAGTCTTTGATTGATAACGGTTTTTCTCTTCCTGTAGGTAAGTTGGTCGGTTTATCTTTATAAAAAACAATACAAACCGACCACGCGAAAAACCCCGGCTTCGACAACTTGCTTGTAATGGGAAATGTCCGTAACTTATTGATAATAAAGAGAATAATTCTTGCCCGCGCTGAAACACAAAAACTGTTAACGGGGTGGTTTTTGTGCTGGGCGAAGTGAAATGCCCGTTGGGGCGCAAAAGCAGTTTCTCCCAGGGCTAGAACGTCGAAGATACGCAACCGGTAATCGGACTATCCAGCGGGAAATGAGTCGAGAAATCATCAGCTTGGGCGAATGTCGTTCAGCAGGCTTTAAAAGCTGCGGTCATTACAACCTTGTTTACGCATATTCATGTATTCTGCGCTTCAACGTCAATATTAGGAGAAAGTGCAGAATGGCCAACGTAGGCACTCTACCAATGGAGGACCGAAAGGTCACGCTACGCGAAGTGGCTGACTTTGCTGACGGTCTGGAGCCCTTCGCGGACAATCTCCGGGAGCAAATTCTTGCGCCACGACCGCGTAAAGTAGCGCCCTATTACACTATTGGTGAGCTGGCCGAGATGTGCAATATGACTCGACAGCAAATTCAGTATCTTGTGACAAAGGGTGACGCAGGCCTTCCGACAGGAACCTTAAACGGTAGCGGCCGAAGCCGAACGTTCACATTGCCCGAGGTGCGGGTGTGGGTCAAGATGGCCTCGGATATCTATCAAACCCGGCTCGCTGAAAGTGACGGAAAGTTCAGAGGCAAAATCCTGACCACGGCGCAATTAAAAGGTGGATCTGCAAAGACCACTACAACAGTCTGCTTGGCTCAGGCTTTGACTCTTCTTGGCCGGAAGGTGTTACTTATCGACCTTGACCCGCAGGCATCAGCATCTGAGCTTTGCGGTCTATACGCGGAGAAGGAAGTAACCGGGGAGGACACGGTCCTGCCATACATCTACGACCAAAACGTGGAGGGCGGCCTTACTGCGAAGGTTCAGTCGACGTATTGGGATGGTCTCGACATCATTCCCGGCCACACGTTCCTCTACGGAGCTGAGTTCCTCCTTCCCGCACGTCAGAAAACTATTCAAGGCTATCGCTTTTGGGCTGTCCTGCGTCAGGGACTCGAGCCGCTGAGGGCTTTATACGACTACATCCTCATCGACACCTCGCCCTCGCTGTCGTACATGAATTTGAACGCGCTTCTCGCAGCTGATGCTCTGGTCATGCCTATGGTTCCTGAAAACCTAGACTTCATCAGTTCGTTGGCATTTTGGCGTTTGTTCTCCGATGTCGCGGAGGATTTTCTTCCTTACGAAGAAGACAAGGTCTATGAGTGCATTTCAGTCCTCCTGTCGAAGGTGGACTACGGAAAGACATCTTCGGCGCCCGTCGTTCGGCAGTGGGCACAGAGCGCTTATGGTCGATGGCTGGACCCGTTTGAAATACCGGCGAGCTCTGTGATGAGCGGCGGAGCACTCTCTTTTTCGACTGCTCTGGATGTCGTTAGCAACCACTCGACGGCAAAGTCTTTGCAGCGCGTCAAGCAGCCAATGATTCAATACGCTAAATGGCTTGACGACATGTTTGTCAAATCATGGAAGGAGTCGGCATGAGTAATATTCGAGAACAGCTGATGGCCAAGACGGCCAATCTTCCGACACCGGCGGACTTCAAGGGCGATGGCAAGAAGGAGAAGGGGTCTCGCGGACCGCAGACAATGCCGGGCATCACGAGCGCGTTGGCTGCCGCTCAGTTGCGTATTCAGGAGCTTGAGGGAAAAGGGATAGCGACTGAGATCGATGTGAGTCTAATGGTTCCTAATCCTTGGCAGCCCCGCCGCCAATTCAATGAAGCAAAGCTGTCGGAACTGGCTCGGTCTATTGCGGAGGTGGGCTTGTTGCAGGCTGCGACAGTACGCAGAGTTGGCGACACATTCCAGCTCGTGGCGGGGGAGCGCCGGTGGCGTGCACACAAGCTGCTCAACAAGGAAAGTATCAAGGCGGTTGTGATTGAGTGCACCGACCAAGATATGGCAGCGCTGGCCTTGATGGAAAACGTTACTCGCGACGACCTAACCGACTATGAGATTGCAATTGCTGTTCGTCGCGCGGAAAGTGAATTCCCCCAGCGTACCCGCCTTGCAAAGGTGATGGGCGTGACCCGCAACGACCTTTACAAATTCTTAGCATTCGACGAGTTGCCAGATTTTGTCAAGCGGGACCTTGACCTTAATCCGTCTCTCTTAGCGGCAAACTCGGCTCAAGAGATCGCCAATACGCTGAAGAAAACTGGAGAGGCGGGCCTAAAGGCTGTTAAGGATTTGTGGCCGCTTGTTGTGAACGGTGAACTCGTTCAGTCTAAGGTAGCTGCGTCTATTAACGCCCAGGTCACTCGAGGGATCTCGGCCGCAGATGCCGGAGGACGAAGCATCTTGAAGATTTTCGCGGGGAAAGTCCAAGCCGGCAGTATCACCAAAGACGTCAAAGGATTGACGATTAAGTTTAAGGCTGGTGTGGTGACTGAGGAACAGGAGAGCTTGCTCCGTGATCAGATTGGAAAGATGTTTTCCATCACCGAGTGATGTTCGAATATGTCGGATGATAATTCGCACGCGGATCTTAAGACGCGGAGTTGGTGGGTTTTTTATTTCCATGCCCCGCTAGGCCTTGAGGGATGATGTTCTTTTCCGAACACTTTCCAACGTGACCGGGGCGTGGCGAGATTGCCCCGTGGACGTGTGAGCTTTTCGATCTGCCAATCTACGACGACTTGGCCTTTCCTTCCCTTAGACTGCTCAGAGTCACCGGTGGAAATGTTCTTTTTAGAACACTTTTTGAGCGATCACCCACGACAGCTACCAAGTCGTCGGAGCTGGCGGCAATCCAGTGCCTCACCAAAATTGCAACACGCTAGAAGATCCTTGCCTCTGATGGCCTAGCGAGGACCGATGCGAGCGAGCGGCCCCACCTCTACTCCACACACGAGCGCGATTCAGAAGGAAGTGTTCTTATCAGAACACTTTGAGGGCGCGCGATTAGGTAATCAGCGGGCCTCCTACGGCTGCCAAAGATGAAACCTACAGGCCCGGCCCGGCTATTGGAGAAACTTATCTGCTGGAGAGTTAGTGCGGACGCGGCGCCTGTCTAATCATGTCAATGACCACCAGATTTAATTATGTCCAGAAGCATCCGGTGCCAGACCTGTTGCAGTCGACAATAATCTGTCCCAGAGGAGAATAAACGGTCCTGTGTTCGTACGGCATTTTCCAGGTGGTTCGGTCCGTCACGCGGATGGCGTAACGAAGAAATTGAAATCGCTCTGCCACGGTCATTGCTTCACAGCCGGAGTTACTAGTTGCACCGTGCGCTGGCATATCCCCTTTCAGTTGAGCTTGCGCGATATTGAGGATTTTCTCTTCAAGCGCGCCTTGGTCGTGACCTACTAGACGATTCAATCCCAGTAGCAAACTCGTTTCAGGCTTTGCTCGCCTAATGAAAGCGCCACGCCGCAAGCGGGGTAGCATCTAGCATGGCGACGAGATGTTCGGCAACGCGTGGTGCGTCGTACCCGCTGTGGAGTAAGGTGGACGTACATGGCACCGAATCGACACCCTAGTGAAAAAGCGACGCGATAGGGCCGACACCAAACGTCTTGCAGAGGCTTGCTGCACTCGAACCCAGTGCCGTGTGAGGCTGTCACCGATCAGTTGCGCAGCGATCCGCCAGCAAAAGCCGAGAACCTGGCGCTTGCGAGCGTGAAGCACCGGTTGTCAAAGCAGCCGCTCGTCTGAACAACCGAGCAGAGAGCCGCCCCGAACGGGCGCGCGAACGCGAGCGGCGCTCGCGCGGCTTTCGCTACATGACACTCATACAGACATTTCTCGTGCTTCAGGTCAATCCAGCAACATTTCGCGCTTAAACGGTGCCTGCTTCGTTCTTGACCTTATCGCAAAAGACGCCCAGCCCGGTTCGTTGCATCGTGCGAATTCACTGAACACACCAAAGAACCGTCGACTCGTTGGTGAGCGATTGTCACGCCGCCTGCTATTCGTGTCACGTTCGGCAAGTTGCCGAATTCAGTGGTGATTGCACACCCGTCAGCTGGGCGTGATCGCTATTCGCGGCCCGCAGCGTATCTGACGAGTACGTGCATGTTGTCCAATGCTCATCCAAACCGCTATCAAGAGCAGGGACTTCCGCGCTGTCGCCGGGGTTGTTAATAGCAGCAGGCGCAAGGAAAAATGGCGGAAGAATACGACGATATGTCACAAACAGGTAGCCTGTGCCGGCACAGCGGCGGCATCTCGGGCTCGCGGGCTTACCGGCGACGATAGATAACACAATGGCTGGCCAGATGGCTGGCGACAATCTCCAAAGCTATCTTTCTAATTCTTCATCGCTCGAAACCCCAGCGCGGCGAACGGGACGCCAGTCCGCAGATGCCTCGTGCGAACCTTCATACAAATCCGTTTCTACTCAAGCCTGATAGATCGTATAAGCATGTTTGTCGGCACATCCGGCTGTGATTGCCCGCCCGCGGTTTGCGGCGCGGGCAGTCTGGCCTGACTAAACAGTGACCGTGGCAAACTTGCAATAGTCCCGATTTGGGACTAAGCTGTGTGCATGAGAATCGTTGCCAAGAAAAATCTTCTGGCTTTCTGTGCGACCCATGCGGCGGCACGCCAATCCTTGCTGGCATGGCATGCGGAAGCGGCCAAGGCCGTCTGGACGAGCCCTCAGGACATCAAAGACCGGTATGCGTCGGCCAGTTTTGTGGGTCACAACCGCGTGGTGTTCAATATCAAAGGGAACGCCTATCGGTTGATCGTGGCACTCGCTTACAGGATTGGCGTGGTCTACATCAAATTTATCGGCACCCACGCCGAGTACGATGCGATCGATGCGGAAACCATCGAGCTGGAGTCGTGATTATGGATATTCGACCGTTACATACTGAGCAGGACTACCACGACGCCTTGAAAGTGATTTCGGCGCTGGTGGACGCGGATCCCGACGTCGGGACGCCGGAAGGCGATCGTCTGGACGTTCTGTCGGTCCTGGTCGAACGTTACGAGGCGCAGCATTTCCCGTTGGACCTCCCCGATCCGATTGAGGCGATCCGCTTCCGGATGGAGCAGGCGGGGCTCACTGCCAGTGACATGCAGCCGTACCTGGGA
>Ga0073928_10011560_pt1 | contig 10276 bp, 12 predicted proteins | sample PaiPotPPA55metaG_FD_76969 | JGI IMG/M metagenome (GOLD analysis project Ga0073928, IMG submission 76969) | Iron sulfur acid spring bacterial and archeal communities from Banff, Canada, to study Microbial Dark Matter (Phase II) - Paint Pots PPA... ... | reverse complement strand
TGTTCCCGATCGACTGGTCGGAGCCGTTCGGTCTGGTGATGATCGAGGCCATGGCTTGCGGTACGCCGGTGATTGCGTTCAACCGCGGTTCAGTACCCGAAGTGATTGACCACGGCGTAACGGGCTACATTTGCGAGGACGTGCAGGGTGCGGTTGGGGCGCTCCAACGCCTGGGCGAGCTCTCGCGCACCGAAATTCGCGCGCAATTCGAACGCCGCTTTAGCGCGAAGACCATGGCGCTGAACTATGTCGATGCTTACACCGCGTTGTTGCAAGCATCGAAGCGCCCGGTACTGCGCCGTGTTGCAGTTGGCTAATTTTCAGCTAATTTTTTTCAAGCGCCTGAACACTGGGCGCTGACTTGATTGGAAACGATGATTGCATCGTTATCCGACACTTTATTGCAAAGCACAAAAAATCCGTCTGAAAGGACGGATTTTTTGTGCTTTGCCTTTCATGCTGACACTTTGCTTCTATTTTTGTCTGCACTATTCGATGCCGCTGCCAAGCGCTTTTACGAATGCGCCTGACTAATCAGGAAGCGCTCGCGGTTCTTTCCCGCGATCCATTTCGGTGGTTTGCCGCGCCCGCTCCAGGTGCTGCCGGACTTGGGATCCTGATAGATCGGGGGTAGCGGCTCCTTCTTCGGTGGCCGGCCTCGCCGGACGACCGACAGCCCCAAGTCCTGGGCCGTGAGCCCATACTCCACAATCTTGCGCCGGATATCCGCAAGTACTGCTTCCAGTTCTGCGCGGCGTGCCTCTTCCGCCTGCTCCTGAAGCTTGGCGATCTGCGCTTTGAGCTCAGTGTATTGCGACATTTTCTCAACCCTTTCTAATAGCCCGCGATTATTGAGAAGCGTAACGGCATCGATTAAAAGATGCAACGTTTGAACATGCAATTGCAAAAAGTCCTAATCCGAATGAGACGAGTCTTGAAACTATAGGGCATTCCTAATAAGAGCTCCCTTAGTTGATGGTGTTTTAACAATTCTTGACAATTAACCGCCAGACTCGGATTACACTGCCTACCCGCCGCAGTGGTCCGTACAAATAGTCATGGTCACAAGCGCTGGAATTGTTTCGGTTTTTTATATACTTTTAGGACTTCGAATCATGCGATTAGGACAGCGCCTCGGCGCAGAAATGTTTGGTACGTTCTGGCTCGTGCTGGGCGGCTGCGGCAGCGCAGTGCTCGCGGCGGGTTACCCTCAACTCGGTATCGGCTTCGCGGGTGTGGCGCTCGCATTCGGCTTGACCGTGCTCACCATGGCCTACGCTATCGGCCATATTTCGGGTTGCCACCTGAACCCGGCGGTGAGCGTCGGTTTGACGGTCGCAGGGCGTTTCCCGGTCCGCGACCTGCTTCCGTACATTGCCGCCCAAGTGGTCGGCGGCGTGATTGGCGCGTATGTCTTGTCGGTGATCGCCAGCGGCGCGCCGGGCTTCGACCTCGTTGCCAGCGGCTTTGCCACCAACGGTTACGGCGATCATTCGCCGGGTCATTACGCCATGATCGCCGCGCTCGTGTGCGAAGTCGTCATGACGTTCTTCTTCCTGTTTGTCATCCTGGGCGCGACCGACAGCCGCGCACCGGCAGGGTTCGCGCCAATCGCCATTGGCCTGTGCCTGACGCTGATCCACCTGATCTCGATTCCGGTCACGAATACCTCGGTGAACCCGGCGCGTTCCACCGGCCCGGCGTTGTTTGTGGGCGGCGCGGCAATGGAACAGCTGTGGCTGTTCTGGGTGGCGCCGATCATCGGCGCGGTCATCGCTGGCGTGGTTTATCCGTTGCTGACCGGTGCGAAAAAGCAGGCGCTTGCTGCGGCCTGAATTAAAAAACGGTGAAAGCCGATAAAAAACGGGCGCTCGACGCCCGTTTTTTTATTGCCCAATTCGTTTGTATCGGGTCCGTACAGCCGATCAATATGAATAATCTGCGACAAATGTAATGGCGGCTTACGGTCTGCGGGGGTATTAAACGTCAATTTACTTATGCCGGGCTGAGGAAATGTCCGACAAGCGATAGCTGACAGGACTTTGCGGGTATTTACTCCACGGACAAACCCTGACTTCAACTTTCGCCATACTTTCATCTGCTAACAACTCGTCGATACCCGTAAAACGGTCATTGCGTAGATTGGAGTCATGCGACACGCGTCGCCCTAAAAGGAGAACACCATGAAACGCATCGTCACTCATTTGCTGGTTGCCGCCGGTCTTGCAGTGGGCGCGGTTGGCGTCGCACAGGCTCACACGGATATCTCTGTAGGACTGTCGCTCGGCGTGCCCGGGTATGTGCAGCCTGCACCGGTTTATGTCCAGCCCGCGCCGTTCTATCGCGCGCCGCCGCCCGCCTGGGGTCATCGCGATGACCGCTGGGGCGGTCCGGACCGCGGACGCTGGAACCGCACCGGCTGGGATCACGGCGGATACGGTCGTGACGGCTGGAATCGTCGAGGATAAGTGACGCGAGTTGTTGAGGTTTGCCAAGGGTTGTTTGAGCAAAGGGAGCGGCCGGTATAGGCGGCTCCCTTTTTCCTTCTATTCCCTCCGTCCCGGCACCGCGGACGACCGCGGTCGCAATGACGGACTCCGCCCTTTTATTCGTCAGCGCGCCGGCGCGGCAAGTTCATCCGTCATGCCGAATAACGCGCGCAGTTGATGCGCGACGCCGGCCTCGAAGTTGTTGCCGGTCCGCGGGACATTTGGCAGACGCTTTACCAGCGCCGGATTCGCGTTGTTCATCATGAACGGACGGCCCGCCGTTTCGAGCAGATCGATGTCGTTCATGTTGTCGCCGAAAGCGACGCAATGCGCAGTGTCAATATCGAGTCGGTCCAGCACGAACTGCAATGCCCGCCCCTTTGACACATCCGATGTCTTCACCTCCAGGCAATCCGGCATCGAATAAGTGACGTAGATCGAATCGCCGAATTCACGTTCGAGATTCGCCGAAGTCACCTTGAGATCGTCCGGCTCGCCGATATACAGCACCTTCGCAATGTTCTCGCCGTCGAGCTCACGCAGGTCCATTACGTCATAGTCGAAACCCGAGTCCTGATGAAGTACCAGCAATTCAGGTGCGTGGCGGTCGATCAGCCAGGCGTCGTCGGCGAAGAGATTCACGATCACGCGCTCGCTTCCCGCCAGATCCGGCTGAACGAGACGGCGCACAACCGCTGGAGCGATGTCACGCGCGTAAATACGCTCATTGTCCGGCGCATGAATGCGCGCGCCGTTCGACGTGATCAGATGAGCGTCAATGCCGAGCACTTCCCGAATCCCGACCACATCGCGATAATGCCGCCCCGTCGCGATGATGAAACGCACGCCGCGCGCTTCCAGTTCGCGGACCGTTTCGACGGTGAACGGGTCGACCTGGTGGTCGTTGTTGAGCAAGGTGCCGTCGAGATCGGTAGCGATGATGGAATACATGGGAAGCGCTTTCCTTTAAGCCGTTAGGAACCTGACATTTTAGCCCCCATGGAGCGATTTTCGGCTCGCAGCCTGGCGAGCCAGTTGCAGCGCGCCTGAAGCGGAGTCCGCTAGCGGCTGGCGTAACCGGCCGCGGAGCTCTTCCGGCACGAATGGCTCCAGTGGCACGGCCAGGCCGCCGCATAGCGCCACCGGCAAAGCGTGATCCTGGTCCAGCGCCGACACCATTTTTGCGATCTCACGCCCCGCTTCCTCCAGCAGACGCGCCGCGAACGGATGGTTTCTGTGCTCGAACACAGTCGGCGCCAGCGTCGCATAACCCGTTTGGTTCGCCGCGGACAGCCATACGACGAGGCTGTCCCGATCGGTCGCGTCCGTGCGCTCGAGCAACGCCGTGGACCAGTCGTCGGCAGGTGCCCGACCGTCCAGCACGTGCTGCAAATGGGCGGCCGCCCGCAAACCCAACCAGGCTCCGCTCGCCTCGTCGCCGCTCGGAAAACCATAACCCCCTGCGATCCTGAACTGACCGCTCGCGTCCAGCGACGCGGCAATGCTGCCCGTTCCCAGCGCCACGATCACGCCCGGCTCGCCTCCATGCGCGCCGAGCAACGTGGTGAAGGCGTCGCTTTCGACGGCCAGCGCGCATCCATCCGGCGCTGTTGCGTGAAACTGCGCCAGCCACCCCGTGTGATTCACGCCCGCAAGACCGCAGCCGAGCGCACATGCACGCCACTCGAACGGCAAGCCCGCTGTTTCAAAGGCGCCCGCGCACGCCGCTTCGATAGCATCCCACGCTCGTTCGACGCCGAGCGCCAAGCCTGACGGGCCTCCCGTCGCACGTGCCAGTTCGATGCCGTCTGTGTCCGCCAGAACGACGCGCGTACCGCTGCCGCCGCCGTCGACGCCTATCAGGTACTTGTGTGTGTAAGTTGAAGTTGTCATGTCCGCAAGCTTAACGGCACGACCCGTGCGCCGCCACTCAGCCGAATGGGGTATGCGGTGCCACCGCACGGCCAGTGCATCGGGCAAGCTTCTGCCATGAGCTGGCTGACATTGAAGCCCGGCGTCAGCATCAGGCCAATGCCTGCAGGGAGCCGCCACGCGACGGCCCACCAGAGAACCAGACCGATCGGCCGACTGTTCTCGCCTTGTCCTTCCGCCTATGCTGGTCAAACGCCAACTACGCATTCCCAGAAGCCGATATGACGAACCCGAAAAAAAGCAGCCCGGATAACAGCACCGAGCCCCACCGCTGCGGCTGGGTAACAACCGAAACACTCGCCCGCTATCACGATGAAGAGTGGGGCGTGGCGTCCCATGACGATCGCCATCTGTTCGAAATGCTCGTGCTGGAAGGCGCACAGGCCGGGCTGTCATGGTCCACGATCTTGAACAAGCGCGAGGGTTACCGGGCTCTGTTCCATGACTTCGACATTGACCGGGTGGCCGCTTTCAGCGAAGACGACGCAGCCCGGCTGCTGCTCGACACCCGCATCGTCCGCAATCGCGCAAAGATCTCGGCGGCGGTCGCCAACGCGCGCGCCGTGCAGCGCATCCAGGCGGAACACGGCTCGTTCGCGAATTTTGTGTGGTCGTTCGTCGGCAATACGCCTATCGACACCCCACGCGCAACCTATGCACAAGCGCCCGCCTCCAACGAAATCTCCGACGCCATGAGCCGTGCCCTGAAGAAATACGGCTGCAAGTTCATCGGAACAACCATCTGCTACGCGTTCATGCAGGCAACCGGCATGGTCAACGACCATGAGGCTGCCTGTTTCTGCCGGTTCCGCGACAACGCGGCCGTCCCCAAACGAGAATCCGCCAAGCGTCGAACAAATTAGATAATTTGCTCCACTGATTTTCGCAACGTACATTGCGTTTTCGCAACATTTTTCGCGGTTTCATCGCTCATCAGGGAAAATCCTGACGATAGCGGTACCTGCGGGGTGAATCACGCTCTGAAGCCTTTACTACAAAGCCTTTACGAGGATTCTGCCCCTGTGCAGGAAGGCGGGCATCATGTCAAAATTGCGGCCAACCGCACATAGCGGCACTTTTTTACCGGAAAGAACCGCTATAAATACGTTGTAAGCGGCTTTTTTCCAGCGAATCGGATGACTCTGGAACGGCTGTCGCTTCGTACCGCTTACCAAGCGTATTCAGACCTTATGAACGATCGCGGCGAGACAGACACGCCGGCGACATAACGCGGTTTTATGTGGTCGATCGCGCTTTGCCGACCAAGTCCGCGTCCGATACTGATAACGCTGTTAGATGAACACCCACGAAGCACCGCAGTTGTCGGCGCAGGGGAGAACCAGAATGAAAAACCTCAACTTCTTGACGCACCAGGAAATCTTCGACCGTGCCGTCCATCACCTGTTTGGCCAAGGCCAGGCAGCGTTGTTGCCGCGCGGCGGCGGTGCATATCGCGGGTATTGCGGCGGTTGCCCCGTCGGCAGTTTCATCAAGGCGCGCGATTACATGACCGCCATGGAAGGCGTGCCCATTCGCTACGTCGGCAAAGGGCCGGAAACCGTGCCGCCTTACATGGATGTCGGCGTCGCCGCGCTGAAGCGCGCACTCTTGCGCTCGAATATCAATGTCTACGATCCGACAACCATCGAGCTGCTCAGCTGCCTGCAAAACGTGCACGACGTGTTCGGCAAGTGGGAATGGCGTGAACGCTTTGCGTCCATCGCCCGGCAGTTCAACTTGTCGGCGGATCGTCTTAAATCGGCAGCCTGAGCGCGAAATTGGCAGGGTTCCGCAGGGCTTCGCGAGTCAATCACGCAGGAGAAATGATGACATCGCAAAAGCCCCACGAATGAAGCGAGTCCGCGCTTACGTTGAACTAAAAAACGAGCATCGGACGATGCAACGCAATAGTTAAAGCAACGAGCAATGCAATGTTAACGGCGAGAGACATCTACGAACGCGTAAGCAACCATCTGCTCGCGCAACGGGCTGTATCGGAGGATGAAAACGGTTCGTGCCGGCTACGCAGCGGCAATGGCCGCAAGTGCGCTATCGGGTCCCTGATCGCCGACGAGTTGTATCGGCCGGAGATCGAGGGAGTTGGGATCTCGTACTACCGGCACGCGAAGGACGGCTCGCTGTTGCGCGCGTTGTATGCGTCAGAGGTCAATGCATACGATCCGGAGATCGTCGAATTGCTGATCGAGCTGGAGGAAGTCCACGACGATTTCAGCGTGGACGAATGGCCCCAGCTTCTCGCGCGCGTAGGTGAACGGCACGCGTTTATCTAGGCGCGAGTAAACGCCCAACGAGCGCCCAACAGCCCGGCTGAAACCCCGCCGAGCCCAAGACAAGACGCACAGGCAAAAAGGCAAAAAGGCGGAAGATCCGCTCAACCGGGTCATAGACAACGCCAACAAGCCGAGCCGCAAGGCCGAATAGGGCCGCAACGTAAAAACAGCAAACCGAAGCAATCAAGCAAAACGGCGATGCAACCCTTTCGGGCGGCATCGCCGTTTTGCCTGGTGCAGCCCATCAACCGGGCTGCGACCTGCCAAGACTTAGTGAAGCTTCTTGGGCAGCATCTGGCTGCGCAGACGCTTGCGCAGACGGCTGACTGCGGCCGCTTTCTTGCGCTTGCGTGCCGTCGTCGGCTTTTCATACGACTGGCGTTCGCGAAGTTCGGCGATCAGGCCGTTCTTTTCGATGGTCCGGCGAAAGCGACGGATCGCGACGTCGAACGGCTCGTTTTCTTTCAAAACAATAGTGGTCATGGATGTCCTAAATCGCTGATACGTTTTTCTGACTGCGCGGCGAAGCGTACTGCACAAGGCAACGCCGCGCGCCGGCACTCCGATCGTCCACCCAACAACAGCGGACACGAGCAAAGCGGCCACGGAGGCCGGAAAAGAGAGAGGTGGGATTTCACCGCCGATCACGGCATGCGCAGTCTGTCGAAAACGGAACAGCGCACTTCGGGCCGCCCGGCGTCGCTTAAAAATAGCTTCGCCATCGGGCAAAAATCTCGATTCGGGCGAGATGTTATCAGATCGGCGCCCCGTCGCCAACCCCGCAACACCTGTTTGCGGAGGTTTGCAGAGGGGCAACCCCATGATCATGCGCGTTTTTTACCGCTTTCAGTCCGGATTACTCGCTTCGTCGAGGAGTGCGACGTCTTCTGGCGCCAAAGTAATGCGGGTCGCATGGGCGAGAGTTTCGAGCTGTTTGACCGAAGTCGCGCTCGCGATCGGCGCCGTTACACCCGGGCGCGCGATCAGCCATGCAAGTGCAATTGCCGCCGGCTCCGTGTCGTGACGGTCCGCCACTTTAACGAGCGCGCTCACAATTCTCAAGCCCCGGTCGTTCAGATAACCGGCCACCTTCGCGCCACGTGCACTGTTCTCGGTATCGGTTTTGGACCGGTATTTCCCACTCAGAAAACCGCTCGCCAGGCTGTAATAGGTCACGACCGATACCTTCTGCGCCTTGATAACCGGTTCCAGGTCATTCTCGTAGCCGGCGCGATCATAAAGGTTGTATTCAGGCTGAAGCACCTGATAAGCCGGAATCCCCTCCTTCGCGGATATATTCAGTGCCTCTTCCAGCCTTTCACCGGTGTAATTCGACGCACCAATCACGCGTACCTTCCCCGCCGCAATCAGCTTTTGATATGCGCCGAGCGTATCCACGAGCGGTGTTTTATCGTCGTCGCGATGGGAAAAATAGATGTCGATGTAATCCGTCTTCAGGCGCTTCAGCGAATCGTTCACGGCAGCCTCGATATTCGCCGCCGATAGCCCCGGCCGCGTACTCAGCATGCCAACTTTCGTCGCCAGCACGATCTTGTCGCGCTTGCCGCTCTCCTTGAACCACTTGCCGATGATTGTCTCCGACTCGCCGCCTTGATGGCCGTCGACCCAGGCTGAATAGACGTCGGCGGTATCGATGAAATTAAGGCCGTGGTCGACAAAGGCATCGAGGATGGAGAACGACGTGCGTTCGTCGGCGGTCCAGCCGAATACATTTCCGCCGAAAACGAGCGGCGCGACCTTGAGGTCCGACGTACCGATAGTGCGGTGCTGCATGGGGACTCCCGGGTTGTTATAGACAAGACGTAATAACCGATCGGAAAAGAATACCCGCGAATCCTTTTACTCGCAGGCTGCACGCCCATCGCTATTCCCCCTACAAATCCTTACCTAAGTCCTCAAGTTTTTTTTTCATGAGCCGCTAACCCATGTAGGCGGCCGGCTACCTCGCTCGGAACCGCCAGGCAACAGGACCGTGCAGTAGCCACAACAGCCCTTTTAGTTATCTCAGGAGAAATCCAAATGCTCGGAATTAATAGCAATATCAACTCGCTGGTCGCTCAGCAAAACCTGAACACGTCGCAAAGCGCGCTGTCGCAAGCCATCACACGCCTGTCGTCCGGTAAGCGGATCAACAGCGCAGCAGATGATGCAGCAGGTCTCGCGATCTCGAACCGTATGCAAACGCAGATCAACGGCTTGAACCAAGGCGTTTCGAATGCGAACGACGGCGTGTCGATGATCCAGACGGCATCGAGCGGCTTGGCGCAGATCACCTCGAGCTTGCAAACCATCCGTCAATTGGCGGTGCAGGCATCGAGCGGCTCGCTGTCATCGAGCGACCAGGCAGCGCTGCAGCAAGAAGTGGCGCAGCAAGTTGCTGAAGTGAACCGCGTGGCATCGCAAACGACGTACAACGGCAAGAACGTGCTGGACGGTTCGGCTGGCAACGTGAGCTTCCAGATCGGCGCGAACGTCGGTCAGACGATCGACCTGAACCTGACGCAAAGCTTGTCGGCAGCTTCGCTCGGCGGCGGTATCCCGCAAAAGGGCGCAACGGTTGCATCGATCACGGGCGTCAGCCTGACGTCAGCTGGCGCTGCGGCGGCGGCAGGAACCACCCCCGCCATCACGACGGTCAATGTGCTGGCAGACGGCAACGGCGGCTTTACCTTCACCGACCAGAACAACCAGGCTCTGTCGACCGCCGCTTCCCAAGCCCTGTTCGGCACGAACACGACCGGCTCGACCACGCTGCCATCCCCGCTGACGCTCGTTGGCCAAGGCGCGTTCGCGGCGACGGTTCAAGCAACGGCTCAAGGTACGGCAGCGACCGCGCTCGGTACGATCAGCACGACCAACGGCGCAACCGGCACCGGCACGTATGCGGCCAACAACGCAAGCCTGGGTTCGATTACCGGCGTGAACTTGGCGAGCAACGGCACGACAGCCGCGGCCGGAACCACGGCAGCCATCACGTCGATCAATGTTCTGGGCGATGGCGCCGGCGGCTTCAAGTTCACCGACCAGAACGGCAATGCGTTGAGCGCGGCAGCTTCGGCGGCCTTGTTCACGGTCACGCCGGGTGCCGCAGGTGCAGGTTCGACGATCGGCTTCGTTGCGGGTGGCGCACTGGGTGCAACGGCTCCGACCGGTTTCGGCACAGTGAACTCGGTTGCGGGCAACTTTGGCATCGCTACGGCCAACACGCTGAATACGCCGCCGGCAATCTCGGCAGTCAACGTCAGCACGACCTCCGGCGCGAACGCCGCAATGGAAGCAATCGACAACGCACTCGCAACGGTCAACAACATCCAGGCAACCCTGGGTGCTGCTCAAAACCGTTTCACGTCGATCTCCTCGGCACAGCAATCGCAATCGACCGACCTGTCGGGCGCCCAGTCGCAAATCACCGACGCGAACTTCGCACAAGAAACGGCTAACCTGAGCAAGGCGCAAGTGCTGCAACAAGCGGGTATCTCGGTGCTGGCGCAAGCCAACTCCAACCCGCAGCAAGTTCTGAAGCTGCTCCAGTAATAGTCTCGT
>Ga0073928_10011559_pt1 | contig 10277 bp, 10 predicted proteins | sample PaiPotPPA55metaG_FD_76969 | JGI IMG/M metagenome (GOLD analysis project Ga0073928, IMG submission 76969) | Iron sulfur acid spring bacterial and archeal communities from Banff, Canada, to study Microbial Dark Matter (Phase II) - Paint Pots PPA... ... | reverse complement strand
TCGCCCGCGTCCATCGCATCCCGCGCCCAACGTCCGTGACGATCGCGATACGCCCCTCTAGCGGGTGCGGGATAACGACGGACGGTGAAGTGATTTGCGGCAGTGGAAAACCAAAATATTTTTGCAAGGGGGGCTGGACAAGGCATTGAGTGATTTGCCCGTCGAGGCAACAGGAACGCCCGAAAGATTATTCCGGGCCCCTCAATTCGCCGGCGAACCACCTGACCGCATTGGACTTGATCGGGTCCGGTACCGCACGGGTTTCGGCCGCTATGCCCGACAGGGCAGCCGAGTAGCTCGCGTTATGCCGCGGCCAAAATCCGCGAAAAGCGATCATGAAAACAGAAGGCCCCGAACCAGTCGGCGCCTTTTCGCATGACGCGAAGCGCCCACTCTCAACGAGAAGCCGCAGTTAGTATCCCTGCTGCGCGCTGAGCTAGCAGGTCTTTAGCTGCAAGTGTTGTATGCAGGTACACGTCGTCGAGGGCGTGTATTTGACGTCATAGTATGGAAAGCTCGAGTTGTTCGTTGAACAGCGCGGGAACAGGTAGTAGCTGTCGCGAAGGTTTACGGTGCCGGTGATCGTGTAACCGGCATTGGGTGTGTAGGCGTAGGACGCTTCACCCAGGATAAACGAGACATTATTGTTTGCGGTTCCGGTGAGCGATGAGGGTAATGATATCACCTGATTGACCGACCTTCCCGTTCCAAATGTCGTTCCATTATACGATCGGCTCCACTGCACCGTGGCGTTGCCACCGCTATCCGTGGAGACTTCGGACACCGTAATCGTGATCAACGAGTTGCCACTGCTGTCAACGACCGGATACGGCGCCATGATTGCCGCTGAAGCGCTAAGAACGGTTTGCATCTGGGCCGCGCTGATCTGCGTGTATTGCGAAACCATATCAGCCACAGAGTGCGTGGCTTCGGTGACCTTGACGTTGATCGCCATCCCGCTGCTGAGTTCGACGCCGCCGACGTAGAGCACCAGCATGAATGGCATCAACATGGCGAACTCCACCGCTGCCATGGCTTTGGTATCGATCCACAGTTCCCGTGCGCGAAATGACAGGCTGGTCATGGGCAAACCTTCTAGGAGGACGGCTCATTCTGGAAAGCGGCAGTCGCCATGATCAGACAAGTGCCGTTGGCTTGAACTGAGGGACAGAAACCGAAACGCCCCAGGAAGATCGGCCATAGATACATCACCCGAACGACGACAGGGTCGCCCGCGTTCCCGGGATTGAATTGCCAGGTATTCGAGACTTGTCCCGAGCCGTTGTAGGTTAATGTGGGGGTAGATGTATTTGCTGACGACAACGCAGTCGGGACCTGCACGTCGACCATCAAACCATTGCAATTGAAAAGGATGACGACCTGGCTGCAGACGGTCTGTTGAAATGCGGCCTGGGTCAGCTGCTGCGACTGCACCTGCCCGGTCAGAATTTGGCGGCCCGATAGCTGCACCACCGATTCGAGCAGTTCTTGCGCGAAGAAGACCAGAAAGGTCTGAACGATCGCGGCGATAAGCCCGAGAAATGGCCCGGCAACCAATGCGAACTCGACCGCCGTGGCGCCCCTTTTGTCCTTGATAAAGGAGGCGCAACGATTGCGATGCCGTTTTCCCGATGCGATTTCAACTTCAGCCATTTCAACCTCAGCCATTTCAACCTCAGCCATGGCGTTTTTCCTACTGCGTGAGGCTGGCGGTGCTTGACGCGACTTTGATGAACAGGTTCGTCAGCGCTGCCGAGATGTCGCCGCCGGTTTGAACGTCGGCGAACAGGCCGGGCGATGCGCATGATTGCAGATTCTGCTCGATCTGGCCGGTCGAGGAGGTAGGGTTGTTGAACTGCGCTATGTGGCTATTGTACCAGCTGTCGGTCGGGAGCTGCAGATATTCCGTGTAGAGTATCGCGATGCGGATGCCGCGGTTCTTGATGGTTGTGCATATCGCCGGGTTGAGTGGCTGCTGGCACCGATATTGTGAGCCGACCGTCTGAAGGGTGGCGCTCGGGTTGCAGGCCGAACTGCTCGAGATGATCATGTCGTCGACCCCGTCGGTGACGAGGAACACCACCTCTCCCGGGGTATCTCCTGCCGTATTGCTGCCGAGGCCGGGGGTGGGCATGATGCCGTTGATGCTCGTCAGCGCGCCTTCGATGTTTGTTCCATAGTCGGTGGTGCAGCTCGACGACACGACGCAGTTCTGGTGGTCGACCGTGAAGAGCTGAATGTGGCCAACGGACAGTCCCGCGACAGACGGGGTTGTCAGCGACTGCAGCGTGTTCAACTGGGTGTCGAAAGTGTAGAGGCCCGCTTTATAGGTGGTGTTATTTAGAGCCGACATACACTGCATGACGCCGCCCGAGACTGACTGCGGGCACGCCGACCACGAGACCAGCAACTGATTGACGGCATTCACCACCAGATCGATACGCAATGTGATTGAGTTGTTGCGCGCGACGGTGAGGTTATCGACGCTTGAAGAGCTTGCACCGCTGTCGAGGTTGGGGTGCGTTTCATGGCAGGCGAACCCGCAGTTCGCCGAGGGTGATGGCTGGTGTGCGGTGGCGGTGATCAGGTTGTTGATATCGGCCTGGGTCGCTGCAATCGCCATCGACGGCGAGTCGTCCAGCACCAGATAGAAGTTCAGGTTAGGCGCGCTCGATGCCTTCGCCGTCGACGAGCCCCTGATCGGCCAAGCCGGGCTGCCAAGCAAAATAGGGAAGTTATTGATGGAGTTGGCGTTGTATGAAACCGTGATGGTGCGCCCGAGTCCGACATCGGTGATGGTGATGGTCGGCGACGGGATCGAGCTCAGGCCGGGAAGGGAGTTCGCGGTCGCTGAGAAGACGGCCGCTGCGGTCGCCTGGGCAACAGAATCGGGTTGGGTCAGCATCGCGGGCCTGATGGCCGCGATTGCGGCCGCGTCGGTGGCCGCGTTCAACTGCGCTTGCTTGCGCAAGGCCTGGGTATAGTCCAGCGCCATCCCCAGCAAATAGATGCAAGGCACCATCGTGATCGCGAACATGATCGCGACGTTGGCCTTCCGGTCCATGAGGAGGCTGGAGAAGCGCGTCGTCAGAAAATTCACAAATCGAAATTTCGGCATGGTCCGTAAGATCCCTGGAGCCAATTGCTGCCTGGAACAACTCGACGGGGAACTCTGACCGATGCTCTCTTAAACAACGCTTACTCTGACCCCTGAAAAGGCACGGTAATGCTGATATTGGTAAAGCCGGGCTTGATGCGGATGTTAATGGCTCGTTAATCAGACACCGCGAAGGCGGCCGATTATCTCAAGGTTTGCCGCGAAACGCGTCACGCCTGGCACCCGGGTCCGGCTTGGCCGGTCCGAGCACAAGCCGATCGTGGATGGGAAAAGATCGGGGGTACTTCTCACGTGGCTTCATGGTTCGAGACGCGCATCGTAGCCAAGTTTACGCAGGCTACGTACACTTGCCTGCGTGACGCGCTCCTCACCATGAGGTCTGAGACCTCGGCCCGAGGGTCTGGGGCCTCATCCTGGGGAGCCCGCTCTTGCGGGCGTCTCGAAGGATGAAGCCAACGAGGAAAACGCCTTAAACAAATCGGCAGCCTGAAAAAGCCGCCGATCGTTGATGTCGGCCGTGCGAGGCGTTAACCCGACGGGCCGGTATCGGCGATGATCGGGCCGAACAGTTCCCAGCGCTCGCCGTTGAACTTCATCATCTGCATCTGCTTGTTGATGCGGTAGTCGGTCGGCGACGTATTGATGGTCATGCCGGGCAGCGCCAGGCTGGCGGTGAAGTTCTTCAGACTGGTCGCCTGCCGCATGATGTTTTCACGGGTGAGATCGTCGCCGCACTGGCGCAGGATCTGCACCAGCAGTTCGGCGGTCGAATAGCCATAGGTGTTGACGGTGTTGAGCTTATCGCCTTCCGGATAATATTTGTCCATGAAGGCAAAATAGGCCTTCAGGCCGGGATCGTCCTTCCACTGCGGGTCACCCGGGTCCTTGCCGTAATTGGTGCTGATGATGTCCTTTGAGATATCGAGACCGGCCGGCTTCAGCGTCGCCGACACCGGGCTGGCATTGATGTCGAGGATGTGGACCGGCTTCCAGCCGAGGTCGGCGACCTTCTTGATGGCCTGCGCGGCAAATCTCGGCGTCGAGGCATCGTAGAGCAGATCGGCACCAAGCGATTTCAGTTTGACGATCTGCGAATCGATAGTCGGATCCGAAAGCTCATAAGACACCTCACCGACGATCATCGTCGCGGCCTTGTCGCCGAGGCCGCTCTTCAGGCCGGCAATGTAGTCGCGGCCGAGATCGTCGTTCTGGTAGAGGATACCGATTTTGGCATCGGGGTGGCTTTTCAGAATGTACTGCGCGTAGATCCGGCCCTCGGACTGATAGTTGGGATTGAACGCGATGGTCCAGGGCGCGTTTTGCGGATCCGAGAAACGCGACGCTCCGGTGGAGGCCAAGAGCTGCGGCACTTTCTTGGCGTTGAGGTACTTCTGAACGGCCGCATTCGAGGGCGTGCCGATGATCTGGAAGGTGAACAGAACCTCGTCGCCTTCGACCAGCTTGCGCACCTGCTCGACCGCCTTTGGCGGGCTGTAGGCGTCGTCATACTGAATGAGGTTGAGCTTGCGGCCGTTGATGCCGCCTTGATCGTTGATCATCTTGAGATAAGCGGCCTGGGTCTTGCCGATACCCGCATAGGCCGATGCCGGCCCGCTGAACGGCACCGTCTGGCCGATCTTGATCTCGGTATCGGTGGCGCCTGTATCGTATTTTTTCTGCGCTGACGCCGGCGATACGGACAGCGCGATAACCATCGCTGCGCCGGCGAACAGATGTAAAATGCCGTTCCTCATATCGTTGCGCTCCCTCATGCGTATGATCGCGCCGATGATCTTGTCCGGCGTTCATTTTGCATGAGCCGGCGTCATCGTTCGCAAGATACTGGGGGAAAAGACAGGGCAATGCAAGAAAGACATGGCATGCAAGACAGTGCCAAGTGCCGGGCAAAAAGCGTGAACGCCGACGTTGCGCAACGCGGTCGTCACCCTGTCATCGGTATCATGAGATGACATTTGCCGGCGCAGACCGGACCGATGTGCTATCATCGGCGTCGCGCAGGACTTTTGTCACACCGCTTTTGTCGGACCAATTTTGTCACACCACTCCTTGTCACACCGCGGCACTTGGCCAGATGGGTGTTCAGATGATCACAATTCCAGAACTGGTCGCGGACTCTTTGGCATCGTTCCTGACTTCGGAAACCAAAAGCCGGTTCGGCTCGTCACATGCTCGCCTCGCCGAGGTCCTTCCTTTCGCGGCCCGGCTGACACTGGACTGCATCGGCAACAGCGACGCTCTGTATCACAATATCGAGCACTCGATGCTGGTGACGCTGGCCGGGCACGACATCCTGATGGGACGAAATATGCTGCGGGCGACCACCGCCGGCGACTATGCGAATTTCATCCTGGCCTGCCTGAGCCATGACATCGGCTATGTGCGCGGAATTTTGCAGGGCGACGACCATGAGTCCTATGTGGCGGATCTCAGCGGCCGTACCGTTCGCCTGCCACGCGGATCGTCCGATGCGGCACTCGCGCCCTATCATGTCGATCGCTCGAAACTGTTCGTCGCCGAGCGCCTCGACGACGCCGAAGTGGTCGACGCCGGCCGGATTGCGCGCGCCATCGAATATACCCGCTTTCCCTATGCATCGTCCTCGAACGATGACCTGGTCGAGGAAGAAGGCTTGTTGCTGCGCGCGGCCGATCTGATCGGTCAGCTCGGCGATCCCAACTACCTGAAGAAAGCCAATGCGCTGTTCTACGAATTCGAGGAAATCGGTTTGAACAAACAGCTCGGCTACGATACGCCCGCGGACGTGGTCTACAAGTACCCGCAGTTCTACTGGAAAAACGTCGCGCCGCAAATCCAGACCGCGATCCGCTATCTCAATGTCACGTCCAGCGGGCGGCAGTGGATCGCCAACCTTTACGGCAATGTCTTCCGCGCCGAGCGCGACCTCAACCTGTCGGGCCCGCAACCGTGACCGGGTTGCCGTTGGGCTGCGATCTGCAGCGCCGGAGATTTATCACCTTGCTTGGCAGCGTAGCGGCTGCATGGCCGCTGTCAGCCATGGCCGACAACATCATGCGGGTCGCGGTGCTCGATGCGGAATCGCGATCGATCCGAACGATTACAACTGCTCCCGACCTCGCCCTCTTCAGTAAACTCTGGGCTACCCGCGCGAAGGTGAACGCCAACACAGCGCTGCAACCCGCCTACAAGATTGTTATTCAACAGAGCGACCGCCGCAGCGAACGCTGGCTCTACGATCCTGCGGGGATCGTGCAAGTGCTCTCCATTTGGAAGACACCCGTCTATCGGCTGCCATCGCCAGAGGGGTTCAATGAATTCCTCGGCATCAAAGCTGCTTCCGGCACGGGAGATTCTCCGTGACCAGTATTCACCCGTTTCGCCGAATGTTTCGCAATGTTTCCAACCACACCACATCCGGCGGTTGCGCTTGAGAAGTTAAGCCTTTGCGGCCTAGCATTGCCGCATTGCCTTCCGATTCGGCATGCGGCTCGCGGAAACAGGCCCGACCGAGCGGCAGCAGCCGCATCGATCAAGATCCTTGAAACGCCAACAAAGGGGGCGCGGGATGATCTGGACGTCAACCAATCTTGTGATTCAAATTGTTACCGGTGTGCTGGGCGCGCATTTTGCGGCCAGCGCCGCCCACGAACACGGCTTCGGATTTTTCGGTCACACTATCGTTGGCGCGATCGCCGGCGCCTTGAGCGGCTATTTCCTGCAAAAGCTCGCGGTCACCGTGGTCACGGCGAGCGGCAGCCTGAATGAGGTCGACGCCGCCGACAATGCCGTCCTGCAGGGCCTCACCGGGCTCGCGGCCGGCGGCTGCCTGATGCTGGTCGTGGGTTTTATCAAGCACAGCATTGAGAAGCATCAAGCCGAGAAAGATCAGCCCGAGAAACATTAGAAGAGGGCGGATCGTGTTTAGCCTCGGGCTCCGCAAGCCGGCGCGAGATCGATCGAGATCAAATCAAAACCCGCAAGCCGGTAAACCATCCGGCAACCTATAGATGCTACCGCGTCGGCCGGAAAATCCGCGCGACGCTCCCAGGGGGACGCATGCTTCGAAACGGCAGTTATTCCGCTTGGTACAGAACACGGCTGAGAGAAGGAACAGGCATTGTCGTGCTGAACGACGGCAAGATCACGGGTGGTGATGCCTCGCTCGCCTATACCGGGACCTACTTCCAGAACGGCGATCAATTTTCGGCCGTGATTACGACGTGGCGGCACACGCCAGGCCCGCCGTCGGTTTTTGACATCGACAATGTCGATTTGACGCTGACCGGTACATCCGCGCCGACGACGGCATCGTGCACCGGGATCGCCAAACAAGCACCAAGCCTCGCCTTCGAGGCCACGCTTGTCCGTATGGCAGATTGACCGGGATCGCCTCCCAGCTGACGCCGGAATAGATGTTCCGCATACCCGCGATCCGTGACACCATGAGACAACGATCAAGGGAGGGACTTGAGATGGCTGAGATCACGGGTCAGGATTTACGGGCGCTGCTTCAGGCGCAACGTGCGGCATTCATGGCGGAGATGCCGGTCAGCCTTGCCGTGCGCAAGGATCGCATGCAACGCACGATCAGGTTGTTGGTCGAGAATGGCGAGGCCTTGTGCGCGGCGCTGTCCGACGATTTCGGACATCGCAGCCGCGAACAGTCGATGCTGGCCGACATCGTCGGCCCGATCCGCACCTTCAAGCATGCGATCAAGCACGTCGATGGCTGGGCGCGCAACGAGAAGCGCAAGCTCGACTTTCCGCTCGGCCTGCTCGGCGCAAAAGCCTGGATCGAATATCAACCCAAAGGCGTGGTCGGCGTGATCGCGCCGTGGAACTTTCCGATCACGCTGACGATGGGACCGATCGCGGGCGCGTTCGCCGCGGGCAACCGCGTGATGGTGAAATCCTCGGAATACACCCCGCGCGTCGCCGCACTGCTGGAGGAACTGGCGCCGCGTTACTTCGCCCGCGAGGAACTGGCCTTCATCTCCGGCGGCCCCGAGACCGGCAAGGCGTTTTCCGCGCTGCCGTTCGATCACCTCATCTTCACCGGCGCCACGGCGATCGGACGTCACGTGCTGCACGCCGCGGCCGACAGCCTCACCCCGGTCACGCTGGAGCTTGGCGGCAAATCGCCGGCGCTCGTCGGGCGCAGCGCCAACGTCGCCCAGGCGGCCGAGCGGATCACGGCCGGCAAGATGATGAATGCGGGCCAGATCTGCCTCGCCCCCGACTATCTGTTGGTGCCGGAGGAGCAGGAGGACGCGGTCGTCGGGCAAATCAAGCAGGCGGCGGCCAAGCTCTATCCGACGCTATTGTCCAATCCCGATTATACCTCGGTGGCGAACGAACGGCATGTCACGCGCCTCAACGGCTATCTCGACGATGCCCGCGCCAAGGGCGCCGACGTGGTCGAGGTCAATCCGGCAGGCGAGGATTTCGCGGCGTCCAACGGGCAGAAGATGCCGCTCTATCTGCTGCGCAACGTCAAGGAAGACATGACGGTGATGCGGGAGGAGATCTTCGGCCCGATCCTCCCCATTATGCGCTATCGCAAGGTCGACGAGGCGATCGACTATGTGAACCGCCACGATCGCCCGCTCGGTCTGTATTATTTCGGCGCGGACCAGGCCGAACAGCGCCAGGTGCTGGATCGCACGGTATCCGGCGGCGTGACGGTCAACGACGTGGTGTTCCACGCCGCCATGGACGACCTGCCCTTTGGCGGGATCGGACCGTCGGGCATGGGCAGCTATCACGGCGAGGATGGCTTCAAAACCTTCAGCCATGCGCGCAGCGTCTACAAGCAACCGAAGATGGACGTGGCAAAGCTCGCAGGCTTCAAGCCGCCCTACGGCGCTGCGACCCGCAAGGCGATCGCGCGCGATCTGAAGGTTTGATTCGCCGCCTGACTGACCCAAAATCGGCGAAGAAATTGCCGGTATTCGGCGCCGTGCCGAATGCCCTCACGCAGGAGGTTGATCGTCTCCCTCCGTTTGATTGAGCCGCCCCTTTGCCGAACGGCGCTTGCCTGACGCCTCATGCAACTGGCCAGCAAGGCCGAGGCCATAGGCCGGCATGTTGTTATAAACGCTTTCGTACTCACCGGCGCGAACGAGATATGTCTCGTGCCAGATACCCACGTCGCCATTGCTGGCAACCGCCCGGTTGAAAGCCTTCCATGCCGGAAGATGGGCGCGCGACGAATCCGTTGAATAGGCATGAAGGTGGTCGAAGCTGCGCCAGTACTGAACGACCATCGCGCTGCGCGGGCCGAAATGGGTCCGGGCGTGCAGCAGGCCAGCGCCCGGGTTCTTTGCAAGTTCGATCAACATGCGAGGCATCGCCGCAAACACCGGTCCCCATTTCCAGACTTTCCAGAACTTGTTGATGCGAAATCCGATCAGGAAGACAACAAAATCGCCTTCGATCTCCGCCGTCATCCGCGCATCGATAATTCCGGCCATGAGCCCGCCCTCGATCTGCACGCAGCGTAGTCTGGAGGTAGTGGTTTGAACACACCCGTCGCGGAGGGAAGACGGCCCGCCGACTATGCCACCCAAAACGCCGGCAGCGTCGGCTCCAGTCTGCCGCCGATCCGCACCGGCATAGACGCGGACTGCCTAAAATCAAAAGATTTCGACCCAACTTCGGGAACCGGTACTGTACCGGCGAGCCCGAAGTCAGGCCGATACCCGCTGCGGCAGGCCAGCGTTGCGAAAAATCCGCTCACTCCCCAGATGCTCCTTGCGCGATAAGGGTATTCGTCTCGTTGACGCATCCGCTGCGCGCGGCCGGTGCACTGGAGGACGATATGGCAATGACGCTGACCATCAATGGCGAGCAGAAATCCTTTGACGCTCCCGCCGAAATGCCACTGCTCTGGGTGCTGCGCGACATTTTCGGAATGACCGGAACCAAATTCGGCTGCGGCATCGCGCAGTGCGGCGCCTGCACCGTGCATATCGACGGCAAGCCGGTACGCTCCTGTGTTCTGCCTGTTAGTGCCGTGCGCGATCGCAACGTCACCACGATCGAAGGCGTGGGAGCTTCGCCGGCCGGCGCGAAAGCACAGAAAGCCTGGCTCGACCTCGAAGTGATCCAGTGCGGATGCTGCCAGTCGGGCCAAATCATGTCGGCTGCGGCACTGCTT
>Ga0073928_10011558_pt1 | contig 10278 bp, 8 predicted proteins | sample PaiPotPPA55metaG_FD_76969 | JGI IMG/M metagenome (GOLD analysis project Ga0073928, IMG submission 76969) | Iron sulfur acid spring bacterial and archeal communities from Banff, Canada, to study Microbial Dark Matter (Phase II) - Paint Pots PPA... ... | reverse complement strand
TCAGTGGGCCGGCGGCGCTGCTCGCCGTGGCAGTCATCGCCGTCGCGCTGATGACTCCGCACCGGACTCCGCTGCGCACCGGAGATCAGGACTCTTACACACCCCGCACCACTGCGGGCTCCGGCGGCGAGACGATCAGGGTTCGGATGAGCCGGCCTGCGGGTCCGTCTCCAGCGAGAGGTGGGCCAGGTCCGAGGGCGGCGCGGATGTGAAGGACCAGAACGGCGCGGCGAATCCGTCGGCGAGCGCGGCCGGGGCATCGGTGAGGTTCATCCGTTCGCGCAGGCGGCCGTAGAAGTCCGTCGGGCCGAGCCGGACGGCGCGCAGGCGGCGCTGCGCCGCGTAGACGCCGATCCAGTCCCCAGGCTCGAGCAGTCCACGTAGTTGACCGTCGATGCTCACCGCGGCGCGGCCGGACCGTTCCAGGATTCGCAGCCCGACGGCCTCGTCGGGACCGGTGACGACCGTCCTGTTGAACGCCATATGCGGGGCGACGGGCGTGAAGACGAGAGCCTCCGCCCGGGGCGAGACGACGGGCCCTCCGGCAGCGAAACTGTAGGCCGTCGAACCGGTCGGCGTGGCGACCAGCAGCGCGTCGGCGGAGTACGAGGCGAGCAGCCGGCCGGAGACGTACACCCCGACAGACACCTGACGATCCCGGGAGAGTTTCTCCACCACCACGTCGTTGACCGCGGTGACGTTCAGGGGGATACCCCACTCGTCGTCCGCTTCGTCATCGACGCGCACTTTGGGCGCGGGCAGCAGTGGTCCACGGCCGTAGGTCGACGCCCACTCCTCCATCTCCCGCGGCATCTCGAGGTAACGCGAGACGCGCACTGTCAGCAGCATGCGGCTGTCGATCCTGATCTGCTCTTCGTGTACGGCGTCGAGTGCCGTGAGCACCGCCGACGACGGCACCTCCGTCAAGAAGCCCACGCGTCCGAGATCGACGCCCAGAAGCAGGGCGTCGTTAGCTGCGGCCAGTCGCGCGCCACGCAGGAACGTGCCGTCCCCGCCTAATGTGACGATCAGATCGGGATCGCCCGCGGCCCGCATCTCCTCGGCTGCGTCGCGCCGCCGACGCTCGTCCCAGACATCGATGTCCACGCACTCCACGTCATGCGCGGCGCACCACGCACGTACGCGATCGGTCGCGCCCGCGGCTTCCTCTCGTCCGCTGTGCACGACCAGACCGATCCGATGGACCGTCATCTCAGCCTCCAAGTCCCACGTCGCTGTGACCAGTCGATCACAGCGACGCCCGGTTGTCCCAGAAGCGAACCCGGTTACTTCGATCTCGCGGTCGTTGATGCGGGCTTCGAAAGAGGACTAGACCAATTTTCGGCAAAATGGATTAGACCTCTTGACTCGCCGTACTGGTCGACGCATGGTGTGGGCACCGCAGGCTGCACGTCGGCACCCACCCGCCTGCCTCCATGGAGAAACGCCGCCATTTCTGGAGCCGCCATGCCCGCTCGCCCTTTGTCCCGGATCCGCAGAAGCCCCGGACTGGTCCTCGCCGCCGCGATGGCCGCCGCCGGACTCACCGCAGCCGTCCCGGCCGGGACCGCCCACGCCGCGACCGCGCTCACCGCCAACTGGTACGAATCAGCACCCTACTACTACACGCTGGACTCCGCCGCGCCCGACCTCGGCCAGGTCATCTCGAACACCGGCGAGAAGGCCTTCCTGCTCTCGTTCGTCCTGGCCGACGGCGGATGTACGCCCTCCTGGGACGGCACGGACCCGACCTCCACCGACACCCAGGTGGCCGCGGTGGTCAACGAGGTGCGTGCGGACGGCGGCGATGTCGGCGCCTCCGCAGGCGGTGCGACCGGCACGAAGCTCGGGCAGGACTGCTCGACGCCGGCCGCCACCGCCGCCGCGTACCAGGCCGTGATCACGAAATACAGCCTGCACTACTTCGACTTCGACATCGAAGAGCCCGAGATCGAGAGCTCGACGGCGGTGGCCAACGAGATCGGCGCGGCGCAGATCCTGCAGTCGGAGGATTCGGGTCTGATCGTGTCCGTCACCATGCCCACGACCACCACCGGCGCGAACTATTACGGCAACCTGTTGCTGGGTCAGGCGGCGGCGGACGGTTTCGTACCTGCCGACTGGTCGATCATGCCGTTCGACAACGGCTTCTCCGGCGGAGCCGCCGCCCAGCAGACCGCGCTCACCGACTTCAACGCCCAACTGGTCTCCGCCTTCGGCTGGAGCAGCGCGGTGGCCTGGAATCACGAGGGCGTGTCGCAGATGAACGGCAAGTCGGACACCGGGGAGACCTTCGAGCCCGCCGACTTCGCGAGCAACCTCTCCTTCGCCGAGTCGCACAACATGTCCCGATTCACCTTCTGGGACGAGAACCGCGACCGCCAGTGCAACCCGGTGAACGAGGCCGTCAACGGCGACTGCTCCTCAGTCGCCCAGAGCCAATACCAGTACACCGGGTACGACACGGCATTCGGCAAGTGGGCGCCGACCACCGCCCCCGCCGCGCCACCCAAGCCGGCGTGCGTCTCGACGGTCTTCAGCGCCACGACCGTCTACACGCAGGGCAATGAGGTCTACTACAACGGCGACAACTGGACCGCGAACTACTGGACCCAAGGCGGCACCCCGCCGACCGACTACGGCGCGTGGAAGAACGACGGACCCTGCAGCGGCTGATCCTCCCACTCTGTTACCGAAGGTGAAGCAGTAATCGGACGGCCTCCTCTCGTGTTGTATGGCGAACGAGGGAGGAAACGTTGGACGCAGATCATGAGCGGGAGTTCCGCGACTTCGTGGCGTTGCGCTCGAAGTCGTTGCTGCATACGGCCTACCTGTTGACCGGGGACTGGGAGCAGGGCCGGGACCTGCTGCAGACGGCGCTGGCCAATACGGCTCGGCGCTGGCCGAAACTGCTCGACAGAGAGCAGCCGGATGCTTATGTCCGCCGCGCCCTCTACCACGCGCACGTGGACCGTTCCCGGCGTCTTGGCTGGGGCCGCGAGACGCTGACCGCCGAACCGCCGGACGGAGCGCCGTCCGGCGGGGGCGGGGGCACGGGCGCGGATCACGCGGACGCTGTGGCGCAGCGCCATGATCTGGTGGCCGCACTGCGCCGGCTGCCCAAACGCCAGCGCGCGATCGTGGTGCTGCGTTACTTCGAGGACCGCCCGGATGCCGAGATCGCCGACCTGCTCGGGATCACCGCAGGGACCGTTCGAAGTCAGACTCACAAGGCGTTGACCGCGTTGCGCGTGACCATGCGCGACCAGGAGCGCATCTCTGCACAGACCGAGGTTCAGACGCACCCGCGGACAGAGATCGAGATGCAGGGCGAGGGGCGAGCGAGATGAGTGAGATGAACACGATCAGCGAACACGAGCTGCGTGAGCTACTGCGGGCCAGCGGGAACGACATGGACCCGGCTAGGCTGACCGCGCTGGCCGACGACGTGCTTCGGCAGGCCAGACGCCACCAGCGAACGACGCGTACTGCCGCGGTACTGTCCACTGCGCTCGTCGTGGCCGCGGCCGGGGTCGCTGCGAGCGCCGTGGCCACGAACTTGGGCCGACCGGCCTCCGTGTCCACGCCGTCAGCCGTGGTCGGGCAGCACGGTCCCGTGAGGCTGGTGACGCCCATCCGCTTCATGCCCGTGGTTTCCGTTTCGGCGGGCGCCTGCGAAACGGGCGGCTATCCCGGGACTGTGAGCGGTGCGACGACGAGCACGTATTGCTACCGCGTGGACTCGGCGCACGCCATGTCGGTAAGCGAGTTCGCCGGGATCAAAGTGGAGCAGGTGTTGGCCGCGGATTCGAAGGTGCCCGTCGGCTGGGACGTTCAACTGACCTTTCTGGGCAGTGACAAGGCCGCCTTCGCACACTTGACCGCAGCCACGGTCAATCGCCAACTCGCAGTCGTCGTGGACGGCAGGGTAGTGACCGCGCCGGAGATCGCGGAGTCGCTCACCACCGGGCAATTCGCGATCGTCAACGACCTTTCGCAGCAGTCCGCGAACGACCTGCTTGACCAGCTCCTCGGCAGGTAGCACAGGACTGCGCCGCAGCGGTCCGACGTCGTTGACCGCCGGCGTCGGTTCCGGAACTCCGCCGAGCCCTTGACGCGCCGATTGGTTTAGACCACCGTACGTGACAACACCGTGAAGTGACAGCGTGACGCCCCCGGTACCGGGGCAGGTGCCAGGGCTCGAAGCTCAATCGACGAGTCCTGCGGCACCAAGGCGAGCGTGACGGGGCCCAGTCCCGCTCCCATCCACACCAGTGCCCCGCAGCGGGCTGTCCGGCAGCGCATACTCATAGAATCAGGATTCTTGCATGCTATCTATCAAGCTAGGCGGTCCGGGCCCGCGCGGCCCCGGCCGTGGCTCGCGGTACCTGGGTGCGGCGGTGGCGGCCGCAGGCACACTCGCCCTGGCGGCCGGCGGCGTCGTGGCCGTCGCCGGCACCGCCCAGGCCGCCAGTTCGATGTACGTCGCGCCCTACGTGGACATGTCCAACTCGCAGGAGAGCGTGTTGAACACCGTCATCTCGTCCCACGGACTGCAGGCGTACACCGCTGCCTTCGCCATCGGTGAGGGTTGCACCGACATCTGGGGCGACACCCTGCCGATCGGGTCGGACCCGACCATCGGCGGGGAGATCTCGTCGGCCAAGGCGGCCGGCGCGCAGGTCATCGTCTCCTCCGGCGGCGCCGCCGGGCTGCCGCTGTCGTTCACCTGCGGCACGCAGAGCACGATCGACGCCGGCTACCAGGCGATCATCAACGACTACGGCACCGACTACCTCGACTTCGACATCGAGGGCGCCGCCATCGCCAACACCACCGGCATCGACCAGACCTTCCAGGCCATGAAGGACCTCAAGGCCTCGAACCCGAGCCTGGTCTGGTCGGTCACGGTCCCGGTCCTGCCCACCGGGCTGGACAACTACGGCACCGCGCTGCTGCAGGACGCCGCGAACATGGGTGTGACCATCCCGATCGTCAACATCATGACGATGGACTACTACCAGGGCAACATCGAGATGGGTCAGGCCGCGATCAGCGCGGCCCAGGCGACGCTGAACCAGATGAGGGCGGTCAACTCGTCGTATTCGTATGCCAACGTCGGTATCACCCCGATGATCGGCGTCAACGACGACGGCTCGACCTTCACTCTGTCGGACGCCTCCACGGTGGCCAGTTGGGCCGCGTCCAACGGCATCGGCCGGCTCGCCTTCTGGTCGGTCGACCGCGACCAGGGCTGCCCGGGCGGCGCCACCGGCGGCGCCGCTTCCTCCACATGTAGCGGCGTTTCACAGAGCACTGGCGCGTTCACCGGCGCCTTCCTGAGCAGCGGTGGCGGAGGCGGAGGTGGCGGCGGCGGAGGAGGCACGGACGCCCCCTTCGGCGGTACGGCGGCAGCGGTGCCGGGCACCGTGTACGCGGCGAACTACGACACCGGCGGCCAGGGGGTGGCCTACAACGTCACCTCCACGAACGGTACGGCGAACAGCTACCGATCTGACGGGGTGGATCTGGAGACCACCTCGGACACGGTGAACGCCTCCGGTGGCGGTGTGTACGACCAGGGGTGGACCACGTCGGGTCAGTGGTTCCACTACACGGTGAAGGTCGCCTCAGCCGGGACGTACACGGTGAGCCTGCGAGTGGCGGCGCCCTCCGCGGTCACCAACGGCCTGGACATCGCGAACAGCGCCGGCACCGATCTCAGTGGACTGGTCAGCGTTCCGGCGACCGGCGGCTGGCAGAACTGGACCACGGTGACCGCGTCGGTCACGCTGTCGGCCGGTCAGCAGACCCTGACGGTTTACCAGGACGCCGCTGGGTGGAACCTGCACACCCTCTCGTTCGCCTCGGCGGGCGGCACGGGCGGCTCCGGCTCCACCGGTGCAGTCACCGGATATCAGGGCCTGTGCCTGGATGTGCGTGGGGCCATTAACACCGACGGCACGCCGGTGCAGGTCTACACCTGCAACGGCACCAACGCCCAGCAGTGGACCGTGGAGTCGAACGGCACCGTCCAATCCCTCAGTAAGTGCCTCGACGTCACCGGTGCGGGCACCGCCAACGGCACGAAGGTCGATCTCTACACCTGCAACGGCACTGGGGCACAGCAGTGGCAGGCGCAGTCGAACGGCGAGCTGATCAATACCAACTCAGGTTCCTGTCTCGACGACACCGGCTCTGGTGGATCCGGCACCCAGGTACAGATCTGGGCGTGCGCGGACACCGCCAACCAGCAGTGGCATCTGCCCTGACAAGCCATTGACCGTGCGGCCCGGGTTGTCCGGGCCGCACGGCCTAAATGTGCGGGAGCCTGGAATCTGACAATCGGCACGTCATGCGTCGCGGCGGTCGACCACGATTACAGCAGCCGTGACCGCGGCGCCCGCGTAGCACAGGAACACTCCGAACCCGCTCCACGCCCCGAGCGCCCCGGGCGTGTGTGTGACGGACATGATCTGGCTGCCGGCGTTGACCGGCGTGTAGTTGATCATGTCGTTTCGCCAACTGGTCGGCAGCACGTCGATCAGCGCGGTGCTCGCGTAGAGCAGACCGAAGAACGCCGACAGGGCGCCGGCGGTGTGCCGGATCAGCGCGCCGAGCCCGAAGCCGAGCAACGCCGTCGCGCTCAGATAGAGTCCGGCGCCTGCGACGGCGCGCAGTACCCCGGGATCGCCCAGCGACATCCCGATGTGCTTGCCGGACAGAATCGCCTGACCGATTCCGAACGCCGCGAAGCTGGTGAGCTCGCCGAGCACCACGGTCGCCGCCACCAGCACGATCCCTTTGGCGGCCAGCACCACGCGCCGCTGCGGGACGGCGATGAAGGTGGCCCTGATCATGCCGGTGCCGTACTCCCCGGACACCGCCAGGACGCCGAGCGCCCCGAGCGCGACCTGCGCCAGGTAGACCCCGGTGAGGCTGAAGTTCGTCAGGTCGCCTTGGCGGTCGCCGGGCGCCATGGTGGCGTACTCCTGGACGTAGCGGGCGCACACCAGCACGGCGATCGCGACCGTTCCCAGCGCGGCGATCAGAGCCGTGATGTACGTCGATCGCAGGGTACGCAGCTTGGTCCATTCCGAGGTGACGAGGTTGGCGAAGCCGACAGTGCGAGCCTCGATTGCTGCGACGTTCGCTTGGGCTGGGGCGGAGACGGTCACGGGCGGACTCCCGATTCGTTCGATACGGCCTCGGCGGGGAGGTGCACGTGGCCGTAGACGGTACTTGCACGAGTGAGTTCGAGGTATGCGGCTTCCAGTGACGTGCCATGCTGCACGAGGCCGTGGATGGTCATCTGGTGGGCTGTGGCCAGGTCGCCGATCTGCTCGCGGCTCAGGCCGATCACGCGCAGCGCGCCGGGTTCGTCGTCCGGTTCGACCTGGGCTCCGGCGTCGCGCAGGACGAGGGCGAACCGATCCGGTTGCGGCGTGCGCAGAAGCACGTGTCCGGCCGGCCCCGCCGCGATGACCTCCGCAATGCCGGCGTCCGCGACCAGCCGGCCCTGGCCGATGACGATCAGGTGGTCGGCGGTCAGCGCCATCTCGCTCATCAGATGGCTGGAGACCAGCACCGTGCGGCCCTCGGCGGCCAGGGAACGCAGCAGGGTTCGGATCCACGCGATGCCCTCGGGGTCGAGCCCGTTGACCGGCTCGTCGCAGATGATCACCGGCGGGTCGCCAAGCAGCGCGGCCGCGATGCCAAGGCGCTGGCCCATCCCGAGGGAGAATCCTCCGGCGCGCTTGCCCGCCACGCTCTGCAGCCCGACCAGACCGAGCACTTCGTCGACCCGACGGCGGGCGATGCCATTGCTCTGGGCCAGACACAGCAGATGGTTGTACGCGCTGCGACCACCGTGCCAGGCACGGGCCTCCAGCAGTGCACCCACATGGTGCAGCGGACGTCGCAGATCGCGGTAGTTGCGACCGTCGAGCGTGATCGCGCCCGAGGTCGGCAGGTCGAGGCCCACGAGCATGCGCATCGTCGTTGACTTGCCCGCGCCGTTCGGCCCCAGGAATCCGGTGACCCGGCCGGGCAGGACCGTGAAGGAGAGGTCGTCGACGGCCCTCGTCGTGCCGTAGAGCTTGGTGAGGGAGCGTGCCTCGATCATCGCAGCCCCCTGCTGTCTCTGTTGGGTGGAATACGGCTTTGTCTCATGGCTCTGACGCTAAGTCCGGCACACCAGGCGGCGCTTCCCGCGCGAGTAGCGCGCGGACAGCCCGCTTCTGCTACTCGAGAGTGAGGGGCGCCGCTATCGGGATCCGAGCTGCGGGCCGCTACGCGGTCAGCGGTTCGGGCCGCCCGCGCCGCCCGGCATCGGGGTGTTTTCCCCGGGGGCCACCAGCCCCGACTCGTAGGCCAGTACCACGGCTTGCACCCGGTCGCGCAGGCCGAGTTTCGCCAGCACCGCGCTCACGTGCGTCTTGACGGTCTGCTCGGCCAGATGCAGGTGCGCGGCGATCTCGGCGTTGGCCAGACCTCGGGCCACCAGTAGCAGGACCTCGTGCTCCCGCGGCGTCAGTCGGCCAAGCTCTGGCACCACGCGCGGCCGGGCTCGTCCGGCGAACTGCGCGATCAGTTTCCTGGTCGGTGCCGGCGCGAGCAGCGCGTCCCCCGCTCCGACCACCCGGACCGCTTCGAGGATCTGCTCGGGCGTGGCGTCCTTGAGTAGAAAGCCGCTCGCTCCCGCGCGCAGGGCGTCATACACGTAATCGTCCAGGTCGAAGGTCGTCAGGATGAGGACCCTGGTATCGGGGTACTGCGTCCGGATGAGCCCGGTCGCCTCGATCCCGTTCATCACCGGCATCCGGATGTCCATCAGCACCACGTCGGGCCGCAGCGAGCCGGCCAGCCGGACGGCCTCGCGCCCGTCGCCGGCGTCGCCGACCACCCGCAGGTCGGGCTGGGAGCCGATCAGCGCGGCGAAGCCGAGCCGGACGACCGCCTGGTCATCGGCGACCAGGACCCGCAGGCCGCGACCGCGGTCCGCGTGCGCATCCCCGTTCGCATCCGTGATCTCGGCCGCGTCGTTCATGCCGGCTCCTCGGTGACGGGGAGGCGGGCGGTGACCAGGAATCCGCCATCGGGATGGGGCCCGGCTTCCAGGTTCCCGCCGAGCGCGATCACCCGCTCCCGCATGCCGATCAGGCCGAACCCGGCAGAGGGTGCGGCCGCGTCGACTGCCGGTGCCGATATCGGAGTTCCGGCGCCGGATCCGCCGTTGCGCACCCGGATCGACAAGCCGTCGGCCAGATAGTCGAGATCCACGGTGGCCCGGGCGCCGGGAGCGTGGCGCCCGACATTGGTCAGAGACTCCTGCACCACGCGATAGCCGCACAGCTCCACCGATTCCGACAGCGGACGCACGTGGCCCACGGGATGCAGCACAACCGCCGTGCCGCTGTCCGCGACGCGCCGGACGAGTTCCGGAAGGTCGGCCAAACCGGGCAGCGGAGCCTGATCGGCGTAGCTCCCGTCCGCGCGCAGCACACCCAGGACAGTGCGCAGTTCGGCCATCGCGGTGCGCGCCTGCCCGGCGATCTCCTCGAGCACGGCCCGTGCCGAGTCGGGCAGATCCGGATGGCTATACGGCGCGGTGGCCGCGCGCACCGCGATGATCGAGACGTGGTGGGCCACGACGTCATGCAACTCCCGGGCCATCGCCGCACGCTCGCGGGCCACCGTGTCGCGTTCCCGCAGTTCTCGGAGCAGGACTGCCGCGGCATCCTGCTCCGCCGCCGACTCGCGACGGACCCGCAGACTCTCGCCAAGGCCCCAAGCGGTGAGTACGGCCAGGATCTCAGCCATGGTGGCATCCCACGGCGTGTAATTCGCCGGGCTCGAGACCAGCGCGGCGCACCCGACCACTGCCTCGCTCGCGCACAATGCCGCGAGCGCGGCCCGGCGCGGCAGCCGGAGCGGGCAACAAACCAGCGCCGCCAGCCATCCGACACCCGCCGGTATCGGCCAGGACAGCCGGCCGAAGACGACGAACACCGCGTTCGCCGCCAAAATCGTGGCCAGTGCAGGTCCCGGCCAGCGGCGCACGGCGGCGAACGGCACGGTCGCCAGCAGGCCGAGCGGCAGCACGACCGAGAGCGCCATCGTCTGCGGGTGCCCGGGAAGCGCGAACATGATCGCGGCGAGCAGAACCGCGTCGCCCACCGCGCCGCGCCGGAACCGGTACAGCTCGAGAAGCGCGGACCCGACCCGGTTGACCAGCGCCCCCGGCCACGCCGGCTGACCGGCTCTGCCCTCGGCGCC
>Ga0073928_10011556_pt1 | contig 10282 bp, 7 predicted proteins | sample PaiPotPPA55metaG_FD_76969 | JGI IMG/M metagenome (GOLD analysis project Ga0073928, IMG submission 76969) | Iron sulfur acid spring bacterial and archeal communities from Banff, Canada, to study Microbial Dark Matter (Phase II) - Paint Pots PPA... ... | reverse complement strand
GAACTCGATGGCTCGTTGCATGAGCTGCGCACTGAAGCCGTCCTGCTAGCAACCGGCGGCCTCGGCCAGATTTACCGCGAGACGACCAATCCGGACCTTGCCACCGGTGACGGCATGGCCATCGCCTACGACGCCGGCGCAGTGCTCTCCGACATGGAATTCATGCAATTTCATCCCACCGCCCTCGCCGTAAAAAGCGCACCGCGCTTTTTGCTCTCCGAAGCGCTCCGCGGCGAAGGCGCTGTCCTCCGCAACATCAATCTCGAGCGTTTCATGAAGCGCTACAACGAAGCGCAAGAACTCGCCGCCCGCGACATCGTGGCCCGCGCCATCGTGAGCGAGATGCACCGCACCACCAGTGAACACGTTTATCTCGACATGACCGCCAAGCCCGAAGGCTTCGTCGAAAAGCGCTTCCCGCGCATTTACGCCACCTGCATGAGCTACGGCGTCGATCTCGCTCAAGACGTCGCACCCGTCTGCCCCGCCGCACATTACATGATGGGCGGCGTGAAAACCGATCTCTGGGGCCGCACTTCCCTGCCCGGCCTGTACGCCGCGGGAGAAACCGCCGACGCCGGCGTCCACGGCGCTAATCGACTGGCCAGCAATTCTCTTCTGGAAGGTTTGGTTTTCGGTGCGCGCAGCGGTCAAGCCATGATGAAAGACGCCCCGGTAAAAAAGAAACATGCGGTCGGACTTCCGGGCAGCCCCGCGCCAAAACCAGGCGACGCCGCGCAAGCGCACAAGAATTCCGCGAAGCCTGCGCAAGCCCCGGAGCTAAGCAAGATTCGCGATGTCATGTGGCGCCTGGTCGGAATTCTTCGCAGCGCGAAAGAGTTGACCAGTGCCATCGAGCAACTGAAGTCCCTCGAACCACCCAAGGCAGACGATCACGGCCGCGCGCATTGCGAGTTCCGCAACATGCACGCGCTAGCGCTGGTGATGGCGAAGTGCGCTCTAGCCCGCCACGAAAGCCGCGGCAGTCACTATCGCTCCGACTTCCCCTACCGCGACGACGACGACTTCTCCAAACACTCGATGGTGCAGAAAACTAAAGAAATCCGCTTCGAGGCCTAACACGTGGCACAGCCAATCTTAGCTGTGCTCCCGATCAGATTCAAATTTACTTGGATTGAAGCTGCTTAACGCTTTCGAGGAAAACGTGTCCGGTAATCGCCAAGCTCCGAGCGCTGACTTTGTCGAGAGTGTCTTCCGGCGTATGCCAGTAATAAAGATTGCCGCCCGGGTAGTTCTCCAGGTCAATGACATCCACACACGGGACCTTGCGCTTTAGGAAGGGATCATGGTCGTCGGATACTTCCAACGATTCGTCTAGGAAAACATCGCCGTAACCGAGCTTCTTCGCCGTTCCCCAAACCAGATCGACCAGCCAGTTCGTGGAATCCGATTCTCGCTTAAGGCGCGGCGGACGCGTGCCAACAATGTCTGCAAGGAGAAACGCTTTGATCTTCGGTATGTCGCCGCTCATCGCCATCTTAGCCGCCATTTGGCGGCTACCGTATCGGCTGTCCGTGTCGCTCCACTCCTTCATGGCCTCTTCGCCGTCAAAAAAAGTGATCCACACCTGATAAGCGCCTCGCTTGGGGCAAAGTAACCGTGCCAATTCCAGCATCACGCCGGTGGACGACCCGCCGTCATCAGCTCCCACGAAATTTTGCATTAGTTTGGTGTCATAGTGCGTGGCGAGAATAATTATCCCCGGCTTGTCGCCAGGAATCTTCGCCACAATATTTTTCATCGCCAGCCGCCCCACAGGCGTGTCCGCCGTAAACGAATCCGTGTCCACCTTGCAACCGTAGCTGGTCAGTTCGTTCTGAATGTATTCCTGCAACTGCCCAATCGCCGCCGAACCCGAAGGCCGCGGCCCAAATCCCACTTGCTTCGCCACTTGCGCAAACGCGCGCTTCCCATCAAACCCGCCGGTCTTCTCCGCCGGGGGGGCGTCATCTCCGCCCTGTTTCGAGCCAACTGACTGCGGCGCAACGGCCGCCGTGCTCGCGCGCGCAGCCTCGCCGCTCCCGTCAGCCTTGGCTTTGCACCCAGCCAGCACGACAGAGCACACCAGCACCGCCAGCAACTTTGTATGAAAAGCCATTCAGCGCGCCTCTGCCGCAGCAGCGAGTTGCCGCTCCTTCTTCCGCACCACCATGGCCGATACCGCAATGCCCACAAAATACAGGCCAATCATCGGCGCCATGAAAATCAACATGGTCATCGCGTCCGGCGTCGGCGTAATCACCGCCGCCACAATCGCGATAATCAAGATCGCGTAACGAATGTTCTTCCACAAGAATTTCGGCGTCACAATCCCAAACAGTGACAGGAAGAATACTAATATCGGCAGCTCAAAAACGAGCCCTAGTCCCAACAATATGAGCAGCGTCAAATCAAAGTACTCATTGATGCTGATCATCGGTACTACTGGCCCCTGGAAGCTCACCAGGAATTTCAAAATGTAAGGCAGCGTCACGAAATACCCGAACGCAATCCCTCCCAAAAACAAAAACACCGTTGAGAACAAAAATCCCGTAATCGCGCTACGTTCGTGTTTGTAGAGCGCCGGCGCCACAAAAAGCCAGATCTGATACAGCACCACCGGCGAAGCCAGCACAATCCCAATGTAAATCCCCAGCGTAATGATCAAATTAAAATATCCCGCCGGGTGTGTGTAAATCAGCTTCGGCTCCAGATGCGCATCGGACAGAGCCTTCAGCATCGGCTGCGTGACGTACACGATGACGTATTTTCCGATGTACACGCCCACAAACGCGCCAATAGCAATCGCAATAAGCGAACTGATGATCCGCTTACGCAGCTCCACCAGATGCTCAAAAAATGTCATTTGACCGCCAGTCTCGACGGGTTCTCCAGGATGCTCGCTAGTCGCCATTTGAGATCTTCAGGATCAGTATGTCGTTTTCAGCTATCCGATTTTTGCGCCTTCGCCTGCAATTCCTGCTTCTCGGCGGCTTCGGAACCTTCGCCGGCATCAGGCGTATTTGGAGTCTCACCCTCGGTGCCCCGCGCGACGTTACCTTCGGCAACTGGACCAACCACTGGGCCTTCGCTCGCCACAATCTCCCCAGCTTCCGCTTCCGTCGCGCGCGTCCCCGTTGCTAACTCCCCGCCCCCCACCTGCGTCTCAGCACCTGAGGGCGTAGCCAGTGTCGCAGGTTGCGTCTGCGCCGTCGCGGAAGCCGCCGCAGCTTCCGCCTTGCGTCGCTCGGTTTCCCGCGCTTGCCGCTCCAGGTCGCGCATTTCCTCTTCAAAGGCCGACTTGAAATCCGTGGAAGCCTTGCGAAACTCAGCCATCAACTTGCCGAGCCCGCGCGCCAGTTCCGGCAGCTTCTGCGGGCCGAATACGACCAGCACAATCACGAACACCACGATCATGTGTGGGATGCTTAGCATGCTTTTCCAGCGAACAGAACCGGCTCCGTTGGCATCATAGAGAAGGGCGTTCCGAAGTGTCAAACGCCAGTATACGCTGTGCTATAATTCAGAAGTCAGCGGCTCACGCGAGGGTGGGATGAAACCAGAGCGTCGCGGGATTTTCCTTGTTGTAGCTGTACTCCTTCTATCTGCAGTCCTGGGCGGCATTTACGGGCCCAATGTCCGGGCCACTACGGCTTCCACGGACGACTTCCAGACCGCCGTGCGCGACTTTACGCGCGTTCTGGACGTGGTTCAGGCCAATTACGCCGAGCCAGTCGACGTCGACAAGGTGGTCTACCAGGGTGCCATCCCCGGTATGCTGCGCATGCTCGACCCTCACTCGAATTTCTTTGACGCCCGCCAATTCGCCCTGCTCCGCGAAGATCAACGCGGCAAGTACTACGGTGTCGGCATGGTCGTCGCCCCGCGCGAGAACCACACCGTGGTCATGGCTCCCTACGTCGGCGCACCGGCCTATAACGCCGGAATTCGCCCCGGCGACGTAATCGTCAAGGTCGATGACAAGTCCACCGACGGCCTCACTACCAGTGATGTCGCAGACATGCTCAAGGGTGCCAAGGGCACCGTCGTAAAGATCACTATTTCCCGCGAAGGCTACACGGAGCCGCTCGTCTTCACAGTCACGCGCGACGAAATTCCCCGCCATTCCGTGGACATTGCGTTCCTGCTAAAGCCCGGAATCGGTTATGTCCGTCTCTCCGGCTTCAACGAAACCACTGACCGTGAAATCGCTGACGCGCTGAAACAACTCAACGCGCCCTCTCTCGATGGCCTCATTCTCGACATGCGCGGCAATCCCGGTGGTCTCCTAAACGAAGCCGTAGCCGTCGGAGACATGTTCCTCGAGAAAAATCAGCTAATCGTCTCCCATCACGGCCGCGCGTCCACCGAACGCCGCTACTACGCCATCCGTGGCAATCAGGGCGACAACGTGCCGCTCGTAATTCTCGTCAACGGCAACTCCGCCTCCGCCACTGAAATCGTTTCCGGCGCTGTGCAAGACCACGATCGCGGCCTGATCGTCGGTGAAACCACATTCGGCAAGGGCTTAGTGCAAACCGTGACTCCGTTGAGCGAAAACACCGGCCTCGCGCTAACCACCGCCCGCTATTACACGCCGAGCGGACGCCTCATCCAGCGCGATTACAAATCGATCTCTCTCTACGAATATCACTACGAGCGCAAAGTCCCCGAGCATCCCAGCGAGGTTAAGCTCACCGATAGCGGCCGCCAGGTCACCGGCGGCGGCGGCATCACGCCAGATATCAATGTCCCCGCGCCCAAGCTAAACAAATTCCAGGAAGCTTTGCTCCGCGCCGACGTCTTTTTCCCCTTCGATCAGGGTGTAGGCGGCTTCACACGCAGTTATCTCGGCACGCGCCCAACGATCACCAAGAGCTTCGAGGTCGACGACACCGTGCTCCGCGACCTGCGCGCCTACATGAGCAAGCACAACGTCCACTACACCGAGCCTGAGCTGAGCGAAAACCTCGACTGGATCAAGCGCAAGATCAAACAAGAAGTCTTCATGTCGAGCTTCGGCCAGCAAGAGGGCTCCAAGGTCCAGCTCGAAGCCGACCCGCAAGTGCAAAAAGCGGTAGAAGCCATCCCGCAAGCCCGCGCTTTATACGAGAATGCTCGCAAAATCGTAGCCCAGCGCGCCGGCCTTCGACCAGATCAGCCTTAAAGGACAGCAACGGGACCAGGTTCTTCCGATCAATTGTTAGTGGCTGGGGGGACTCTATGAATTACCTTCGGCTCCCGCTTCCGGTTGTTGCAACTATTCTGTCGCTTACTTCCGCGATGTCGCAGACCCCCCGCTTCGGCACCTGCCGCACCAACCGACGGGCAAGTCACTCAATGGATGCACGGCGAGCAAATCCCTCCAATCGCGAATCTGCCGTTTACCGCTAAGGTGGAATTGGAAACCGTCAATCAACTGCCGAATGGCACGTTCATCACACACAAGACCTACAACCTCGATGCCCGCGATTCTCTGGGACGCACGCGCAACGAAGCGCGTAGATGGATGAACCCGCAAACCGGCGCAGAACCGCAACTGATCCGCGTCCATATTTACGATCCCGCCACACGAACCAGAGCCGTTGTGTTTCCGCTCGTAAAGACGGTTAGGCGATCGATACAGATGGCGGCGTTCCCTGCTGCACCTGAGGCTCTCTCGCTCCAAAAAGCCGTGACCTCGCGCGAGGATCTGGGCGCCGACACCATGCAAGGACTCCCGGTTAGAGGCGTACGAGTAACCGAAACCTACGAACCGGGCGCTCTCGGAAATGACCGCTCTCTCACCATCGTTACCGAGAACTGGCATTCGGACGCTCTCAAAATCAACCTGCTCACCAAGCGGACCGACCCGCGCTTTGGCGTCCAAACCGTTCGCGTTACAGAGCTGGTGAGAGGCGAGCCCGAAGCGTCACTCTTTTCCGTCCCCGAAGACTATAAAGTGGTCAGCGAAACGCTTGCGCAGCAAAACGCCAACGACAGTTTCGGGATTTCCAGCTCGGAGGCTCCCACCCTACCTGGTTTTGCTAGGGCCGGTGTCAATGGAGTCGGCGTTCCCACCTGTATCTATTGCCCCATTCCGCAGTACACCGACAAGGCCCGCGCCGCAAAGCTAAACGGATCTGTGGTCGTGCAGGCGGTAGTTACCGCGGACGGCCGCGCCGAAAACATAAGCATCGTAAAGGGACACGAACTCGGCCTCGGACTCGACCAGAGCGCAATTCGTGCCGTATCAGATTGGCGCTTTAAGCCCGCCACGGGACCGGACGGCAAGCCCGTCGCGGTCGTAGTCCCCGTCGAGGTTACCTTCCGCATAAAATAGCCGGCACTCGTATTAACAAACTCGAATCAACAAACCAACCCTGGCAGCAAAACCAGTCGTCATCATCCGGCTGTGCTACAGAGTATCTCGCGCCCGATGTTCCCAGCTCTATTGGCACCGCTCTCCGCCTCTGTTAAAATTTTCCCTGCTGCTCGTGGGCGAGTAGCTCAGCTGGGAGAGCGCCTCGTTCGCAACGAGGAGGCCGGGGGTTCGAATCCCCTCTCGTCCACCATCTTCCTCAACGACTTACATCGCTCTCGTAATAACCCGCGCTCGGCCAAGTAGGCCAATTGAATCTGGGCATAACTCCCGCTCTCGCGCACCCGTCTCATCCCAACCCACCGACCTTACATGGAATCCATTAACGGCAACAGATTATGGAGCTAACGCAGACGAGAAACCGACACTGTTGTAGCAACGTGATTCTGTCACCCTAACGGCAACATAAAACTGTCACCCTCCTGGGATTGCGGAATGTGTCAGACGAGCGTCGCCATAGTAGAGCGTGACGCGCCCATCGAGGGCCTGGTAGATCTGCACTTTGGCACCAGCGAAGCTGAAGCGGCGAGCTTGCTGGGGGATCTGGAAGCGGCAGCCTTCCCACTGCACGACGTTGTCGCAGCGATGAACTTGCGCAGCACGGCATTAGCGGAGTCCAGGTCCACAGCTCTGGCCAGACGCAGTTCGCTGGTGAGGCGATCCTGCAGCACGCCCCAAAGACGCTCCACACGGCCTTTGGCCTGTGGGCTATTGGCAGCGATGAAGGTGACGCCCAGTTGTTCCAGTGCGCGGCCGAACTGCGTGGGCTGGCGTTTTCCGGCCAGCTGTTCTTCCAGCGTCCAGTTGTCATCGTTGCGGACGAAGATTCCACTGTGATCACCATAAAAGGCCAGAGGCACGCCGAAACGGCGCAGCAGTTGGCGCAGCAAACAGAGATAGCCGAAAGTGGTTTCCGAAGGAAAGAACTGCGCGGCCAGGATTTTTCCGGTGGCGTCATCTTGCATGCCGAGAGCGGTGAGCTGTGGGCCGCGCCCTTCAAGCCAATCGTGGGAGCTGCCGTCGAGTTGCACGAGTTCGCCGAGCCGCGCGGAACGCACGCGGCGCTGGCGATGAGCGGGAGCACGGCGCTTTCGCGGTGAGCCGAAACCGTTCTTGCGCAGCAGACGGCGCAATGTTTCGCGACTGAGCGAAAAGCCTTCGCGTTCGACCAGCTTCTCGCACAGGTGGTGGTCGTTGAAGCCCGCATAGGTGCTTCGCGAGAGCTGCACGATCCGCTCGCGGACGGCCTGGGGCAGCCGGCGGTGACTGGGCCGCCCGCGGTTGGCGTGAGCCAGAGCCGCCTCCCCGTCTTCGCGTATACGCTTCTTCGAGCGTTTAACTTGGCGCACGCTCAAGGCAAGGAGTCCGGCGGCTCTGGCACACGCCATGTCTCCCTTAATGCATGCGCTGATTACGCTCACTCGCTGCAGTTCCTTCTGACTCAACGTGTATGTCTCCTGTCTCATGGGGTGACATTTTCACGTTGCCGTTACGGGGTGACAGAATTATGGAGCTAAGACAGACGAGAAACCGACACTGGTCGAGTTGCGGCTTCTGCGATATGATGTTTTCCTTCGGCAGCGGTTGCGCAACCCAGCCTGACTCGATCCGGACGAGGTGAGCCATGGCGTATCAAGGCCCCACCACAGTGAATCTCTCTCGCCGTCGTTCCGTGCTATGGTCCTACACTTCTCTGCACCGCAATCGCACTCGGGCTGGCGCTTCTCCAGCGATATTTCAGCGTGCTGTGCGCGCCTTTCCTGACACCGATCGCCGTAAACATCGAGTTTGCATTCGCAACTATTCTTCATTCCATTCCTCGTACATCTATTGAGGTGATATATGGCAACCAAGAGTCACTCCGTACAGTTTGACAAAGGTAGTCTGGGCGGCCACCGTCATGTTTGCGCTTTCTTCCACAGCAGTGACGAGGAGCACCGCGTGCTCGGCTCCTTCATCAAAGAGGGCTTCGACAAGGGAGATAAAGCTTTCCATCTAATAGACCCCGTCCAACAGGAAGACCATCTCAGGCGGCTGGCCGAAGGAGGTGTCGACGTGCAAAAGGCGATAAACTCCGGCCAGTTGGAGGTGCGCTCCTGGCACGACGCTCCGCTCCGCGGAGGCCGCTTTGACCAGGAGTCGTGGTTCGTGTCGTTCGAGAAGGTGCTCCAGTCCGGGCCAGCGGCAGGGTACGCCCAGACAAGATTCCTGGCACACATGGAATGGGCGCTCGTCGACTTACCCGGCACCGAAGATCTCATCGAGTTCGAGACGCGGGTCAACTACGTAGTTCCCAAGTACGACGATATAGTGATTTGCGCCTATGACCTGTCGAAATTTGGCGCGAGTGTGGTGATGGACGCCCTGCGCACCCATCCGCTCGTGATTGTCGGCGGTTTATTGCAGGAGAACCCGTTCTTCGTTCCCCCCGATCAGTTTCTCCTTGAGTTGCGGGAGCGTCGGTCGATTCGCAAAGCTGCAGCCGCGGCGAACTAAGTGTGCCTCGAGCCGCATCCTGACACTGTGGCGCTGCGGGGAGCGCTCCGAGAACTGGTAGCCCTTTCGACAATCCCGGCGGCGTGGGTCGGGAGAGACCCGCCCATCATCGCCGACGGGCTTGCCGATGCGCTGGTCGGCTCGCTGCACCTCGATTTTGCTTTTGTGCGTTTGTGCGATCCCAACGGCGGGGGCGCCGTCGAAGTAACCCGCGGGCATGCCTGGAAAGCTTTCCCCGAATGGTTGCAAACTCACCGGGGCGCCGTAGGCCAGTTTTCGTCTAAGAAAATTGTTAATGACGTCGGTGGCGCGCAGCCATGCCGTGGTGTTGTCCTTCCCATTGGCGTCAACGCCGAGGGTGGCCTGGTCGCTGCGGCGTGCACTCGCACCGACTTCCCCAGCGAAATTGACCAACTGCTGCTTTCCGTGGCGGCGAATCACGCCGCGGCCGCGTTCCAGAGCGCCCGCCTGCGCCACGAACTTGACGCCAAGTTAGGGGAACTCCGTCAAGCCCGCAACGAACTCGAGATCAAGGTAGCGGAACGCACTGCCGACTTGCAGAGGAGCGAGGCCTATTTAGCGGACGCGCAGAAGCTGACACACACCGGTAGTTGGGCATGCAATATGGCCATGCGAGAGATGCGTCACTCGTCCGAGCAGCATTCCCGCTTGTATGGCTTCGATCCGGAGAAGGGGGTGCCTTCCTTCGAAGAATTTGTACAGCGTATGCATCCGGAAGATCGACCTCGGGTCGTTGAAATCGCTGAGAGAGCCAACAGCGAGGGAAAGCATTTCGAGGCGCATTTCCGACTCCTTCTTCCAGACGGTACGACGAGATACGTGCATGCTCTGGGCCATCCTGTTTTCAACGCCTCCGGCGACCTCGTCGAGTACCTCGGTATCGCGATGGACGTAACCGAACGCACGCGGGCAGAGGCGCTGCGTGACGGAGAGAGTCGTATCTTGGAAATGATAGCGCGCGATGCTCCGCTGGAAAAAATCCTCGAGAGCCTGGTCCTCGTTGTGGAAGCCCAATTTACCGGCTTGCTTTGCTCTGTCCTGCTCCTCGACGAGGACGGGCTGCACGTGCGTCACGGCGCCGCCCCCAGCCTTCCCCCGCCCTATAACAAGGCTATCGACGGCCTTCGCATCGGACCGAAGGCAGGATCATGCGGCACCGCCATGTACCGCAGAGAACCTGTCATCGTCACCGACATTCTGCAGGATCCACTCTGGGAGCCGTACCGAGCCGTGGCCGAACCCTATGGGTTCCGCGCCTGCTGGTCCACTCCCATACTTGGGCATTCGGGCAAAGCGCTCGGTTCGTTTGCGATGTATTACCGCGAACCGCGCGGTCCGCGCCTGGCTGAGACTCGCGCCCTGGAAATCGCCACCCACCTCGGCCGCATTGCCATTGAACGCAAG
>Ga0073928_10011555_pt1 | contig 10282 bp, 11 predicted proteins | sample PaiPotPPA55metaG_FD_76969 | JGI IMG/M metagenome (GOLD analysis project Ga0073928, IMG submission 76969) | Iron sulfur acid spring bacterial and archeal communities from Banff, Canada, to study Microbial Dark Matter (Phase II) - Paint Pots PPA... ... | reverse complement strand
CATGACGTACGGAACACCGAGTTCCTCGGCCAAAGCCCGCACATTTCGATAGGCGGTCAAGTTCTGCTTCATCAACGGGCAGGCGATCTTTACTTGCAGTCCGTGGGCCTGCAGGAATCGAATGGCAGCCAGGGAGCGCACAAGCGAGCCGCGGACCTTGGTGATGGCGTCGTGAACATCCGGATCCGCGCTGTAGATGCTTACCTGAATCGGACGGACGGCCAAATCGCGCAGTTTGCGCGCGCGTTCGGCATCAATCAGAAGCGCGTTCGTCTTAAGGCTGATGTCGAAATGGAGTCCGCGCGCGAATTCGATGAGCTCGAAGATGTCTTCGCGCAGGAAAATCTCGCCGCCGCTGAAGGTCAAGAAGAGCGTGCCGGACTGAGCGAGCTGGCCGAGAACATTCTTAATCTCGGCCGTGTTCATCTCTCCATGATCTTCGTGATCGAGATAACAGTGGATGCAGCGCTCGTTGCACCGGTAGGTAAGGTCCACATGAACGCTCCACGGAAGATGGCGGTTCACCGTCTCCCGAATCCAGCGATCCATGACCGGAGTTTGCGGCACGTTTTCAGTCCTTTCCTAACATCCCAACATCCAAAAGCTGCTTCGTTTCGAGCACTGCGAGAAGCTCGGCAAGGTCCGTGCGCGCCACTTCCAGCGTCACGTCGTATTCGGTGGCAATTTCTCCAGCGATTTCTTCGAGGCCCTTGTCGCCGGCGGCGTTCTTCCACACCAAGGTTGCCGTTTCGTTCAGCTCGTGGACCTGGCCGTCGGGCGAAATAATGATCATCTCGCCGTCCACTTCGCGCCAGGCAAGCCTCGGATTTCGAATGATGCATTCGCTCATGCCGCAATCACCTTCCAGAACTCCGCTTTTCGGCGGAAATGAAGCCGGTGGCAGGGGATTTCCCCGATTAGATTCAGCAACATCATTAACAATGCTTCGTGCGAGTCGTTTTCCGACGTGAAGAAGAGGACGCACGGCAAGAGTGCTCGCAGAGCCTGTTTTGCGGACAGGGATTCGACTCGATCGCTGCCGGCCTGGACCAGCGAATAGATCCCCGCAACGGGGAATTGACGGTTCGACCCGGCGGCGCGGAACTCGCCCCAAAACGGCGTCCCGTGCGCCTGCCAGCATCCGTTTGAATATCGCAAGAGCGAGATTTCGTCGGTCAAAACATTGCCTTCCGGTGACAACGATGCAACCGTGCTTTTCCCTGCGCCCGAGCGGCCTGCGAAAATGTATGCCCGGCCATCCCGTACAACCGTCGCTGCATGCAGTAGAAATCCGCGTTGTGGCAACAGGACAACCGTCAGAAGTATGCGCAGCAAGGAATCCATTGCGTATTCGTTACGGACTCCAAGAAATTCGGCTCTGCGAGACCCGAAAAAGAGTGTCGCATCGTCCAGCGTATACGAGAATTCGCATGGGCCGGGCGCGCCGGCTTTCCTATGATTCAACAGGATAGGAAGCGCGTTTGATGAATCTTGGAAAAATTCACTGTACCTTTTCACGGCTTGCACGTGGAGAGCCGCCTCGCGAATGAATAGAGAAAGCGGTACACTGCCGATTGAAATCTGGAGCGGTGCGCTACCGCCGGCATGATTAACAGAATGTACCAACCCTCGCAATCCCCCCTGCACGCACGCGATATCGCGAATAGCCGCGAAGCCCGTGTCCCGCGAAGCCTGCTTAGCTGAGCCAATAACTGAGAGGCAAGCGCGCCCAGTCTCCTTCGCCATTACGTAATGCGTCAACCCTGCATATTGGTGCGTGATTCTTATTGGTCACTGTCGCGCGAGGGACTTGGCTTGGATAGGTAATCTATAAGCTGTCAAACGGGAACCCGCCGTTAGCCCATTCGTTATCGACGAAGGGGTCGGAGAGAGTGGCGCGCAGGGCTAAAGCTTGTTGAGGCCGTCCAACGCAGCGACTTTATAGGCTTCGGCAAGGGTGGGGTAGTTAAAGACGGTATCGCGGAAGTAGTCGATGGTGCCGCCATAATACATTACAGCCTGGCCGATGTGAATGATTTCAGTGGCGCGCTGGCCGATGACGTGGACGCCGAGAAGCTTGTGCGTATTGCGGTCGAAGAGCAGCTTGAGCATACCGCTCTCGTCGCCCAGCATCATGCTTTTGGCGAGTTCCGCGTACTTGGCTACTCCCACTTCGTAAGGAACTTTGCCGGCGGTCAATTGTTCCTCGGTCTGGCCCACCATGGAAATTTCAGGGATGGTGTAGATGCCGTAAGGAAACAGGTCGGACATGCGTTCGGAGGGGAGGCCGAACATGTGGCAGCTGGAGAGGCGTCCCTGTTCCATGGAAGTGCTGGCGAGAGCCGGAAAACCGATCACGTCGCCGGCGGCATAAATGTGAGGGAGTTCGGTCTGGTAGTGTTCGTTCACCGTGATCTTGCCGCGGGCATCCGGTTTCAAACCAATCGCTTCGAGCCCCAACTGATCCCCGTTCGCTTGGCGCCCAACGGCATAGATCAGCGCGTCGGCCTGAACTTTTTTGCCGCTTTCGAGTTCCGCAAAGACCCGGTCACGCTGGGGATCAATTCCGACACGGGTCACTTTTTCGCCGAGCCGGAACACGGCGCCCATCTGGCGCAAGTGGTAGGCGAGCGCTTCGATGATTTCGCGGTCCACGAAATCCAGAAGCACGGGACGCTGATCGATCAGGGTGACTTCCGTTCCTAATGCCGCCAGGAACGAAGCGTATTCAAGGCCAACAACGCCGGCTCCAACCACGATGATTTCCCGGGGCAATCCCTGCATACCGGTAAGGTGGTCGGTATCCACGATGCGCTTGTCGTCGAAGGGAATTTCCGGATTGCGCGCCGGCCGGGTGCCGCAAGCGATGAGAATATGATCGCTGCGCACCGTGACCTTCTCTGTGCCGTTCTGCACTTCGATCGTGTGGGGATCCGCGAACTTAGCCGAGCCTTGTAAGACGGAAACGCCGTTGCGCTTGAGTTGCGCACGAATCACTTCCGTTTCCCGCCCGATGATGGCTTTCACGCGAAACGAAAGATCCTGAACCGACAGGTCGTTCTTGCCACGATAGTTGTCGCCGTAGAGAGCTTTCACGGCGTTTCCGGTTAATTGAAAGATGGCTTCGCGGACGCTCTTGCTGGGAATCGTGCCGGTGTGGACGCAAACGCCGCCGATCATCGTCGTGCGGTCAATCACGGCGACGCGCTTGCGGAGTTTAGCGGCGCAAATAGCGCCTTTTTGCCCGGCCGGGCCGCTGCCGATCACAACGAGATCAAATTGCGGATCGTTCATGAATCACCCGGTCAATTTCGAGTCGGAGTTGCGCACAACGTAGCCATTTTCAGCAACGATCAGCCCAAGACGCTACTTTCACTCGGCGGAAGGAGGTCGCAGTATCCGTCAAACCGATGTTATCCCTGTCCCTTTGCAAGAATATGAACGTTGCTAGGATACTGAAAAAGTGACTTTCATGCCATGCAGAGAGGTTCGGCAGAGTGCTTACTGAGAAATTCGATCGTGGCGGCTTCTAGAAACAGCTGGACTCTGTGCGGTAGTTGAACTTCGCCCAGCACGAGCCGACGCGGAGGAGCGGGTTTCATCTATAGGTAGCTCAAAAAGCGCTAATGCGCGTTTTGGTCCCGCTGCATTACACCGAATACATTGCCCTCGGTGTCCGTGCAATAGGCGAGATAGCCGATGCCTGGAACGGGCATCTTCGGTACAACGTTCTTTCCGCCGTGCTTCGTAACATTCGCGACCGCTTCGTCCACGGATGCTACGTCGATCGTGTTGCACGTGACCGCACCAGGATGCGGACGGCGCAGCAATCCGCCGTTGATTCCAGGCTGAGTGTCCTGACCGGTGGAAATGAGCCAATAGTCCTGCGGACCCTGCCACCTCTGAATCTGCCAACCGAATACGGTGCGATAGAAATCAACAGCGCGTTCAGGATTATCAGCCGGCAATTCAAAATGAATGACTCTGGACATGGGAATTCTCCTCTCGCTTCTTTGACGTATTAGACGCTGAATCTCTTCTGAGTTTAGGGCCGCGAAGGCGCCGAAAGTCCGGAACTGCCATATTTTTGCGTCGCATAACCCACGATGAGGCCCACGAGACCGCCGGGAAGCATAATCGGGACGTAATACCCCCTTTGCATATAAGCGACGATAAACGCGAGCAACAGCCCGACGCCCAGTCCGAAGAGGATTCCGAGCGGCAAGGAATTCACCTTGCGCGCGAAGAATCCGATCAACACACCGGCGATGATTCCCTTGATCGTGGAACCAATGACGATGGTCAAGAGCTGCGACCTTACCGCCGGGGTGAACCAAGAGGTGAGGCCGTCAAAAATACCCAGAATTCCGCCGAGGATTAGTCCATATACGACTTTGTTCATTGCTTGCCTCCTGAGCTCTGCGGCGATTCCCGCGTGCTCGGTATTCTATTAACCGTGCGACCAGATTCCTTTAGCGGCGGGCCCACAAAATCAAGACGGCCCGGACAACCAGGTAGGTCAAAACCAGGGCAATGGCCACCCGGTGACGCGGGGCCCAGCGCGCCACCTTGCGTAAAATGTTCTCCGGATACGCTGAAACCGGCAGGCCGTCCAGATAGCAGGCGACGTCCTGGCCCAAGGCGCTCGCGGAAGTATAGCGATCCTCCGGATTCGCGGCCATGGCCTTGCGCGCGATGGCGGCCAGAGGCCGCGAAACGTTTTGATGGGCTGGATTCGCCAGGAGAAATTGAAGGATGGCGCCAAGAGAAAAAATGTCGGAGCGCTCGTCGAGAGATTCAATGTCGCCGCGAGCCTGCTCAGGAGCCATATAGCCGGGGGTACCAATAATCGCGCCATGCGCGGTTTTCGCGGGCGAAGCGAGTAGAGGGTCGCTGGCCGGCGCAAGACTTTCAACCGCAACAGGTCCGCTGCTACTTGACTGTATCCGGCCGAGGATTTTTGCGACGCCCCAGTCCATGACAAGAACTTCACCGAAGGGACCGACCATAATATTGGGAGGCTTCAGATCTCGATGAAGCACGCCGTGGGCGTGCGCAAAAGCGACCGTATCGCAGATGCGTTGGAAGATGCTCAGACGGGTGGAGAGCGTATTTTGTTTCTCGCTCAGACGGTCGAGGCGCTGGCCTTCGACGAATTTCATGGCGTAGAACGCGCGGCCGCCGGCGAGTACGCCAGCGTCATGAACCGGGACGATGCCGGGATGTTCGAGCCGGGCGAGAATATGCGCCTCGCGGAGCAAACGCGCCGCAAACTCGCCCGGCACGTCCGGCAGATCCAGTATCTTCAAGGCCACACGGCGACCCAAGACGGAATCCTCGGCGAGATATACAACACCCATGCCGCCGCTTCCTACACACTCAATCAGCCGGTAGCGGGTTCCGGCGAAATCCGCCATCGCGTTCGCGGCCTGAAGTCGTGAAATCGCATCATCCGAGAGCCAGTTCATTGAGGTTCGACTCCCAGCAGCGCGCGGGCTTCACGGCGAAATTCCTCGTCGGAAGCGGCCATTTCGCGCAGCCTTTCGAGCGCAATTCGGCGGAATTCGCGGCGGGCAAAGGCGAGATAGTTCGTCACGTCCGTAACGGCGATTCCGTATTGAGCCGCGAGTTCGGCATAGCTGCGACGATGGGGCTCAGCATCTTCCAGATCGTACGATTCGAAAAGGCGAAAGTGAATTTGTTTTCCGCGGCTTTCACAAAACTGACGAAGATTCTCTACAGCCGCACTGAAGAGACTGCGAAGCTATTCTTTCTCGAGGAACTCGTCGATTCGTTCGGGCGACGACGAAAGCTGCAGGGGCGGCTTCGCGCGCGTGAGTTCGGTTTCGGCTGCGTCAAAGTCGAGCGAAACGTGCTGCGCGCTTCCGCCGCGCTTCAGCCGACTGGCGGCCTTGGCTTCGTTCGCTACAAAATGATCCACACAGACGCGCAGAAAAGTTCGCAACCGCGCTTTCGAGGGATCGAAATCACTGAGATATTCTTTCTCGATCAAGCGCGTGAAGAAGGCCTGCGTCAAATCCTTCGCGTCTTCATTGGACTTGCCCCAGCGAATGCGGAGGTATTTGTAAATCGGCTTCCAATAGGCCGCGATGATGGCTTCGAGAGCGCGGTTGCGGTCGGCGGGATCATCACTGCGGGCGACGCGGGCGGCAGACCAGTGCGTTGCGGGGAACTTTCCGCTAGGACCTCCAATTTGCGTGTCTTGTGTCATCGTCACATTTGTCAGTGACATGCCTGGCGCGCGGCACGAGAACGGGCCTTTGCGCTTTCAGGCTAGCGCGATCAGATCCATCTCGACGTGGAAGTCGCGAGGAAGCCGCGCGACTTCCACCGTCGAGCGCGCCGGCGGATTCTCGGGAAAATAGCGCGCATATACTCCGTTCATGGCCGCGAAGTCGTTCATGTCTTTGAGGAAAACGCTGACCTTTACGGCACGAGCGAGCGAGGACCCCGCCGCCTCCACGATTGCTTTCAGATTCTCAAGTATGCGCGCAGTTTGTTCGGCAGCGCCGCCTTCGATGGCCTTGCCGGTCGCGGGATCGAAGGCAGTTTGGCCCGAAACAAAAATGAATCCATTCGCCTTGATCGCTTGCGAATACGGCCCGATAGCCTTGGGCCCTTTTCCGGTCGAAATAACTTCTCTCACGACCCCTCCTTAGACGATTGCCGACTTTAGTTTTCTACTTCTTTTCGGTGCCAGCTGCTTCATAGCGTTCTCTGAATTCTGCAGGGATTCCCTTCTGAAAGAGCCAGATGCGGAAAATCGACGCGAGATTCTTCTCCGTTGTTTGCTCGAGCGCTGATCGAAGGTCATCGTACCTGGCCCCCTGGCCGCGCAGCAAGGCAAGCAATTGCGCGAGGCCGCGGCGGACAGGCTGCTCTCCGTAGGCATCTTCGAGTGCGATAAAGAAAAGCGGAGCCTTGGCAAGGCCGATGCGGCGCTGCTCGACCGCGTCTTGCATGGTTAGTGCAACGAGCGGCTTTTCGACGGCTTGCTGGCACGCGCCGTCGTAGTCGCGAAGGAATTGCCGGACGCGCTCGCGGCGGGCGGCTTCGCCGTTGCGCGATTCATCGATGACGATGGTGGCGTATTCCGGCAAGCCTTCGCCCATGCCGATCGCGGCATTAGGCGACACGTAAATCTGATTGAACCAACCTTGCGCCAGGGCACGCGTGACCTTCTCGATGAATTCTTCTCCGCTAATTCCGAGCGCGAGGGCCTGAGGATTCACAAGCGCGCCGCCGGGAAAAGATGCAACCGCAGGGCCTTCCTCGCGGGCGGGGTTCGCCCGCAAACCAGGAGATTCCACTATGTGTGGGACGCGGATGTTTCTATCGAGCGGGCCAAAGTCGTGCTGGAGCGTCTCCCAGGCCGCTGCAATCCGCTGCTCGGCAGATGTTGGATCGTCCTTCAACTGTTCCAGCGTCCAGAAAACGACGGACCCGGATTTGCGATTCGCGGAGGAATCGACGTAGCGCCCCGCAACGATATAAGGCGCGGGATTCCCGTTGCGCAGCTCAAATCCGTGTTCGACTTCGCGGCCGATCTTCTTCCGTCCTCGTGAGATTCCGCCGGCCAGGACGAGAAAACTCGGCGGCACACAGACGGAATAAATTGTCCGAGCCGGCGGATCGGGATACGGAGAGAGAACATGTTTTGGAGGCTGAAGCACAGGAAACCAGCCGTGCGACGCGAGATGGAAGGATTCCGCGCCGAGAGTGATGAGCGCGCCTGAATCTTCTGGAGAACTAAAAGTGTATTCGACAGCCAAGCTGCGCTTTTGTCTCTGCGTCCACCGGGAATCGAATGGGATTCGAAATGTATTCGAGGAGTCGCCTTGATTTTCGGCGGGAAGTTTCTCGGGTTTTTCTTCCCGGCCGTCCACTTCGACGTGCAGATTCTTTGTGCCGTAGGATTTGTTGTCCGGCAGAATCACATCAATAAAAGCGAGATCGCCGTTTCCGTAGTTTTGGAGCGTGTAATTCGAGTTCACGCGCAGCTGGGGAGCTTGGCCGCCAACGTATTGAACCGCGTGCGATTCTTTCAGGATTTGATAACCAGGCGCCAGAGGGGTGCTGCAACTCGCGGCGCACAACGCGAGAAAGATCGCGAAGACTGCGCCCGGAAGCTGATGGAACGCGGAGCGTTTCAAGATGCAGAGATTCTACCGGGGCCAAGCCAGAGGGAAAAGGCAGAAATGGCAAGAGACCAAGCCGAAGGGCGTCAATGAAACCGGATGCTAGGACGCAGGATAACGGCGGAGGATATCAGCCTCGCTGGCGCCGTGACGCCGCAGCACCATGATGGTGTTGGTCTCGGAGTCTGGGACGCCGCGGCGAGCGAGTTCCAATAACGTCGATTCGCGCAGTCCTACATTCCTCATATTCGAGAGCGAAGCACCGGAAAGAACAGGCTTCCCCGCTGCGTGGTGGCGCGCAACTTCCAGCACAATGGAATCAGAGAGTCCCGCCAGACGCATGGCTTGCAGCTCGCCGACGCCAATACCGACTTGGTCCAGCTTCACGAGTTCGAGAATGTCGTCTTCCCGCATGCCGACCTGCAGCAATCCGGCGATTGCATCACCCTCATCAAACACGTGGCCACGTCCGTGAATTACCTGGTACGCCTCGATGCAACCCGCATCAGAAAGCCCAGCCCCGCGCGCTTTCGCAAGCTCCAGAACTTCCGGGGCCGTCATTCCCATCGACTTCAACTCTTTTATAGCGTCGTAGTTCATCGCCGCAGTGTCGAGAGGCTTGGTGTCAAGCGGAGTGACGTGTTTGCAAGCCGCGGCCGAAAACATGATCGAGATGAGGAGAACGGCCAGGGGAAACGGACCTAGCCGATCCAGACATCGGACTGGCACAGGAACGAGCGATCTCTGAGAGGTTGCCATCTATCCATTGTACCGAGCGTCGGACGGAGAGGGGGTTAGGCATGGGCAGATTGTCGCGGACTGATTACCAGGCGTGCGACGCGAAGCCTAGGATACGTTGTAAACGCGTTCGATATCGAAGACGCCGGGGATGCGTTTGATGCCGCTCAGTATGCGCTCGAGCTGTTTGCGATCGTGGACGTCAAGGGCCACTTCGATGCGGGCGCGCAGGTCGTGCCCGCCGCTTTCAAACGTGCGGATGTTGGCGCCGGTATCGCTGATCACCGTAGTGATGCCGGCCAGTATGCCGGGGCGGTCTTCGGTGAAAATGCGCAGCCGAACGGGGAACGTGGCTTGCGTTTCGCCCGCCCACTCCACGGGGATGCGCCGTTCGGCTTCATAGAGCAGGTTCTGGACGTTGGGGCAATTCTTGCTGTGCACGGCAATGCCGCGGCCGCGCGTGACATAACCGACGATGTCGTCACCCGGAATCGGATTGCAGCACTTCGAACGAAAGACCATCAGGCCGTCATGCCCGCGTACAAGAATGGCGGAGTCGTGCATGCCCAGCATGCGTTTGACGGTGGAGACCAGCTTCGGCGGCTTTTCTTCCGCGGGCTCGGCCAAAGGCTGGCCGGACGCCTTGGCCAGCACTTGCCGCGCGGACCATTTTCCATAACCCAGATCCGCGTAGAGATCCTCAATTCGCCCGCAGCCATATTCGGCGGCGACACGTTGCCAGTCTTCCTCTGAGATTTTTTTCAGAGCCACACCGGCCTGGCGCGCCTCCTTTTCAATCAAACGGCGGCCGACCTCGGTGGCCTGTTCGCGCTCGTGGAGATTGATCCACTGGCGTATCTTGCTGCGCGCCCGGGACGTCTGAACAGACGAAAGCCAGTCGCGCGAGGGTTCGTGGCCTTTTTGCGTCATGATTTCGACGACATCGCCATTGGCAACGGCGTGGCGCAAAGGGACGATCGCGCCATTCACCCGCGCGCCCACGCACTGGTGTCCGACCTCAGTGTGAATGGCATAGGCAAAATCAATGGGAGTGGCTCCGCGGGGAAGAACAACGACGCGGCCCTTTGGCGAGAAGGTATAAACCTCTTCCGGATAGAGATCGACGCGAAGCGTGGAGAGAAACTCGCTCGGTTCCTGCATCTCCTGCACCCACTCGATCAACTGCCGCATCCAGACGATGCGTTGGTCGTCAGCCGGCGACGCTTCGCGGCCGTCCTTGTATTTCCAATGGGCCGCGACGCCCTGCTCGGCGATGCGATGCATGTCTTGTGTGCGAAGCTGGACTTCAAACGGCTGCCCGCCGTGAATCACGGTGGTGTGCAATGACTGGTAGAGGTTCGGCCGCGGCATGGCGATGTAATCCT
>Ga0073928_10011554_pt1 | contig 10283 bp, 7 predicted proteins | sample PaiPotPPA55metaG_FD_76969 | JGI IMG/M metagenome (GOLD analysis project Ga0073928, IMG submission 76969) | Iron sulfur acid spring bacterial and archeal communities from Banff, Canada, to study Microbial Dark Matter (Phase II) - Paint Pots PPA... ... | reverse complement strand
GCCGCCGCCGCCCGGCCTCGGCACGGCCGAGCGGCGCTACGACCTCGTGCAGGACATGGCCGACCTCGAGGGCTGGATCGCCGCCGCCTATGACAAGGGCGCCGTCGCCATCGACACGCAGACGACCTCGACCAACGGCGCCGACGCCGAGCTGGTCGGCATCGCGCTGGCGATCGCGCCGGGCGAGGCCTGCTACATCCCGGTGGCGCATCTGGCCGCGGCGGCACAGGGCGCGCTCGATCTCGCCGGCGCCGCGCCCATGGCCGACGCGCCGCGCCAGATCGCGCGCGACGTCGCCCTGGCGAAGCTCAGGCCGCTGCTCGAGGACGAGGCCGTGCTCAAGATCGGGCAGGACGTCAAATTCGATATCGCCGTGCTCGCCGGCAGCAGCATCGCGCTGGCGCCGGTCGACGACACCATGCTGATCGCCTATGTGCTCGAGGGCGGCTCGCACAGCCACGACATCGACGAGCTGGCGAGCCGCCATCTCGGCCACGAGACCGTGAAGTACAAGGACGTCGCCGGCAGCGGCAAGAGCCATGTCGGATTCGCCGCGGTGCCGCTCGAGCGCGCGCGCGACTACGCAGCGGAGCAGGCCGACATCGCGCTGCGCCTGCACCGCGCGCTGAAGCCGCGGCTCCTGGCAGAGCGGCGGCTCGCCTTCTACGAGACCATCGAGCGGCCGCTGCTGCGCGTCGTCGCGGCGATGGAGCGCGCCGGCATCCGCGTCGACCGCGCCGAGCTCAACCGCTTGTCGGAGGATTTCGCGCGCCGCCTCATCGAGCTCGAGCGCGAGATTCACGCGCTCGCCGGCCATCCCTTCAACATCGGCTCGCCCAAGCAGCTCGGCGAAGTGCTGTTCGACGAGCTGGCGCTGCCCGGCGGGCGCAAGAGCAAGACCGGCGCCTACGGTACCGACGCCGCCATTCTCGAGGAGCTGGCGCTGACGCACGATTTGCCGGCGCGCGTGCTCGACTGGCGCCAGCTCGCCAAGCTCAAGAGCACCTATGCCGACGCGCTCATGGGCGAGATCAATCCGGCGACCGGCCGCGTCCACACCTCCTTCGCGCTGGCGGCGACGCTGACCGGGCGGCTCTCCTCGACCGATCCCAATCTGCAGAACATCCCGATCCGCACCGAGGAAGGCCGCAAGATCCGCCGCGCCTTCGTCGCCGAGCCCGGCCACCTGCTGGTCTCCGCCGATTACAGCCAGATCGAGCTCAGGCTCGCCGCCGAGATCGGCGATGTCGCGCCGCTGAAGGACGCCTTCCGCAACGGCGACGACATCCACGCGCTGACCGCGAGCCAGGTGTTCGGCGTGCCGATGGCGGAGATGACCGGCGAGATCCGCCGCCGCGCCAAGGCGATCAATTTCGGCATCATGTACGGCATGAGCGCCTTCGGCCTGGCACAGCGCCTGCAAATCCCGCAAGGCGAGGCGGCGAACTACATCAAGGCCTATTTCGCGCGCTTCCCCGGCATCCGCGCCTATATGGACCGCGTCAAGGCCGAGTGCCGCGAGCGCGGCTACGTCGAGACGCTGTTCGGCCGCCGCTGCTACATCCCCGGCATCCGCGACAGCAACCCGTCGCGCCGCGGCTATGCCGAGCGCGAGGCGATCAACGCGCCCTTGCAGGGCACCGCCGCCGACATCATCAAGCGCGCCATGATCCGCATCCCCAAGGCGCTGGCCAAGGCCGGCCTCAGCGCGCGCATGCTGCTCCAGGTGCATGACGAGCTCGTCTTCGAGGCGCGCGAGGACGAGGCGGAGCGGACGGCGGCCGTGGTGAAAGACGTGATGGAAGCCGCCTGCGCCCCGGTGCTCACGCTATCGGTGCCGCTCGTCGTCGAGACGGGCGCGGCGCACAATTGGGACGACGCGCATTGAATGCCGCTCGTGTGATCGGAAAGGCGCTGCGCGGCATCCGCGCCGGTGACAAATACCTGGCGTGGAACGACGCGGCCCTGGCGGATGTCCCGGACCGCATCCGTCTCGTCAGCGCCGCTTTCGCAGAAGGCCGCGCCATTCCCGTCCGCTACGCCGGCGTCGGGGTCGGCGAGAACATCTCGCCGCCCTTGAGCTGGTCCGGCGTTCCGCACGAAGCGGCCGAACTCGTCCTGATCGTGCAAGATCCGGATGCGCCGCTTCCGCGTCCCGTCGTCCACGTCATCGCGACCGGCATTTCGCCCGACGCGGGCGGGCTCGCCGAAGGCGCTCTCGGCGCCGCGGCCGCGGCCGGCATAAGGCTCGGCCGCGCGTCGTTCGGACGCCGCGCCTACGCCGGCCCGAGAGCCCTGCCGGGCCACGGTCCCCACCGCTACGTCTTCCAGCTCGCCGCCGTGCGGCGGCCGCTCGCCCTGGCGCGGGAGCCGCGCTTGAGCGAGCTCCTCGCCGCCATGCGCGCAGACGTCATCGCGCGCGGCCGTCTCATCGGCACCTTCGAGCAGTTCTGATTTTTCTCGCGCGCGCCTCAGCGGCGCATCGCCACGGCTGAGCTGCGGGCATCGGGCAGCGGCGCGGGGCCCGGCGCGGCGGCGCCGCCTGGCGTGAGGTGGCGCGTGCCCCATTTGCGAATGGCGGCGATGACCGGGACGAAGCTGCGGCCTTTGCGCGTCAGGCGATACTCCACCTTGGGCGGCACCACGCCGTAATCCCGGCGGTCGATGAGCCCCGTCTGGGTGAGCGCCTTCAATTCGCGGCTCAGCACGCGCGGCGCGATCTCCCGCGTGCCGTCCGCGCCGCGTAGCAGCCCGCTGCGGATCTCGCTGTAGCGCAGCGGCCCGTCCTTGAGATCCCAGACGATGCGCAGCTTGTATTTCCCGCTGATCATCTTCTGGAACGCCGCCACCGGGCAGGCGCACGTCCCGTTCGGCTTGGTGTTCGGCATTGCGAGCGGCGCTCCCTGGCCCCGGGTGTTCGGGCATCCATCGGCAAGATACGCGCGCGGCCGAGAAAGTCTATAGTATCATTTTTGTCCATACTTGCGTAATCGCTCCTTCCGGCGCCAAATCGGCGAACACTCAGCCCGAGAGAGGCCGAGAGGAGTGCGGCAGATGATCCTGGTGACCGGCGCGAGCGGACTGAACGGGAGAGAGTTGCTGCAGCGGCTGTCGGCGCGGGGCGTGCCCGTCCGCGCCTTGGTGCGCAGCGCCGCCCGGGCCGCCGGGCTTGCCTCGCTGCTGCCGCGCGTCAAGATCGTCGAAGGCGACATGGCGCGCCCGGAGACGCTGGCCGGGCCGCTGCGCGGCGTCGAGCGCGCGATGCTCATCTCCTCCTCGGAGCCGGCGATGGTCGAGGTGCAATCGAGCTTCATCGCCGCCGCGCGCAAGGCGGGGGTGAAGCACGTCGTCAAGCTGTCCGGGATCATGCCGGGACTCGACTCGCCCTTCCGCTTCGCCCGGATGCACGGCGAGATCGAGCGGCGGCTGGAGGCCCCCGGGATGGCGTTCACACATCTGCGCCCCGGCGAGTTCATGGCGACCTATTTCCGGCAGGCGCCGGCGATCGTCGCCAAGGGCGCGTTGTTCCTGCCGATGGCGGATGCGACGATCGCCTCGATCGATGTCGGCGACATCGCCGAGGTCGCCGCGACGGTGCTGACCGGCTCCGGGCACGAGGGCAAGGTCTACCCCCTCACCGGTCCCGAGGCGCTGACCATGGCGGAGGTCGCGCAGAAGCTCTCCGCCGCCACCGGAAAGCAGATCCGCTACGTCGACGTCGCTCCCGAGGAGGCACGGCAGGCGCAGCTCGCCGCCGGCGTGCCGCCCTTCATGGCCGACGCTCTGGCCGAGCTGTTCGCCGAGCGGCGCAAGGGCGCGGAGAGCACGGTCTCGCCGCTCGTGCCCATGCTGCTCGGGCGCACCGCGACCAGCTTCGACGACTTCGCCCGGCGCCATGCCGCGATCTTCCGCGGCGAACAACCGCCGCCGAAAATCTGACGTCTCGGCCGGCGACTGTGGTGAAGGACGTAATGGAAGCCGCCAGCGCCCCGGCGGTCGAGCCTCAGCGCCGGCGCGCGCCGTTGAGAAAAAGATCGACCGCCGCGCGGATGCGGGTTTCGATGTCGCGGTTGCCGGAGCGGATGCCGAGCGCGGCGAGGCGCAGGCTGCTGTCGATGACGAGGCTCATGAACTGCTCGGCGGCTTGCTCGAGATCGTCGATCCGCAATTTAGTGCGATGCCGTTTGAGCGCCGCGGCAATGGCGCGGATGCCGGCTCGGCGTCCTTCCGAATTCGCTAGGCGGCCGAATTCCGGCCGGCGCTCGGCCTCGCCGATGATGATGCGATGCAGGCTCACCGCCTGGGGCGCGAGCGCGCTGGTCAGGAGGTGACGGGCGATCTCCACCAGCATGGGCTTGAGATCGGCATTGCTTGACTGGAAGCGATTGATCGGCACGAGCCAGCGCTCGATCAGGTCGCGCAGCACGGCGCTGAACAGCTCGCTCTTGTCGCGGTAGCGCGCGTAGACCGTGCGCTTGGACATCGCCGCTGCTTCGGCCACGGCGTCGATCGAGGTGCCGTCGAAGCCGAGCTTCATGAACATGGCGCCGGCGACCTCGATCAGATAGGCCTGCCGCCGCCGCGCATCGGCCACGGTCGGCCGGCCGCCGCGGCGCAGCGCCGCCCGCGGCCTCGCTGCGGCACGCGCCGTGTCGATATCGTGCGCCACCGTGCTTGTCCCGCCTCGCAAATCCGTGTATTGCAACGAAACCGTACCGTTGCGATACCATGCGGCTCGGCGGGTGGAAAGGGGCAAAATCGACATGGGTCGGTTCGCACCATGGGTCGCGGGCATTTTCGCGACATTGCTGGTTGCGGCCGTGAGCGCTGGGGCGCCCGCGCTGGCGCAGCCGGCGCCCGCGCCGGCCCCGGCCGTCGGCGTCCTCCCGGCGATCCGCAAGCCGATCACCCAATCGAGCGAATACATCGGGCGCATCCAGGCGAAGGACCGGGTCAACGTGGTGGCGCGCGTCGCCGCCTTCCTGGATCGGCTCTCTTTCACCGAGGGGGCGGAGGTGAGGAACGGCGACCCGCTCTACCGCCTCGAGCAGGGTCCCTTCCAGGCCGACGTCCAGGCGAAGCAGGCGTCGATCGCGCAATTCAAGGCGCAGCTGCAGAATGCCACTGTGGCGTACGCCCGCGCCAAGGCGCTGCTCAGCACGCCCGCCGGTCAGCAATCCGCCGTCGATCTGGCGCTCGCCAATCAGCAATCGCTGCAGGCGCAAGTGCAGGGGGCCGAGGCCCAGCTTCAGATGTCGCAGATCAATCTCGGCTACACCGACATCCATGCCCCGATCGACGGCAAGATCGGCCGCACCGCGGTGACCGCCGGCAACTACGTCAGCCCGGGCTCCGGCGTGCTCGCCACCATCGTCAGCCAGGACCCGATGTATGTGATCTTCCCGGTGTCGGCGCGAGCCGTGCTCGACCTGCGCCAGCGCTCTGCGGAGAAGGGCGGCATGGCCGCCGTCATCATCAAGGTCCGGCTGCCGGACGGCCGCATCTACAACCAGACCGGCGCGCTCGACTTTGTCGACAACACGATCGGCGGCAACACCGACACGGTCACCTTGCGCGGCACGATACTCAATCCGGTGCTGCCCAGCGCCAATGGGCTCGGCACGGCGCGGGAGCTCGTCGATGGCGAGTTCGTGACGGTGATCCTCGAGGATGCCGCGCCGGTCGAGGCTCTCGCCATCCCGCGCGCCGCCGTTCTCTCCGACCAGGAAGGCGATTACGTCTACGTCGTCGACGGCGAGGACAAGGCGCAGCAACGCCGCGTGCAGCTCGGCCAGTCCTCGCCGATGATCGCGGCGGTGATCAACGGCTTGAGCGAGGGCGAGAACGTCATCGTCGAGGGCATCCAGCGTGTGCGCCCGGGTCAGCTCGTCGCGCCCGGACCGGCGAGCCCGGCCGCCTCGGCCGGCCTGGCGACCTCGACCGGCGGCGCTGCGGCGCCGGCCAGCCGGCCGCCCGCCGCGGCGAGCCCGCCGGCGCCGCGCGGCTGAGACCGGCGCGGCCCCGCGATGATTTCCGCGCTCTTCATCCATCGGCCGCGCCTGGCGATCGTCATCGCCATCGTCATGACTATCGCCGGCGGGATCGCGCTGACGCGCATTCCCGTGGCGCAATTCCCCGACATCGTGCCGCCGCGCGTGCAGGTGACGGCGAACTATCCGGGCGCATCCGCCGCGGTCGTCGAAGCCGCCGTCGCGCAGCCGCTCGAAGCGCAGATCGTCGGCGTCGACAAGATGATCTACATGAAGTCGACCAGCGGCAATGACGGCAGCTACAATCTCACCGTCAGCTTCGCCGTCGGCTCGAACCCCGATACCGACACGGTCAACGTCAACAATCGCGTGCAGACCGCGCTGCCGCAGCTCCCCCAGGCGGTGCAGGTGCAGGGCTTGACGGTGATCAAGCGCTCCGCCGCCATCCTGCAGTTCCTCAACATCTACAGCGAGGACGGCACGCTCAGCCCGGTCTTCATCACCAGCTATGCGACGATCAACGTGCTCGACGAGCTCTCGCGCGTGCCCGGCGTCGGCCAGGCGCTGCTCTTCGGCAAGCTCAATTATTCCATGCGCATCTGGTTCGACACGCAGCGCCTGACCAACCTCAACCTGGCGCCGTCCGATGTCGTCAACGCCATCCAGGCGCAGAACGTGCAGGCCCCGGTCGGCCGCATAGGCGCGCGGCCGGTGAGCAACGATCAGCAGTTCCAGATGAACGTCCAGACCGAGGGGACGCTGACCACGCCGGAGCAGTTCGGCCGCATCGTGCTGCGCGCCAATCCGGATGGCTCCGTCCTGCGCGTCAGCGACGTCGCGCGCATCGAGATGGGCGCGCAGAACGAGGACACCGAGACGCGCATCAACGGCCGCCCCTCCGTCGGCATCGCGCTCTACCTCGCGCCCGATGCGAATGCGGTGCAGTCCGCGACCGCCGTGAGCCAGGCCCTCGCCCGCCTGGGCCAGCGCTTCCCGCCCGGCCTCAAGGCGCGCGTCGTCTATGATTCGACCGTCTTCGTCAGCGACACCATCCATGAGGTGCTGTGGACGCTGGGCCAGGCCTTCGTCCTGGTCGTCCTGGTCGTGTTCCTCTTCCTCGGCAATCTCCGCGCCACGATCATTCCCGCCGTCGCGGTGCCGGTGAGCCTGATCGGCACCTTCGCCGTGCTGCTGCTGATGGGCTATTCCGCCAACACCGTGTCGTTGCTGGCGATGGTGCTCGCCATCGGCATCGTCGTCGACGACGCCATCGTCGTCGTCGAGAATGTCGAGCGCGTGCTCGAGGAGAATCCCGCGCTGACGCCCGCCGAGGCGACGCTGGAGGCGATGCGGCAGATCACCGGGCCGATCATCGCCATCAGCCTCGTGCTGCTCTCCGTGTTCGTGCCGGTGGCGTTCATCCCGAGCATTTCCGGGCAGCTGTTTCGGCAATTCGCCGTCACCATCAGCGTCGCCATGCTGATCTCGGCGGTGAACGCGCTGACCCTGTCGCCGGCGCTGTGCGCCTTGTTCCTGCGGCACGAGGGCAAGAAGCGCGGCGTGATGGCGATGGTGCTGCGCGGCATCGACGGCGCCCGCGACGGCTATGCCGCGATCGTCCACCGCCTGATGCGCCGCGCCGCCGTCTCGCTGGTGCTGGTGCTCGCCTTCGCCGCCGGCATCTTCGGCCTGTCGCGCATCACGCCGACGAGCTTCCTCCCCGAGGAGGATCAGGGCGCCTTTTTCCTCAACGTGCAGCTCCCCGGCGGCGCGTCGGTGTCGCGCACCAGCGAGACCGTGCACCAGGTCGAGCAAGTGCTCAAAGCGATGCCGCAGGTGCAGGACACCTTCGCCGTCGTCGGCTTCTCCCTGCTCGATCTGGCCAACGAAGCGAACACCGGCTTCCTGCTGGCGAAGCTCAGGCCGTTCGAGGATCGCCGCGCGGCCGCGGATTCGGCACAGGCGCTGATCCGCAAGATGTTCACCGACGGCCAGCAGATCAGGACGGCGGCCATCGTGCCGTTCAATCTGCCGCCGATCATCGGGCTCTCCACCAGCGGCGGATTCGAGTACCAGCTCGAGGCGCTCGAAGGGCAGGATCCGGTGAAGCTCGGCAGCGTCATGCTCGGCGTGATCGCCGCGGCGAACCAGGACAAGCGGCTGGCGCGCGTCTTCTCGACCTTCACCGCGACGACGCCATCGCTCTTCCTCGACATCGACCGCGACAAGGCGCAGGCGCTCGGCCTCAACATGAACGACGTGTTCACCGCGCTGCAATCCACCTTGGGCGGATTCTTCGTCAACAACTTCAATCTTTATGGCCGCACCTGGCAGGTCAATATCGAGGGCGAGGCCGCGGACCGCCGCGACATTTCCGACATCTGGCAGATCCATGTGCGCAACAAGGCCGGCGAGATGGTGCCGTTGCGCTCGATCGCCGACCTGCGCTTCATCCTCGGGCCGCAGGTGATCACGCGCTACAACAACTACCGCTCGATCACCGTCAATGGCGGCCCGGCGCCGGGCGGCTCATCGGGCGCGGCGCTGGCGGCGATGCAGGACGTGTCGGCCAAGACGCTGCCGCCGGGCTACGCCTTCGAGTGGACGGGAACCGCGTATCAGGAGCACGAGGCCACCGGCCAGACCGGGGCGATCCTGGCCATGGCCGTGGTGTTCGCCTTCCTGTTCCTGGTCGGCCTCTACGAGAGCTGGATGATCCCGATCCCGGTCCTGCTCTCGGTGGTGGTGGGCGTGCTCGGCGCCTATGCCGGCATCCTCATCGCCGGGCTGACGCTCGATCTCTACGCGCAGATCGGTCTGGTCGTGCTGATCGCGCTCGCCGCCAAGAACGGCATCCTCATCGTCGCCTTCGCCAAGGAGCAGCGCGAGCAGGGCATGGAAATCGCCGAGGCGGCGGCGCTCGGCGCGCGCATGCGCTTCCGCGCGGTGATGATGACGTCGATCGCCTTCGTGCTGGGGCTCATTCCGCTCGTCTTCGCCCACGGCGCGGCCCAGATCAGCCGCCGCGACGTCGGCACCTCCGTCTTCGCCGGCATGATCATGGCGAGCACCATCGGCATCTTCCTCATCCCGATGCTCTACGTCGTCTTCCAGCGCCTGCGCGAGTGGGGCCACCAGCGCTTCGCGAGAATGCGCGGGCGATCACACCAGCCGGCGCCGGGGGAATAAAGTCTCGTCGGCTGTCGGCCTTGTGAGCATGAACGGCGCAGGCCCATGTTCGCGCGCCGGTCCGGCGTCGTGACTTTCAGCGGCGGCGCTTCGCTTTATGATTCTGCGGTGCGGCATCGGCTTTCACCGGCGAAACCACCCAAGCGCCGGTCCAGAAGCCGATCATCTGCCTCGTGAACTCCTGCATCATCGCCCTCTCCTGGCGATGAATCTCGGCCATCCATTGGCCGCGTGCGGAGCCGGCGGCGGAATTGGCCGTGCTCATCCATAGGCTCATGAGCGGGTTCTTCTTGAACATCGCGTTGTACATCACGGCTCCCTCTAGCGAAGAAGGGGAACGCAGCAGGAGCTGCGTCCCCGTTTGTTGTCGTACGTCGGACGATGACTACGCCCGGACGATCTCGTCGTGGCGGCGCACGCCGAGAGACCCGCCGAACGCGGCTGCGATTGCGCCGAGCAGCAATGAGACAAATGCGATCAAGGACGCTTTGGATAGACCCGAGGCGGTCTTGTCCGCCACCTGCTTGGCCTTGTCCTTCGCCTGATCGGTCGTCTGAGCAACCTGGCCCTGCAGCTTGTCGAGCCGCTGGTTTGCCTCGTCCGGCGTGATGTTGAGCTGAGCGGCCATGATCGCGACGATGCGGTCATGGGCCTGCTTGGCCTGGTCGCCGCCGACCGCCAGCTTGGGCAGGTTCGCCGCGATCTCCTGCTGGGCTTGCTCGGCGTTGAGGCTTTTCGGGTCGGTGCTGGTCGATTGCGCGCTCAACAGATCCTTCGCCTTCTGCTGGATCATGTCGGGTGTCGCGCCCGCGGCTTGAGCCGCCTGGGGTGCGACGTTCTTGACCGTCTGCCCCGCCGCCGAGAGCGTGCCGCTGACGGCACTGAACGCGCCGCCGATCACGCTGCCGACCGCCGTGCTCAGCAGATAGAAAGTCACCAGCAGGGTGAACGCCCAGGTCAGCACGCCGTGCAGCACGCCGCCTAATGACACGCGAGAAGCCGCAAGCCAAGCCGCGACATAGCCGCCGGCGAAGAGCGCAAGCAGGTACGCGATCCCCCACCAAACGGCGGCGCCGATCCCGAGCGAGCTGGCGTCCGGGGTGC
>Ga0073928_10011551_pt1 | contig 10284 bp, 10 predicted proteins | sample PaiPotPPA55metaG_FD_76969 | JGI IMG/M metagenome (GOLD analysis project Ga0073928, IMG submission 76969) | Iron sulfur acid spring bacterial and archeal communities from Banff, Canada, to study Microbial Dark Matter (Phase II) - Paint Pots PPA... ... | reverse complement strand
GCATGGGAATGGTGGGTTCGCTTCCACGCGAAAGGATTCTTTCCATTTACGGACGACCTCGCTCCGCAGATTAACAACGACGCGGGTGTCAAGGCGCTTGAGGAACTGGCTGCCGCCTCGAAACATCTATATCCAGGAGCCCGCAGCAATGGGCTGTTCGAAAACTTCGAAGCTTACGGAAAGGGGGATAGCTACGCAAATATCGGCTGGGGAGGAACTCAGAAATACCTCAATGGCGACAAATCGGGCGTCAGGGGAAAGCTAACCTACGGTCCAACCCCCGGCGGCAAGGTTAATGGGACGCTCGTCCGGACGCCCTATTTCAATTGGGGCTGGAACTACGTTGTGTCGAGTCTTTCGAAGGAACAGGAAATCGCTTATCTGTTCACGCTTTACGCGGTAAGTCCGACCTTATCGACGATCGCCGTACGTGATCCCGGTGGTTACTTCGATCCTTTCCGGGACGAACATTACAAGGATCCGGAGATCATCAAGCTGTATACAAAAGAGTTTCTTGACGTGCACGAAGCAAGTATGCGCGGCAGCATTCCCGATCTATACTTGAAAGGACAGGGCGAATATTTTGACGTACTCCGGGTCAATGTGCAAGCCGCGGATGTTGGCCAGAAAGCGCCGAAACAGGCGCTGGACGATACCGCCCGCGAGTGGGACCGGATAAGCCGGCGAATCGGCCGCAAGGGCCAGACCGTGCAGTGGCGGTTCCTCAAGGGCCTGTATCCGCAGGCGGCTCGTTCAAATCTCGTTTAAGGCAGGACTTTCGCAGATTGCTCGATGGAACGACGCGATACGGTTCAGCTGGGAACGCAGTGTCGCCGGTTGCTGCGCATCGCGCGCCTGCCTTTTTCAATCGTTCTGGTCCTGCCTGCCCAATTAATCACGCTGCTGGTGGTGGTGGTGCCGACGATTATCGTGGTGTGGCTGAGTCTCACCGATTGGCAACCGACCGATAACATCCCGTGGTTCAAAGCGGAATTTTCCTGGTTCTGGAACTTCTACGATCTGTTGTCCGACGAACGATTTGTCGGCGCGGTGCTGCGGACGCTGTTTGTCGTGACACTGTGCGTTTCGACCGAATTGGTACTTGCCGTGGCTCTTGCGCTGCTGTTCCTCGACGAGTGGCCCTGGCGAAAAGTCGCGGTAAGCGTGATTATTTTGCCAATGATGGTCGTCCCGGTCGACGCCGCGAACGCTTTCTTCATGCTGTTTAACGATCACGGTCCGATTAATCAACTGCTCAGCCTGGTACTTGATCGGCCGGTCGAATACGCTTGGCTGGCAGACCCCCACTGGGCCTTGCTGCCGATCATCTTCGCAGAAGTGTGGCAGTGGACTCCGCTGATGTTCCTCTTGGTTTTGACCGCGTTTTTAAACGTTCCGCGCAATCAGTGGCGCGCGGCTCTCGGCCTTGGGGCTACTCCGGCCCAAGCCTTCTTCCGCGTCGTGCTCCCCCTAAGCCTGCCGGTTATGCTAGTCGCCGTGCTGATCCGTGCGATCGAGACCTTCAAAATTTTCGACGTAATTTACATTCTGACTCGCGGCGGCCCGGGAGCAACGACCGAGTCAATTTCAATGTATATGTACAACGGAGCCTTCGTGTATTTCCGCATGGGCTACGTCGCGGCTGCCGCGCTCCTCGTACTCTTCGTTGTGGTCTCAGTCTGCCTGGCACTGTTCAAGCCGCTGCAAAAACATTATGAGTGACCGCAACTCGGCGCGTGCGCCGCGACTTCCCAAAGTCTTGCACCGAGTCGCGGTTGTGGCGGCCATGGTGATCGCTTTTTTCCCGGTCTTCTGGCTGCTCTCGACCTCATTCAAGCCCTATGAGGAATGGGCAAGTTCACCGCCCCATTGGCTGCCAAAAAAGCCTACTCTTCAAAACTATCGGATTGTTTTCGCGCCGGAAGCCGCCCGCCGGTTCGCTGCGACTCAGGCAGGTTCACTTGACTACAAGGTATCGGGCAGCGCTTGGGCGGCGTTTGGCACATCGGCTGTCGTCGCAACTGCCGCAACGCTTCTATCCGTGGTCGCGGGGACCCTGGCTGCTTACTCGATCTCGCGCTTCCGTATCGGTGGCGACAGCTTCGCCTTTCAGTTTCTGTCGGTCCGGATGTTTCCGCCAATCGCCGTCGTCGTGCCAATGGTGGTGCTCTTTTCAATGCTCCGGCTGACCGATACTCATTTGGGTTTGATCCTGGCCTACACCGCGTTCACCCTACCCTTTAGCATCTGGATGATCCGCAGCTTCATCGAAGAAATTCCTGTGGATTTGGAAGGAGTGGCCCAAGTCCACGGCATGAGTCAAGCCGAGGCCTTCCTGAAAGTGACACTCCCACTCATTCGTGGCGGGGTCCTGGCGACGGCGCTCTTCGTATTCATCCTCAATTGGTCTGAATTCCTGTTCGCTCTGACTCTGACCTCAGGTCACGTGGTAACTGTGACTTTACAAGTAGCCAACTACGTATCCGCAAGTTCCGGTAAGCTTTATGGCGTCCAAGCGGCCATGGGAACTATTTCCACCATCCCGGTAATCGTTTTTGGCTTTCTGATCCAAAGCCACTTGGTCCGTGGACTAACCTTTGGCGCTGTCAAAGAGTAGACCCATTTTGAAGGCAACGACATCACCATTATATGCGAGACGGTGCACTAGTGCTGCAAAATCTCAGGAAAGTCTACGAAGACCGACCGGTCGTGAAAGACTTCACCCTCTCCGTCTTTGATCGCGAATTTGTGGCGCTCTTGGGGCCCTCTGGTTGTGGCAAATCGACGATTTTGGCAATGATCGCCGGCTTCGAAAAGCCTGACGCCGGAAGTGTTTCGATCGATGGGCGCAGCGTCGACTCACTTCCGCCGCACCGCCGCAAAGTAGGTCTCGTGATGCAGGATTACGCCATATTTTCGCGAATGACGGTGCGGCAGAATCTGGAATTCGGATTGAAGATGCAGTCCCTTCGTAGCTCGGAACGTCGCGCCAGGGTATCGGAGCTGGTCGAACGTTTGTCGCTCGGAGACCTTCTGAAGCGCAAAGGCGATGCCCTTAATTTGAGCGAAATGCAGCGCGTCGCCCTTGCGCGAGCGCTGATCACAAGACCGTCGCTCCTGTTGCTTGACGAGCCCATGTCCAATCTCGATGCGTCGGTTCGCAGTCGTTTGCGCAGCGAGTTGAAGCTAATCCAACGAGAGTTTGATCAGACGATCCTCTACGTTACTCACGACCAGATCGAAGCGATGAGCATGGCCGACCGCATCGCCGTGATGCGCGATGGGACGATCGAGCAGATTGGCGCCCCGGAGGAGGTATACCGCCGGCCACGGAATCGTTATGTCGCACAATTCCTCGGTGAACCGCCCATCAATTTAATCGACTGCACGGTCGAGCAACAATTCGGTGAACCGGTGGCCCGCATGCCATCAAATGGCGCCTTACCGCTGCCCCGCGGGATCATCTTCGAAGGCGCCGCTGTTCTGGCGATTCGCCCGCATAACGTGCGCGTTGCTCACCAAGCCGATCAACACACTGAAACCGCGAGGGTCGCGGACATCGAAAATCTCGGCGCCGAACACGTGCTACACCTGGACTATGGCGACCAGCACCTTGCCGTGGTGACCACGCCAGGGTATGCCTCGGTCGGCGACATCCTGCATTTGGCGTTCGATCTGATTCACGCGCACCTGATCGACCCGGCTAGCGGTGAAGTGGTGGCTTCGGAATTAAGGGGGGCACCTCTATGATCGCCCTCTGCGTCGCGGGCGTATCAAAACGATTTGATGCGGTCCAGGCTCTTAGCCGAATTGACCTATCGGTTGGTGAGGGAGAGTTCCTGTGTCTCCTTGGCCCGACCAACGCCGGGAAGAGCACTCTTTTGAAGACGATTGCCGGACTACATCGACCCGACGAAGGCCGGATCATCATCCACGAACGGGATGTGACCGAGCTCCAACCTGCGCCACGTAACGTCAGTCTGCTCTTTCAATCGATCGCGCTATTCCCGAACCGAAGCGGTTTCGACAATATTGCCTTCCCGCTTCGGCAAGCGGGTATGAAAGAAACTCGAGTGACGCACCGTGTGCACGAAGTCGCTAGGCTCCTTCGTATTACCCACGTTCTCGGCCGCCTGCCACGCACCTACTCCGGCGGCGAACGCCAACGGGTGGCAATCGGGCGAGCGATCGCCCACCCCACAGACATTTTGTTACTCGATGAACCCCTGTCCAATCTGGATGCCCGGATTCGGCTCGAACTTCGTATCGAATTCCGCCGCCTCCACAAGACGCAAGGGCAAACGATCATCTACGTAACCCATGATCAAATCGAAGCCTTGAGCCTCGCCGATCGAGTCGCCGTACTGCATGAAGGGCGATTGCAGCAGGTCGATAGTCCCGAACGGCTCCATGACATGCCGGCTAACCGATTCGTTGCGGAGTTCATCGGTTCACCGCCAATGAACCTCATTCCAGCGCGGCTGCACGCTGAAGGCGACAGCTTCCGGCTGGTCGGGTCTGGCTTCGCGGTCGATGCGCCGCGTGACATTGCTCCAAGAATTCCAGGTGATGAAGTATGCATCGGCGTGCGCCCTGAAGCCGTGCGCCTGGACCCGCAGCCAACAACCAAGGCGCCTTTCCCGGTCCGAATCCGCTGGGTTGAGCATCACGGAAGCCGATCCATCGTCCATGCGGATTTGGGTGGAACAATCGTCAAGGCCACGGTCCCAGCACAAACGTCCGTTACCGTCGATGGTCGCGCCTGGCTCGGTTTTACGCCACGTGGCGAGAGCATTCTAGACGTCGCAACCGATTCGTTCTTCTTAGCACAACCAGATATCAAAATAAGACCATGAGTGATCCTAACAATCCCGGACAACATCAAAGTTTGAGCGCACCCGCCGCGCGAAATCTAGCAACAGCCACCTTAACGGTTCCCCAGTTGCAGGCCATCACCCCGCGTTGGCTCCATAAGCTACTGCCGTGGGTCGATGTAGACGGCGGCGTCTATCGGGTCAATCGCGTACTTAAAAGTGAAGATGGCAAGGAGCATGAAGTCGACCTTTTAACTGTCGATGCCGACGAGCCGAAACTGCCGACAACATTCGTCGATTACGAAGAAAATCCGAGAGAGTATCACCTCAGCACAATCCAGGCAGTATTGCACACCCACACGCGTGTAACCGATCTTTATAGTAACCGCATCGATCAACTCCGCCAGCAAGTCCGATTGGTCGTCGAAGCGGTCAAGGAGCGTGAGGAATGGGAGCTGATCAACCATCCTAAATTCGGTTTGCTCAACGAAGTTGTGCCAACACAACGGATCAACACCCGCAAGGGCACGCCGACTCCGGACGATATCGACGAACTGCTCACCCTGGTCTGGAAGAAGCCGGCATTTTTCCTTGCCCATCCAAAGGCCATCGCAGCGTTCGGCCGTGAAGCCACGCGCCGTGGTGTACCGCCCTCGACAGTAAGCATCTTCGGTTCGCAATTCATTAGCTGGCGCGGGATTCCGATTGTGCCAAGCAACAAGCTTGCGATCGATGCGGAGAGCAAAACGAGCATATTGCTCTTACGCGTCGGCGAAGCTCAGCAAGGCGTTGTAGGGTTGCAAAAAGCGGGTGTGACCGGCGAGGTGGAACCTGGGCTCTCGGTGCGTTATATGGGCACGAATGAAAACTCTATTGCCGCGCATCTTGTGACACGTTATTTCTCGGCAGCAGTCCTGACCGTGGACGCCATCGCACGCCTTGATGACGTTTCGGTAAACTTCTATCATGAGTATGTCTACCCCACTGCTTGAACCTGACGCGCTGCCATCCAGTAACGATCCGTTCGACGCCGGGCTGATCGTGCGGTTGGCAAACGAATTTTTTGCGGAAGGATCAAGCGCCGCTCCAACGGCTGCGTCGCCTCCAGGTCTGCCTTCGCCCGTGCCGAGCATCCCATCGAACCCTGCGGGAATCCCATGGACACAGCCGGAAACTCTGCCGAATGTCTCCGATATCCCTTCCGGCACTGATACCGACAACGGCCTGTCGCGCGGTTATCCGTTGGCGACAGCTTCCAATCATCCCCCAGTACATCCGGTCCTCGAACGCCAAAAAGGAGAGAACTTCAATGCACCTTCCGGGGCCCACGATCCACAATCCAACAGGTCGCATCCGTTTGGCGAACCGCACTTCGATGGCGCGATTTACACCACCGCTTCGGCAACAAGATCAGCCTCTCCACCGACATCCGTTCCCGCCATCGAAATACTTGAAATACCGGAGTTTTATTTCCTCGATAGAGACAATAACGCCAGCCCGTCTCGGCCTGCCGGCGCAATTGACTACTCGACACCAGGGCTTTCCAGGTTCGACGTGGAAGCGATCCGGCGCGATTTCCCGGCGTTGCATCAGAAAGTGAACGGTCAGCCGCTGATCTGGCTGGACAACGCTGCGACCACCCAAAAACCTCAGAGTGTCATTGACGCCACTTCGCGGTTCTATAGCCGCGACAATTCAAACATTCACCGTGCCGCTCATACTCTTGCCAGACGTGCGACCGATCTGTTCGAGGCTGGACGAGAAAAAGTGAGGCAGTTCCTCGGGGCGGCGGACGCGAAAGAAATCGTCTTTTTGCGTGGCACCACGGAGGCAGTCAACCTCGTGGCACAGAGTTATGGGCGGAAAAATATCGGTCGGGGCGATGAGATCATCCTCACCGAGCTGGAGCATCATGGGAACATTGTTCCGTGGCAATTGCTCGCAGAACAAGTGGGGGCCGTTATCCGCGTTGTACCCATCAATGATCATGGGGAAGTGATCCTCGACGAGTTCACAAAGTTGCTCGGGCCCCGTACAAAATTCGTCTCCGTAGCACATGTCTCAAACTCACTCGGAACCATCAATCCGGTCGAGCAGATCGTCGCACTCTCTCGCGCACGCGGCGTACCGGTGCTGATTGATGGTGCCCAATCGGTACCGCACATACCGGTCAACGTCACTGCGATCGATGCCGATTTCTACGTCTTCTCAGGACATAAAGTTTTCGGTCCGACAGGCATCGGCGCGCTCTACGGTAAATTGGATCTGCTCGAAGAAATGCCTCCTTACCAAGGTGGCGGCCATATGATTCGAGACGTGCGTTTCGAAAAAACCACCTATCAGAATGCGCCCGTAAAATTCGAAGCTGGTACACCTGCCATCGCCGAGGTAGTCGGCCTTGGCGCGGCGATTGATTATCTCACTAACGTCGGCGTTCCCGCCATCGCCGCCTATGAGCATGCTTTGCTTGAGTACGCGACCCAAGCCCTTGCGACGGTTCCTGGGCTGCGACCAATCGGTACTGCCGCGAACAAGGCAAGCGTACTATCGTTTGTCATACCCGGCATACCGACCGAAAACATCGCGCGCCACCTCGACAATCACGGTATCGCTGTCCGCGCCGGCCACCACTGCGCGATGCCTGCGCAGCGCCATTTCGGTCTCGAAAGCACTGTCCGTCCGTCCCTTGCATTCTATAATACCTACGAAGAGGTGGACACGCTCGTCCAAGTCCTGCATGGATTACCGAGACCTTGAGAAAAGTAAGATCGCCGTGAAAACAACCACCTTCGGGATCAGTTTACCAGCACCATGAGCGCCTCACGTTACCATGGGGTTGAAGGCCACGTCGGCCGAACGCCACTTATCCGGCTGCGCCGATTGTCCGAACTAACCGGCAGCGAGATTCTTGGTAAGGCCGAATTCATGAATCCCGGCGGCTCGGTCAAAGACCGCGCCGCCCTCGGTATTATTCTGGATGCCGAATCCACCGGTCGACTGCGCCCCGGCGACACGATTATCGAAGGCACAGCCGGCAACACCGGTATCGGCCTCGCGGTCATCGGTCACGCCAAGGGCTACCGCACCGTTATCGTTATTCCAGAAACGCAGTCTCAGGAAAAAATCAGCCTTCTGCGCACCCTCGGCGCCGAGGTCCTTACCGTGCCGGAGAAGCCCTACAGCGATCCAGGTAATTACAATCACGTCGCGCAGCGACTCGCAGAGGAGAAGGGCTGGTTCTGGGCAAACCAGTTTGACAACCCGGCAAATCGCCTTGCGCATTATCGCACCACTGGTCCGGAAATCTGGGAACAGACCGCCGGCGAAGTCAGCGCCTTCGTCTCTGCCATCGGCACGGGTGGCACACTGGCGGGTACGGCGCTGTATCTAAAGGAACGCAACGAAGACGTGGCTGTTGTGTGCGCCGACCCCTATGGTGCCGCAATGTGGTCCTGGTTTACAAATGGCCACACAGAAGTCAAGGACGGCGATTCTTACGCGGAAGGGATTGGCCAGACACGTGTAACGAAAAACCTCGAAGGCATTACCGCGAACCGGGCCTACCGTATCGCAGACCAAACCGGATTGACGATTGTCTATCAACTTTTGCGCGAGGAAGGGTTATTTCTCGGCCTTTCTTCCGGCATTAACATTGCCGGCGCAGTACTTTATGCACAAGAGCGCGGCGCTGGGCAGACCGTCGTTACGATCCTCTGCGACTCTGGAGTGAAGTACCAGTCAAAGCTTTTTAACCCCGAGTGGTTAGCGGCTCATCACCTCGATCCAAACCGACCCTTAGAATCGGTGCTCGGCTAGCCTGCATCGATCACAAATCCTTAGAGATTTGTGACCGATGCAGGCTGTGGCAGCGGAACTCCCCGGCTACGCCGGAAAATTCCGCTGCTTTTTGTAGAGGAGAGTTTAAAAACGGTTTGTTTTGATTCCTTTATTTTAAGGTATTGCTATTCAGGTGGCCAGCGCCGGGAATGGTACGGGAAGGGCTTCCACACTCGATCAAAAGTTCTCGGATGTGCTGCATCGGTCTGTTGATGCTGGCACACACCGCGTGGTCAATCGCAAAGATCTGGCAGGAAGCCCCGGCAGTAATCGGACAACCAGTCTTTGTCTTTTCGTCCATGCCATTTGAGAAAGGAACGGATTTTGTTGAGGCTTCGTTTTCGTGGATTTGCCGTTCCGGCTACCAAGGTTCTCAACGTCTCGATCTCGATGCCCATCAAGCGTGAGATTCGCCGATCGCTCAGATCAGAATTGAGCATGAAGCGCCGAAGCGTATCGAGGATGATCGCCTCATTAAACTGGTCTCGCGTCATTGTGCTTTCCCTTGTTCTCATAATTGCAATACTCTTAGCAATGCTGATAATCCTGCCATATTTTTTTAGAAGAGTTGCAGTTGTTTATTCGTATGCCAGTATCACCCTCGGGACATAGCTTTTGCTCGTTGCCACGCCGATTTACTTTTGGGTTTGCGTGCCTGGTCGTGCATTAAAGCAATAGTGACCGCCGTCTATCTCGACTATCAGGGTAAGTTTCCACCAAACGGATATCGTTACATAGTGGAGGTCTCGAAAAAGGACGCGAACGGCGTAGACCGGAGCCCAGTAGAATTGCGCATCGTTGCTTGGAGCATTCTCCTTAATGGCCTGGGCGTAACCCCTGCTGACGTCCTAATACGTCAGGAAATCGAAAAAACCCGATTCGAAAAAATAATGAAGGAGCAAATCTTCCGATGCACGGATGGAGCAATCTACAAGGTGATTCAGGAACCAACCGCGTGACGTCAGGACGGAAAGAATCTCTTGGAGAACGGTCAACGGTCCCAAGTCCGCAAGACTTTGCAGTCAGAACCCGCCCATGAATACTCAGGAATTAGACCAAGACGGTCCGAATACGGGCACCTTCTTTGATCACATCCAGGTAATCGACTTTATGCGAAAGGTAACCAACCGAGTTACCCAGGCGTCGGAACAATTGTAGCCGCCCTTCACCATCTGATTTTCTCGAGAAACCATTCTCGCGTGAGACAATCTGTAATGCAGTGAAGAAGGCGATCGGATCTCCGAAGGCAGCATCGGAGTTATCACAGGCCGACTCGTCGGTCTCTGCGGTGGCGGCCAAACCCACCCAGTCTCGATTTTGGCGTCATTGACGGTGGGATCGGACGAAGGAAAAACAAACGAGCAGAAAAGGTGTCGATAATAGGCGACCTCTGACCGAAACCGTGCTATCTTCCATGGTCTTTGAATCTCGATTAACCGCGGTTTTCTCAGTTGCTAAAGTGGCCTGGCGCTAATCCGCGCCGATTGAAGTCCCGAGACCGAAAGGGTCATAAGACTATGAATTTTACACGCGACACTTCTTTTGTAACTGCGTCTTTTTATCCGGCATCGTTTTATCCGAGTTTCGCGGAGGCGGCAGCATTCCAGATTCCTGCAACACAGCTGTCCCAATC
>Ga0073928_10011548_pt1 | contig 10285 bp, 7 predicted proteins | sample PaiPotPPA55metaG_FD_76969 | JGI IMG/M metagenome (GOLD analysis project Ga0073928, IMG submission 76969) | Iron sulfur acid spring bacterial and archeal communities from Banff, Canada, to study Microbial Dark Matter (Phase II) - Paint Pots PPA... ... | reverse complement strand
CGCTCGCGGGCCGTCCGTTTGCCGCGGGCGCGCTGTTTCTCGTTCGCCTCCGCGCCGGCGGGCGCGAGGGACTCCTCGCGCATCGCCTCCAGCCGACGGTTTGCGCGTTCGTGCGGGGACTTCGGTTCGGTCGCGGCCATCGGGAGCGGCTTCTCCGCCAACACTTGGGCACCCGGCTCCCGGGGCTGCTAGCCGGCGGCTGAAACGGTCGCGGCCTCGATATCGGCCCGCTGCACGATCAGGGCCGGCTGTTGCGCGTACTCGACCCGCGGACGCCGCGTGCGGCCGCCGCCGGTGACGTTGAGCAGCACCAGCTCGTCGCGCCGGATCGCGCCTTCGCGCACGGCGCGGACGAGCGAGGCGATCGCAACGCCGGCGGCCGGTTCGACGTCGATCCCTTCGGCTTCCGCGAACATCAGCATCGCGCGAGCCAGCTCGTCGTTGGTGACCGCGTAGGTCCGTCCGCCGGTCGCGGCGAGCGCCTCGCGAATGCCGCCCGCCGCGGCGTACGGCGGCGCCGGGTTGCCGAGCACCGTCGCCGCGATCCGCGACTGCCGCTCGCGCGCGTCGTGCGGGCTGCACGCGTCCAGCGCGGGCGCGCAGCGTTGCCACGCGTCATGGATCGGCGTGAACGGAGCGTTTTGGCTGAGTACGAGGCGCGGCGGTCGCGTCCCGAAACGGCCGTCACCGATGAGCCGCAGCGCCGCTTCGTGCGCGGCGAGCGCGCCGGCTGCGCTGCCGACGGCTTGGACGTACACGTCGGGCAGCGCCCCGATCGCGTCGACGGCGCCGAGCACGATCGTGCCCATCCCGTCGCGCCGCGCGACGTTGCGCACGCCGCCCTCGGCGATGGAACCCTCGCGTGCGGCCAGCTGCCGGGCGAGCGCGATTGCGTCATCGTAGGTTCCGCCGGCGACCGCGACGACCCGAACCGTCGGTCCGACGTGCACCAGCGCCGCCAGCGGTTCCCACGCGTCCATCGGGATGACGATCGTCACCGGAGCCCCGACTTCGGTGGCGACCGCGGCGAACGCCGCGGCGGTGTTGCCGGCGGACGCGACGACCAGCGTGCGGTGCTCGCCCGGTGCGAGCCGGGCGAGGACGGCGACGGCCTCGAGCTCCTTGAACGTCGCCGTCGCGAGCGTCGCGCCGCGCTCCGGCCACCAGCCGCTAAAGGCGATCCACAGCCGGCGAAGCCCGATCCGCGCGGCAAGTCCCTCGCTTGCGAAGATCGCCGTGCGCGCGCTGGTCGCAATCGTGCGGCCGCGCGGCAGCCACTCGGCGTATCGTTCGATCGAGGTGCCGGCGCCGGGCGCGAATTCGCGCCGCGCGTAGACGGTCCGCAGCAGCGCGGGCTCGTGCTCCGCGGTGCAATCGAGGCGGATCCCGTCATCCTCGTATAGCGCGCCGCATGCGCAGCAGCGCAGGCGGTACTTCCTCAGCGAGCCGGACACCCCATAGGAATCGGCCGCGGAGGGCCTCGCCGCTAGGCTACCAGATGCCGAGCGCTAGCTTAACGTCCTCGCTCGCCATGGTCCGCGGGTCCCACGGCGGGCTGAACGTGATGTCGACGGTCGCGTTCTTGACGCCCTCGACGCTCTCGACCTTGCTCAGGACCGCTTGCTTGAACATCGGTCCGACCGGGCACATCGGCGACGTCAGCGTCATCGTGACGGTCACGTCCTGGCCGAGCGGGCCCTCGCAGACGACGTCGTACACGAGGCCGAGATCCAGGATCCCCATGTTGAGTTCCGGGTCGTCGACGTCTTTGAGCGCCTCGCGCACCACTTCTGCGGTTACCATTGCGGTTCTATGATTCGACGGCCGCGGCCGGGGTTCCAGGTGCCGCCGGCCGGGATCGCTCCATCAGCCGAATCGCGATCATCGCCGGGGAAGACCAGCGCCTAGATGTCTCTCGCTCACCGCTACACCGCGAGGTACCGGTGCATCATCGCTTCGTCGGCCTTCAGTTCCGCGGTCGTCCCCGAACCGACGACGCGTCCGTTCGAGAGCACGTAGGCGCGATCGGAGAGACTCATCGCGACCTGCGCGTTCTGCTCGACGAGCAGCACGGTGTGCCCCTCGCTGCGGATGTTACGCACGACCTCTTCGACGTTGCGCGCGATCAGCGGCGCCAATCCTTCCATCGGTTCGTCGAGCAGGATGATCTCGGGGTTGGCGATCAGTGCGCGGGCGATCGCGAGCATCTGCTGCTCGCCGCCGGAGAGCTTGGCCGGCTTGTCGCGGCGCTCGCCGAGCACCGGGAAGTAGTCGTAGATGCGCTTCTCGGTCCAGACGCCTTTGCGTCCGGAGAGCGCCGCGAGACGCAGGTTCTCCCCGACGGTCAGGTTCGGAAAGATTCGCCGGTCCTCGGGAACGAACGCGATCCCGCTCTGCGCGATCGAGAACGGGCTCTTGTTGGTGATCTCTTTGCCTTTGAACCGCACCGCGCCGGTACGCGCTTGGACGAGTCCCATGATCGTCTTGCACGTCGTCGAGCGGCCCGAGCCGTTGCGGCCCAGCAGCCCGACCACCTCGCCCTGCTCGATCGAAAGCGAGACGTTCTGCAGCACGTGCGACTTGTCGTAATACGCGTTGATCCCGTCGAGCTCCAGCAACATTATGCTAACTCCCCGAGATAGGCGCGTTGGACGGCTTCGTTTGCGCGGATCTCCTGCGGCGTGCCGACCGCGAGGACGGCGCCGGTTTGGAAGACCGTGATCGTTGTCGAGATCGCCATCACGACGTCGATGTCGTGCTCGACCAGCAGGATGGTGCGACTCGGCGAGATGCGCTGGATCAGATCGACCGTCTCGTGGGTCTCGGTCGGCGACATCCCAGCCAGCGGCTCGTCGAGCAACAGCACCGGCGGATCGCTCGCGATCACGAGTCCGATCTCGAGCCGCCGCTGGTCTCCGTGCGAGAGGTTCTCGGCCAGGGCATCGCGCCATTCCCACAGGCCGATGTCGTGCAACACGCGCTCTGCCGTTTCGCCCAGGTTGCCCATGCGTCGCCCCGGCATGAAGAAGTTCGCCTTGCCGTCGTGGACCGCTTGGACCGCGAGCCGCACGTTCTCGTAGACCGTGAGGTGTCCGAAGATGTTGGTGATCTGGAACGACCGGGCGATCCCGAGCCGGGCGCGCTGGTACGCGAGCAGCGACGTGATCTCGCGATCCTTGAACCAGATGCGCCCTTCGCTCGGCGGCAGCAAGCCGCTGAGCAGGTTGAAGAAGGTCGTCTTCCCGGCGCCGTTCGGACCGATGATCGTCCGCACGCCGCCCTCGGGGATCTCGAGCGACACGTTGTTGACGGCGGTGAACCCGGAGAAGCGCCGGGTGAGCCCCTCCGTCTTGAAGACGTAGCCGGTCGCAACCGCCGCCGTCATGACGGCGCCTTCGTCGCGGAGGGGGCGTCGTCGATGACCGGCGGCAGCTCTTCCTGCATGTCCACCGCGACGCGCGTCTTCGGTGAGAAGTAGCGTTTGAACGCGGTGGCAAAACCGTAGTGCCGCACGTCGTCGAACAGCCCCATGATCCCGCGTGGACCGACCAGGACGAACACCACGAAGACGATGCCGATCCAAGCTTCCCAGTATTTGGTCAGCTGCGAGACGTTGTTCTGGAGCTCGTAGTAGACCGACGCGCCGAGGATCGGCCCCAGGAAGGTCTGCATCCCGCCGAGCAGCGACATCATCACGACGTTCCCGGAGTACTCCACCGAGCCCGCGTCCGGGTTGATCGACTGCTGGTAGTACGTCCACAGCCAGCCGGCGATCGCCGGGAAGAGCGCCGAGATGACGAACGCGTTCACCCGAAATTTGTCGACGTCGTAGCCCAGGAACCGCGCCCGCTGCTTGTTCTCGCGGATTGCGTGCAGCACGCTGCCGAACGGCGAGCGCAGGATGTAATGGAGCAGGCACAGGGCCAGAAAGACGCAGACCGCGCAGAACCAGTAGAAGTGCATCGAGTCCTGCAAGAAACCGTTGCCCAACGGGTTAGGGCGCGCGATGTTCTGCATCCCGTCTTCGCCGCCGGTCAGCTCGCTCCAGCGGTAGGTGACGAAGAAGATCACCTGCGCGAACGCCAGCGTGATCATCGAGAAGTAGATCCCGCTCGAGCGCGGCACGACGAGCCGCGCCAGGAGCCATGCCCACAGTACCGCGATCGCGACCGAAAGGAGCAGCGCGATCAGCAAGTTGTCGGTCTTCCCGTGGTGCAGCGCGAGGCTGCCGATCTGCACGTTGAACCCGTTTGCGTACAGCGCCGTCGTGTAGGCCCCGATCGTGAAGAACATCGCGTGGCCGAACGAGAGCTCCCCGACGTGCCCGAACAGCAGGTTGAAGCCGCTCGCGAACAGCGCGAAGATGACCATCGTCGTCGCGATCCCGACGAAGCCGCTCCAATTCCCGGTGAACGGGTTCGCGCCGGCGACGTACGGAAGCAGGATGAACAGCACCGCGGTCCAGAGCAGCGGATGCGTGAGGACCCGCTTCACTCGAAGAGACCCTCCACTCCGAACAGACCGCGCGGCCGGACCAGCAGGATGATCCCCATGATGATGTAGCCGGTCAACTCGACGGCCGGTGGCCAGATGAGCGCCATCAAGCTGGTCACGATCCCGATCAGAAGACCGCCGACGATCGCCCCCCAGAACGACCCGATCCCGCCAACGATGACGATCACGAACGTCAACACGATCCACTGCGAGGCCAGGCTCGGCTGGATGGCATAGATCGGCGCCGCCAGCGCGCCGGCGAGCCCGGCCATCAGCGAACCGATCCCGAACACCAGCGTGAACATCAGCGGCATGTTGATCCCGAGGATCTTTACCATCTCCGCGTCGCGGGTGCCGGCCCGGATGATCATTCCGATGTTCGTCTTGTTCAGCAGCAGCCAGACGCCCCCGAGAATGAGGATCGTGAGTGCGACCAGCAGGACGTCCCGGTAAAACGGAACCTGATACGTGCCGAGCGAGATGGTGTCGGGTATGTATTGCGGGGTCGAGACCCGCACTGCGTCGTCGCCCCAGAGCCGCCGCACGATCTGCGCGAAGATGAGTGCCGTCCCGAAGGTCAGGAGGAGCGTGTACTCGGGGATACGTTTGTACAACGGCCGGATCAGTGTCGACTCGAAGGCCATCCCGAGCAGGCCCACGATCACCGCGGAGGCGAGGATGGCGGGCCAGAAGCCGATCGGGCCGTTGAGCTGGTACATCAAATACGCGCCGAGCATGAAAAACGACCCGTGAGAGAAGTTGATCACGCCCATGAGGCCCAGGATGATGTTCAAGCCCAGGGCGACCAGGATATACAGCATCCCCAAGGTGACGCCGTTGACGAACTGATCCAGCAGTTCGGGCGCCGTGAGGGCGAGGAAGTGAATTGCGACGTCCTCCAGGGGGCGGCGGAAAGACCCTCCGTTCGCCTCACAGGGGTCCGCTTCCATGCTACGCTCGGGTTAATGGTTTGAAACTGAACCAAGCCGCCGAAAGTTATTAGGAGACCACCCCACGCCGAGCTTCGTTGAAGCTCGACGGCTGGGATGGCAGGAGCGGATGGGCCGCTCGGGGAGTTTCGTACAGTCATGTCTATGTGGGAACCGTTCACCGAACGCGCGCGGCGCAGCATCGTGCTCGCTCAGGAAGAGGCGCAGCGGCTCGGGAACAACTACATCGGGACCGATCACATCCTGCTCGGCATCATCTCCGAGGGGGAGAGCCTCGCGGCCAAGGTCCTCGAGACGCTCGGTGTCAACCTGGCGAAGGTCCGCCAGGAGGTCGAAGCGATCGTCGGACGGGGCGGTCAGACCGTCCAGCAGGAGATGGTGTTCACGCCGCGTGCCAAGCGGGTGATCGAGCTCGCCTTCGAAGAGGCCCGCCAGCTCAACCATAACTACATCGGAACCGAGCACTTGCTGCTCGGGTTGATCCGCGAGGGTGAGGGCGTCGCCGCCCGCGTTCTGACGAACCTCGGGGTCGATCCGGCGAAGGTGCGCGTCCAGACCACGTCGCTGCTCGGCGCCGAGGGCCAGCCGCCCGCGCCCAAGGGCAAATCGAAGACCCCGACCCTCGACGCCTATGGCCGCGACCTGACGACGCTCGCCCGCGAGAACAAGCTCGACCCAGTCATCGGCCGGGCCAACGAGATCGAGCGCGTCATCCAGATCCTCAGCCGCCGGACCAAGAACAACCCGGCGCTGATCGGCGAGCCCGGCGTCGGCAAGACGGCGATCGCCGAGGGCCTGGCCCAGCGCGTCATCAAGAGCGAGGTCCCCGAGCCCCTGCGCGACAAGCGCGTCATCACGCTCGACCTGGCCGGCCTGGTCGCGGGCACGAAGTACCGCGGTGAGTTCGAGGAGCGCATGAAGCGCGTCATGGACGAGATCCGCGGCGCCGCCGGCGAGATCATCCTGTTCATCGACGAGTTGCACACGCTGGTCGGAGCGGGCGCCGCCGAAGGCGCGATCGACGCTTCGAACATCATCAAGCCGGCGCTCGCGCGCGGCGAACTGCAGTGCATCGGCGCGACGACGCTCAACGAGTTCCGCAAGCACATCGAGAAGGACTCGGCGCTCGAGCGCCGGTTCCAGCCGGTCATGGTCGGCGAGCCGTCGGTCGACGAGACCATCGAGATCCTCAAGGGCTTGCGCGACCGTTACGAAGCCCACCACAAAGTCACCATTACCGACGAAGCGCTGATCGCGGCAGCGAAGCTCGGCGACCGCTACATCTCCGATCGTTTTCTGCCGGACAAGGCCGTCGATCTGGTCGACGAGGCCGCTTCGCGCGTCCGTCTTCAGGCGACGTTGCCGCCGCAAGAGATCCGCGACATCGAGACCCAGATCCGTCAGGTGAAACAGGAGAAAGAGTCGGTCGTCAAATCGCAGGAGTTCGAAAAGGCCGCCGCGATCCGCGACCGTGAGGAGAAGCTGCGCCTCGAGAAGCAGCGCCTCGAAGCCGAGTGGGCCGACAAGCGCGCCGCGCAGGACAAGACCCTCAAGGTCACCGAGGACGACATCGCCCACATCGTCGCGTCGTGGACGAAGATCCCCGTCGCCCGGCTGGCGCAGGCGGAGACGGCCAAGCTGCTGGGGATGGAAGATCAGCTCCACCGCCGCGTGATCGGCCAGAACCAGGGGATCTCGACCCTCACCCGGGCGATCCGCCGCTCGCGCGCCGGGCTCAAGAACCCGAAGCGCCCGATCGGTTCGTTCATCTTCCTGGGCCCGACCGGCGTCGGCAAGACCGAGGTCGCGCGTTCGCTCGCGGAGTTCATGTTCGACGACGCCGAGTCGATGATCCGCATCGACATGTCGGAGTACATGGAGAAATACGCGGTCTCGCGACTGGTCGGAGCACCTCCCGGCTACGTCGGATACGAAGAGGGCGGGCAGCTCACTGAAGCGGTGCGCCGCCGTCCGTATTCGGTCGTGCTGCTCGACGAGATCGAGAAGGCGCATCCCGACGTCTTCAACTTGCTGCTGCAAGTCCTCGAAGACGGACGGCTGACCGATTCTCAGGGCCGTGTCGTCGACTTCAAGAACACCGTCATCATCATGACCTCGAACGTCGGCGCCACCGGGATGCAGACGACGACCGACATCGGTTTCCGCACCCAGAAGGATGCCGGAAGCGACGATCAGGCGTACGAGAAGATGAAGAGCAAGGTGCTCGACGAGGTCAAGCACTCGTTCCGCCCCGAGTTCCTCAACCGCGTCGACGAAGTCGTCGTCTTCCACCAGCTGAGCCGCGAGCAGATCGCTGAGATCGTCGGCCTCGAGCTCGACAAGGTCATCCGCGAGGTCAAGGCTCAGGACATGTTCCTCGAGGTGACGGAAGACGCGAAGGCGCTGCTCGCCAAGAAGGGCTGGGATCCCCAGTTCGGTGCGCGCCCGCTGCGTCGCGCGATCCAGCGCGAGGTCGAGGACGAGTTGGCCGAGGAGATGCTGAAAGGCAACTTCGGATCAGGCGACCGCATCCTCGCTGAAGTCTCGGTCGACAATCCCGAGAAGCTGCGTTTCTCGAAGATCCCGAACGTCGAACCGCCTGCGCCAAGTCAACCCGAAGCGCAGACTGCTTAATCACCGGGCCGCGCGATGCGCGAATCAGTACGAAGCCGTCGGGAAACCGACGGCTTCGTGCCGAATACCATAAGGTTGACCCCGTACGCGCTTTGGCGGTCGCGCCTTCCATCGTCGATCGGAACTTGGTTTGCTCGTGACCTAACGCGGGTGGCGCTGGCCCTCGTCGAAGGTACCCGTGTCGTGCTGCGCTCGGTCGAGCCCGCCCGGATCGAGGCGACGGTCAAAGACCGCACGCCGGTCTCGACCGCGGTCGAGTGGGCGACCGGGACCGGTCCGCAAGCGCTGCGCGCCGTCTGCACCTGCGGTTCGACCGGGGTCTGCGAGCACGTCGTCGCGACGCTCGAGGTGGTTCGCACGGCCGGAGAGGCCGCGCTCCCGCTCGCGGCAAGCGACGGTGCGGACCTCGACCTCTCGTGGCTGCCGGACGCCGAACAAGACGCCGCGCGGGCCCGCGCGCGCGCTGTGTGGCCGGTCCTGCTCGTCGGCGCGGCCGGCACGCTCAGCGGCACGCTCTACCTCGACACCCCGCGGCTGCGCGGCGTGATCCGCGATGCCGACGCGATCCTCGCCATGATGGATCAAACGCCGCCCGACGACTGGGACGAAGTCGACCGCACACTGCTCCGCGACGATGCCGTGCAGGAAGCGTTCGGAACCCGCGCATCGCAGAAGGCCCTCGCTCGCGCGCTCTTCCGGCTCGCCCGCCATCCGCGCCTGCGCTTCGACGACGCGCCCGGCGAGAATCGCCACCCGTCGGAGCTGCCGCCGTTCGGCGTCGAGACGCGCGGTGCGAAGCTGCGTGCGGTACGCTCGGGCGCGCGCTTCGTCCCGATGCTCGAAAGCGGCGACGGGACGCGCGTCTCGCCGGCCGATGCCGCCGTCGTCGACGGTCCGCCGATGTGGCTGGTCGCCGAGCGCACCGCGTATCTCTTGGACGGGTCGTTCGATCCGCGCAAGGTCATCGCGGCGGCGCGCTCCGCCCGCGAGATCGTCGACGAGGAGGACGCATCGCCGTCGGTGCGCGCGATCGCGCGCGTCGCGCCGTTCCTTACCGACGACGAACGCGCGGGTCTCGGCGTCGTCGACGCGGAGGAACCGGCGCTGGTCGTGCGCGCCGCATGGCGCGAGGGCGCGCTGATGGCGCGGCTCGCGTTCGTCGACCGCACGTCCGGTGCGTACGCGCCGTTCAGCCCGCACGGCGCGGTGACCGCCGGTTCGGGGCGTTTCGTGCGCTGGCCGCCCGATGTCGCGCGCGGTTTCGCGCACCGCTTCTTGGAAGCCGGATTCGTCCCGCGCGGCGGGGACGGCTTCGCGCTCCATGACGCGGACCGGGCCGCCGAGATCGTGCGCACGGTGTGGCCGTCGTGGGACGACGTCGAGGTACGGCTCGACGACTCGCTCGCCGCGCTCGCCGGCGGCGGCAAGGTCGACGTCGCGGTCAGTGCGACCGCCGGCGATACCGGCGACTGGTTCGAGCTCGACGTAGCGGTGTTCGTGGGCGGCGGCGAACCGCTGACGCGCGAGGAACTGCGCGCGCTGCTGGGCGCGAAAGGCCGCTACGCCGAGGTGCGCGGCAAGCTGGTCGATATCGGCGACCTGCGCTCGCGCCAGAATCTGCTCTCCGAGCTCACCGACCGCCGGCGCACCGGGCTCGCCGCGCTCGTTGCGATGCGCGACGAACTGCACGAAGCGTTCGGCGACGTGGCGCTTCCGGAAGAAGTCGAACGCATTCGCGAACGTCTGCGCAATTTCGAAGGCATCGAAGAGATCGAACCGCCCGCGATGCTCGCCAACGTCCTGCGCGACTACCAGCGCCGCGGTCTCGATTTCCTGTCGTATTTGTCGTCGTTCCGTTTCGGCGGTATCCTTGCGGACGACATGGGCACGGGGAAGACGATTCAAGTGATCGCGCACGTTCAGCGGCGGAAGGAGAACGAGGGACAGTCTCCGGTCCTGGTGATTGCGCCGACGTCGGTGACGCATACGTGGGAGAACGAGATCAAGAAGTTCGCCCCGACGCTGCGGACGCTGCGGTTACAGTCGGGGAGTGACCGGGCCGCCAAGTACGAGACGCTGCACGACTACGACGTCGTCGTCACGTCGTACGCGCTGGCGCGGCTCGACGCACATCAGCTCGAGCGGTTCCGTTTTCGCACGCTGGTCCTCGACGAGGCGCAGAACACCAAGAACCCCGCCTCGCAGAT
>Ga0073928_10011547_pt1 | contig 10286 bp, 7 predicted proteins | sample PaiPotPPA55metaG_FD_76969 | JGI IMG/M metagenome (GOLD analysis project Ga0073928, IMG submission 76969) | Iron sulfur acid spring bacterial and archeal communities from Banff, Canada, to study Microbial Dark Matter (Phase II) - Paint Pots PPA... ... | reverse complement strand
GGGAACGATCGTACTGTTCTTGCGCACATCGAGCAGCAGGCGGATGTTGACGAACTGATTCGGAAAGAGCACGCCATCCTTGTTGTCGAATATGGCTTTCAGGCGGTCCGTGCCCGTCGTCTGATCAATCTGGTTGTCGATGGTCAGCAAGGTGCCGGTAGCCAGCTTGGTCTGGTCGTCGCGACTGAAGGCGTCAACCTTCAGGGTTCCCTGTTTCATTCGTTGCACGACCACGGGCAGACTGTCTTCCGGCAAAGTGAAGATGACCGAGATGGGCTGCAATTGCGTGATGACCAGCATGGGATTCGCATCGGTGGCATGGACGATGTTGCCGACATCGACTAGCCGCAATCCGATACGGCCGTTCACCGGCGCCGTGATGTGGCAATACGCGATCTGAAGTTTCGCGTTTTCGATCGTTGCCTGGTCCGCCCGAACCGCGCCTTCGAATTGATCCGCCGTCGACTTTTGCGTGTCCACCTGCTGCTGCGACATTGCCCCGGATTCCTGCAGCAGATCTTTGAAGCGCTGATAATTCAGTTGCGCGTCGCGGAGCGAGGCCTGATCCTTAAACAACTGCGCTTGCGCCAGCGCCAGTTGCACCTCGAAAGGGCGGGGATCGATCAGCACCAGCAGGTCGCCCTTGTTGACCTGCTGCCCTTCGCGGAAATTTACCTGGATAAGTTGGCCATCCACCCGGCTCTTCACGCTCACCGTGTTGTAGGCGGTGACCGAGCCCAGTCCGGTCAGGTACACCGGCATGTCCTGCGAGACCGCTGCCGCAACCGCTACCGGTATGGCGCGAGTCGTGGCTGCCAGAGCTTGTTGGCTCTTCGCGGAATTGGCGTTCTGGCACGCGCCCAAAGCAAACAGCAGGAGTAAAATCGCGCCGAGCTGCACCCATTGCCAATCCAGATTTTCATTCATGTTTCCAACCGTTGAAGAGACGCACCAAAGAGCGCCGCGGAAACTGTAAGTAGGTTCGTTGCCGAATCGATGCGATCATTTGCCGTCCATTTGCCGTTCTACTTGCGAATTCTCCGATGCCGCAGCACGGAAAACGAGTAGATAATCATACTCTTCTAAGATGATGGTTCCCGGAAAGCAAAAGATGGTAAAGGTTTGTAAATTGTAGATTCTGCGCAAGAAACGAGAGAGAAATCATCAAGCACCAGAGCTACGCACGAAGTTGCACACCGAACATCCGCAACGTCGAGTCCCCAACTGTCTTTCACGATGGAGTTACTGCTGCACGGCTTGAACCAGCGCCGGCCTCACCTGTTCGTGCCGAATTTCGGAGGCGTCCCACCCGCCGCCCAGAGCCTTCACCAGGAAAACGGAAGTGGTCATTTGTTGACCGAGCAACTGCGTTGCCAGGCGCTCGTTACTCAGGAGCGTGGATTGTGCGGTAATCACATCGAGGTATGTGGTGACGCCGCCGACATAGCGGTTGTTGGCGATGTCGAGCGCGCGGCGCGAATCGGCGACCGCCGTCTGCTGACTCTTCAAAGCCTGTTCAAGCAGCGCCAGACCGGAAAGCCCGTCCTCCACCTGCTGAAATGCAACCAGGACAGCCTCGCGATAATTGGCTACCGATTCGTCATAGGCAGCGCGGCTGGCCGCCAGGTTGGCGCGATTGCGGCCGCCATTAAAAATCGGCTGCAGGAGATCACCTCCCAGCGACCAGAATGCGCTTGGAGCGCTTACCAGTGTGGCGATGTCGCGGCTTTCCCATCCGCCACTCCCACTCAAAGTAATATGCGGATAAAACGCAGCCACCGCCAAACCGACTTGCGCATTTTCGAACGTCATCTGGCGCTCACTGGTAGCTACGTCAGGACGACGCTCCAGAATCTCGGATGGCACTCCGGTGGGAATTGCTGGAGGAGCGGCCTCGAACGGCGCCTCAGCCAGGCTGAACGCCGACGCGGACTTCCCCGTCAGCACGGCGATGGCATGTTCGAATTGCGCCCGCTGCTGCAGCACCAGCGAAAGCTGCGTCGCAGTCGAATCCAGCAACGCGGCCTGCTGCGCCACTTCCAGCCCATTCGCGACTCCGCCTTCGTGACGATGGTTGACCAGATCCAATCCTTTTTGCTGGATTTCGACCGACTGCCGCACCACTCCAGCTTCGCGATCAAGTTCGCGCAGATTGAAATAGTCGGCGGCGAGTTCGGCGGTCAACACCAGGCGCACATTTTCCAGGTCGGCCGCGCTCCCTTCGAGCGAAGCGTTGGCCGCTTCAAGATTGCGGCGCACGCGTCCGAACAAATCAAGCTCGTAGCTGACGGAAAACGGGACGGTAAAAACGTTCTGAGTAACGGGCGCAGTCGCAGTCGTGCTGCCCAACACCGGACGATTGCCGGAAATACGCTGGCGCTGGCCGTTTGGATCAGCGCTGAGCGTGGGAAAGTACGCCGACGACGCGACCCGTGCCAACGCCCGAGCTTGCGAGAGGCGGTCCCCTGCCGCTGCCAGCGACTGGTTTGCCTGAAGCAGTTCTTGCTCCAGCCGGTCGAGTTCCGCGTCATGAAATATCTGCCACCATGCGCCCTTGGGAATTGCATCCTTCGGAGCAGCCGTCTGCCACGGCCCCGCGCCCTTCCACGCGTCGGGAACCTGCGCCGTGGGGCGCTTGTATCCCGGTCCCACGGTGCAGCCGAGCGTGCAGACTAACGCACAGACCAAGGCATACAGCGCGAGCACCGAATTCCCGTAGAGACGCGGCTTGCCGCGTCTCGCCCTGTCTCCGAAGGCGCTGCCAACCGCGTCTCTACACCCTGCAGTCAGTCCCATCACGACCGAGCAGCTCCCGGGTTCGGGTTGGCGACGTGCACTTTCTGCCCTTCCTCGAGTGAGTCGGACGGGTTGATGATGATCCGATCGCTCGCCTCAAGTCCGCCAAGAATCTCAAGCGTGGCGCCGAAGTCGCGTCCAATGCTGATCGGGTGCAAATGCACGGTGTTCTCCTTGTCGACGACCGCGACCCTCGGCCCCTCGGCGCGAAACAGCATGGCGTTCACCGGGATCGTAATCCTCGGAACAGAAGTCCCAGTCGCGAAGTGCACTTGGCCGAAGGAACCCGGCAGCAGCTTGCCATCTTTGTTGGGAACATCCACTTCCGTATTCAGGGTGCGCGTCGCGGGATCGATGGCATCGGAGGTGCGCGCCACGGTTCCCATAAATTTCAGGCCCGGAAATTCCTGGAGCGTGACATTCGCTTTCATCCCAACTTTCATGTTCGGCGCATATGCCTGCGGAACACTGACATAAACCCGCAGCGGATCGACGCGCGCGATATCGAACAGCTCCTTGCCAGTCAGCCCGGCCCCGGAATTAATGAGCACGCCCGGATCGACGTTGCGCCGGGTAAGCACGCCGGAAAAAGGAGCGTATACTTTCTTGAAAGATTCGAGTTCTTCCAGGCGGCGAACATTCGCATCCGCCGCTGCGAGATTGGCTTGCGCCTGCTGATAGCCGCTCGCTTGCTGGTCGGCTTCCTGCTCCGAAACCGAGTCGGTCTTACGCAGATTCGCCCAGCGGTCAGCCGAGATCTTCGCCAATCCCAGCGCCGACCTGACCTGCTCCCGGCTGGCTCGCGCCTGCGAAAGTTCCTGGTCAATCTCCGGCGTGTCGATCGCCGCCAGCAGTTCCCCTTTCTGAATCTTGCTTCCAATGTCCTTGTACCAGCGCAAGAGGTAGCCGTTGGTTCGGGCAAAAATGGGGGACTCCTCGAACGCCTGCAAATTTCCGGGCAACACCAGTTCGTCGTTTCCGGGCTCGGCCTGGGGTTCGACCACCGCGACCGTCGGAATCGAGACGGCTTCGGTTTCTTTCGCAAGCGCGTCAGATTCGCTCTTCCGGTTTAGAAAAGTAACCACGCCCGCGGTGATCAGGACGAGCAGGGCCGCGCCAACCAGAGTCTTTGCCCGCCCGGCTGGAGCCGGACCCGGAGCGGAAGGCCGACTGCTGTCGGGGCCGACGTGCTGCGTCTGGTTCTGCTGCGTCTGGTTCTGCTGCGTCTGGTTCTGCTGCGTCATTACAGGCGGCGATTGTACTGGCATGATTGCGGTCTCCAACAAATTCTCTATCTTGTTCTTCTCTACTCTTGCTCTGGCAGCAGCCGCGCTTGGCGGCGGCCATGAATAATCGCAAATACACTGGGCACAAAAAATAATGTGGCTACGGTTGCGAACAGCAGGCCGCCAATCACGGCACGGCCCAGCGGCGCGTTCTGCTCACCGCCCTCTCCGAAGCCCAATGCCATCGGCAGCATGCCGATAATCATGGCGAGGGCTGTCATTAACACGGGCCGCATGCGGGTGTAGCCCGCTTCGATCGCTGCTTGCAGCGCGGGCACTCCAGTATCCATACGGTCGCGAGCAAATGACACCATCAGAATCGAATTCGCGGTCGCCACCCCCATGCACATAACCGCGCCCGTCAGCGATGGAACGTTGAGCGTCGTGCGCGTAATCAGAAGGAACCAGCAGATCCCAGCCAGCGCTCCCGGCAACGCGGTAATAATGATAAAGGGATCGAGCCACGACTGAAAGTTGACCACAATCAGCAAATAGACGAGCACAATCGCTCCCACAAGGCCAAGGCCCAGGCCGATGAACGAGGATTGCATGGTCTGGACCTGCCCGCGAACCACGATGCGGGTTCCGCGCGGCAGATGGTCCTGGAATGGTTTCAGCGCCTTCATGATGTCCGACGCAACCCCACCCAGATCGCGCCCCTGCGTGCTGGCATACACATCGATCACCGGCTGCACGTTGTAATGGTTGACCACTGCGGGACGCGCCACCGGCGTGAGTTGAGCCAGATTGCCGAGCACTTGCGGAGCCTGCGCACTCGGGTTCGTCACCGGCGTGTTCATCAAGTCCTGCACTGACGTCATCCGATACTGCGGGCTCTGAACGGCGACGGAATAGGTAACGCCATTCTTTGAATTAAGCCAGAAATTGGGGGCTGTCTGGAAGCTTCCACTCAAGCTGATCAGCACACTCTGTGCGACATCACGGGCATTCAGCCCGACCTGATTGATGAGGGTGCGGTCCATATCCAGATGAAGAGTGGGCAGATTCATCAGTTGCTGCACGTGCACGTCGGCCGTGCCGGGAATCTGGCGCACCTGATTTGCGATCCTCTGTGCGATGTCGTAATTCGTGCTCATATCCGCGCCCATGATTTGGATGTCGACCGGCGCGGGCAATCCGAAATTGAGAATCTGCGACACGATATCGGCGGGCTGGAAGAAGAATTCCACGCCTGGGAAACGCGCCGGGAGTTCGCGCCGCAACCGGCGGACATAGCGTGTCGTCGGATGATGGTGTTCCGGATTCAGCGAAATTAGAATCTCGGCATCACTCGACCCAATCACCCCCGAACTGCTGTAGGAAAGATTCAAGCCCGAATACGGGACGCCGATATTGTCCAGCATAGTCTGCAATTCTTCCTTCGGAATTTCGCTGCGCAGTACTTGCTCCACTTCATCGCACAGACGCGCGGTCTCTTCCACGCGCAGCCCGGATCGGGCGCGGAGGTGCAAACGAATCAGGCCGGCATCCACTTGCGGGAAGAAGTCCTGGCCCAGAAAGAACACCAGCCCCAGCGACAAAACGCAGAAAGCCACAAAGCAGATGGCGAATAATCCCCGGTGTTCGAGCGTGGTTTCCAGCAGTTGCTGGTAGCCGCCGCGGAATCTTTCAAAACCGCGCTCAAATCTTCGCTGGAATTTTGCGAGGAAGTTTGTCGGCTCGGCGGCGCGGTGCTCGTGCCCGCGCATGATGAACATCACCATGGTCGGGATCAGGGTTCGCGACAACAGGTAAGACGCCAGCATGGCAAAGGACACCGCTTCCGCCAGCGGAACGAAAAGAAACTTCGCTACTCCGGCCAGAAAGAACATCGGCACAAAAACGATGCAGATACACAGCGTCGATACCAGCGCCGGCACCGCAATTTGTTGGGCACCGTCGAGGATGGCCTGTTTCATCTCCTTGCCCATGGCCAGATTGCGTTCGATGTTTTCGATCTCCACGGTCGCATCATCCACCAGGATGCCGACAGCGAGTGCCAGTCCTCCCAGGGTCATGATGTTGATGGTCTCGCCGAGCGCGCTCAGCAGGATCACGGAGACGAAGATGGAGAGCGGGATCGAGATTGCGATGATTATCGTCGGACGCCAGTCGCCCAGAAAGAGCAGAATCATGGCGGCGGTAAGACAGGCGGCGATTAGGCCTTCGCGCACGACTCCCGTAATCGACGCCCGCACGAAAAGCGACTGATCAAACAGAGCCTTGATGTTAAGCTCGGGCGGCAGAGATTGCGCCGCCAGCGGCACAATCGCCTTCACCGCATTGACGACCGTCAGCGTAGAAGCTCCGCCCAGCTTGAAGATCGACATCAGCACGCCGCGCACCCCGTCCTGCCGCACGATGTTGGTTTGCGGCGCAAATCCATCGCGTACATGCGCCACATCGCGCAGGTAGAGAGTGGACGAGTTCGAAGTCTTCACCGGCAGATCGTTCAGTTCGGGGACGGTCTGCGGAGTGCCGTTCATCTCCACGTTGTACTCGGTGGGCCCGATTTTCGTGGTGCCTGCCGGCAGAATCAAGTTCTGCGCGGCCACCGCGTTGACGATATCCGCGGGTGCCAAACCATAGGCCTGGAGTTTGGCGGAATCGAGGTCCACCTGCACCTGGCGCGGCTTGCCGCCGTAAGGATATGGAGTCGCCGCGCCCTGAACTGTGGTCAACTGCGTGCGCAGAAAATTCTGCCCCAAATCGAACAACTGCTGTTCCGGAAGCGTCTTGCTGCTCAAGCCCAGTTGCACAATGGGTGTCGAGGATGCGGTGTAGGTGATGATCAGTGGCGGGGTCGTGCCCGGGGGCAATCCCCGTAGCACGGTCTGGCAAATCGCCGTCACTTGCGTCAGGGCTACGGAAATGTTGGCGGAAGGCCGGAAAAATATCTTGATCACGGCGATTCCGCTCAGCGACTGCGATTCCTGGTGCTCGATGTCGCTGACCGTGACCGTGAATCCGCGCTCGGAGTTGGCCACGATCCGGTCCGCCATCTCGCTCGGCGCCAGGCCCGTGTAGTTCCATATCACGCTGACAACGGGAATATTGATTTCGGGGAAAATGTCGACCGGGGTGCGCAGGATGGTGATGGGAGTAAGAATGATGATGAGCAGAGCCATCACCACGAAGGTGTAAGGGCGGCGAAGCGCTAATGCGACGATCCACATAGGAATGGCGAAAACCCGCCAGGCGAAAACTCCCTGGCGAAAAACGGTAATGCTGAAATGCAATACTAGCGGAAACCGATACTGCCAAAGCCGCAGCCCCCCACTGGCCTGCGGACTTGCGAATCAGATTCAAAACAGTACGTTTCGGATTTAAATTATATTAGACTTTAGCCATGGCTCAAAATCATACCCGGCGCGCCGACGCCCGGAACCGAAACCATGGGAACGGAATCAACGGAACCGGCGGGAAGCGGCCGCCCGGGCGGCCACGCAGTGAGGAATCGCGCCAGTCCATCCTGCGCAGCACCCTGAAACTGCTCAAACAGAAGGGTGGGTTCCCGGAGCTCAGCATTGAGGCCATCGCGGCTGACGCGAATGTTGGCAAGACAACTGTCTACCGTTGGTGGCCAACCAAGGCCGCCTTGGTCGCGGACGCTTTCTCCGCCAGCGCCGACGAGGAACTCCGCTTCCCGAACACCGGCTCGGTGGAGAGCGACATGAGCCTGCAGATGCGGCGGTTGATTCGCATCTTTCGATCCAAGCGCGGCAAGGTCGTGGCGGCGTTGCTCGCCGGAGGACAATCGGATCCCGAACTGATTGAGGCCTTCCGTGACAGATTCCTATGGCCGAGACGCAAACAGGCCTATAAAACTTTGCAGCGCGGAATCGACCGCGGCGAATTACCCGCCGACAGCGATCTGGACCTCGTCCTCGACTCGCTCTATGGGCCGATCTACATGCGCTTTCTGATTCGGCACGACAAGCTCGAAGAAAGCTTCGCCGACGAAATTTGCGGGTTGGTGCTGCAGGGCTTGAAAGGATGGAGCCACCGCCACCCCTAAGCCATTTACCTGCTGAAACTTACCGTTCGGCCACCAAATCGGGCCGATGCCTGATCGGCCTTGCGCGAGGTAGCCGTTGAGGCTAAAATCAAAATACGACCGAAACAGTCGGCATTTTATCCGACCATATAGGTCGGAATTCGCCAGCAATGCTGAAACTGACGAAAAAAGCGGACTACGGGCTTATGGCTATGAAGCATCTGGCCGAGCACGTTGACCGGGGAGCATGCAGCGCCAAGGATGTAGCCGAGGCCTACGGGATCCCGCAGGAAGCGTTGGCGAAGATCCTGCAACGGCTGGCCAAGGTTGGTTTGGTGCAGTCCCAGCATGGCACGCACGGCGGATACACGCTGGCACGGGATCCGAAGATGATTTCCGCCTTCGAAGTGATCAAGGCCATTGACGGCCCGCTGTTCATTACGTCGTGCGTCACCGTCCGCGGCGAATGCGATCAGACCGATCGATGCACGATTCGCGAGCCGCTGCGAAAAGTGAATGAAAGCATCGAGCAAGTGCTGAAGAACATCAAAATTTCGCAGATGAAGGAAGAGCCGGAAGTCGTCCATGCCAAGAAGGTGGAGACCGGGAAGCCGGCGGAGTTGGTAACGATTTCGTAGCATTTTTAAGGAGACAGGTAATCATGAGCACGGATGTGAAGACGGCGACCCCAACCAGTCAGGACATCGGACAGCGCACGTCCCCCAACGGCGTCAAGCTGCCGATTTATATGGATAATCACGCGACCTCGCCCATGGATCCGCGGGTTCTCGAAGAAATGCTGCCCTACTTTATGGAGAAGTTCGGCAACTCCGCGAGCCGCAATCACCCGTTTGGCTGGGCGGCGGAAGAAGCGGTCGAGTTGTCGCGCGAGCGTGTCGCAAAGCTGATCGGCGCGACCGCGAAAGAAATCATCTTTACCTCGGGCGCCACCGAAAGCGACAACCTCGCCATCAAGGGCGTGGCCGAGATGTACCGCGAGAAGGGCAACCACATCATCACCGCGGTCACCGAACACAAGGCGGTGCTCGACACCTGCAAGCATCTGGAGAAGTTCGGCTTCCGCGTGACCTATCTCCCTGTGCAGAAGGATGGGCTGGTGGACCTCGACGACCTGAAGCGCGCCATCGACGACAAGACGATTCTGGTCACGATCATGGCGGCGAATAATGAGATCGGCGTGCTGCAACCCATCGCGGAAATCGGCTAACTGTGCCGCGAACGCGGCGTGATCTTCCACACCGACGCGGTGCAGGCGATCGGCAAGGTTCCGGTGGACGTGAACAAGATGAACATCGATGTCGCATCCATCACAGCGCATAAACTCTACGGGCCGAAAGGCGCGGGCGCGCTGTATGTGCGCCGCAAGAATCCTCGCGTGCAGTTGGTGCCGCTGATTGATGGCGGCGGACACGAGCGCGGAATGCGCTCCGGCACGCTCAATGTTCCAGGCATCGCTGGGCTGGGCAAGGCGTGCGCCATCGCGCAGGAAGGGATGCCGCAGGAATCCTGCAAAATGGCCGGCCTGCGAAACCGGCTGAAAGACAGCATCATGAGCCGCCTTGACGAGGTGTATATCAATGGCTCCATGGAACATCGGCTGCCCGGCAATCTGAATATCAGTTTTGCCTACGTGGAAGGGGAGTCTCTGCTGATGGGGATCAACGATATCGCTGTTTCCAGCGGATCGGCATGCACCTCTGCGACGCTGGAACCATCTTATGTATTGAAGGCTCTCGGCACGGGCGACGATCTGGCGCACAGTTCGATCCGCTTCGGTATCGGGCGCTTCAACACCGAGGCTGAGATCGATTACGTGGGCGACCGCGTGGTGGAGACGGTATTGCGTCTGCGCGAACTGTCGCCACTCTATGAAATGGCGAAAGAAGGTGTGGACTTGAAGAGTGTGAAGTGGGCGGCGGAAGCGCACTAATGTTTGAAGGGGCGCGGCTTCAGCCGCGCCGATTCGAGCAGTCTTAAATTGGGGGCTTTAGCCCCTGAGGATTTGTGGTTCAGTTTTGATTTTCTAAGGAGATTGAGGATGTCATACAGCGATAAAGTGATCGACCACTACAACCATCCACGCAACGTCGGCTCCATGGACAAAAAGGATTCCGATGTCGGCACCGGCCTGGTCGGCGCGCCCGAGTGCGGCGACGTGATGAAGCTGCAGATCAAGGTGAATCCGC
>Ga0073928_10011546_pt1 | contig 10286 bp, 7 predicted proteins | sample PaiPotPPA55metaG_FD_76969 | JGI IMG/M metagenome (GOLD analysis project Ga0073928, IMG submission 76969) | Iron sulfur acid spring bacterial and archeal communities from Banff, Canada, to study Microbial Dark Matter (Phase II) - Paint Pots PPA... ... | reverse complement strand
ATTGAGTTTAGGAAGGTCGCCCTTCCGGATGAGCTGGAGCTGCTCCGCGAAATCGACAAAAGGATTTTTAACGCCTTCCCTGCGGACCTGTTCTCGGACGAGGAATGGGCTGAGTTCGAATCGTACTGGATGATTGTTGATGGGAAGATCGTGGGTTGCTCGGCGTTTCTGTTCGATACCGACTTTGACAATGAACCGCGATCGGGCTGCTTCCACATTATGACCACCGGCGTGCTGCAGGAGTTTCGCCGCCGGGGGTACGGCGCGAAGCAAAAGCAGTGGCAGATTGAGTTTGCGAAGCAGCGAGGGTTTCATGTGATCGTCACCAACACGCGTGAAAGCAATCTTGCCATGATCCAACTGAATCTAAAGATGGGCTTTGTGGTTCGCCGGAGCGCTCCGCATTTTTATTTCGAACCTGATGAAGCTGCTATCGTGATGGAACTTCCACTGCAAGCCGAGACTGCGGCGACCGCCGGCGAACACTCGCGGAGCTGAAGTCAGTCGGTGGTATTATCTCCGTTCCTCTTTCCTAAGGGCGATAGTATTTTTGACCGCGGATAAAGTTTGCGTACTACGATTCAATATACGGGCGAGAGACCTTCGGGAATGTGAAATGGTAGACGGCGGGAAGGAACAGCATCACACAGGGCGCATCGGCTGGCTGCGTGCGGCGGTGCTTGGCGCGAACGACGGCATACTGTCCACGTCGAGTTTAGTACTCGGTGTAGCGGCTGCGCATGCCAGTCATGGCAACGTGTTAATCGCCGGTATAGCGGGGCTGGTGGCTGGAGCCATGTCGATGGCGGCGGGAGAATATGTTTCCGTCCACTCGCAGGCGGACACGGAAAAGGCAGATCTGGAGCTCGAGCGCGTGGAATTGAAATCAGACAATACGGGCGAGCACAGGGAGCTGGCGGCGATTTACGTTGAGCGCGGGCTCAATCCTTCGCTCGCGAAACAAGTCGCCGACCAATTGATGGCACATGACGCGCTGGGTGCGCACGCACGCGACGAACTTGGAATCTCCGATACTGTGCGCGCGCGCCCGATTCAGGCGGCGATGGCATCGGCTGCGAGCTTTGCGGTTGGGGCGGGCATGCCACTGCTTGTTGCTGCTATATCGCCCCCGCGACTGCTGATCCCGTTAGTAGCGGGGACTTCCCTGCTGTTTCTGGCGCTGCTGGGCGCGTGGGCAGCCCACGTGGGCGGCGCCAAAGTTCTGGGCGGCGCTCTGCGCGTGACGTTCTGGGGCGCGCTAGCCATGGCGGTGACCGCCGGAGTCGGATCGCTCTTCGGAACGACTTCCTGAGCAAGGTCGAACCATCATCACATTTCCAGCATGACCCCAACACTACAAGTTGATCGCAATGGACACGCGCTGGCGATGCTGCGCATCGGCGTCGGACTATTTTTCCTGATCTTCGGCGAGTACAAAGTTTTTGGGACGCAATTTGCACTCGGCGGCGGATTCGAGTTTTGGATTCATAAGTTCTTGGAGGGCGGCGCATATCCGTTCATGGAGCCGGTGTTGCGCAATTTTGTCTTGCCTCACGCCACGCCCATCGCTTTCGCGGTAGCTTACGGCGAATTTTGTATCGCGTTGGGACTGGTGCTGGGCATTCTGGTGCGCCCGGCAAGCATGGCTGGACTAACGTTGATGCTTGTGATGCTTTTCTCGTCGGACTATCCGGGAGTGCACGCGCCGCTGTGGCAATATTTCGGCGCTTCGCTCAGCCATTCCGTTTTTGCATTGTGTTTTGTCGCATTTTTGATCGGAAGTGCGGACGAAGTCTGGTCCGTGCGTAAGTGGCGAGCGTCCACCAAGAAGTCCCGACATGTTGGCTTCTGAGCCTACGCATGAATTTCAAACCGCATTTGCAATCACGGAAACGAAAAGAACCGGCGAGATACCGACGCTACCGCGGGTTTAGGTTCCCACTAGCGTCGCGCAAGGGACGGCAGCGGCAAGCGGCAAGCGGGCGCGGGCGGGATTCGGCTACAACAGGCGAGGCGGTGCCGGGCAATACGAGATCGCCGAAAGCGCCGCGGTCGATTCAGGAATTGCTCACGAAGGCGGACGTGCGAGCGGTAAGCGTAATTTGCGCAACCGCTTGCCTTTCACTTTTTCTGCTCGAGTTTGTCGGTTCCGATGCCACTTACTCGCATTTATTTCCGCCAAGTGCTCACGAACCGGACCCGTACTGGGTGTTGCGCATAAAAGCCTGGTGGGTACTGTGGATCGTCATCAGCTTTGTGGTGATCCCAGTCATTGCGATGCTTTGTACGCGGAGCAAGCTGCTGCGCGAATGCAATCTTTCCTTTCGCGGCTTAGTGCAGCATTTTTGGATTTATGTAGGACTCTTCGTTGCGGTATTTCCGCTGATCTGGCTGGTTTCGCAGACATCGAATTTTTACACCTACTACCCGATGTATCAGGACGCCGGGCGTTCGTGGAGAGACTTGCTGATGTGGGAAGGGATGTACGCGGTTCAGTTCATCGCGCTGGAATTTTTCTTTCGCGGATTTCTGGTGGGAGGATTATCGCCGACCATCGGCGTGCTGTCGGTTCCCGTGTCGGTGATGCCCTATATGATGCTGCATTTCACCAAGCCGGCTCCGGAGGCCGCAGCGTCCGTAGTGGCGGGACTCGTTCTAGGCTGGCTCGCTTGGAAATATAAATCGATTTGGGGAGGCGTGTGCATCCACTGCGCCGTGGCTGTTTCGATGGATTTGCTGGCGCTGTCGCATAAGGACCAGCTTCCCTGGGTGCATCGCTGAGGAAAGCAAAATGTCGCCCTTAAGGACGGCCTACAAGAATCTCTGAAGATGCGCGGTGCGTAGGGCGCACGTAAATATTGCCAAGATTTTAGCGGCTGGCGCAGCACGCTGTGCCCTACGAAGGCATGGCAGCTACACGGCTCGTCTTCGCGCCCAGTGAATCGGTAGGCAGCTCGTTGACGGCGACGTCTTCGCCTGCTATGAGCAGAAACCCGTTTTTTCCTCCGTCCATGCCAGCTTGCCGGTAAGGCTTGGACTCCGCGCTATTATAAAATTCTTCCGCGACCTCTTTCGATGGCCATTCGATAATAATAAACAGCGGCAGAAGCTTTCGGTTCCCTTCTGATCTTTTGACCTACGAGGTGCGGGCCAAATAGCGGCCACCGCGGCGTTCTACCATGGGCGTAACATTTTTCAGATAATTTACGGCCCAGCTTTAATCCGTAACTTCACTCCCTACCCCGAAATAGCATTTCACGAAAAACCCCCTGCGCGGATTATGCGAACAAAAATGAGGATTACCTATATCCCAAGGTTCAGCCCAAAGCAATTGTCGCCGCAGAATTGTTCGGATTTAAAAAAGCAGTTTCTCGGGATTTTGTTGAGCGGCGTGCTCACACCGCGCCGCTCATATCCGAATGAATGTTACTGGGTTTTCTGTTCGCTGGCGGATTGCTCCGGCGGTGTTTCGGCTTTTTGCCAACTGGAATCGGGGTCGTAGGACTTGAGCGCCTTGGCGGCAGATTCCGTGTGCGCACCGAGGTCCTTCTGATACACGACGCCGTCCTGAGCGACGACGAAAGTCATCACGCCGGAATTGCGATACTCGGCAGGATAGGCAACAAATGCGAAGCCACCGATCATTTTGCCGCCCGTGATGTACTCTTGCGCGCCGCCGGGAGCATGTTTGCCCTGACGCGTAATAATGCGGAAATAATAGCCGTGGAAAGGCACCGGGCCGGTTTGAAGGTTTTTAGCCAAGTCGCCGGGACTACCGGCGTTGGCCACCAGCGGGCCGATGGGGCTTTCGAATTCGTTATTCGTGCCTAGCCAATACAGTCCATCGTGCCTGCCTTCCTCGCTGACAAATCGCTGGGCGTACTGATTATTCTGCTTAGAAAAATATTCTTTCTGCGCGGCTACCAGCTCCTGGCAAACACGGATGGCTGAAATTTCGTTCTGGCCAACGCGGCGATACAGAATTTCTTCCTTGCCCGCGCCGGTGTCGAAGTAGAATGCACCGTTCTTGTTCACCAGCGGGATAGGAGTGGGCCAATTTTCCGCGCCAATGTAAAGCGTGGTCGTACCGTTGGGCTCGACCACTAGCCGATGCATTTGTTCAAACTTGCTTACAAAATTTGCGCGGTTGGTTTCGTCCTCAGCTGGATCGCCGGAGGAAATGATCTCTTTTCCTTCGGGCCCAAGAATTTCCAGCAGCGCTTTATCGTCGCTGTTTTTCACCGCCCTGCAGAGGGCGTGGCAAGCGTCGTCCGCTGAAGAAAACGTCTTCTGGCCCTGTTGCTGCGCCGTGACCCCGGGTGAAAAGACTGCGAGCAGAAGAAATACGGCTGTCGCAACTTTGAAATAACCGGATGGCCGAATATTTCGCAGGTTCAACTTCGCATGAGGCATAGTCTCTTCCTCCATTTATAAATTCGAAGGGTTATAAATAGTTGCGATAGCGCTTGCGCACGATCGCGACTGGGAATTGAGGTTAGCGATGATGTCCGCCGCCTCCGCCGCCCCCGCGGGATCCGCCGCCTCCGCCGCCGAAGCTGGACTGTCCGCGCGAAGAATAGCCGCGAGCTTCTCCACCATGGTTGTAACCATTGAAGGCACCGGAGCGAACGTTAGACTGACCACGCGCCTCGCCGTAGCCGCGTGCGGCGCGAGGATCACCATTGAATGGGCGATTCGTTGCGCCGCGGTTTTCAACCCCGCCACGCCCGCCGATGTTTCCACGTCCAGCCTCGCCGCCGCGGACATTATTGGCAACGCCGCGTTCACCACCACGCCGGTAATAATTGTTGCGGTTATAAAACGTGTTGGTGCGGGAATAGTAGCGGTTATGGTTGTAAACAACGTAACGATCGCGCCAATCGTAACCCCAGTGACCCCATCCCCATCCGAAGCCGCCCCAGTACCCAATTCCAAAGCCGAGTCCGAAGGATACGTAGGGGCCTCCGAACCAGATGCCGGGATAGTTGTACCAGTAAGGCCACGGAGCTATGGGATATCCGTAAACGACCCAGGGATTGTATGCCGGCACATAAACAACGTCGGGTTGAGCAGGCTGAATCACCACATCGGAACCCTCGTCCTGTACAACCTGTTGCGGCGTCGATTTCAAATTGCCGGCTGATTGGGCTTTTCGACGCATGCGCTGAATCGCGTCCGTCACATCTTGCTGCTGATTGTAATAAGCATCGCCGAGAGATGACGTCCAGGAAACGTTCTTGTCCATATTCGCCAGCACGGAAGGAAATGCGCAGAGCGCTTTGACGCTGGGATCCCAATTTTGCTGATCTACAGCTTGAGCCAACGCGTCATCCTTTAACTCCGGATGCGCCTGAACCCAGCGGTCTGCTTCCACGATTTGTGCGGGGAAAGTGGAGGCGGACAAAATCTGCGCCACCAGCGAATCCGGATACAGAGCGATGGGCGCAACGAGCTGATCCAACTGATCGGACGATTGCGGTGTGTACGAAGGCGCCGCGTCGCCTGGCGGCGTGGCCTGGTCTTGCCCGTTTTGATCGTGCGCTGTTTGATCCTGGTTTTCCTGCGCAGCAAGTACGTTCTCCGGCAACGTGGCGAACAGCATGCCGATGGCCAGCAAAAATGCGAGCAGTTGTCGAGACCAGCTCGACTTGTGAGAATTTGCGTTAAATCCTGGATATCTGTGGGACTCGGAACGTGAGCGCGTATGAACCGTTGCGACCCTCATGACCTTGAGCCTCCTGATTATAAGATTCGCCAAAGCAGTCTTTGGTTTCAGGTTATATCTAATACGGAAATATAGGCCAAGTTGCAGAAGGCCATTTAAGTGAACCCCGGCAATACGTTCAATTCAACTTCGCAAACACTCGCAGCGGTTTCGAAATTGTGGCATGCTTGGAGACATGGGAAACAAAGACGCACGACGACGCGAAGTGAAAAAGCCGAAGAAGAAACCGCCGAAGCCGGAGCCAAGCCGTCCGGCGATTACTTTCGTCAACAAGACCACCGGGCCTGCTTAAACTTCGAACTCCTTGCGTTTGGCTCGAAGGAATTGAGGATGCCGCCCTAAAAAGCGGTCTGTCCGCCGGCAGGCCGGCGCTACGAAACTGTCTACCTGTTGAACTTTCCGCAGAAAACATGCGTTTTACGACGCGTGTGCTAATGTTTGACCCCGCGTTGCAATCTCAAAGTTTAGTTGCGCGGCAACAAATTGATGAGAAACGAAAATCAGCGTCGCAGCGAACTTAATCAAGACGCGCTTTCGGGCCAATCGCTAAAGTCTGCGCGTAGCGATTTTCTCGCGCTGTATGCGATTGCATTTGGCGTTGTGATTTTGCACATCGCCACGAACGGCAGGTACGGTTTCCATCGCGACGAATTTCAGGTGCTGGATGATGCGCGGCACATGGATTGGGGCTTTGTGGCGTATCCACCTGTGACGCCATTCATCGAGCGAATCGGCTTGGCGCTGTTTGGAATCTCACTCGTCGGGCTACGAATGTTTTCGGTGCTGGCCCAGGCGGCCGCGATCGTTGCGACTGGATTGATAGCGCGCGAACTGGGCGCCAAGCGCCTGGCGCAAGGGGTGGCCGCGCTGGCGCTGGCGGCGTCGCCGCTTCCGCTATTCGAAGGGACCGAATTCCAATATTCCACGTTTGACTACTTTTGGTGTGTCCTGATTGCCTACTTTATGATCCGCCTGCTTAAGTCTGGAAATCCGCGCTGGTGGCTCGGCATCGGCGCTGGGATCGGCCTGGGCATGTTGACGAAATACACGATGGGATTTTTCGTCGCTGGAATTGTGGTGGGAACTTTGCTCACACCGGCGCGCCGGTACTTGAAAAGCCCGTGGTTGTGGGGCGGCGTTGCGCTTGCGATTGTGCTGTTTCTGCCCAATCTGATCTGGCAAGTGCGGCACGATTTCATCTCGCTTCATTTTTTGCGTTTCATTCATGCCCGCGACGTTCGCCAAGGGCGCGCGAATGGCTTTGTGCGCGACCAGTTCATGCTCAGCACGAATCCTTTCGTCGCGCCACTATGGATTGCAGGGCTCTATTATTTTTTCGCTGCGCAGGACGGAAAGCGTTACCGGATGCTGGCCTGGTTGTATGCGACAGAGTTTGCGCTTTTCTTTTTCGGCAAAGGACGGGGCTACTATCTGGCGCCGGCGTACCCGATGCTGTTTGCCGGAGGGAGCGTGCTGTGGCAGCGATGGGTCGACTCACTTTCAGTTTTGCGGTCGCGCGTGGTTGAGGCGGTGACATTCACCGCGCTGGCGCTTGGCGGAGTGCTCGCGTGCGCGTTCATCGTGCCGATCAATCGCGTGGTTTCGGCAGACAATTTCGCACTGCGGAATAACGGAGATCTGCGCGAAGAAATCGGGTGGCCGGATTTGGTGGAGTCAGTGGCGAGAGTTCGCGATTCCCTTTCTGCAAATGAGCGAAGCGGTTACGGCATTGTGGTCGGCAATTATGGAGAAACCGGTGCGATCGACTTGTTGGGTCCGGCTTACGGGCTGCCGGAAACAATTAGCGGCACAAACTCTGCCTGGTTTCGCGGCTACGGCAATCCGCCACCGAAAACTTTGATTGTGGTCGGGCTTTGGCGCGATTATGTGGACAAAATGTTTCAGTCCTGCCGGCTCGCCGGACACAACGGCAATCCGTACGGAATCAAAAATGAAGAAAGCGAGGACCATCCCGATATTTTCGTGTGTGGACCACCGCGTGAGCCCTGGCCACAATTCTGGGGCGATTTTCAGTCTTTCGGATGATCGGACAGGCTACCGACCCAACGTGCTACCGGGCGGAGCGGGAGACTACGGTTCGGGGGAATATTGAGCGGTGCGTGGCGCTTCATCAGCAATTCTTCGCCGAAAGGCATGCTGGTCAATACTTCTACGATCTTTTCGGACGCGAAGCCCTCGCCATACGGGTTCGTCATGCCTCGAAGGGTGTGCCGAAATTCGGAACTCTTCGCTGCGGCGCTCGCGGCGAGTATCGCCGCCGTTTCCGGCGCGGTGTCTATCACGTTGCGCGCGCGTTCCCTGCCCTGCTGGCGAAGGCCAACGTTAACCGTGGGCAGCGCGAAAGAAGCTGACTCCATAATCCCGCTGCTCGAATTGCCGACCAAAACATCGACTTGTCGCAACAAGCTCCAATAGGTGAGCGCGTCCAAGTTGACAAATACGCGAGAGTCTTCGCGAAAAGTTGCGAACCCCCGCGCGCGTTCGATTAGGTTGCGGCTGCCGGCGTCGGAATTTGGATAGCAGAAAAGAATCTGGTCCTGCAGCGTTTGCAAAGCGGCGAATAATGCGTCGGCTTCGCGTACGGTATCGCGCGCGAGCGTGACCGGATGATACGCAACGAGGATCGTCGGATGCGTCAGCGCGACGCCCAATCGTTCTTCGAGCTGCTCGCGCGTGTAAATCGTTTGCCTACGCAAATGATCGAGCGACGGCGCTCCGGCTCGATGAACCCGCCAGGGCTCTTCGCCCATCGATATCAATCGCTCGCGCGCAGCGTGCGTTGAAGTGAAATGAATGTGGCTCATCATCGTGAGCGCGTTTCTAACCGCGTCATCGATGGCGCCTTCGCTGAGTTCGCCGCCTTCAATATGCGCGATGGGGATGCGCAGAGCCAATGCCACGGCCGAGGGCGCAAGCATTTCGTAACGATCGGCGATGAGCAACAACAAATCGGGACGCATGCGGCCGAGCGCGTCGGCGAGACTGAGCGTGGCGACACCGATCGTCTTGGCCATGCCTACATCGGTGTCGGAGCTCAGCAGGCATTCGATTCGTTCGGCGATTCGGAAACCGTCACGCTCGATTTCTTGAAGGGTCGCGCCGAACTCAGGCGAAAGGTGCGCGCCCATAGCGATGATTTTCAACTCCACGTCCGGATGCGCGGAGAGTTCTCGCAGAGGCCAGTACAAATGGCTATAGTCCGCCCGAGAAGTTGTGACCACGGCAATTTTGCGTTTCAGCTCAGTTTGTTTCGCGTTCATTCCAGATTCGCCATAAACTCAAAGAACAGATCGGGGCCCCAACGCTATCGTGATCGTACTATCCGGCAATGCGGATCGACGTTACACCAGGTAGTGCCATCTTGTGTGCAGTGAGCCGTTATCGTGCTGTAGTGGCTGCGGCCGAATGACCATGCGCGGATTGAAAATAATGAGATGGCGGGTGCAAGCCCGTGTACGAGTATTCACGACCCGCGACTTCCTTACTTTCAGCCAATAATCAAAGGTGCCCTCCGCCACGCCGACCCGTGAAGTCGCGCGCCGGTAATCCACCCCGCCCAAAAAATAAATCTCGAATAATTTCAGGCGCCCGTTCTATTCCGGACGCTTCAGCGCATGCCGCCCAATAGGCTCAAGGTCCGCCACATACCCACAGGCGCGCGAGCCCTCGGGACGCCACTGCTATACGGCGGAAGGCGACTCGAGTGCGCGGTGTCGAAGAGCATTGCCACTTGCCCGGAAGCGAGTGTTTTACGTGTATCTCCTGTGGGTAAGCTATCAGGATTTGGCGCGTCTGCCAAATTCATCGGCGCACCGGGAGCGAGAAGTAGGTCATTCAGCTGGCCGTGCTGTAACCCTAAATTCATCTATGGTTCAGTGGGGCACGATTCCCCTGTTCTGCGATTCTGGCCGTCCATTGCGAAACCCTTCTTTGGATTTGACGGGACGCTGGCATGCGCGAGTGGGTCATGCCGGTGAGGAAGAATTTCGGCTATCGACCCGGCGAGCTGGTCGGCTTTTGCGGTGGCCAGGGTTCGAGGAGCTGCTCTTTGCGGTAAATAAGGGCGTTGATATCGGAGGGGGCCAGTTCGATGTTGTGACCGTGGGTGATCGCATCGGTCGGACACGCCTCCACGCAATAGCCGCAAAAAATACATCGGGAGTAGTCGATGTTGTAAACCTTGGCGTAGCGGTCGCCGGCCGAAATGCGGTTGGCTTCGGTGTTTTCAGCGGCTTCGATATAAATACAATTTGCCGGACAGGCCGCCGAGCACAAGAAGCATCCCACGCATTTTTCAAAGCCGTCTTCATCCCGCTGCAAAACGTGAATTCCGCGATAACGCGGCTGAACGCTCGCAGGGACATCGGGATACGATTCCGTTGTGGGCTTCCGAAACATGGTGCGCAGCGTCACGCTGAAGCCCTTGTAGAGAGTCAGAAACGTTTCGCCGACTTCTCTCACGATCGATGGCATCCCCTTGACTTTATCAGAGTGTTGCATGACAGGCAATTCAGCGAGCCACGATCTCTTTCGAAGCCCT
>Ga0073928_10011544_pt1 | contig 10286 bp, 9 predicted proteins | sample PaiPotPPA55metaG_FD_76969 | JGI IMG/M metagenome (GOLD analysis project Ga0073928, IMG submission 76969) | Iron sulfur acid spring bacterial and archeal communities from Banff, Canada, to study Microbial Dark Matter (Phase II) - Paint Pots PPA... ... | reverse complement strand
GAGCAAAACCAGAGTAGGTGTACCCGGGAAAGTTGGGTCAGGTAGCATTTTTCTTGGTAAAAATGCAGTCTAGCCATTCCTCCGCGGGATATAGTCACTCTGGTTTTGCTCTAGCGCAGCAGGTCTTCCAGGGCGGTGGACAGGTCGGTTTTATCGTCGCGGTATTTCACGATCACGGCGGCGTAGAGGCTCAAGCCCCACTCTGCGCCTTTGCGTTTGCTGACGGAACGTGAGCCGGGAACTACGACCGCGTTCTCGGGGATGATGAGCGGCATTTCGGCAGTTGCGCGCAGCACTTCGCCCTTGACCAGGTCGAAGACAGGTGTGCCGCGGGTGAGGATGGTTCCTGCTGCCAGCACAGCGCCCTTGCGCACGATGGTGCCTTCGTAGACTCCGGTATTGCCGCCTACCAGCACATCGTCTTCGATGACCACCGGGCTGGCGTTGACTGGTTCCAGCACGCCGCCAATCTGCGCCGCTGCGCTGAGATGGACGCGCTTGCCGATCTGGGCGCAGCTGCCCACCAGGGCATGGGAATCGACCATGGTGCCATCGGCAACATAGGCGCCAACATTGATGTACATGGGCGGCATACAGACCACAGACCGGGCCACGTAGGCGCCGGCGCGAACGCTGGATCCACCGGGAACCACGCGCACTCCGTCCTGCGGCGAAAACTGCCGCGCCGGATACGTGTTCTTGTCGACAAAGGAAAGACCGCCGCTGCCTGTCTGCTCCAGGACGCCGAGACGAAAGCCGAGCAGGATGCCTTGTTTGACCCAGGGATTGACTCGCCAGCCGGTGGGAGTGCCCGGATCGGGCTCCGCCGCGCGTAACTCTCCTATTTCCAGCCGTTCGCGAAGATCAAAAAAAGCCGCCAGCGCCTTGGCTTGTACTGTAAAGTCGGATCCTACTTCCGGGTGGCCGACATAGTATTCAATAGTTCGCTGCAAGGGCTGAATGATCATGAGCATTCAGTGTAGCAACCGACAGCGGAGGTCGACGAAGCGGGAAGTTCTCCTCCACGAGAGCCCTTTTCGGAACTTCGACTGGACCCATTACCTCAACCTCAACCTTGGTCAGCTGCGCCGATGGCCCCATCCGCAACGGATCCTTGCGATCTTCCCGCATGAGCAGAATCCGGAAGGAGCTTTCTCCATTGGGAATGAGAGTGATGGTCGAAGCATGCGGATTGAGTTTGCCGCTGTCGCGCTTCGAGTACAGCCAACTGCTCAGCCGCTCGTCGTAGATTTCCGGCTTTCCATTCCAGAAAGCAGGCGAAAGAGTACACACGATGACCAGGTGGTCCAGGTGTAACTCAACTGCATTTGTATGTTTGGGGAAGTATTGCCGGGCATTGTGGGCGCCGACATGAAGGCCTAGTGTGCGGGGGGTTGCAGCGAGATCCGTATGTGTTTTCACTACCACTTTCCACCTCCTGGGGGTCCGGGTATGGAGCGTAGGAATCTTTTCTGAGTGAGTCGGCGTAGAGACAGAATAACTCCGCCGATGTGTGCGTAAACAACAAAGTCTCACATTACTTCCTATTTTGGGAAGTAATAAGTAATAAATATGTGAATACGGGACAGAGGGGCGGAAAAACCGCCCCTGCTTGGGAAATGTAAACATTTTTTCGCGGATCTGGACTTTGTTTTGTAACAAAGTCGCGTCAGGCCGAGAAACTTATCGCGTACTTACTGGTGCGGACTTCGCTGTCGTTGAGGGGTAACAGTTTGAAAGCATGATCGCCGGCAGGAATCAAGGCTACTGGCGCCGGCCGGGAGGCCAGCTTGCCGTTCATGCGCTTGGATTAGAGCCAGGAAACCAGGCGTTCATCGTGAATCTCAGGCTCGCCGTCCCAGAACTCCGGCTGTAACGTGCAAACGATCCTGAGGTGGTCCAGTTCTAACTCAACTTGCGGAACATCGGGCGGGAAAAGCTGTTGCACGTTGTCGTTTCCGACATGCAACCCCGTCATTCCCAGGCTTCCACTTCTTTTCACTACCATGCTGCACCTCTGCCTTGGGAGGCTAGGGCATTTTGGGGAATACCGTGGTCGATGAAATCTGGTTCGGAGTGGATGCTCCTTGATAGAACAGCCAGGCGGCCCATGCGGTCTACAACTTTCCCGAAAACGCTCTATTCACTGCTACGTTCTTGTCTTACGATGCGCGAGCCAGGCGAAAAGTGACAGGCGCTTGTGTGCTTTTATTTCATCTTGAAGACCAAAAATTCACACAGCAAAAAGGCGTCCTTTTTCGGGACGCCTTCTTTGCGGTAGGGATGGCCTGATAAAGCGATTTCATGGTGCCGGAAGCGCTCAGAACATCCGGTACTCGCCTTCGGGCAGGGGCGCATCGCGCAGCAAGCCGGACTCGCCGGCAACCCGTTCCAGCCGCTGCCGCATGGCTCGATCCGGCTTGACCAGAGGCAGGCGAACGTTGGCTTCGCAGCGTCCCATGAGGTTGAGGATGGTCTTAACCGGCCCGGGATTGGATTCCCAGAAATTGGCTTCGAACAGGCGTGCATACTTGCGCTCGATCTCGCGGGCCAGAGGCCAGTCGTTGCGCAGGGCGGCGCGCACCATGCGCGCCAGTTCGCCGGGAATCTCATTGGAGGCTACGCTGGCCAGGCCATGAGCACCGACGCCGATGGAGGCCAGGGCGAGGTTGTCGTCGCCGGAAAAAATTTTGAATCCGCGCGGCGCGGTATGCACCAGCGCTGCAATCTGTGTCAGCTTGCCGCTGGCTTCTTTGATGGCTTCGATATTCGGGGCGTCCTCGGCCAGGCGAACGACCGTTTCCGGCTCGAGATTGGCGGCGGTGCGTGTGGGCACGTTGTAGAGCACCACGGGGATGGGGTACACGGCCTTGGCGAGGGCGAGGAAATGCTGGTACTGCCCTTCCTGGGTGGGGCGGTTGTAGTACGGATTGGCAGAAAGCACAGCATCGACGCCGCGGATGCGGGCCAGCCTTTCTGCTCGCTTGACCAGGGTGCGCGTATTGTTGTGTGTGCACCCCGCCCATACCGGCACGCGGCCAGCGGCGGCATCCACCACCACCTGCACCGTCTCCAGCCATTCTTCTTCATCCAGCGTGGCCGCCTCGCCGGTCGAGCCACAAGCCATGATGAAGTCGATTCCTGAATCAATCTGCCAGTTCACCAGCGCATACAGCGAGCGCCCGTCGACTATGCTGTTTGCGCCTTCACCCTTGAAGGGCGTCACTATTGCCGTACCGCAACCCGTCGTTTCCATCGCCGTCTTTCCTACCATGGAGAGTTTATAACGGCGGGGGCCGCGAAGGGGCATTCCCGGCAGAATGGCCACGGTGCCGAAATTTTTCAGAAAAATCGCCAGAGTCTGTCGAAAAGCCGCTCGTCCGTTCGATTAAGGAGTAGGGTCTGCTAACACTACCCAGCCGGTGGTCCCTTCGGGTTGCGGCGCAAATCCGGCCATACTTCGTTCTCGCCCTCGATGGTGGGGCCACCACGATTCTCGGGCTTGAGCCTCATCTCCACCCCGCGGACGAAGACCTGTCCTCGGGGACCCCGGGTCTGGCCGAATTTTCCCTCGCAACGCCATCCGCCTGGGTAGTGTTAGCAGACCCTAGAACAGGCAAGAGGAGGCCTGACAGCATGCAATATCTACTTTTGATCTACGGCAAGGAAACTGAATTGGCCAACATGACCCAGGCGGAGCTTGGTTCCATGCATGGGGAATACGGCAAGTTTACCGGAGAAATCATCGCCAGTGGCCACTTCAAAGGCGGCAATGAGTTGCATTCAACGGCCAAGGCAACCACGGTGCGCGTTCGCGATGGCAAGCCTCTGGTCACGGACGGGCCGTTCGCCGAAACCAAGGAGCAGCTGGGCGGCTACTACCTGGTGGACGCCAAGGACCTGGACGAAGCCACGCTGATTGCCGCACGCATCCCTGGGGCGAAATATGGTTCGATCGAGATCCGCCCTATCGTGGTGCGCGAGGGGATGTAGCCAGGGACACCACCCGCGCACCAGATCGCAGACCGGCGGCGGTTTGGCTATCCTTACTTTGAACAACGGGACTGTGAACAACGGGACTGTGAACAACGGGGCTATGAAGGACGGAGTGAGCGCCGTGCCCATCGAGCACATCTATCCCATCGAGCATATCTATCGCGAAGAGTGGGGTCGCATTGTCGCCATCCTGATTCGCCTCCTGGGCAGCTTTGAGCTGGCCGAGGAGGCGGCGCAGGAGGCGTTTTCGATTGCTCTGCAGCAGTGGCCGCGCGATGGAGTTCCGCCCAATCCGCGCGCCTGGCTGGTCGCGACTGCTCGCTTCAAAGCCATCGACATGTTGCGGCGGCAGGCGCGATTTCGCTCCATGGATCAAGACAGCGACGGTGATTCTGCTGGAGCGCTGGTCGCCGAATCGGGGTGGGAAACAGGAGAGGAGGGGCCTATGGAAGATGATCGTTTGCGGCTGATCTTCACCTGCTGCCATCCTGCCCTGGCCATGGAAGCGCAGGTCGCGCTCACCCTGCGCACGCTCTGCGGCCTGACCACGGAGCAGATCGCCGGCGCGTTCCTGGTGCCGCTGTCCACGATGGCGCAGCGGCTGGTGCGCGCCAAGCAGAAGATTCGCGATGCCGGCATCCCGTATCGCACTCCGCCGGCGGCGGAGCTCGAGGAGCGGTTGGCTGCCGTCCTGCTGGTCGTCTACCTGGTTTTCAACGAGGGCTACAACGCGCCGGCGCGGGGTGAAAGCCTGTGCGAAGAAGCCATCCGCCTGGGCCGCCTGCTCAATGAGCTGCTGCCCGCCCAGGCAGAAACCCGCGGGCTGCTGGCGCTGATGCTGCTGCACCATGCCCGCCACAACGCGCGCACCGGTCAGGGCGGTGAGGCCATTCTCCTCGAAGAGCAGGATCGCAGCCTGTGGAACGCGAAAGAGATTCAGGAAGGACTGGCCTTGGCCGAGGCGGCGCTGCGCCGTGGCGGGGGTGTGTATTCCGTGCAGGCCGCTATCGCTGCCGTGCACATGCGAGCGGCTACCGCCAAGGAAACCGACTGGCCGCAGATCGTTGGCCTCTATGACGTGTTGCTGGGCATGCAGCCTTCGCCGGTGATTGCCCTGAATCGCGCCGTGGCGGTGGCTATGGCGGAAGGCTGTGAGGCCGGACTGCGCCTGCTGGATGAGCTTGATGGTCAGGGTGAGCTGCGGGAATACGCGATGCTGCCGGCAGCGCGCGGGGCCTTGCTGCTTCGTCTCGAACAATGGCAGCCGGCGGCGCTTGCGTATCGCCGCGCCCTGGCTCTGGCTACCCAGGAGGTCGATCGCAGCTTTCTGGCCGGGCGTTTGGCCATGGCCGAGGCGGGGCTCTCGTGAACGCTCCTGATCTCACCGGATAAGGGGGGCGGGATCAGGCTGCGCGGCCGCGGGGCGGGATCCCTGTCCAGCGATAGATGGCGCAGGGCTCGTCGGTCGACCAGCCATATTCGCCGTCAGGCTGATGATTGAGGATCGCCTTGTCGGCCGCTTCATCCTCCGGCGAGAGCGGAACCTTGCCGCGCCAGACTTCGGTCCAGCCAGGATAGCCGGCGAAGATGTCAGCCAGCTCATCGTTGGCGTAGAGCACATCGAGCTGGCCGGGGCGATCGGCAAAGCTGTCCGCAACGTGGTCGAACAGCGCGCGCAGCACTGGCTCGCGGAAGGGATTGAACATGTAGGCCACGCAGGGGCGGGAAGGAAAGCGAAATGTGGTCACGTCCTGGCAGACCATGCGCATGGGGGAGCGGGCGCGGCCGGAGGCGACCCAGCGGTCAATGTTGCGCTGAGCGACTTCGGCCAGATCGGGATGAATCTCGACGCCAAGGACTTCGCGAAAGTGCATCTGTGCGGCAATCAGCATGCCGCGTCCCATGCCGGCGCCAATGTCGATGAAGGTGTAGTCCTGGGGCGGCGCCAGCAACGGCGTCTTGCGCCAGCGGGCGCACAGCTTTTGCAGGACGGAAGGCGCGATGCCGTAGTAGGCGGTGCTGTGCTGGTCGTGAGGATGGCCGGTGACGAGGTCGCGGCCGTGCACCAGGCCGCTGGTCTCGACGCCATGCTGGAGGTCAAACGGGTGGCGCATGAAGCCGTCCTTGACGGTCAACCCCGGCAGCCTTTTCTTGCGCCCCATGGGGATATTATGACGGGTTGAACAGGGATAGGGACCAGAGACCAGAGACTAGGGACTAGGGACTAGGGACGTAGGGACAGAGCGACACAAAGCAACAGCGAAAGCACGGATCCTTCGCTTTGCTCAGGATGACAAACAAACAGCACGGATTCCCCGGACCTAGATTTTGTCGAAGATGTCGCGGAATTCCCAGACGCCTTGTTTGCCGTTGAGCCATTCGGCGGCGCGGACCGCGCCTTCCGCAAAGCCGCGGCGATCGAAGGACTCATGCTTGAGCTCGATCTGGTCGTTCTCGCTGCGGGCGGTCACGACGTGGATGCCGCTGGCATCGCCTTCGCGATGGGAGGTGATTTCAACCTGGGCGTTGGGCTGGGCGGCCAGGATGATCTCTTTGAGGGTGAGCGCGGTGCCCGAGGGAGCATCGAGCTTTGAGGTGTGATGCGTCTCGGCGATGTGGAAGGTGTAGCCGGGCAGCTTGGCCATATCGGCAGTCATCTTGAACAGCTCCTGCACTCCCAGGGAGAAGTTGGTGCCGTAGAGCAGCGCACCGCCGCGGCGAAGGCACAGGGCCTTCATTTCGTTGAGTTGGTGATACCAGCCGGTGGTGCCGACCACGATGCTCGCGCCCAGGGCCAGGCAGGCGCGGATATTCTCGAGCGCCGATTCGGGCGTGGTGAAGTCGAGCACCACGTCGACCTGCGCGACGGTGGGCGCGGTGAGTGCACTGGCGCCGGCGTTTTCTTTGAGGTCCAGCACGCGGACGGAGTGGCCGCGTTGGCGCGCCACCTGGGCAACCAGGCTTCCTGTTTTGCCTTTTCCGACTACCAGCAGCAGCATGACAATCCTTTCGGTGAAGCTCTTCCTGAGTTTACGGCCTGGGAGGGCTGGGAGAACGCGGATTGGCTGGGAAAAGCAAGAACTAAGAGCATGAAGGGGCTTTGGCCCTGAATGGCAGCGGGCAGATCCCCTTCGTTGCAAGACTGCAGTGGGTAAAGCTCCTGAATCGGTAACCGTCTGTAGCCTTTGCCACACCCGCGATGATAACCCGTACCGGTTCTGCGGTTTCGCAGGACGATCTTCTTTCTAAAACAGAAAAGGGGTGCGCAAGAGGCGGACAGGGGCAGCAAGGATGGGCCTAGATCGGGCGGTATACTCTCGCATGCGCCAAATGCTCACTCTCGCGTTCTTTGTTGGAACGTCCCTCTTTGCTCAATTGAACCCGCAGTCTTTGCGGGTAGTGCTTCCTTCCACTCCTGGCAGTATCAATGTCAGTTTGAGCGGCGGATGGAAGATAGACGAATTCATGCTTTATGTAGACGCCATGCATGGGACTTCTCCCATCTACAGACCCGTTTTGCTGACTTCCAACGAAGGGTCCAAGCTCACCGCGTCCTATATTCTGTTCGCCAATGACACCAAAGCGCCCACTGCCGAAGGCTGCCGCGATGCCGATCGAGGATCGATTGATGCCGCCAAGAAATTTGCGAAAGATCATGGTGACACGATCTCGGAACTCAAGGAATCAATTTACAAATCGCCATCTGGGCGTCAGTTCCCGTTTTCTTCGCACATTGTTGAAGGAAAACAGCTAGGTTCGCAGCACATCTTTGACCTCCACGCTTACATAGGCGATACCAGCAACTGCGCGACACTTCACCTTTCAAAAGTGCAGTATCAGCCCACCGACCAGAAGCTTTTTGACTCGCTTATCGATAGCTTCGGCGAGGCCTACGAGAAGGAATATGTACCAACCGCGGCCGATTACACGGCCCTGGCAAGTTTACTCACCAAAGCGAAGCAGCCGCGTCTGGCGGCTGTCTACGTCGACCGAGCGGTGTCGAGCGGCGGCGATGGCTTGAAGTCCGACATTCCGCGAACTGACGCCCAACCATTTGCGTTCGCTTTCGCTTCGCACTCCGGTTATCTCCAACTGATGCTTACTGGCTTCGCGATCACAGAGCTTTCAGCAAAACCGAACGGCAATGAATTCGGAATTCGCGCCAAAAATAAAAATGAAAACGTGGCGGTGCTTGGATTTCTCTACCTTCCTGCCGAAAAACCTCCACTAACCTCTGAATCATGCATGCAGGCCCAATTGCGATCCGAAATGAAAGCAATTCAGGATCAGGCAAGCTATCGAAAGTTCAGTGGCAAACAAGTCGTCAAGACCCCATCTGGGCAGGACATCGCAGTCGCAGAATACGAACCGACCGGGAAGTCTCCGCGTCGCGTCGGCTACACTGCTCGCCTTTTCGTCGCGGCAGACGATGTCTGCGCGGATATCTCGTTCGATGGCGATAATCCAATCACGCCTGTCTTTCTCGACGAGGTTGCGGGGGCCATCAAATTCGATCCAAAGCGCGCGCCGAACTTCTTCGATAAGTTCCGATATGCAACTGTCCTCTATGATCACGGCAGTTTCGCGGCTGCCGCGCCGATTTTTGAAAGCGCTCTTTCCCAAGTCTCCACGCTCGATGAGGCTACAAAATGGCGTCGCGTCGTTACGGACCAGGCCAGCATGTCCTATGGCATGGCTGGCGACCTAAAACGTTCACGCGCCATCAACGAATCCGCCATTCAGCAGGACCCCACTTACCCGCTTTACTACTACAATCTCGCATGCGCTGACGCTGAGGCCGGCGATGTCACAGCGGCCCGCACCCATCTTCAACAGGCCAACGATCGTCGTAACAATGTGCTCAATGGCGAAACGTTCCCCGACCCTTCCAAAGACAGCTCGATTCTCAAGCTTAAAAAGGACAAAGACTTCTGGCAGTTTGTTCAGTCCCTCCATACGAGGTAAGAGACAGGTAAATTGCTGGACTGGGTGCGTCACGTCGACCTGAAGAGAATCGGACAGAGTTGTTCGTTAGTCGAGTGAATGTCAGAGTGTTGATATCAAACTGAGCGAGGATCGTGGGCAAACCGCAAGTTCCTTAGAGTCATAACTCTTGCCATACAGTTTCTCAGCACGAGGAGCAGATTCTTCGCTGGCTCAGGATGGCAAACGAGATTCAAGCGACTGTCTTGGTTGGCAACGCGGAGTGAGAAGCAGATTTCCTGCGGGAATGACAAACAAAGAAAGCAAGGGCAAAGGCACGGATCCTTCGCTGCGCTCAGGATGACAACCACTGAGTCGTCGGGACGAAACGTCTGGTGCTTTCGCGTCCTAAGGTGATTTGGGCTGCTAGGCTTTGGTTGAAGCAGCGGGGAGGCGATTCTCCACATCGAAAATGGCGGGGTCGGGGTTTTGGAAGAACGCGGCGTGCAACGATCGCACTGCTTCTTCGGCGTCTTCTTCTTCGATCATGAAGCTCATGTTGATTTCGCTGGCGCCCTGCGAGATCATGCGCACGTTGACGTGCTTGATGGCGGTGAAGACCTGGGCGGAGATGCCCATCTGGCCGCGAATGTCTTCGCCAACCATGCAGATCAGCGCCTTTTGCCCTTCGTACTTCACGTCGGCGAGTTTACTCAGGTCGTCGGCGATGGCGGGCAGTTTGTCATTGGAATCGACGGTCACCGAAACGCTCACTTCGCTGGTGGAGACCATGTCCACCGGGCACTGGTGCTTGTCGAAGATGTCAAAAATTGACTTGAGGTAGCCGTGAGTCATGAGCATGCGGCTGGCGACCACGTCGATGATGGTCAGCTTCTTCTTGACGGCGATGCACTTGAAGGGGCTCTTGCAGTGGGGGGCGAGAGAGATGATGCGCGTGCCTTCGTTGGCGGGGTTGCGCGAGTTGAGCACCAGCACGGGGATGTTACGGCGGACGGCGGGCAGGATGGTGGCCGGGTGTAAGACTTTAGCGCCGAAGTAGGCCAACTCGGCGGCTTCTTCAAAGCTGATCACCTTGACGCGCAGCGCGTCGGGGCAGATGCGCGGGTCGGTGGTCATGATGCCGTTGACGTCGGTCCAGATTTCGATGGCTTCGGCACGCAGGGCTCCGCCGACCAGGGCGCCGGTGAAGTCCGATCCGCCGCGGCCCAGGGTGGTGGTGATGCCTGCCTCGTTGCTGCCAATGAAGCCGCCCATGACCGGCACCAGGCCGGCATCCAGGTGGGGCTTGACCTTGAGCGCACAACGTTCTTCGATCAGAGCGTCCTGGGGGATGGCTTTCTGGTACT